>Ga0315910_10000270_pt1 | contig 56867 bp, 60 predicted proteins | sample EdamamesoilMG_FD_204470 | JGI IMG/M metagenome (GOLD analysis project Ga0315910, IMG submission 204470) | Garden soil microbial communities collected in Santa Monica, California, United States - Edamame soil | ecosystem: Environmental > Terrestrial > Soil > Garden | place: USA: California... | reverse complement strand
TGAACGCCGTTATCTTGAGAGCTCGGAGCTCGACGCGTCACGCAGCGCCGCCAAACAAGCAATGGATTCGCTGTGTAATTAATGCCGTCTGCAGGATTTATCGGCCTGGGCGCCATGGGCGTCCATCGGGCGCGCAATCTTCATCATCGTGGGCTACTGACCTCGGTCTGGAATCGTTCCCCCGCTAAAGCGCAAGCGCTTGCGTCGGAGCTCGGCATTTATCAGGCCGTTTCTCCGGCCGACTTAGCGGCGCGCGTGCAGGTCGTCGTACTCTGCGTTGCCGCTGATACGGACGTGCTGCAGGTGGTGGATGAACTCTTACCTTTACTACAGCCAGGCAGCATCGTCATCGACTGCTCGACAGTCAGCGCGGACACCGCACGCACGGCGGCGCATCGTTTAGCGGAGCGTGGCGCGCACTTCCTCGATGCACCGGTAAGCGGCGGTGTCGAAGGCGCCCGCACAGGAACACTGGCGGTCATGGTTGGCGGCAGCGAAGAGATATTCGCACGCGCCAGATCCGTACTCGATGCGATGGGCACGACCGTCACGCACTTCGGCGAAACCGGTTCCGGCCAAGCGGCGAAAGCAACCAATCAACTTATGTGCGCGGGAGTCATTCAAGCGATCAGCGAAGCGATGGCCTTTGCCAAAGCCGAAGGGTTGCCGCTGGACAAGCTCATCGATACCTTGGGCAAGGGCGCGGGATCGAGCTGGTACTTTGTCAATCGCGCGCCCAACATGGCCAAGGGCGAATACCCGCCGGGCTTTCGGGTGCAATTGCACCAGAAAGACTTGAAAATCTGCCGCGAGATGGCGGCACGGCATGGTGTGCAATTGCCGCTGATTGAAATGACATTGGTGCACTATCGCCGTCTAATCGATCAAGGATACGGCGACGAAGACATCTCCACGTTATTCCGTCTGAAAGACGACTTGTTTTCGCACTGAACAAAACCAATCGGGCATCGTCATGAACGCGCCTCGCCGCACCGAACCCGATAGCAGCTTTTTCCTGCCGGATTTTTGCGCCGGATCCATGGCGCTGGCGATCGTGCTGATCGTTGAATTGGTAGCGATCGTCATCTCGCTGGGTCGCCAAGCTATCCACGACAACTTCTGGGTGGACCTCGCGTGCACGTCCATGTTCTTGCTTTGGGTGGGCCTAGGGTGCGCGATGGTTTTGTGCCGTGCACGACCCAAACTTGCCCGCATGAGCGTTGTGCACGCCTCGCTTGGAGCGCTGCTGCTGCTCATCGGCGTCGTCGGCATCGTGTCCGAAGCGACCTTCCAACTCGGCAGCTATCTAAGCGGTGGCTTAGCGGCGGAGTTGGAAATATTCCCCGAACATCATGCGGCATTTGTATTTCGAAACATCGCCATCGGCTTCATCGTAAGCAGTTTGGCGTTGCGATATTTCTATGTGTCCGCCGAATGGAAGCACACGATCGAACTCGAAGCGCGCGCGCGGATTCACGCACTGCAGGCCCGTATTCGTCCGCACTTTCTTTTTAACAGCATGAATACCATTGCTGCGTTGACTCGCAGCAATCCGGCCGTCGCGGAAGAGGCTGTGCAAGACCTTGCCGACTTGTTTCGAGCCAATTTGAGCGACGCACGACAGAGGATTTCCCTGCGGGAGGAGTTCGACGTTGCTAAGGTTTATCAGCGCATCGAACAATTGCGTCTCGGAGCGCGACTGCAGGTCAATTGGCGGGTCGATTCATTGCCGATGGATGCGCAATTACCCAGCTTGATATTGCAGCCGTTGCTGGAAAACGCTATTTATCATGGTATTGAACGGTTGCCGAACGGCGGCCAGGTCGACATCGAAGGCAGCTACGACGGCGTATCAATTCGCTTGCAGGTCACCAATCCCTTGCCGGTTAACGAACGCACCGCCGAACACAACGGCAACAAATTGGCGCTGGACAATATTGCGCAACGTTTGGAACTTGCCTGGCCGGAGGCATTGCAGACCGCCGGCATGAACATTTCACAGGATAACGGCCAGTACATTGTGCAGCTGCGATTCCCATACACACCGCGCAGCCATACGGCAAGTTGATCGTCATGCGGCTTCTCATAGTTGACGACGAATCTCCCGCTCGCGAACGTCTACGCGGCATGCTCGGCGAACTAGGCGATTGCGAAGTGATCGGCGAGGCCACGAACGGCAACGATGCATTACACGCCTGCGCTACGCTGAAGCCCGATATCGTGCTGCTCGACGTGCGCATGCCTGGACTGTGGGGCATAGAAGTCGCGCAACATCTCGCCACGCTGGAAGAAGCGCCTGCTGTGATTTTTACGACTGCGTACGGCGATCATGCGATCGAGGCGTTCGATGCGCAGGCCATCGGTTATTTGCTCAAACCGATCCGCAAAGAGAAATTAGCGCGTGCGATAAAGCACGCGGCACGCATATCGACACCGCGCTTGATGCAGGCCACGCGCACCGCCAACTTGGATCATTGTCGCGAGTACGTGTGCGCCAAACTCGCCGACCAACTCAAGTTGATTCCGGTCGCTGACGTTTACTACTTCGCCGCCGATCAAAAATACGTCACGGTCCACCACAAGAATGGCGAAGACCTTATCGACGAACCGCTCAAGGATTTGGGCGATGAATTCGCCGCCGGTTTCATTCGGATTCATCGCAATGCGCTGGTGGCGGAAAAATATATTGCCGGCATAGAGCGCGATGCCGACGGGCAATACACGGTGCGGCTGCGAGAAACCGCCGTCGCACTGCAAGTCAGCCGGCGGCATGCCGGGGAACTACTGCGTCGAATCCGCGGGTGAGACGTTACGATTAAGGAAGTAACCGCCTAAGCGCCGCACCGCACTCCACAGGAAGATGCTTTGACCCACCCAGCGTACGATTTTGAACGGCCCGATTAGTGCGACTCCGACCACCGCGGCACCGATCAGCAGCGGATGCTTTGCCACACCGCGCGCCATATCCAAAATACGGTCGGCGCTCTGCAATTGCGTCTCGACATCGGCATGTCGAAAGCGAATTTCCTCGCGCTCCACGGCGCAACGCAGCTGCAAGGCGTGACGCTTGGCGGCCAGCATCTCCGCACGGCTTTTCACATTCGCTCCCGCAATCGCGCCGCGTCTTTCTTCAGCTCGCTCAAGGTGGCATCCAAAATAGGGGGCTGTGACCGGGTTTTAGCCACGAGGATAACGACGGCGATAACCGCCAAAACAAAAAACGTCGCCGTGACTAGCCAGGCAGCCAGTACGCGATGCGTATCCCAAAACACGATCACTGTCGCCAGTCCGAGAAAGAACAATCCCAGCATCGCAGCAAGCAATGCAACGAAGGCATATATCGCTAGTGAAGCGACGCGCTGCACTTCTTCTTGTAACTCGGTGGTAAGTAATTCCAGCCGCGTTTGCGTCAGCGTAACAAGCGACGCTACAAACTGCGTGATCGACCGGAACAAACCGGATGCCAGTCCTTGATACGACTCACCGGTGTTTTGTGTTTCGTCCGTCATTTGGCTATTTTCGGCTTAGTAGGACGCCGATAACCAACCCGACGCCCGCGGCGACACCTAGTGCCTGCCAGGGATTTTGCCGCACATATTCTTCGGCTGAATTCACAACTTCCTTGCCGCCACGCACCGCAGCTTGTTCCAATCCCTCGATGCGCGACTTCGCCTGCCGCAAGGATTCTTCGGTTTTCGTGCGGGCTTCCTGCAATTTTTCACCGGCCTGCCCGGCGGTTGCTTTAAGAAGCGCTTCGGCGTCGCGGACGACGGTTTGCAAGTCTTGAAACAATTTCTCGGTGGTTACCTGTTCTGTCATGACTGCACTCCTTCATGTAGTCGCGATGGTAGTCGTGGCACGCGATATTAAGCAAGCCAGATCGCAAACAGTGAGCGGAAGGTGAATGCCCTAACTTATCGCTTTGCTCGCCGGGCTTGCGCGCCCTTTAACGATGCACAGACGCGGCGCTCCGTTGCCAGTAGCGTTCGCTTGCGAGGCAAGCCCCACCGATAGCCACCCAGTTCCCCTGAGCCGCGAATGACGCGATGACAGGGAATGAGCACGCCGATGCGATTACTCGCGCACGCACTGGCCGCCGCACGAATTGCTCGCGGCGAACCGACGGCCTGCGCCACTTCGGCGTACGAAACAACTTCGCCGCTGGGAATCGAACGTAAAAACTCCCAGACGCGTTTTTGAAACGCTGTGCCTTGGACATCGAGCGGCAACGATTGCGCCGACGTACGCCCGTTTAACTGCGAATTCAATGCTCGCATCCAATCGGCGAAGTGATCTCCCGCTGCCGCCGCCGAAGAAGTAATGATGGCATGCGGATATTCATCTGCCAGCTGCTCCAACAATTGACGTTCGGAGTTCCCAAATTGCAGATAGCAAATACCGCGATCCGTTGCGCCGATCAACACCTTTCCCAACGGCGTCTGCCCGAACGCAAAGGAGATAGAGACACCAGCGCCGCCGGCGCGGTATTTCTTGGGCGTCATTCCCAAGTGCGCATCGAGCCTCCCGTACACGGCGCTGCTGGACTCGAATCCGGATTCATAGATTGCATCCGTTACGGATGCCGCGGACCGCAATCTTTTTTTAAATGCGGCTGTCCGTACCTGCTCCACATACTTTCGCGGTGTGATTTGCAGAAATGATTTGAACAAGCGATGCAGGTGAAATTGGCTTAGTGCCGCACGCTTGCTTAGTTCGCTAAGGCCGTGCGGTGCCGTCGGATGCGCTTCGATGTGTCGGCATATCTCCAATAACTTGGAAAGGATCGGCACGACCCCATTCGCACCCGTGGCGTGTTTATCGATCGATTTTGGCGCTGCTCTCATGGCGACATGATTGTCCAAAGACTCGCACGCGGACTACCTGTTTCTTGCGCATATCGTTGTGACGCGACGGAGCAAGAATCGGGTAGCTCTGGGTTATTGGTGCGCATAGCGTAACGCTCCCTCTTGCAAAGCGAAAACACCCATGCACACCGATATTCTCACCGACAAAGTCGCACTCATCACTGGCGCAAGTTCCGGAATCGGACGAGCGACAGCAATCTTGTTCGCACGCGCAGGCGCAAGCCTAGTGGTGACAGCGCGCCGACATGCCGAACTTCGAAAACTTACGGATGAAATCGCGAGCCTAGGCGGCAAAGCTGTTGCAGTTGCCGGCGACATAAGAGACGAACGTCTCGCCGCAACGTTGGTCGAGACAGCCACCGAACGCTTCGGCGGTCTCGACATCGCCTTTAATAACGCCGGAACGCTGGGAGAAATCTGCGCCACACCGTCTCTTTCAACCAGCAGTTGGCAAGAAACCGTGGACACGAATTTGACCAGCGCCTTCTTCGGTGCAAAGTATCAGCTGCCCGCACTGTTGCGCAGAGGCGGTGGGTCGCTCATTTTTACCGGAACTTTCGTGGGTTACACCGCAGCGATACCGCAAGTCGCCGCCTATGCAGCCAGCAAGGCAGGCTTGATCGGCTTAACCCAAGCTCTGGCCGTTGAGTATGGGCCGCAAAGGATTCGTGTAAATGCAATATTACCCGGCGGCACCGACACACCGATGGGACGCATCATGGCCAACACACCGGAAGCAAGGCAATTCATCGCTGGCCTGCATGCAATGAAGCGCATCGCAGCACCCGAGGAAATTGCCAGGTCGGCGCTCTATCTCGCCTCCGACGACTCGACATTCACAACCGGAACCGCACTATTGGTCGATGGCGGCATATCAATCTGCAAAGCGTGAATAGTTAGCGTGGCGACTTGCGCCCACGTTGTATTGCACGATGCGCGAGGTGGAGCCAATTCGGCAGAGTTAGCGGACATAAACAGACCAACATATCACCCTCGGCATGACCCGGATTAACGCGCGCGAAGAACTCCAGCTCCGGCGTCCGCATGGACAGAGCTTCTAGCGGTGCGGTGCCTGGCTTTAGCCGCTTCTGTCCCGAACGCACGACGATGCCCTGCGTCGGGCGCCAGGCGTCGCCGTAAACCTCCTTGGCGATTGTGTCGATGAGAATCTCGTGCTTCGTCGGTGTCCGCTGGTCGTAACGTGGCCAGAACTCCTGGAAATTGCGCGGCAACAGCAAATAGCTTTTGTAGCTAAACGTATCGAAGAACCAATAGATCGAACGCAGCGGATAGCGCAGTCGAGCACTGACAAATGCTCGAAAGCCCACCTTTTGCAACAAGTTATGACCCCGGTATGCCTCAAGCAGCAGCACGTGCGCCGTATAAATAACTACCCGTTTTCGACCGTCGAACGCCACCGGAAATAGGTCCATCGACGCCATACCGATTAACGCGCACGTATCGCGCTCGCGAAACAACACTAGATGCTGGCGCTGCTTGAGCGAAAGCTCGGCGTACTCCCGAGTGGTTTCGTAGAACCTCTGCGTCAGCCCCCAAATCTCATCCCAAAAGCGCGGCTTGACCCGCTCGATCGGAATGATTTCGATAGCGACGCGCGATCGTTTATCCATGTTTTATTTGTTATCCGGCATCCGCCGACGCCAAACTAATCACGCCCGCAACGATACACGCTGCGCCGGCTATCCGGGCCGGCGCAGCCTTTTCTTTAAGCATGCGGGCGCCTAAATACGCGCCAATCAATGTAGCCAGTTCGCGTGCCGGCGCCACATGACTTATCGGCGCTACTTGCATAGCGAATAGAACCAAGATGTAGCCGAGTGGACCGAAAACGCTGACCACCGCCACCGGTTTTGCGTATCGACGCATTTCCAGCCGCACTTGCGCGCGATCCAGCCAGGCTCGCGGGCTCAGCGCCAACATACGCACTAGGTTGCCGGAGTAATCGACGATGAATGGAGAGATCGCCAGCACCTTGACGGCCCAGCCGTCATTCACGGTATAGGCAGCGACAAACGCGCCCGTGCCCAACCCATACAATATGCCGGCGCGCGGCGCTTTATGTTGTTCGCTTAATAAGCCTGACACCAACACGATGCCGCACACGATGAGCAGCACCCCCAGTATAGATAACCAGGTGACCTGTTCGCCCAACAACATCGCCGCTAGAAAGAACGACAGCAGCGGTCCTGAGCCGCGCGCCAAGGGATAAACCAGCGATAAATCGGAAACACGGTATCCCGCTTGCAGCATTAGCGAATAGCCGATGTGCAGAACGGCCGTCGCCGACAACGCCAGCCAATGCGTGGCCGTGAACTGCGGTCGCGTCGTGAAAACGATCCAGAGGATGATAGGTGTGTACAACGCGACGGATAGCGCCGAGTACATCCAAACGAAGTGCTGCGACGCTGCGGCGCGTTTTGCGTACAGATTCCATGTTGCATGAGTCGCGGCTGCAAGCAATACAGCGAATAGCGCCAGAGTAGGCATGAGCAACCGATATTATTCGAGTTGCCGGCATTGTCGCCGACCTTTGGGTTACTAGCCAGTAAACAGCATCGAGTGGCTTACCGATCGAATCCGCATGCAGGGCCACGCCCTTACCAGCCCGCGGCCAACCTAAGATGCTGCCCTAGATGAACTATTGAGCGACGGCAGGGATCAAGTGGATGCCGCAGCCGGCGCGGACAACTCGGCAATGATGTCCGGAAGGCGATCGAATTCGCTGGACTTGTCCAGAAAGTAACGAGCACCCAATGTCGATGCGCGCTCGCGATACTGCGGCAATGCGTAGTTCGTTAGTACGATCGCCACTGGCGGCTTGCGCAAATTCTTGAGCGATGACAACACGCCGAAACCCGTTCCCTGGCGCAAATGCAAATCGAGGATGATCAAATCCGGCGCTTGCTCGCTTACCGCGAGAACCGCTTGTTGCTCTGTGTCGACGACACTGGCGGATTGCACCGCCGGAATAGTCGATAACTGTTCCAGAAGGTGCTTAGCCAGCAAGCTCGAATCTTCTACCAGTAAAACGCGCATTACCCCTCGATCCGGTGGGCCAACCGCCTGCTCCTTCGTTAGCCTTATGGTACTTGTTATCGCTGTCCGCGATTGTAGACAGATCGGTAACACAAGAATGTCGGACCGCTCCTACATTCTTGTTATTGAATTAGATTGTTACGCAGCGCGTATGTAGTTATGTCGGCGTTGGACGTAAACCCCATCTTTTCGAAGATGCGCGAGCGATACGTACTTACGGTCTTTACGGAAATGCAGAGTTCGTCGGCGATGTCCGTGGCGGCGCGACCGGTCGCCAACTTGCAAAAAATTTGAAATTCACGCTCTGAAAGTTGCGTGTGCGCCGGTTTTTCATGATCGACATCCAGCTCGTTGACCAGCAGCTCCGCCAATGCTGGCGTCACATACCGGCGTCCTTGGAGTACTGCGCGCACCGCAAGCAGTAACTCTTCTGGCGCCATCTCCTTATTAACATAGCCGCTGGCGCCGGCGCGCAGTACGTTTACCGCGTACTGCCGTTCTGGAAATCCACTCAAAACCAAAATGCGCGTATCGGCATGCGTCGCTCGCACATGTCTTAGGATATCGATGCCGCTGCGATCCGGCATATTGATATCCAGGATAAGCAGATCCCACCGTTCGGCTTGCAACTGTTGCAACGCTTCGCGGCCCGACGAGGCCTCACCGATTTTCTTGATTGCGCCCTCGTTGGCCAACAATTGCTTAATGCCGCTGCGGAGCAATGCGTGATCATCGGCTATCAATACGGTCGCCATCGAGACGGTCCTAAGAGGAGGGAGACGGCGCGTCGGGGACGCAGCGTGTTCTTGCGGTATTGCCAACATGTTTATACCTATAAACGCAAAGCGCGACTAGTTAATTGGAGTATCGGCACGCGCACCATAGAGACGATCCAGGCCCCATCATGTCGGTACGGCCCAAGGATTGAAGTAGGTCCAGTCCTACACGGTCAAGATTTCGCTTTGTGGGTTTCGGCCAATTCCGACGCGGCAGCGCTCAATTCACTGACGGCTCCAGGTTATCGGCGGATGGAGAATCGCCCGACCGGAATTTTTAGGAGAATGAAATGACGAAAGTGAAGTCGAAGATCGCAACGTTGGCGGCGGTAAGCTGGTGCGCCTTGTCTCTTTTGGGCTGTAAAGAACAAGGCCCCCTTGAACGTGCCGGCGAAGAAATCGACGAAGCCGCGGACACCATTAAGAACGGCAAGGAATCCACAGCGACCAAAGTGGACGACGCCATCGACGAAGCACGCGAAGGGGCAAAAGATGCGGGCAAGGAGCTTAAGAAGTAGCGGCTTGACGTAATTTAAGTCGAGCAGCCACGGGCAGCCGCGGATCCCCGGAACCGCGGCCGCCGCATTTCGTTTAACCCCGTTTCCGAAAAGCCAGCGTTACACGCCTTCAGATCGGCAGCATCTTGCCGCCCGAAGGAGAACGCTATGAATTCGCTGGCTAAGAAGACACTAATACTGGTTATTTCGGCGACCTTGACAGCTTGCATTGCGCAGCGCGAGCCCTCCCGCGACGATTCCAAGCATGGGTCGCCAAGCCAAAGTAGTTCGCACACCACCGAACGTGACGCAAGTACGACATCCCTGGAAGAAGTCATCGTTACCGCCACTCGGCGCCAGGGCTCCGTTCAAGACTCGCCTGCAGCGAATTCGGCTTATATGGATAGACCCAAAAAATCCTCGGCCGAACACCGCTCCGCACGTTCGGAACTGGCTAGAGCCGCGCCAAGCGTTGCCTATGCGCCATCGATGGCACAGACCTACTATCAACAGTCCGCCAACACCGAACAGTATCAACATCTGGACGAAAACCCGGTGCATCGCGCCGGCGAGCAGCCGGTGTCGACCTTTTCCGTCGACGTCGACACCGGGTCGTACGCCAATGTGCGACGGTTTCTAAACGCCGGACAACTGCCGCCCGAAGACGCCGTGCGCGTCGAAGAGATGATCAATTACTTCGATTACGAGTACGCGCCGCCGAACTCGCGCAGCGTTCCCTTCAAAGTAGCGACGGAGCTGGCGCCCGCGCCCTGGAATGCCAACGCGTTGCTATTGAAAATCGGCATCAAGGGATTTGAAATTTCCGCGAGCGAACGACCGGCATCCAATCTAGTATTTCTGGTCGATGTCTCAGGTTCCATGCAAACGCCGGATAAGTTACCGCTTCTGAAAAATGCGTTCCGCCTATTGACCGATCAGCTCACGTCAAAAGATCGCGTCTCCATGGTCGTATACGCCGGCAGTTCCGGCGTTGTACTGGAACCAACACCCGGCAATGAGAAGCACAAGATTCTCGCTGCCCTGGATCAGTTGCAAGCGGGCGGATCGACCAACGGTGCCGACGGCATCAAGCTCGCCTACCGCGTGGCACACGATGCGTTCATTAAGAACGGCATCAATCGCGTAGTGCTCGCCACCGACGGCGATTTCAACGTCGGCGTCGTCAGCTTCGAAGCATTGGTAGACATGGCAGAACGCGAACGCAAGTCGGAAGTCGCGCTTACCACTTTGGGCTTCGGCACCGGCAACTACAACGACAAACTCATGGAGCGCCTCGCCGATGCGGGCAACGGTAACTATGCCTATGTGGATACACTGCAGGAAGCTCGCAAGGTTTTGGTTTCGGAACTTTCATCGACGCTATTCACGATCGCCAAGGACGTAAAGATTCAAGTCGAATTTAATCCAGCGCAAGTACTGGAGTACCGGCTGATCGGTTACGAGAATCGCAAACTCGCACGAGAAGACTTTAACAACGATAAGGTGGATGCCGGCGACATCGGCGCCGGACATCGCGTCACGGCGCTTTATGAAATCGTACCCGTCGGCAATCAGGGCCTGATCGATCCGCTACGCTACGGCGCGCAAACGAAAACAGGTAATAATTCGAACGAAATCGCCAACGTACGCCTCCGCTACAAACAGCCTGATAGCGAACAAAGCAAGTTGCTCGAGTACCCAATCAACACAATGGCTAAAGTGGCATTCGAAAAAACTTCCCTCGATTTTCGTTTCGCGGCCAGTGTTGCTGCCTTCGGTCAATTGCTGCGCGGTGGAAAATATGTGGGTAGTTATTCATATAATGATGTAGCCAAATTAGCCAAAGGCGCACTGAGCGAAGACGACGAAGGTTATCGCCGCGAATTCGTATCGTTGGTGAAGTTAGCCGGCACCCTGCAACCTGCCAAGGAACGCGTCGGCCGAGCCGAAGAATAAAGACTGCGCCCCTTCCGCTTCGGCGGAAGGGGCCAACGCACGACAAGAATTAAAGTAATCTAGTCACATGGACTTGCCTGCGCAGGATTCCGAATCAGATGCCGACTTGATGCACCGCTACGCGCGCGGCGATGCACGGGCGTTCTCAATTTTGTACGCACGCCACAAGAACGCGCTGTACCGCTACTTGCAACGCATTTGCCGAAACCCCGACGCCGTCAACGATTTGTTTCAGGAAACTTGGGGGAAGGTCATTGCCAGCCGTGACCGCTATGAAGCACGCGCGCAGTTCACTACATTCCTGTTTCACATCGCACACAACTGTGCCGTAGATTACTTTCGCCGTGCCGAGCGCCAGCGTCTTGACCGCATGGATGACATTATCGATCTGCAGGAGCGACTCCCCAACGTCGTAAGCGAACGTCCGGAAGAGCAAGCGTCCGAAGCGCAATTGCGCGATGCGTTCAAGCAAGCGCTGGAACAACTGCCGGATGAGCAACGTAACGCCTTCATATTGCGCGAAGAGACCGGCTTGAGCCTGGAAGAGATCGGGCAAATAACAGGCGTAACTATGGAAACAGCCAAGAGCCGTTTGCGTTATGCCTTAACGAAACTACGAACCGTACTGAAAGCATATGACCCGAAACGACCGCCGCTGCGCGCCGTACCGAGCACTCAACCGTGAGCAACATTTCAGACGACAAGCTGGTAAACGAGTATTTAAGCGGTGACGCACCGTACTCGGCTCGTTATCGCGAATTGCCCGCGGACGACGTGCCGGCCGAATTGGATGCCATTGTGCTGGCGCAAGCCACTGCAGCCGTCAAGACGGCACCCTCAACCAAACTTAAGACCTGGCGACGCTGGACTCTGCCGACAACGTTGGCGGCCACCTTTGTGTTGGTGATCTCGCTGGTCATTAAAAATAATGTGCAGCAACCGACAATCGCGACGCCAGCCGCAACGGACATTACGCCACCACAGGCCCCGTCGGTGGCGACGCAGTTCGAAGAATCTCAAGCCGCTCCAGCGGCTGCGCAAGAACCGATCCGGACCGCACGCACAAATGAATTCAAGATCACCCCTGCACCCGCTCCCATGCGGGCCAAGCGACAAGAACCTGTTGAAGTCACAATAGACGGCAGAATTACCCGTGGCTCCGTGCAAGACTCTCCCGCAGTGACAACGGCCATCACGGAAGAGACAGCACAGAAAAACGCCGCCACCGAGCGCGATAGCAATGCTCTAGCCCGAGCAACTCGTCCCGCTCCAGCCGCGCCGAACGAAGCGCTCGATTCCGCGGTGAGCTTGGAGGAAGTAATAACAACAGCCAGAAGAAGAGCGCCAACGAGCGGCGGCCCACGAGCAACCGTCGGCGCACGGTCTGATATCAGCGAAGAGATGGAAGCAAAGCTGGATCGCGAAGCCGATCCGGAACAATGGTTGCAGTATATTCGCGAGCTGCGCGCTGCCGACAAGCCGCGCATCGCCGATGGAGAGTGGCAAAGTTTTCGCAAGCGATACCCGCGATTCGAAATCGACGCAAACGATCCAGCGCGCCCCGGGCACAAGCCCTAGTCGGAAAGGCCATCAAAGCACCGCCGCCATCACCGCCAGCAATATCGGCGTAGTCAATGCCGCAAGCGCCGTCGATAGCACAATGCTGCTCGCGATCGCGCCTTGCATGCGTTCGAATTGCATCGACATCAAATACACGTTGGCGCCCACCGACATGCACGCCAACAACACGATGGCTTTGGTTTCCATCGGCGGCAGTTGCAGCAGCGTGGCGAGCCCCCACACAACCAGCGGCGTCACAATCAGTTTGATCAGCGCAATCGCGGCGCTTAGTTGCCAGCCGCGTCGAATGCCATATTGCACCAGCCCCATTCCCAGAATGAGCAGTGCACTCGGGCCGGCGATATGACTCAGTACATCCAGAATTTCGTTCGCGAGCGATGGTGCCTTTAACCCCGAGATTCCGAACAGCGTACCGCCGACAATCGCGGCCACCAACGGCGTCGTGATTACGCCCCAGGCCATTTTGCCGAAGCCTTTAATCGTGAACGAGCCGTGCCGCGCCCATTCGATGGAGATCGATACCAGCGTCCACAGCGTAAATGCGTTAAACACCACGACCAACGCTACCGACGGCACGGCGGCTTCGCCCAAGGTAATTTTGGCAAGCGGCAGTCCCAACAGGACGTTGTTGGAAAAGATTCCGCCCATCGCGAAGATGGATTGCGACACGCCATCCAGCTTGAATAGGCGCGCAGCGATAAGACGGCCCACGCCAAACACGATGAAGCATCCGCCGAAGAAAGCGATCAACAGGCTCGCGTTCACCGGCGGCAAGGACGACAAGTCGCTCATTAAATGAAACAACATCGCAGGCAGCGCAACGTTGAACACGAATTTGGAGGCCCATGCGGTCCACTCCTTCCGCCAACGCGGCCACAACGCCAAAAGGTATCCAGCCAGTACGATGGCGAACAGGGGTGCGGAAAGCAGGAAATACTGGATAAAGGCCGACATACGCGCACGATGCCGGACCCGGCGCACTTTTGGAACCCGCCATTAACGAAGTTCCCGTCGCGGGCGGTGATGGGACGCCCGCAAGGTCCGCGACTCGAGCAAAATTTAGCTACACCTTCTGGAAAATCGGCCGATAGACCAGTAGGCGCCCGTTTTCCGGTCCGCGTTTTCTTGGCCTTGTTTCTTAACTAGGCGAGCGCGGACCAATCGCATGGGCGGAAATGCTCGGACGCTTCGATGGACGCCATCACTCGCTTTACCAACAGCAACATTCTCGTCATCGACGACATCGCCAGTATGCGGACGCAGATCGTCAACAATCTGTCGCTGCTGGGATTTCGGAATGTGTGGGCGGTCGGCTCCTGCGACAAGGCCATGGCGCAATTGGCCAAGCTGCACATCGATTTGATCTTATGCGACTACCACCTGGGCGAAAAGACTTCCGGTCAGCAGTTTCTGGAACACCTGCGCCACAAACATCTCATTCCGATGTCGACCTTGTTTGTAATGGTCACAGCGCGTCGCGCGTACGACGACGTAATGCGCGCGGCGGAGTGCGCTCCGGACGACTACTTGGTAAAGCCGTTTACCAGCGCACAACTGCAAACACGGTTAACCGCCCTTATTGAGAAGCGCAATCGCTTTAAGAGCGTGCACAGTTCTATGCAAGCCAACGATTGGCCGGCGGTGATGCGTCACTGCGACACGATCATCGCTGCGCAAGATCGATTCGCGATGGAGGCGACCAAGATCAAGGGCCAAGCTCTCTTGAAGTCGGGGCGTGACGCCGACGCGGAAAAACTCTATCGCCAGGTAATCGAACAACGGCCCCTGGGTTGGGCGAAGCTTGGGTTGGCGCGTGCTCTAAAATCGCAAAACAGAGCGCAGGAAGCCGAAGAGTTGTTAGCAAGTCTCATTGCCGAAGGCCGCAGCAACAGCGCCGGCGATCGTATGAGTGCGTACGACGAGTTGAGCGACTTGCTGCAGGCAACAGAACGCCCCAAAGAAGCGTTGGCTTTATTGCAAGACGCGATGAACGTCTCGCCGGGATCGCCTACGCGCACGCGCACAGTCACCGTGCTGGCGGCGGCCGAAGGCGATTTGGACTTGGCCGAAAAAAACGTGCGTCAGTTGCTCTCGGACCATAAGAATTCGGATTTCAAAGACGCGAGCGATTACTTGCTGGCGGCGGACGTAATGTCCAGTAACGGTCATGCCGAGGAAGCGATTGGAACACTGCGTGAAGTACGCAGCTGGTTTGATGATCCCGCCGACCTGCAGGTATTGGATATTGCCGCTGCAAGCGCGCACATCGCTGTCGGCAACGCCGAGACAGGCGAACACCTGCTGCAAAATATCTCGCCGGAGTCCGCAAGCGAACTCATGCCCAATGCCGCCGCCGTATTTGCAAAGTCCCTGTATAAATTGGGCGATCGGGCTGCGGCCGAAAAAGTCATGCGCCACTTGGTGCAAAACAATCCGGGGGATACAGCGGTAATGCGCACTATTCAGGCCGTCATGACTGCGGCCGGCGAGCAGGACGGCATAAGCGCTCTGGTCGCCTCCTCGATGTCGGAAGTAGCCGAGATCAACAACGAAGGAGTACGTTTGGCCTATGCAGGGAACGTAGAAGAAGCAATGGGTTTGCTGACGCGCGCCGCCAACTTAATACCGGGAAACCAGCAAATTGTGTCCAACGCCGCGTTGGTAATTGCATTGGCCCTGGCTCGTGGTAAAGCCGAACCGGAACGACTGCAGGAGTGTATTAAGTACCGCCAACTGTTAGTCGCTCGCAATCCGCAGCATCCCAAACTGCCGCAAATCGATGGCTTGTTGACGCAATATCAAGAAGAACGCCATGCTGCAAGCCGTAGCGCATGAGGTAAAGAATCTATTGGCGGAGCTGGCGCTGCGCGTGCAGGCGCACGATCCGTACGCCGCCGCTTTGGCACATAGCGCTGCCAATAAACTCGCACAGGCCTTGCTACTCTCGAACGTCGAACAAATCACGCCGCAAATAGAAGCGGCATCGCCCCAGGAATTGCTCGACGATTTGGTGGCGCAGTATGGGCCGCTGTTTCCGCACAAATCGCTGAAGATAAACGCCGGCGGCGCACCGATGCTGTGGTACTACGATGCTCATCTAATGCGACTGGCGCTATCGAACGTCGTACACAATGCCTTGCAACACTGCACGACCGCGGTCGAATTGCACTGCTACGAACGCGGCGGCCATCTTCGCTTCGACGTCCGCGACGATGGAGACGGCTTTTCGAGCGAGTTCTTGGCGATGACTGCAACTGCGCACGCCGGTCAATCCCAGGCGCCTTACGGTACGGGCATTGGACTCGCGATCACACGACGTATCGTTCATGCACACATACTGAAAAAGCAGAACGTTATGCACGGAGCGCTCGAACTGCGTAACGACGGCGGGGCTGTTGCGAGCCTGATAATTCCTTAGAGGCGCTAAGCCGGTGTTGCGGCTATCGCCTTGCGCATCGAACCGAAACGTTTTCGGTATTGCGCCGGCGAGAGGTTCACTTTGCGCCGGAACAAACGACTGAAGAAACCCGCATCTTCATAGCCGACTTCGTTGGCGATCGCTTCGATGGGCTTATCGCTCGCCTCCAGCATTTGCTTGGCTTCTTCAAGACGAAGCGTATGCACATACTCCAACGGCGACATGCCTGTAGCGAGTTGAAAGCGGCGGTTGAACGAACGCTCCGCAAGGCCACTCAGTCGCACCAACGCCGTTACGGGGGACGGCTCCTGATAGTGCTCCGCTATCCATACCTGGCAGCGCGCAATAACTGCGTCGTCCGATTGCCGCGAACGCGCCAAGCGCGCGAAAGGTTGTTGGCCGATGGCATGCCAGTCGATCAAGTTGAGTTTGGCGACTTGCATCGCGACTTCGATGTCGACGGAGCGTGCAATGAGATACAACGCCAAATCCAACCACGATGTACCGGCACCCGCCATCACCAATCGATGCCCTTCGCCCGATGCAACTAACGCATTCTGCGGACGCACGGTTACACCCGGATAGCTGCCGAGCAATTCGCAATAGGCCCAATGTGTCGTCGCCTCTTGACCGGCGAGTAACCCTGCTTCTGCCAGCAACACGGCGCCGGAACATGAGGTCGCGAGGATCGCGCCGCGCGCATAACACTCGCGCAGCCAAGGCAGCTCGGCATTGAAGCGCCCCTGCAGAGATTCACCGGGCGGGATATTTACCTCCGGCACGCACACGATATCCGGTGTTGGGTAGTTACGAATCGATGCGTGCGGCGTCATGCGCACACCATTCGCCACAGTGAGCGGCTCGCCGTCGCGCGTAACGATCTGCGGATTGAGCAATTGTTTGCCCGGTGTGCCGCTTTCAAGCATCGGCCAGTCGCGACCGGCCGACATGAACAAGTCGTACATCCCGAATACCACGGATGCGCTGGACTCCGGAAATGCCAGTATCGCCACGTTTACCAGCACGCCGCCGAGATCACCTACTGCTTGTTTCATGGCCGATTTGTCCAGTTGCTTGCCGAATCGACTTTAGCGCGCCACGCCCGCCGCCGGTACTGTGCATGCCCGTCGAAGCGGGATTATCTACTGTAAGGAGAACCGTCGTGCCAAGTCTTTTTGATCTCATCGCCCAGCCGACCTCGCTCACTATCCTCGGCATCTATACCGCACTGATGCTATGGGAAGCCCTGCTGCCTGCGCGCAGATTGCCGCGAATCAAATATTGGCGCGTCGCGGGGCTAGCTGCGTTTGCCGCTTACTTTTTGATTTCGTCTTACTTGCCCTATTTGTGGACGACGCAATTGGCCGCATGGCAGTGGTTCGACCTATCTCATTTAAACGTGTGGGCGGGGACGGCTGTCGGTATTTTGGTTTACGAGGCGGGCCAATATGTCTGGCACCGCACGATGCACAACAACAACGGTTTATGGCGCGCCTTCCATCAGATGCATCACAGCGCAGAGCGAATCGACGTACCCGGCGCTTTCTGGTTCTCTCCGGTCGATATGGTCGGATGGACGGCGCTATCGAGCTTGTGTCTAACGCTCGTCGTTGGCTTGTCGGCTGAGGCCACGGTCTTAACCATTTACGTTACGACGTTCTTGGGCATCTTTCAGCACGCCAACATACGCACGCCGCAATGGCTCGGTTACTTCGTTCAGCGGCCAGAAAGTCATTCGCATCATCATGCGCGCGGCGTGCATGCCAACAACTACTGCGATCTGCCGGTGTTCGACTTGATCTTCGGTACGTTCTTTAATCCGCGCGATTTCGCGCACGAGAACGGATTTTACGACGGTGGCTCCTATCGCATCCTGGACATGCTGCGTTTTCGCGATGTAAGCGTGCCACCGCATGCGATCGACGCGATCGAGGACGACTCGCAAATCATTACGTTGCGGCGCTAACCGGCGCACAGCGTCGGCAACGTGCTGCGATTCTGGCTCAAAAGCGAAAGTTAAGATCAGAAACACTTCGTCATACCGGCGCAGGCCGGTATCCATCTTGAGTTACCCGGATTCTTAGATGGACCCCGTTCTGGCTGGCAATTGCTCCTGCATTGCCAGCATTTCCACCGTCCATGGTGGTCACAACGGGGTGACGAACAGACAGGCTATAGGAAACCATGATGAGCAAATACCGACACAGACTTCCCCAACTCAAGAGTGAGTTGTTTATCACCGACGGCGGTTTGGAAACCACGTTGATCTTTCACGAGGGCATCGAACTGACATCGTTCGCCGCATTCGACTTGCTGAAAGACGACGCCGGCATCGCCCAACTGGATAGATACTTTGCGCGATACGCCGGACTGGCGCGCGACCATGGCGTCGGTGCCGTACTGGAAAGTCCAACTTGGCGCGCCAACTTGGACTGGGCCAGTAAGCTGGGCTACGACGCCATTAGCCTCGCCGATGCAAATCGAAAAGCGATCGGCGTGTTGCTGGAAGTGCGCGAGCGCTTTGAGTCGCCGCAAACCAAGATCGTCATCAGCGGCAATTTGGGTCCCCGCGGCGACGGTTACAACCCGACACACCGAATGACCGTGCACGAAGCCAAGCAGTATCACTTGCCCCAGATCGAAACGTTTGCGGCCACGGATGCCGACATGGTCGCCGCGTTTACTATGAACTATCCCGAAGAAGCCATCGGTATTGCATCTGCCGCCGAAGCCTGCACGATGCCCATCGCAATTTCCTTTACGTTGGAGACGGACGGACGATTACCGTCGGGCGACTCGCTGTTCGAGGCAATCAATCGCACCGACGACGCCACCGGCGGGCATCCGGCCTACTACATGATCAATTGTGCGCATCCTTCGCACTTTGCGCACATCCTAGACAGCGGCAACCCGGCGATGAAACGCATCCGCGGTTTGCGCGCCAATGCCTCCAAGCGCAGTCACGCAGAACTGGACGCCAGCCCGGATCTTGATACCGGTAATCCGAATGAACTTGCAAACGACTATCGGCTACTTAGAACGCTGTTGCCGTTGTCCGTAGTGGGTGGCTGCTGCGGCACCGATCATCAGCATGTCGACGCGATCTGTGTAGCGATGAAGAGGACGCACTGATGCGCCCTTTACTGGCGCAATTGCTCGAACTCACGGCGTCCGCCGCAATGCGGACGCCCTTCACATGGTCCGAGTGTAAAACCTGGCATCCGCATCCATCAGCGGAAATCGAGCCGGCAACTAAGCACCGGAAATCTCCCACGGCGAATAGCAGTCGGAAAGGAACGACTTCGATCAGTGTCGCCGCATGGGCGGCGATGCCGATCGCTGGCCCGGAGGAATAGTTTCTTGGGTTACAGGATTTATGCAAACCGGAAATTCATTGAGCAGCTGTTCTTTCGCATCTTCTCGGGCCTCATAGGAAGAGAAGCGAGTCGCCTGCAGACGCTCAAAACGCAACCACCAACGCTGGACCGGACCCACGCCCCACTTGCCCGAAATTTTAGAAAGCAGTAGTCCCTGCGTGGAGCTCGGACGATTGACGACGATCCAAACTTGATCAGCGCACTCCGCCCCATCCTCGCATGGACAACCGGTCACCACGGTACCAATATTGACAAGCGAGTCCGGGATTACGGCGAAAGTCGCCGCTTGGACTTCCCTCGCCTCGTCATCGCTGATATTCAAGTACCGAATCGGAGCATCGCGACGTTGAGGTTTAACTTTAAAAGCGCGATCTTCCAAATCGTATAGTTCGTGTCTTTTGACTAGCGCCTCTCGCCGAGCCTTGTCGGCCGACGTCTGAGCAAATGCCATCGTTGCCGATAGTAGCGCAATCAACAACATGCACTGTCTGCTTCTCAACACGCCTCGGATCGGCATATGCGATTCCCGCGATTTGATCTACTTAGCGGCGTCCTGCACGGCTTCTTTGACGTCCTTCGCCGCGTGTTCAACTTCTTTGCCCAAGTCCTTTACCTCCGCTCCGACATCCTTAGCGGCATCGCGGATTTCTTCGGCGGCATCGCGCACTTTTTCGCCCGGACGATTATCGAAGACGTCGTCAATCTTATCGCCGACCTTTTCGCCGGTGGTTTTTTCGGCGCATCCGGACAGGGCTAAAAACGCGATTGAAAGCACTGCAGCAAGCAATTTCATGGCACTTCTCCAAACGAAAAGCAGGATTAATTGATGGCCGAACCTATCGGCTCCTTAACGACATGCGAGCCCGGATTCTAACGGCGCGCTATCACTGCGCGCAAAAATGTTCCGCTTTTTTAACGTATGCGTCGCGGGATCGGACGTGTACAGTTTGAGAATGGCCATCGAAACCTACGACGTCGCAATCATTGGCGCAGGCACGGCGGGGCTCGCCGCCTTACGCGAAGCGCGGCGGCACACCGATCGATTCGTCATCATCAACAATGGCCTCTACGGCACCACGTGCGCACGTGTCGGCTGTATGCCATCCAAGGCCCTCATCGAATCCGCCAACGCATATCACCGCCGCATCGACTTCCCTGAGCTCGGAATGCACGGCGGTGCATCGCTGGCGGTCGACATCCCGGCTGTGCTGGCACGCGTGCGACGCCTACGCGATCACTTCGTCGCTGGCACGGTTGCGCTTACGAATGACTTAGGCGCACGCAACGTTGCCGGTCGAGCCCGCTTTGTCGCGGCCGACACGCTCGAGGTGAATGGACGACGACTGAAAGCAAAGAGCATTGTCATTGCGACAGGCTCACGACCGATAGTGCCGAATGAATGGCGTGCATTTGGCGATCGCATTCTCACGACCGATACGTTGTTCGAACGGCCATCATTGCCTGCGGAAATGGCGGTGATAGGTATGGGCGCCATCGGCTCGGAGCTGGCACAAGCACTGTCTAGGCTTGGAATTAATGTCACCGCCTTCGGGAGTGCATTGCGATTGGCCGGATTGAGCGACGAGCAAGTCAACGACGCACTGCTGGCGTCGCTGCGTGCCGAGTTTGCCATCCACCTGGGAAAGTCAGCGACGTTGAGCGCGAAAGGACAACGTATTCGGGTCACCGCCGGTGAAACTTCTGTCGTCGTCGATGGCGTGCTGGCTGCACTGGGACGACGTCCGAATATTGACGATCTGGGACTGGAGCAACTCGGCATTCGGTTGGATGAACGTGGCATGCCGCCGGTGGATCGAAGCACAAGGCAAATCGGCGAGCTGCCTATCTATCTTGCCGGCGACGCCGCAAGTGACTCGCCTGTTCTGCACGAAGCAGCAGACGACGGCCACATCGCCGGCACGAATGCAACGCGCGACAAATCCATTTGCTTCAAACGACGCACGCCGCTCGGCATTGTGTTCTGCGATCCCAATACTGCCGTCATCGGCACGCCTTACGAGAAGCTGGATATGGCAAACGCAGCCGCCGGTACCGTGCGCTTCGACAAGCAAGGCCGTGCGACGATTGCTGCGGAGAATTACGGCGTATTGCGAGTGTATGCATCGCGCCAAGATGGCTCTCTGCTGGGCGCAGAGCTGTGTGCGCCGCGCGGTGAGCATCTTGCCCATCTACTCGCGTTGGCGATTAGCCAGCACCTTACCGTACAGGACTTGCTGCGCATGCCTTTCTATCACCCGGTTTTCGAAGAAGGCTTGCGCACCGCCTTGCGAGACCTTGCGGCGCAACTAGGCGCAAAACATCAAAGCGATCTGGCGTATTGCAATGCCGTAGGCGCAAGTGCGCTCGATTGATCGCAGCGAGGGCCGATCTTCTTAAGCTTTCGGGCTTATCCACATATCGATATCCGCGGTAAATACGGTTACACCGTGCTCGTCCGTGTGCACGACGTTGACCACCGCCGCATAACCTTCTTCGGCGCTGTGAAAATCCCTGGCCGGAACCGCGCGCGCAGTAATCTTGCCCTTGGCCTTCTTTAAATATTTCACCTGCATTCCTTGCGGTATCCAACGCATGTCCGGCGGAATGCTGACGTCGGTCATGAGTCCTGCGCATAGTTCGGCGAGGTTGCACAATGCAATCGCATGCACCGTGCCGATGTGATTCTGGATCGAGCGACGTTGCACGATAAACCCTTGGCACAAGTTGGGCCGTAGTGCGGTAATGCGCGGCGAGATCGTGGCAAAGTACGGCGCCTTCAGGCACACGACCTTGGAAAACAACCATCGGCCCGGCGTCGAATCGCCCAGCTTGCTCCACGCGCGCATCGCGATCGGTTGCGCCATTGCACTCTCCGCGTTCAAAACCAGTTGTAATTGAAGCTAATGCTGATGCGCTCGCCTTTTGTCGTATTCGGCGGGACTTCATGCCGCAGCCAGCTTTCGAAAAGAACTACGTTACCGGCTTCGGCAGGAATTACCGTCCACGGCCGATTGGCGGGTTTACTGTCGGCTTTGCGCGGCGGCGCCGCCATGAATCGCTCCAGGCGCGGATCCTCGAACTTGATGCCGGGACAGCCACGCGGCGTTTGCACGTAGTACGTACCGCTAACGGTCGACAAAGGATGCAAGTGCCAGCTGTGCACAACCATCGACGGCATAACGTTCACCCAACAATCGGTCATCGCCAGCTCGCGACCTTCCATGTCGAACTCCAGCGACTGCACGTATGAATTTACGTGCCGGTCGAGCTTTTTCTTAAGCGCGGCGAACGTGGGCGATACCTGGTACATGCGCGCGACGGAGTTGTAGGAAGTATAGCCACCCGGATAATTTTTCTTCGACCAGCGTCGGCCGGAGTCGTCGTCTTCGCGAAGTTGCAAACACTCGGCGAGCAAACGCCGGTTGAATGCTTGCCAATTCGTTCGCTGCAAACGAGCGGTATAAATAGTCGTTGGAAAAAGCGTGAGTGTGGTCATACGTTCAATACCGATTAAAACAACTCTGCGGGATCGACGTCGACCGTCCATCGCACACGTTTCGCTTGCTGTAACGACTCCAGTTGCGGCAGCAGGCGGCTCAGTAATTTTTGAATGGGCGTATGCGTATCGGAGCGTATCAATAGTTGCGAGCGGTAGTGCCCGGCACGACGCGCCATCGGTGCCGGCGCCGGGCCCAGCACTTTAACGCCGGCGACGCGGGCCGAATCGGCGCCGCGTTTTGCCGCGTCGAGAAATTCCACCGCCGCCCGCATCGTCGCCGCTTCCGCGCGCAACAATGCCAAGCGTGCGAATGGCGGCCATCCGGCTTGTTGGCGTTCACCCAGCGCTTGTTCGGCAAAAGACGAGTAGCCGCCGCTTAGCAAGCTTCCAAGCAACGGATGTTCGGGAAATTCGGTTTGAATCAATACCTCACCCGAGCGTTCGGCGCGACCCGCCCGGCCCGCAACCTGCACGATACTTTGCGCCAATCGTTCGCTGGCCCGAAAGTCGGTACCGAACAAACCTTGATCGGCGTTCACAATGACGACCAGCGACACATCCGGAAAGTGATGGCCCTTGGTCAGCATCTGCGTGCCGACGAGAATATTCACTTCGCCGGTATTAACGCGCGCCAGAGCCGCTTCGAGTTCGCCCTTGCGCCGCACGCTGTCGCGATCGATCCGTGCGATGACGCTTTTGGGAAACAATCTTCCGAGCGAGTCTTCGATTCGCTCGGTGCCTTGACCCACCGGTTTGGCAGGGGCATTGCAACTCGCACAGGTCGACGGAATCGCGCATTCGTATCCGCAATGATGGCAGGCAAGTTTGTTCTCACGATTATGGACGGTCATGCGTGCATCGCAGCGCTTGCAAGCAGCCGACCAACCGCAGGCGCTGCAAAACAGCACGGGTGCGAAACCGCGTCGATTCAAATAGACCAGCACTTGTCCGCCATTCTGCAGATGTGTTTGCATCGTCAGCAAAGCCGGCGTAGCGATACCGTCGCCATGCGCGTGCTTGCGTAAATCGACCAATCTCACGGTCGGCGGCTGCGCAGCGCCTGCGCGCTGCGGTAGGGCGAGCAAATCGTCGGGCTGTCGTTTTGCGCGAGCGAAACTTTCCAGCGAAGGCGTTGCCGACCCCAACACCACCGGAATCATTAGACGTTGTGCGCGCACAGCCACGAGGTCCCGTGCCGAATAGCGAAAGCCTTCCTGCTGCTTGTAAGAGGCGTCGTGCTCTTCGTCGACGATGATCAACTTTAAATTCGTCATCGGCGCGAAGACGGCGGAACGGGTGCCGATTACGATGGGCGCTGCGCCGCTACGCGCCGCGCGCCACGCCTGCAAACGCTCGCCATCGTTCAAAGCCGAGTGCAGCACCGCGATGGGCGCCGCGAAACGCTCCTGAAAGCGCGACACCAACTGCGGCGTCAATGCGATTTCGGGCACCAACACCAAAGCCTGCCCGCCTGTCGCTACCACTTCCGCGATGACGCGCAAGTACACTTCGGTTTTGCCGCTGCCGGTCACACCATGAAGAAGCCAAGTCCGGAACTGCGAAGTCGACTCGACACCCTCTCCCTTGATGGGAGAGCGCCGGGCAGAGGGTGACAACGACGACAGAACCTTCTCCACCGCCGCTCGCTGTGCATCATTCAATTCATGTCCCGTCTGCGCCAGAACCGCGCTCGGAGCGCAGTGCTGCACCACCACATACTCGCGTTCCACCAACCCGCGCTTTTCCAATTCGCGCAAACCTTCGCGCCAGGTGTCGGCGACGGCGCTCAAAGCTTCCGAGTTCGCACCGCTCGCTAGCGCTTCCGCTAACCTCCGCAACCGCACTGCTCGCGGCGACAGCGCCGACCACTCGCGCTCGCCGTGTTCGGTGAGCCGCCATCGTTCCTCTTGCTCTACCGCCGCCGCCCCGCTTCGCAACGCCGCAGGTAACGCCGCCGCCAACACTTCGCCAACCGGATGGCGGTAGTAATCAGCCGCCCACATCAACAGCGCAAATAATTCCGCATTGAAGACCGGCTCGGCATCGAGGACCTCGACGATCGCCTTGAGTTTGTTGGCCAGCACAGCGCTCTGAGACGTCACCGCCGTGACCACGCCCACAACGCGCCGTTTGCCAAACGGCACACGCACGCGTTGCCCCGCCCGCACACCGGCAACGTCTACGCTCGCGGGGATGCGATAGTCGAAGACGCGCCGTAGCGGGGTGTCGATGGCGACTTGAACGAAACGATTCATTGAGGAAGGAGTTAATTTCTTAAAAGTAGTGAGCTCTAGGCAGTGGTCAGAATAAATCCGGAGACTCTGACCAGCGTCCAGAACCCGATACCCAGCGCCCGCCATTATGGCAACTTACCCACAGAAGCTGTGGACAAGTCTGTGGACGAGCTGCGTTCAACTCACCCAAGTGCCCGAGCGGCCGGTCGATTTTTTAGTTTGACCAAAATATGACCGTCAACCGACGATCGCGACGCACGTTATAGCCGGTAACGACTTGGACCGGAATCTCTATGTCCGCTAACGCTGCATCGCTGGATCGTCTCTCTGCTACGCTTCTCGCCCACATGAGCGGCCTAACTGCCGAATCGGTGGAGGAAAATTCCCTGGAGCACGTTCGCAGTCTCGATCAATTTTTGGCTAGCGTGGAAAAACGCGCGTTCCAAATTGCTCGCATTGCAGTCCGCGACACCGATGACGCGCTGGATATCGTCCAAGACGCCATGTTGCAGTTGGCGCGTCGCTACGGGCAGCGCCCCTGCGAGGAATGGCGGCCGCTGTTCTACCGAATTTTGCAAAATCGGATTCGCGATTGCCAGCGACGGCGCATGGTCAGGAATAAAGTCTTCGGCTGGCTACCCGGCATCCGCAACGCGGCAGGCGAAAACGAAGACACCGACCCGTTTCAACAGGTACAGGATGATCGCCAAGGGCCGACCGATCGGGTGATGACGGGTGAAGCGATGAACCTGCTCGAAGCGGCCCTGCGTGAACTGCCGGCTCGCCAACTGGAAGCATTCATGCTGCGTAACATGGAAGGACTGGACGTCGCCGCAACGGCCCAAGCCATGGGCTGCACCGAAGGCAGCGTCAAAACGCATTATTCGCGCGCAGTGCATACGCTGCGCGACCGCTTAACCGATGCGTGGGGAGAACTCTCGTGAGCGACGAACGCACACCCTTCGAAGACAAAACGCAAAGCGTATTGCGTGACAGCGCCGAGCATCTTGACGGCCATACACGGTCGCGTCTTACGCAAGCGCGTCACGCCGCGTTGGCCGAAATCGAACGGCACAGATCGCAACGCGTACGCTGGTTATTGCCGGCAGGCGCCGCAGCGGCCGCGGTGCTGGCGGTGTTTTTACTGCAAGGGCGCATCGCAGTCGCTCCCGTTACGACGGAACCTGTGGCCGCGGTCGAAGATATCGAACTGATGACGGCCGAAGACAGCTTAGAAATGTACGAGAACCTGGAGTTCTACGCATGGCTGGATCAAGCGGCGAGCGAGGACTTCCCCGCCGAACCAACTGAAACCGAGAGCGGAGTCGGCTGATGCCGGTCAAGACCTTTGCCGTGCTGATGGCGCTGCCCGTATGCGCGATGGCGGCGGACGCGAAGCCCGCACCCAAGCAACCGCCGGTGGAAACGGAAATCGCGAGCATCGAATTTCTGGAATACCTAGGCAGCCTCGAAAGCGATGACGACAACTGGACGGATTTCGAGGCGGCGGAAATCAAGCAGCCGAGCAAGCCGGCGGATACGCAGGGCAAAGCGCCGGCTGCCGCGGAGAAAAGCAAATGAAACGATCACTTAATATTTTGGTCGGCGCATGCCTATTGCTAGCCTTCTCGCTTGCCGGCGCTCAATCGACCGATGCGGACACCCATGCACAGCCCGGCGTTAATTGGACGCAACTTAGTGCCGAGCAACGCAAATTGTTGGCGAATATGGAAACCACTTGGAATCAATTGCCCCCCGGCCGCCAAACGGCTCTCGCGCGCGGCGCCGAACGCTTCGTCAAAATGACGCCCGAACAACGCCGCGAAGCCAATCAACGCTTTGGCCGGTGGCGCGACCTGGACGATACGCAGCGCGCTGCGGTCCGCGATCGTTACCAGCAATTCCGCGACTTTTCACCGGAAGAACAGGAGCGCATCCGTCGTAATTTTCGCCGCTTCGGCGACCTGAACGAAGCCCAGCGCGAACGGCTGCGTCAGCGCTGGCAAAACATGACGCCGAAGGAACGAGCCCGCGTTCGCGAACAATTGCCGCGCCGGCCGCCGCCTCGACAGCACTAACCCATTTCATAGCCGGCCGCAGCCGGTAATCGCAGGTCCCTGCCCGGAGTACGCTCGCCGGCCTCCTCCGCTTGCGCGTTCAGGACCGTATAAACTGTCGCGATGAACTTGGTCAGTAGTCTATTTATCCTGCTTGCCGGCGCGCATTTGCTCGGCCGTCTAAGCTTGCTCTGCAAACAACCGGCGCTCGCCGGACATATGCTGGCCGGAATAGTGATCGGACCGTCGCTGCTCGCCTGGCTGCAACCGAATCCAACATTGAGCGCCGTTGCCGATATCGCCGTGTTATTCGTCGTGCTCACCGCCGGTTTGGAAATTCGCCTACACCATGTGTTGGATGCCTTCCGCGGTCGTGGTGCGATGGCCATGTTGCTCGGGTTCTTACTGCCGGCGGCGGCGGGTGCCGGCGTCGCCGCCGCGTTTTCGATTGCACCAGTTCCTACCGTCGTCGTAGCGCTGTGCATCGCCGTCACGGCTTTGCCCGTCGCGCTGCAGATCCTCAATAGCTTCAATTTGCTTAAGAGCCGCATTGCCTACGTCTCCATTTCCGGTTCGCTGCTATCGGATATTTTGGTGTTCATGATGTTGGGCGTGCTGATCGAGCTCGCCGCCAGCGAACGAGCCCACAGCGTCAGTGTCTCGGCATTGTTCGCCGGCGGGAAATTGCTCGGCTTGATTGCGTTGATCGTAATCGCGCAATGGATTTGTCAGCGAGCGATGCAGCGGCGCAGCGGCAATGGCACGGGGTCGATAGGCGCATCGACGGCAAATTTATCGTTCGCTGTCTTGTTCGTATTGGGATTAGGCTCGATCAGCGAACTACTGGGCTTTCACTTCGCCATCGGCGCCTTCTTTGCGGCCATGATGATCACGCCTGAATTAATCGGCGAGCATGCCTTCGAGCGCCTGGAGAACACCAGCGAGGTATTGACCGCGAGCTTATTCGGACCGCTATTTCTGGCCTATCAGGGATTGCAGTTCCATTTGCAGTCGCTTGCACGGCCCGGTTTCGTGCTCTCCTTGATTGCTGCAGCGGTGATCTCGAAATTGCTCAGTGGCTACCTGGTCGGATTGTCGCAACGCATGAGCAAACACGAGGCCTGGGGAGTCGGCATCATCATGAACGCGCGCGGCGTCATGGAATTGGTGGTTGCCAGCATCGCGTTTCGAGCCGGATTGGTCGATGCGGAAGTGTTCTCGGCGTTGTTGGTCGTCGGATTGATAACCACTATGCTGACGCCGTTGCTGCTAAAGCGCTGGCAGGCGATTGCACCGCCTCCCGCCGCCAGCGACTCCGCTCGTACGCCATGAGTTCCGCGGCGATAGCCGTTCGCGGCGTTACTCATCGCTATCGCGGCGCAACGGAAGACGCGCTATACGGCATCGATTTGCAGATTCCGCGCGGTTCGATCTTCGGTTTGCTTGGACCGAATGGCGCGGGCAAGAGCACGTTGCTGAATTTATTGTCGGGCAGCCTCGCGTTGCAACGCGGCGAAAGCGCAATCGGCGACACGCCAACAGGCGGCGATATCAGATCGATCACTGCCATCGTGCCGCAGGAATATGCGTTCTATGAAGACCTGAGCGGTCGTGAAAACCTGGAGTACTTCGCCGGCGTTTGCGGCTTGACGCGGCAACGTGCGGCCGAGCGCATCGCGCAGTGCGCCGAGCTGTGCAGACTTTCCGCCGTTCTTGCACAACGTGCGGGGCATTACTCCGGCGGCCTGAAGCGTCGGCTGAATTTGGCCATCGGCCTGTTGAACGCGCCGCATATTCTCTACTTGGACGAACCCACAGTCGGCATTGATGCCGAGTCGCGCCAGTACATCGTGGACGCCATTCACGCGCTGCGCAGTACCGGCATCACCATCGTCTATACGTCGCATTACATGGAAGAAGTGGAAAAGCTCTGCGACACGCTCGCTATCGTCGACCAAGGCCGCATCGTGGCTCAGGATTCGATGGATGCGCTTTTGCAACGCGAGGGCGGCCGTGCACTGCACCTGCGATTAAAGACTCCGATGCCTGCTTTGCAGGACGCGCTCGCAGCGTATCAAGCCGAGCACAGCGACTTTCGTCATTGGCAATTGGAGTTGCCGGTAGAACAGCTCTCCGCAGTACTGCAACTACTCGCAGCTCACGGCGCGCAGATCGAACGCCTGCAATATGGAATTAGCCGCTTGGAGAAAATCTATCTCCAACTATTGGCGAACGGCACCGACAAGGACGCGGGCTCATGATGCTCCGTCAATTAACAGCCGGTGTTCGCAAGGAATTGGTGTTGTTGTGCCGTGACTGGCATGCGCTCGGATTGCTTTTCGTCATGCCGTTGGCGTTCGTATTGGTAATGTCATTGGCGATGCAGGATCAATTTGCCGCCCGTGCGGGTCGCAAGATCAGCGTGGTGGTGGCGGACAACGATGGCAGCGAAGCGTCCAAAGCGTTAGTTGCCGCACTACAAGACGGCGCTGCCGAAATTCATTTAGCAGACACGCCAAACGTCGACGAGTTGAAAGTCGTATTACGTCGCGGCAAATCCGCCTTTGCGGTACACATTGCGGCAGGTTATGGAGCGGCGTTGGCGAATGTTCAAGAGCCGCTCGCCAATCATGTCGTATTAGCCGTCGCGCCCGATACCTCGAAGCAAACCGAAATGATTTTTTTGGGCACGCTACGCGAAATCATGGCGCGTGAGCGACTGAACGCACTCTTTGCGCCGCTGGCATTGTTGTCGCGCGCGCAAGGCGGCCAAGACATTGCTTTTGACACCGACACCGCGCGACCCGCCGTTGAATATGTATATCGAGCGGGCAAAATCTCCCAAGCACCCAGCGCCGTTCAGCAGAGCGTGCCGGCCTGGCTGGTGTTTGGTACGTTCTTCATCGTGATCCCGCTTTCGAACACGCTCATCCGCGAACGGCAACAAGGCACCGCGCGGCGATTGCGAACGCTGCCTGTCAGCCAAGGCGTTTTGTTGGCAGGTAAACTGGCGCCTTACTTCGTCGTCAATCAATTACAGGTGGCGTTGATGCTGTTAGTGGGTTGCTTTCTAGTGCCGGCACTGGGCGGAGAAGCACTGCAACTCAACGGCTCGCTGCCCGCGCTTGTCTTGGCGGCGATCGCGGTAAGCTTTGCCGCACTGGGATACGCGTTGTTGATTGCATCCATTGCCCGTACAACCGAACAAGCCAGTTTGCTGGGCGGCGCGGGCAATCTCATTCTCGCGGCGATCGGCGGCATCATGGTGCCGAAGTTCGTGATGCCCGAGGCAATGCAGCAATTGACCGCCATTTCGCCTATGGCTTGGGGCTTGGAAGGGTTCTTAGACGTGCTGCTGCGCGACGGTAAAGTCGGCGACGTAGCAAATGAGGCGGCGGCATTGCTGCTGTTTGGTATAGCGATGCTCGCGCTCGCATGGTTTACGCAAGCGCGGCGTGCGGAGAGTTGAGCATGTCCGATGTCGATGAGTTGAAGCAAGCGCTGAAGGCGATGATCGTGAAGGAGTGCGATAAGGACATCGCGCCGGAAAGCATCAGCAACGAAGAGCAGTTGATCGGCGGCCCCTTGCAGCTCGATTCGCTGGATGCATTGCAAATCTGCATGGCCGTGCAGGATAAGTACGGTGTCCGTATTCAGGACGGACCCGATACGCGACGTGCATTGCGCAACATCGACGCACTCGCCGATTTCATCGTCGCCGCGCGCGTTTGATCTATGACCGACGTATCCATTGGCGGCGCCGGCTTGCACACTACGTTAGGACGCGGTCTGGCCGCGAATCTGGCCGCGCTTGATCATCCACCCACGGCACCGAAGCTGCATGCCGTAGAGCTGGCGGGCGTGGAACATGCCTTGCCGTATTTCCTGCTTGCAGACGAACCGCTGCGCCATATCGAACAGCGTTTTTACGACTCCATCGACACCGTAGTCGATGATGCGCTCACTCAAAGCCGGCTTTCCTCGGCGGATAGACATGCCACAGCGTTGTTTATCGGCTCCTCTTGCGGCGAAATGCCGGTGCTTGAAGCGGAGTATCGGCGCGACCTACAAATATCGCGCGATGCATTAGCGATGGCCAGTACCAGCAGCTTGGGAAATTTAGCGACGCGCATTCGCAAGCGCTTCGCGCTGCAAGGCCCCGACTACAGTTTTTATACAGCCTGCACAGCCAGTGCTAATGCATTGGGGTACGCAGCGCAGATGATTCGCGCCGGCCGCATTCGTCATGCGGTCGTGCTCGGCGTGGAAATATTCAATGCCGTGACTGCCTTCGGTTTTTCCGGCTTACAGTTGCTTACTCGCGATGTAATGCGTCCGTTCGACAGGCGTCGCGCAGGACTTGTCCCCGGCGAAGCAATCGCGGCAATCGTATTAACCGGCGAACCGCACAAGGGCGGATGGCGGATACTCGGCGGCGCCAACCTCTGCGACACGCACAGCATTTCGGCCACGAATCCCGACGGCTCGGCGATCGCCGCCGTTGTGAGGCAAGCGCTCGCAGTGAGCGGAGTGACGCTCGAGGAACTTGCAGCAGTCAAGATGCACGGCACCGCAAGCTTACTCAACGACGAAGCCGAGGCCGCAGGCATCAAACTATTGTTCGAAACGCCACCGCCGCTATGCGCCCTCAAACCCTATCTTGGCCATACCTTCGGCGCCTGCGGCCTTGCCGAGCTGGCGCTGTTCTGCGGCCGCGTCAGTCGCGGCACGCTACCGGCCACCGCCGGCATTTGCGCGGGTGACAGCGATTTGAATATCACCTTAAACCAAACGTCGCGCCCGCAGTCGCCCGGTTATTTCATGCTGAATTACTTCGGCTTCGGCGGCAGTAACACCTCGCTCATCGTGTCGAACCGATCATGAGCGCCGTCTATATTCACGCCACCGGCGATCACTACGCACCCTACGATGCGGCGAACACCGATCTCAAGCAAGACGTTACCGCAGCGGTCGGACAACCCGTGCGACGCATTGGGCGTTTTATCCAGTTGGCGCTGATCGGCGCGGGACGTTGCGCTCAAGCGGCGCCGCTTGCAGCCGATACGGCGGTGTATTTCGGATCCGCGCGCGGCGATTTGGAAATCAGCATCGAAGTGATGCAAACGCTGTTTCGCGACGGACACGCGCCAAAACCGCTGAGCTTCATCAATACCGTAAGCAACGCGGCCTGTTTCTACATCGCGCAAACGTTAAAACTGAATGGCCGTAGCAGCTTCGTGTGCAATCGCTATTTTGCCTTCGAAAGCGTGCTGCAACTTGCGATGCTGGACATCAATAGCAATGCAGTCGCGGCCGCCTTGGTGGGCACGGTCGATGCCGTCGTGCCGCCACTTGAAGATCACCGCATAAGGCTGGAGTTGCCGCCCGAAACGCCAGTTGCCGATGCGAGTCATTGGATAGGTTTGCGAGCGACTCCACCGCATGACAAGCCGCTGCAGCTTCTCGCGGTGGAAAATTTTTCGGACAGCCAGGCGCTAATCGCTTGGCTAGGAAGCCAGCCCTTAGATCGTTGTCTATTGAGCGGTGGGCAATTTCTCACCGAGACGGAACTGCAGGCGCTGGCAACGCATTGCACCGCCTCAGAGCGTTTCGAGTACCGCGATCGTGCGTATTACGACAGCCAAAGCGGCGCTGTAATTGGCGAGTTCGTCCGCAACCCAGCGTGTGCAAACCGCCAGCTGCTGCATATCAACCGCGATCCCAGCGGACGTTATGCCGTCATGTGGGTTGGAAATCCCAATATATCTTCCAGCTAGATACCCGGAACGACGCTCGAGGTTTCGCAGATCCATGTCTTGCGACCAGCTCCATCAGACGACATCGGCAGCCTTTCGGAGTAACTCGACGCTTCCCTAAGGCGAACGACCCACTAGACGGCTTAATCCTTAAGGCAGTACGCTTCCGCGACATTACCGAGCGCAAAGCCTTCCATGGACGTCGATTCCGATCTCAATACACGCGTTACCGCCGTGCAAAGCCCCCGGGTTGCGCACACCGGCGTGGATTGCTTTGTGGTGATCTACGCGCCTTCGCACTCGCAATTGGGCCGACGCTACACGTTGGAACGAGCGGCAACCACGATCGGCCGCGGTCGCGACAACGATATTGTGCTGCTATCGGATTGTGTGTCGCGCCAGCATGTGCGCATCGAGCGCCGCACCAACGGCTTATACAGTGTCGATCTCACGTCGACCAACGGCACCTATGTTAACGACAGCGTGAATCGCATCGCCGAACACGCGCTGCGCCCCGGCGATCAATTGAAGGTCGGCGACACCATCCTAAAATTTCTGTCCGGCTCCGACGTCGAATCGCAATACCACGAACTTATCTTCGGTATGACGATCACCGACGGGCTAACCAACATCGCCAATCGCAAACAGCTCGACACGCAGCTTAACGACGAAATCATTCGCTCCCGCCGTCACAATCTTTCGTTGTCTGTTTTGATGCTGGACGTCGATCACTTCAAGCGCGTGAACGACACTTACGGCCATCAAGCCGGCGACGCGGTGTTGCGTGGGTTAGCCACGTTAGTGAAGAAGCGCCTGCGACCCAGCGATACGCTCGGCCGTTACGGCGGCGAGGAGTTCTGCGCAATTCTTCCCGAAACCACCTTGCAAGGCGCGGCAAGGATCGCCGAAGAATTACGCGCGCTGATTGCGGGCCACACCTTCGTTGCGGATAAACAGGAAATCAAAGCGACGCTGTCCATCGGCGTCGGAACATTATCGCCGGGCATACCGATTGATGCGCTATACAAAGCCGCCGATGAAAAGCTCTACGAAGCGAAGCGCACCGGCCGCAACAAAGTTTGTTGTTGATTGGATTGCGAAAATAAAATCGCCGCGAGGACTTTCATCCCCGCGGCGAATTTTTCCATCTAAGAGATTAAGCGCCAAACCAGCTTAGAATTTAACACCCGCGGTCACACCATATGTAGCGGATGAGCTCCATACGTTGCCAATACCAAGCGTGTTAAACAACACCTGCGTTCGATAACGCTCGCCGGTTACGTTATCGCCAAATAAGGCCAAGGTGACGCGATCGCTGGCATCGGTCCATTGCGCCCGCAGTGACAACAGTTCGTATCCTTCCTGTTTGAACTGTTGTTCCGGGTCGAAATAGAACGATGAGGTGTAATACAAATTGCCCGATAGGACGAGTATTCCCCCTCCGGCCATATCGATATCGTAGCTGCCGCCCAAGTTGCCGGTGAACTCTGGCGCGCGCTGCATGTGATAATCCGAGGCGTCAATTGTAGGCTGCACCAGTGAACCTTCGCCCATACCCCCGAAGGCAATTGGAACGCACCACATCGGACTCGGAGCTGTTGGCGTAGGAGCAGGCGCACTAGGATCGCAGAAGCTGTAATAAGGCGCGTTGGTGAAGTCTTTGTAGCGCGCATGGACATATGCGCCACCGAGATTCAACTTGAAGTCGTTGGTAACTCGAAAATTCGTCTGCGCCTCAAGTCCATAGATTTCGGACGACGCCGCGTTACGAATTTGGGCCGCGCCGCTTTGGAAGCTCGACACCTGTAGGTTCTTGTAATCGTAGTAGAAGGCAGCAACATCAACCGCGAAAGTCCGGTCGTCATACTTGTAGCCGACTTCGAAAGCGTCAATCTCTTCTGGCTTTACCGGTTTCTGCGACAAGCCGCCGACATTTAGGATGCCTGCTTTGTAGCCTTGTGTATAAGAGGCATACACGCTTGAATCGTCGCTCGGCTTATAACGCACAACTACGCGCGGTGTGAAGGTGTCGTCTTTCAAATCGTCGACGGGAATAACTGTGCCAGGCTGCCCGACAAACGGAATTATTTCGCCGTTCGGACCCTCGTACGCGGCAGTGAAGGGGTTTGTGCGGAAAGATGCGTCTGTAATGAGATCGTGGCTGTACCGACCGCCGGCAGTGACAAACCAACTTTCACCGAATTGATAGGTGGCATCGAAGAAGCCCGCGTAGGATTTCGTGTTCGTGCTCGATCCGCCGTAGGCTATAAAAGGAGCGCCGCCAAACGACGCGCTTACGTCCCACGTATCCTCGATCTGATAGTAGTTGATTCCCGCTGTCCACTGTAATGCCGAACCCGGCTTGGAACTCAAAAGGAATTCCTGCGAAAGGCTTTCATCGAGAGCCGACACGAGAATATTAAATATCGGGATCGCCGTCGCATCCAAGTCGCCGTAGTAAGGCGTCGTATCTTCGCGGTATTGAGTGTACGAAGTCAGATCGGCAAAGCCTAGATCGGCCTTGACCGTGGCCTGAACGATGTCGGACTCGGCATTGAAACTGAACGGCTTATTTAACGCTATATCGCCCGGCTTGGTGGCATATGTAGATGTAGGCGCATAGAAATAGACCAGCGGCTTTCCTGCGGAGTTAGATGCCCCGTAGAAGTTTCTTCCGGATTGCGAAACCAATTTGAGGAAGCCGGCTCCGCCGTCTTCGTCGACGAACGCGTTAACCAACTGCGGCGTCGGATCGTCCTTCTCTGCATGGGTGTAACGCAGCAGCACTGACACCGACTCGCCGATGTTGACCTTTAAGCCGGTGCGAATCGACCAATTCTCGTATTCGCCGATTTTGTCATCGCCATCGAGAATGTTGGTGAAGTAGCCATCACCGCTGCGATAGAGGCCTTCAACGTCCCATGCAACGTTATCGCCAAGACCGAAAGTTGCATAAGCCTGTGTCGTCAACGCATTGAAGTTGCCGTACGTGGCCTTTACCTCTGCGCTGGTATCGGTGCTTGGATCGGCCGTATTGACGAGGATGGCGCCGCCTGTTGTGTTGCGACCGAACAAGGTGCCTTGCGGACCCTTCAATACCTGAATGTTTTTCACTTTCATTAATTGAAAGTCGGCGGCATACGCGTTTGAGTTGAAAAAGCCGTCGACGTACGTGCCGACGTTAGGGCCGCCGCCCGAGGTAGTGATGGCAGTACCGACGCCGCGAATAGTGGGTTGCACTGCGGGGCCTTGGCTATCGAAACGCAGGCCGGGTGTCAGCTTGGCGGTATCCGACAGATTGATCACATTGGCCGTTTCCAGCTCTGCGGCATCGATCGAAGTAACCGTGATCGGCACATCGCGCGAAGCCTCTTCGCGCCGCTGTGCGGTGACCAGCACCTCATCGAGTTCGGATTCTTCGGCGACGGCCGGTAATGCGCCGGCCAACACGGACGCGACAGCTACGGACAGCACAGTGCGGTGCGTGAGCAGAGTTTTGCTTTTCATTTATCCCCCGATTTATTTAAAGCAACCAATCATCTTTAGGTTCGCCTAGCCAGGCAGGCGGCCCGTATGATCATTAGAATTTCACAGCCAACGGCGACGTTAATTTTTAAACAACTGCGCTCGACTCATGGCCGTCGAACCAATTGGTACGCACAACGTTGGCATTTAGTTGGCAATCACAATATAACCCGACTCAGCGGAGTGCAAGCGTAGATATGTCATTACGTTGTTTGGACACAACGACCAATGCATATGGTTTCATCGGCTGAAGCAACCTTAGCTGCACGATATACAACACGCTGCAGCATGTGGCACCACTCTGTCAGCCTGGATGATTGATTGAGAATTCACGAGAATGGTCCGCCCTTTCGAACTTGGAACCAAAGCGCGAGATGTTGAAGTATGCAAACCCCGCCCTAATCGATTTCGCGCTTGGCGACGCCACGAACCTGCAGATTCCGGCGCATGGTGAAGCGTTACGCACTGCAGGTCCTGGCTTTCTAACAGCAGCGTTCCATCGCTTCGGGTCGCTCTCGCCGCACAACCATGTTGTCCGGATAAATCGCTTAGAGTCATTCCACGGCGGCAATTCCGGCCACAAAGTGTTTCTGTCAGTGGAATACGCGCTTGCGGAACCGAATCTGCATACCGATCTATTCGTAAAATTTTCGCGCGACTTCCGCGACGCGTTTCGCGATCGCCGCAAGCATGAGTTGGAAGCCGAGGTCCGCCTTGCAACGCTGTCGCGTGTGCCGAACTTTCCGACCCCCGTTCCCACTGCGTATTTCGCGGACTTCAATCGCGAATCCGGTACCGGTCTGCTGATTACACAGCGCATCGCTTTCGGTCACGGCAACATCGAGCCGCTTCATCCGAAATGCATGGACCATGAGCTAGACGACCCGCTCGCTTACTATCGGTCGATCGTATCGACATTGGCGCGACTCGCGGCGGCGCACAAGTCGGGCCTGCTCTCGCCACACGTCGATGAGCTCTTCCCCTTCGATGCCGGCGCAGCCATTGCCGACGATCCGATTCCATGGAACGACGAGCAGCTGAATGAATTGATCACGAGTTACTCCGCCTTCGCTGCGAATCACTCGCGGCTCCTGCCCGCCAACATAACAACCCCACAGTTCATCGCGAAGTTGCAAAGCGACGCCAAGCGTTTCTTGCGACACGAAACGACCATCAAACGCTTTCTGCATGCGAATCGAAATTTGATCGCGCTGTGTCATTACAACGGCAATATCGATAACGCTTGGTTTTGGCGCGACGCCGGTACGCTTCACTGCGGCTTGCTCGATTGGGGGCGCGTACGGCAGATGAACGTTGCTTACGCGTTGTGGGGGTCTCTGTGTGCGGCAGGATTCGACATTTGGGATCGTCACTTCGATGAGCTGCTCTCCCTATTCATCAACGAGCTGCACTTGCACGGCGGTCCGTTACTCGATGTGGCGGAACTTAAACTTCATCTTCACATGTATGCCGCGACCATGGGCATTGCCGTACTGATGCAAGCCCCGACATTGGTGCAGTCGCGTTTGCCAGAGGCGATTAATGCAGAGAGTCCGCTCGATACGATCATGCACAAGAACGAAATGGTCCGCAGCTTTCTGCACGTCTTTAGTGTTTTTTTGTATGTCTGGCAGACGCAAGATTTTGGCGCAAGCCTGGATCGAGTGCTGCAATCTGTATTGGGAGACGACACATGACGAACGAAATCGATGTACCCACATACTTGGCGATCGCTGCAGTGAAAGCCCGTTACTGCCGCGCGCTGGACACGAAAGACTGGGCTGCATTTGCCGACGTGTTCACCGAAGATTTCGATATCGACGGTACCGACGCCGGCGGGTGGCGCATTCAAGGGCGCGACGCCGCAGTGAAAGCAATCCGCGCATCCGTCGAACTTGCACAAACCGCGCATCAAGTTCACTCGCCCGAAATGGAAATTAAAGGCGACGTGGCCAATGTCATCTGGGCCATGCAGGACCGCGTCATTTGGAGCGCCGCTCGCAGACCGAGACCGGACATGGGCGGACATACCGGCTACGGTCATTACCATGAACGCTATGTGCGTAAGGATGGACAGTGGCGAATCGCGGCACAGCGTCTGACGCGGCTGATCGTCGACTATCATCCGCCGGCGGCCGGCGCATGAACTGCTGATGTAATTACGGACGCTGCAAACCAATAACGATACGACCCTAATCATGAAAGCTACTTTTACTCTATTGCTCTATCTGATTACCTGCGCCGTGACCGCTGCAGCCGCCATGAATGTGGGCAACGCAGTACCCGAGCTGGCCATTGCCAATAGGGGTGAACTGGTCATGGACGGCGATAAATTTTCTTGGCAATCGTGGTCAACCGGTAAAGCACTCGGGCAGGTGCAAGTCATTCAATATTTGGCGCCGCGGCTTTCGACCAGCAAGCTCAATGAGCCCTTCATTAACGCGCTAAAAGCTCGCGGTCTTCCAAAAAATAAAATTGCATCGATCTCGATCGTGAATATGGACGATGCGGCGATGGGCTCATCCCACTTTGTCGTCAGCGGCATGAAGGACAGCAAGAAGCTCTCCCCTGCCGACGTGATGGTGGTCGACGAGAAAGGCGACGGCCTCAAAAAATGGGGTCTTGCAAAAACAAATAGCGCCATCGTAGTGCTCGATAAGACAGGAAACGTCGCTTTCTTTAAAGAGGGCGCACTAAGCACGGATGAGATCGCCTCGACAATTAAGCTCATCGAAAGTTTGTTGTAATACGGAGTACTTATGAGCGATAGCAATTACCTGCCTGCATGTGCGCGCCGCGGTCTCCTGTCGGCAGTCACTGCATTCCTCTGCATCGGACTCAGCGCGGCCGCACTTGCCGATACCTGGGATGGAGGCAAGGGCTCCGCCGATGCCGCATGTCGAGCGCGTATCGACGAAAGCGGCGCCTATCGATACTCGCGCGCGGAGATTAACGGCAACGTTGCGTACTGTTACGTAAAGGTAAAAGAAGGCGAAGGCAGCGATATACACGACGCGTCAGTGACCCGCGACGACCCGCTGCCCGAAGCGCCTGCCGAAGAAAAGGCCGCGGGCGAATCGGCCGAGGCCGGAACGACAGCGAGCGCGCCTCCGGCGGCTGCAAACGAGAAAAAGAAATGCAACTACGCCTTCAACAAAGGCGAACCCGCCGGCGGCGATCCGCTGTCGAACTTACTCTGCGACGCAGCCAGCAATAACTCGCCATCATTTTTAGTTTATCCGCGCCGCGACGACGGTAAGCTCGGCAAGCTGCTGACTGAAGTCGACGCCTTACGAGGTAAAACTTGGTACGAGTGCAAGTGCGGTTACTTACCCACTGTGAAGGGTGTGGAAAAGGGCGACAAAAAGGCGCTGCAAAGTTTAGAAGGCCCGAGCGGACTGGATAAGAAACTCCGCACTCAAGCCGACGTCGCCGAAGAATGCGGTTACGACTTCAACATCGTCGTGGCCAATCCCATCGTTGCGACTTTCTTTCGCAACCGTTATTCCTTCGCCAAGGTAATCGAACAGCCGTTCGAAGCGTGCGAGTAGATTTTGCCGGCGATACGATCGATAGCGACAAGTACCGGCCGTTAAGGCGGCATCTTGTACCAAGTCTTGCCGTTGGGTTCCTTGTACTTGTAAAAATTGGCAATGGGGACACTGGTTAGGAACGCCACTTCGACACCGGCGCTGCCGGGAATGGCAACGGCGATCGTCGTTGCGGCTTCCATCGTCGGCGTATCCAACACCAGTAAGGAATTGATGCCGGTGACCGAGGTCATCGCACGAACCGAAGCATTGCCTTGTTTGTCGATGACGTATAGCGATCGAAAACGCATCGCGTAAATGTAGCCGCTGGCGTAACCGCCGCACCCTTCGGTGGGATCGGCGGAAATATGAAACGTGTCGCCTGCCTTCTCGAGTTTGATTTGGCGGCCGAGCGTCAACATGTTGATGTTCTTTTGTTCGTTGAAGTACCCCTCCAACCGCTTTGCTTTGGGCGGCAAACTGATCGGAAAATTCTGGCCGCTGCTGCGCTTAATTACATCGCGCGCTTGCTGTACGTTGAGCGGTACCCAAGCGGTGAAACCGCCGTAACCCTTCATTTGCGAAGGCGAACGCGTGTCGCCGCGATAAATAATATGGTGCCCCGCCTCTGCCGCAAGCATCGCGTCCTGCGCAAGCGCATCGCCTTTCTCAATCGGTGTTGCGTCGGGCTTTTTAGCGGCCGACTTGAGCGCCACGTTGAATTCCGGCACCGCCTGTTTGGGTTGCGGAACGACAGTCGGTCCAGGTTTGGAAACTTGTCGTAATGCGACCGCTGGAACCACGTTCGGTTCGATAGGCGCTTTGGTTGCAGGGTGAACCGGCTTGCTGATGATGCGCCCTACCCGCGCCCGATCGGCACTATTACAGCCGGCATTAGTGCAGCCGCCCAACGAACCTTCATACCACTTTCCGCAGTCGCTACATTTTCTATAGGCCATCGTCTTGTCCCTACACAGCCGCGAATCCGGTATTTTTATCAGACGGTGCTACAAAGGTCGAACTCGATTGCGTACTGCTTGGGAATCTTTCTCAACGGTGCGACAGACTTATGGTTGCGCCGGACCCGGGCTGAGTGCGTCATTGAGGTCGCCTTGCCCCGGGATTATCGGACGGCTTGGATCGGGATTGACTTTGTGAATCCAGATCGCCGTGATCCGATCCGGAAAGCGCTTTTGAATGTCGGCATAGATTTCCGGATCGCGTTCGCCGTCGTCACCGACCAGCGTGAACCGCACCTGCGGCAGCGATGACAAGATGGCTTCGATTTTCTTGGTTTTGTAAGCAACCTGATTGGAGATGGGTTCGCTGGTCTTGTCGTCGGTAACTCGACCTGCTCTGATGAATGTCCGGAATGTCTACACCGGCACCCAGGATTCCGGCACCCAGGATTCGCACGGGGGACCATAACCTTGCGCGACCGATCAGCGACTAAAAGGTTTTGGCGAAACACTTCACGACGTTCGCTTTTTTCCAAATACGTTTTGCATCACTCGATACCAGCAATACCAGAACAACACTAGCGCAGCGAGAAAGACAATCAGCGCGACAGCCCTGACGACGCCAAATGCTTTTTCTCCAAAGTAATCAGATCCAAACCAAAGCGCACACCACGCCAGGATGCCTCCAACGCCGGCTAGCAATCCAATCTTGTGCCATTTCGTAAACTGCATCATTTTTCACATCCACAGCTGTCGAAAACCGGTTTGCACTTTACTTCCGAGTGACATGCCTGAAAGCCACCCCATAGACCCCAGCCTCCTCCAATACCCGGAATAACCTGCGCACTTGCTGAACCATTGCCGACCGATACATCAGCACCCATGGCTGGGCCGAATCCTAAGTCGAATCCGCCGCCAAAATCCCAGCCGCCAGCATTCTCTGCACCTCCTCGCGTAGCACCGAGAGGCGCGATCATTTCGCCGCCAATCCAACCACCTAGACCCAACCGGCCGCACACGGTGACTACCGAACAAACTTTGCCATCAGTTGAAGCCATACCGACGGCTGAAGCCGAACCACCGAGCACCAAGAAGAATGCTGATACTTCCGGTCCGAATCCGGCATTGAATTGGACATCGTTGGACCTGCATCCTTTCTTGGCATTGTTGTATCTATTCCGCTGCGGCCCAGCCGGGAATGTCCAAGGACCGACACCTTCCAAACCGAGCGGATCAACATACTTCACTGGATTACCTTTCACATAGGCGTACGTATTCAATCCACCACGCAACCCAATCGGATCGCTCTGCACATACCGTCCGGTCTGCGGGTCGTAATCCCGGAAGTAGTTGTAATGCAGCCCCGTCTCTTGGTCGTAATACTGACCGGGGAACCGGAGGTTGAAGACCACCTGCTGGCCATTGCCATCGGGATCTTGCAACGCATTGCCGACGCCGAACGCGTCCGAGTTCCAGCGCCATACTATTTCATTGTCGGTTGGACGAGTAAGTTGTCGCGGCGTGTTTAAGTGGTCGGTGTGAATGTAGAACACGCCGACGCCGCCCGCGTTGGGTCGCACGGTCGCGATAGGCGTATCGCCTAACCAGACGATCTCTTGGATCAAGGCACCGGCAGTGTCGTACTCGCCGATTAAATGCCCCGCCTCGTCGTACACAAAATACCGGCTCGTGCTGCCAGTGGTCTTGCGCACCCGCTGTCCCACGGCATTGTAGGTGTACGTGGTAGTGACCCCGTTCTGCGTGGCGCTCGCCATTCGTCCCGCGTCGTTGTAGGTGAAGGTGCGAAACCCATCGCTCAGGACATTGCCGGAGTTGTCATAGTCGTAGATGCGCATGATCCAACCGGCAGCGCTGGTGAGGCGATTGTTCGTGGGCGACACGGCAAACGCCGAGGCTTGGCCGCCGCTTTGGGTGTGGCGATTGCCGTTGGCATCGTAGGCATACGCTCTGCCATGGCCCGAGGTGAGTCGATCGAGCGCGTCATAGCCGTAGTTTTGATAGGTAAAAAAGTCCGTGTTGAGGAGGTTAATGCGGCCGGCGGCGTCGTAGCCATACAGCTTGTAATCGGCACCGACGATCGACGCGATGCGCCCGTCCTGATCGTAGGTGCGGAGCGCGGGCGTGCCGTTGCCCCAGGTCCAGCCCTTGATCGGACCGAAGGGCTGATAGCTCACGTTACTGACGAGCGCGGTGCTGCCGTTCAACGTCAGGCTAGTGACCTTGCCGTTAGCGTAGCCGTACTGCACGGTGTTCCCCGACGGCAAGGTGAGCGTGGCGAGTTGGCCCTGACTGTTGTAGCCGTAGCTCACCGTCTGGCTCACGCTACCGACGGTGTGCGTCTTCGACGCCAGGCGACCGTGGGGCGTGTAGGTCAGACCGATGCCGACCGTGCCCTGACTGTTCGTGGTGGACGTTAACTGTCCCACACCATTCACGCCTTGGTCGTAGGTAAAGGTCTTGGTCTGGCCGCCCGTGTAGACGATCTGCGTCGGGCGATTGAGCGCATCGTAGGTGTAGGTGGCCGTGATGGCGCGCGCGTCGGTGGCGGTCTTCAGATTGCCGTGGCCATCGTACGTGTTGGTCGTCGTGCCGGTGTCGGGACTGACTTGCGTCAACACATCGCCCAACGCATTGGTGGTATACGTCGTGGTCTTGACGCGCGGATCGGTCACCGAGATCAGTTGATCGAGTGCGTTGTAGCCGTACTGCGTGATGCCGTTCGCCGGATCGGTCACCTGCGTCAGGCGGTTCAATTCATCATAGCCATTGACGCTGTTGCGGCTCAGCGGAGCGGCAGTCGTAGTGTGATTGCCGTTGTTGTCGTAACCGAACGTGGTCGTGACCGCCGCCGTGTTCGCCGACGCGATCGTTTGATACAGCTGGCTTAAGTTGTTGAACACTTGCGTGCGAGCCTGAGTGAGCGCATTGCTGGGATCGTACACACTCTCGTTGGTGCGATTACCTGCGGGGTCCAGCGTGTAGGCGATGCGATTACCGGCACTGTCTTGGACCTGCGTCAAGCGATGGGCCGCGTCATAGCCGTATTCAATGAAGCTGAGGTCGGGCAGCGTCACTTTCTTAAGCAGACCGGTGGGCCAGTACTCGAACGACGTGAGTTCGGTACCGACCAGGCGAGACGTTAAGCGTAAACGCGTGTCGTACGTCAGTGTGGTTAACACACTATTTTGATCGGTGTACGTTAACGGCTGGCCGTGTGCGTTGTAGGTGATGAACGTCGTAACATGACCCAGCGCGTTGGTGATCGTATGCACCTGACCGCATTGGTAACCCGTATTGCAGGTGTGGTAGGTGTAGGTCGTGATGTCATTGCTAATGTCCGTGCGCGGACCGTTCACCGTCAACACTTGGCCAAAGCCATTGTACGTGTACGTCCACGTACGCGAGGTGTTGAGTGCGGTGTCGGTCACCGTCTGTGTCTGCACATCACCGTTCGGATAATGCGTGAACACCGTGCGACGTCCCGGCTCGTCGATCTGCGTGGGCAGTCGATACGTGGGATGCCACTGAGTTGTGATCGTCCGTTCGCGCGGTGTGCCAAGCGCTTCGGTGCGAAAGGTTTCAAGATTGCGGGCCAGATCGTAGATATACGTGGTCTGCACGCCGTTGAAATCGGTTTTAGAAGAAATGTTGCCGTTGGCGTCATAGCCCTGCTGCAGACCAACTTCACACCCAACACTACAGGGCGTGGAAATACCGGTGGGCTTTACTACCCCATGTACGGTCGAATAGTTGTAAACGCGCGATTGACCAAGTGGATCCACGACGGTGGTTTGTGCGTACGGAACGTCGTAGCTGAATTGGTATTTATCAACACTGTTCGCATGCTCGGAGCTAATCACACGGCCTAAGGAGTCGTACTTAAATATCGCATATCGATTGTTCGCTTCGTCGGTGATGCCGGTCAGCGCGTTGGGTAAATTCGTGTTGGCCGTGTATCCCTGCTCGTTGTAGTGATACACCCTCGTCCCTGCGGGAAAGACTACGGAACTCAAGTTACCGGTAGGGGGCTGTCCCACAATCACGATTGAGGTTGTTGGGTCGTCGTAGTTTAGTAAGAGAACCTGGCCGGCGGGGTCGGTGAATTGTTTAATCCGACCCAATTGATTATAGGCAAAGGCGATTGTGCGTCCGAAGGAATCCGTTGCGCCGATCACAACGTCGGGTTTATACGTAATGCTAATGGGAGTACTGGCGTCGCTGTACGTCAATGTAATCGACTCGCCGCTGCGAGTCGTCAGCGACAGCAACCTGCCCGTGACGCTGTACAGTTCCACTGTATCGCTTGAAGCATCGGTGTAGCGCCAACCGGTCGTGGCGTTTTGTGCATTGACAAGCCGCTCTAAGCGATCGGCAACATCCGCATCGGCCAGATAAATCAATCCGGCACTCGGCGGACGAAACTCCAGCATCTGACCGCTCGGTCGCAGCACGGCCATTTTTTGATTGCTGAGCGATGACACCCGCGACCCGTAATTGAATGTCCATCCTTTGCCCATGACGTTCGATTGATACGGCAGCGGACTAGCGACTGGGCTGGAGTTATAGACGCCCTCAAACTTAAGCAAGCCATTCGAGTAAAACACTTCGCGTTGTACTTTGAGACCGGTGCCCGGGTTGCAAGGATTGCCCGTGCAGGCTTTGCCGCGATTCTTGGGTGGAATGGCCGATGCGGGACGGCATAAGTCGAGGTAAGCCGCGAATCCTGTGCACTGGGCTTGAAGTACGCATTGGGTGCCGTCCCAATCGTAACCTGCATTACATTGACAAGAACCTTCGGCGGTAATCACCGCGTTTTGTGGACAGCCGCATGACGGACCGTTGAGGGGGTTGCTGCCAGATCGACTCCACGCTTGTCCATTATTGGTGCTTAATGCAAATAGATCCGTCTTGCCATCGGCGCGATTGCCACCGACGGGGCCTCTCGTCAGAAATTTCCAACTTGTGACCGTCGAGCAACGGGTGCCGTCGCATGGACAGATGCCGGGGTTATAGTGTGCAGCCGCGAATCGCTCGGCAACTAGAACGCTCGCTTCATCCCAGTCTGCCGGAGTAGGACCTGCATATGGCGGATTACTTGGGCAGTTGAAAGCGTTTGCTGTGCACCAAGCCAAGGGGACTTCACCGCCATAAGCACGAAAGGCAAGGCTAAGCAGCAATAGGAAACCGCACCAAACATGCGTTACTAGGTAACGGCGGCGACTATCTCTAAGGGACAAACTATTGAACGAAAGATCGCGCTGCATGCCCGGCTCCCTGCTCCCTGCAAGGTGGTCCACGTTGATAGTGTTGGACACCGTCCTTGGGAAGCTCGTGTTGTTTAATTAAATTGAGCTATTACGTTTCAATTAGATTCACCGTTCGCACTTTCAAACGCAAAGGCCCCTCGACAGGCTTAGTGCGAACGGGAATCTGAATCTGCCGCGACGATATTCCGTCCACCGCTTTTTCGTCAAGTGAATTTTGGGTTGCACGAGCCGCGCATACAGAACAGCGGCTTCACTTCCGCCCATTCCGATTCTGAAGCCAACCGATCAACGCAAGCACAGCCAGTCCGCTATAGAAAAACTGGCCGGTGCTGAAGGGTTGCCGAAGCAACCAACCTACGAAAATTATCAGCGCAATGACCGCGAGGTTGATAAACCACGTTGGCACGCTGCGTCACACAACTCGCAACGACTGCCACATCGCCGCTTCTTTGTCGGCGCAGGTATTTAGAATTCCCGCGAGCGTTTCGACATTCATCTCCGCGCGGCCGCGAACCATTTTGGCAGATTGCAGTGCGAAGCGTCGCCACTCATCGCCCGCGGCAGTCATTTGCTTGGATGCATCGGCCAACAAATGATTGCCCAATAGCTTTGCCGACTCCTGCAAGTACGAGGCGTATATAAAACGAAAGCCCGCGCCGCCGGTGCCGATTTCTTCTTGCATGCGCACGATGTGCGACAGATACAAATTCAAGCTGGGATCTTTTTTCTCACCGAGCTTCGTTACTTGATTGGCAAGATAGCGAATGCCCTTAATGCCGACGATCGGCACGGGCGCATAGCTCATGGTGCGGCAATTCCGGCGCACCGCTTCGGGAATCAATTTGCCGTGATCGAGCGATGACGGCATCTGCGTCGGGTAGTACATCAGCCCTTTCGCTGCCATCGCACCCTTGGCAAAGCGCGCTTTCTCCAGCGCGGCGGAAGGACATCGCACCGGTCCTTCGAACACCGGATCGCTGATGAGGTACTCATCGCCTTCTTTGCCGTACACGATCAGGTTGTGTGCGTTGAAATGAAAGCGCATCGGTTCGGGAAAGTACGGCAGCCAATACACACAGGTTTGCAAACCGACAATGCGGCCTTGCGCCAGCTGCTCGTCAAGCGCCGCCGTGCCCGCTTTGGGATCGCGAAACTTTTGGCGAACGATTTTCACGCCCATGCGCTTCTGCATCGCGCGAATGATCGCGCCCGGCGGCATGCGATACGCGATCAGCGGCATGCCGGCCATTTTCACGAACGGGATGTAGGCAAACGTCAGCGCGCTCGCCAAACCGAATGCCATCGGCTCGGTCATGGGAACGCCATGATGCGTCATCATGGCGGACACGACACCGCTCTCGCAGTGCGCCGATTGCCGGTGCACAAAAGATCTATTGGCGAGGTTCATTCTTTAGAAAGCGGCGGCACGTTGCGCAGCTGTTCGACGGTAATACCCATCGCATCTGCGTAACGAGTAAGCAATGCGGGCGATAATTTTGCGAAGCGCTGCGGATTAAAGTGACGGCGAATGCGCCATCGCCAGATCCCGGTGGTAGCGGCCAATGTATCGAGTTCCATGCGCCGATCGAACATATGAAATTCCAACGCCGACGTTTGGCCGCTGGCGGCACGTTGCAAAGCCTCGTTACGCAAGCGATCCAATTCGGCTACCGCGGTTAAAGTTGCTTGCGTCTCCGGTTCCCAGCCTTGCGACTGCACACCGGCGTACTCGCCCTGCTCGTTAACCGCGTACAGCAACTTGCGCTGGCCGCCGTACGTGGGCGACGTGTCCTGCGGTACGGAGCCTATGTCCATCGAAACGCGTCCATCGGTAAAGCCAAGACTCAAGAAGCTAAGGCATCACGGTGAGCTGCATGTAGCCCGCCGCGAAGCGTCCGCTTTCCGGGATGTAGCACAGCAGCTTGTCGCCGGCCTTTAACTTTCCCGAGCGACGCAGTTCGTCGATGATGATGTAGATGGAAGCCGAGCCGGTATTGCCGCGCGTAACCAGATTCGTAAACCAGCGCTCCTGCGGAATATCGAACCCGACATTCACCATGCCTTGGTAAATGCGATCGCGGAAGAACGTGGACGAGTAATGCGGCAAGTACCACGCGTAATCCTGTGGTTTGATGCCGCGCTTTTCCATCAACGTCTTAAGCGGCTTCTCGACGCTGTACTTGACGATGTTTTCATTGAGCAACTTTACGTCTTGCTTCACGCACATCACGGAGTTGCGCTCGCGTTCGGTGGAGGCCATTGCATTCCAGCCGACCAAGGTGCCGTCGTCTTGTTTCACTGCACCCGCGTACATGCAGGTTTCGATCTCGCCGGCATAGGAAGAAATATCGATCCAGTCGATGCGCAACGAGTTTTGACCGGCACGCGGTTCGGGCTGCAACAGCACCGCGCCGGCGCCGTCGGACAACATCCAGCGTAAAAAATCTTTTTCGAACGCGATTTCCGGTTTGCCTTCCAGCTCGGCGATTTTCGCTTCGGTTTCGGCCGTAAAGTTATGCGAGCGCATCATCGCCGATGAGAGCTCGGACCCCGCCGCCACCGCATTGCGTCGCTGACCGGCCGCAACAACGAGGTACGCATAGTTAATCGCCGCGACGCCGCTCAAGCACACGCCGGCAGTCGCCACCGCTTCGAGCGGCGGCAACTTCAATTCGCCATGCACCATCGACGCGTGGTTCGGCATCACTTGATCGGCGATAGACGTACCGCAGGCCAAGCACTCCAATCGATCGAGTGCAAAATTCGCGTCGCCGAGTTTGCTCACGGCTTCTGCAGTGAGCGATGCATTGGTGTGCGTAGGCTTAAGCGTTTGCGGATCGATTGCGTAGTGCCGCGTTTGAATACCGTTACTGCGCAAAATTACCCGACGCGCACGCGACGGACGCTCGCCCACTTGGCCCAAGATACGTTCCATGTTGTCGTTGTCGACGGCGGGGTTGGGAAGAAAGGAAGACGTATTGGTAATGTAAACGGCGCGGCCAGTCATGAAATCGATACTCTATCTATTAATGCAATCAGCCAATCGACATGCTAAATGAAATCTACTTACGCTTCGCCCGAGGGCGCCGCATAGTAAGCGCGCTGACGCTGTATGCGTGCGCGCGTTAACGGTTTGAGCAATGCTTTAACGACGGCGCTAATCGGCACCACCGTCAAAATCAACGTAATCAAGAACACTACATACAACACCAATACGATCCGACGTGGAATCGACTCGCGTCGTCCGAGCAATCGCAGCAACCCGCCCCAAGCGCGGAAACTGCGCCGCACGATGGGCTCGGAGGCCATCAAGCTTTCATTGACGGTCACCGCACCCAAGCCGGTAAACATCGGCGAAGCATCCTCTTCGCGACGCTGCGGCAGCTGGCGCACAATGGCGTCGCCGAAGCGTGCGGCACGTTTGATTTCCGCATCCGGGATGCCGGCCCGCGGCACGCGGCCGCCCAAGAACGGCCCGCGCTTGCCGGTCAACATCCACATCGGCGTGGAAATGAACGTCGTCCACATATCGGCGATATCGACCAATGCAGCATTGTCTATATGACGAGCGCCGAGCGCTTTTAGTTTGTCTTTGACGCGCTCTTGCGCCATCAACCACATGTTGCGACAACCGATCAACGTAATCACCGGTTTGTTCTTCAATAATCGTTTCGCGTCTTCGCTTTGCAAAAACGCCGCGGTCGGCATGTTGGGCGAGATGAACCAAACGGTGTAGGCAAGGATGACCAAATCGAATTCGGCGTTCGCGGGTAACGCCAATGGCTCGATGGGTGCGGGCTCGTCGTACACGCATTCCGGAAAAGTATTAAAGAAGTACCAAAACGGCCATGGAAACGGAAACGGCCTCACCGGCCTCAGCTCGACGGAGGTCACCTCGATGCCGTCGGCCGCTCGCAGCGGCCCGAGCACCGAATCGACAATCTCGCGCAACTGCCCCGTCTGCGAGTAGTGAATAACCAAAATCCGCTTCATGACTGTCGATGATCGCCTGCGTAACTCATAACTCGATTGCGTTTAACCGCTCGCCCTACATCCACTTCGACATCGAACCGACATCACATGGATAACAGCGCAACCACCACTCGGCCTTCGCAGAGCAATTGCCGATCGTCCATCGTACTTTCGACTCTAAAGTCGTACACCAACCCGTCGGCGCGCGCCAGACGGCGAGTTGCTTGCACGGACAGCGCCGCGTCAAGCGTATCGAGCCGTGCTGCATGCAGCCGAATGTCTCGCAGCGCACCCAACATGCCAGGCTGAGGTTGTGGCGGCGAGCTGGTGCCATCCTTGAGATCGTGTAACGCCGCACGTGCCAACAATGCGCCGTGTATCGCCATGGCCTGCGCCGCGTATTCAACCAAATGCAGCGCTGCCAATTGACCCGCCCGCCGCAATGGATTGGACTTGGCTAGATGCGTTCGACTCGTACAGCGGATATGTTCCGCCGTCCATTCGTCCACCGCATCCAACAAGCACATATCGCCTGCGTGAGGAATGAGCCCGCGTAATTGCTCGTTGGCGATCATACCATTCGCAGCCTAACCGCCAGCCCTGCATTTTCGCCAACCGGGAGGACGACTTCCCCATCGCGCCTCTGAGCCAACAGCTCTAATAACGGCAAGCCGCGACCGGCGGGATTGGCGAGGCGCACAGTCTCCAGGTCCGGCGTTGACATAGTGCTGGGCGACGCTCGCACCCGTCGATATCGCAAACCTGCCAATGTATTCGCGGTCGACAGACGACTTAATACCAGGGCCACCGCCACAGGCTGTGCGATAGGGCGTTTTTGATAGAGCGGCTCGGGTGGAGGTAAGTCGAAGGCGACCAATAGAGTGTCGCAGCCGTCGATGACCACGCAGCCGCAGGCTTCCGCCAAACCCACGGCAAAGGAATAGTCGTGTGCAGAAATGGTCGAAGAAGGCGCGCGTGCGCCGACCGCAATACTCCAATAGCCCGCCGCAGCGTTATGCACGGAATTATGAAAATCGGTGGGTGAGATCATGCGCGGCGTCACGGTGAGTGCCGTACAGATGCGATGAATGATGTTGAGGTCGGCATCGGACGAGGCGAACACGGTCGCCAAATTCGCGGCTGCAATCGAACTCGATTGCATAGCGTCTTCGCCCGCTTGAAAAGCCAGCCGCACCGTGGGTGACGCACGACGTCGCTCATTGGGCGGCAGGAGCACCGGCGCATGCGGCGGCAACGCGGTCGCGACGTAGGGTCGCTCATTACGCAGCACCGAGACCGCAGATTGCCAATTGGCAAAGCCGGGCGCCGCCAACCCCACTGCTTCAACGAATATTTCTTTTGAGCCGGCTTCGTTCACGCCGCAGCTCCGAACAGCAATGTGCAATTGCTACCGCCAAAACCGAATGAATTACTTAATGTCCGCCGTACTTTGGCGGTTCGCGATTCCAGCAAGATATTCGCGGCCAACGCCGCATCCTTTTCGCGCGTGTTAAGCGACCGCGGCATAAAACCTTGTTCGATGCACAACATACTGATGGCCGCTTCGACGATACCCGCCGCACCCAACGTGTGGCCGGTCCAGCCTTTCGTCGAGCTGCATGGCAGCGATTCACCGAACACGGTGCACATGGCGCGACTCTCGGCACTGTCGTTGGCCATGGTGCCGGTCCCGTGCAAGTTCACGTAATCGACGGCGGCAGCGTCGAGCCCCGCACAGGCAAGCGCCGCTCGCATTGCCGCAACGGCGCCCAGCCCATCCGGGTCCGGCGACGACATGTGATAGGCATCGCTAGTTTCGCCGTAACCCAGCAAATGCACTGCCGCGTCGGCACCCGGATCGAGCAATGCAAAACCCGCCGCTTCGCCGATGGAAATGCCGTTGCGCTTCGCGTCCGCCGGACGGCAGATATCGGCCGACAACAGTTGCAACGAATTGAATCCATACAGGGTGGTCAGGCACAGGCTATCGACACCGCCGACGATGGCCGCATCGCAATCGCCCATCTCGATGGCGCGGCGGGCGGCGGCGAATACTTTGGCACTGGATGAACACGCGGTTGAAATCGCCAACCGTGGACCGGAAACACCGAGTCGAAGCGCGACAAAATCGGCAATGGAAAAAATATTCTGCGTGGTGCGATGGTCGAACCACGCCGGTAAGCGATTGGCGGCGACATCGCGCTCGCGATACGCGAGTTCGGTTTGCTGCACACCCGACGTGCTCGTGCCGACAAATACGCCGATGCGGTCCGCGCCGTAGCGATCTCGGCAACGGGCCGCTGCGGCGACGAAATCGTCTTGCGCCAAAGCAAACTCGGCCAAGCGATTGTTGCGACAGTCCCATTGCGACCGTTCTGCCGGCAAAGGCTTATCGAAGTCCGCCACCTCGCCCAGCCAGCAGGGCAGCGTATTGGTATCGAAAGCCAGCTGTCGCAATCCGCTGCATTCGCTCCGCAACGCCTGCGCATGCGCTTGCACACCGGCACCCAATGCGGACGTGACCGTGTAGCGGCTAATCGGTAGCGGCTTCATCAGATTTGGCGCTGGGTTCTGCATGCGGTGCGGCGCTTAACCAGTAATCGTAAAAGTTGAACCAATTGTACGGGGCTTCATGCACATAGTGCTCAAGACGTGCGGCATAGCGTTGCGCGTACTCGGCCAGCGCTTTGTGCCGACCTTGACGCGGCAAAGCAACTTGCTCGGCAAATATCTCGAAATGCGTGGCGTACCGATTGCCGCCGCAATACACGCCGAATCCCAAAATCACCGGCACTCGCAATGCATGAGCGAGCAACCAAGGACTTTCGGCAAAACGCGCGGGCGCGCCGAGAAAATCCGCCACTGCAAACCCTTCGCCTTCCGTCACTCGATCGGCCATCAGACACACCATGCGGCCGGCTTCTAACGCTTCTTTTAGTCTGAGCGCCAACTGCGGACCGCGCTCCGAAGCGTCGATAACATGCGCCGCCAATTGCGGATTGAGCCGCTCAAGCAACTCCGTCAGCATGCGCCCGTGCTCGCGGTCCAATAGGATCGAAAGCGGCAACTGCCGTTTCGTAGCGCCGATCACACGCATCGCCTCCGTCATGCCGAAATGCGCGACCAACAATATGCAGCCAGGTTGACGCGCGACGAGCGCCGTCACCTCCGGCGGCCGATGGATCTCAATCTGCAGTAACGCCGTTCGTCCGGCCAACACCAAAATGCGGTCGAGCGTGCAACTCGCAAACGCGAAGAAATGGCGCCAGACATCGCGCCACACAGGAGCGCGCCGCAAGACGCGTCGCAGGTATTGCAACGAGGCCGTGCGCGATGTGCCGCCGCTCAACATGAAGTAGCCGACAGTGGGATACAAAATCAATCGCACCAATGCGCGCGGCATGTGCAAAGCCAGATACACAATAATCCGCAGCATGAACGGCGAGCTGCGCTCGGCTTGCTTGCGCCAATCCTCAGCCACGATCAATTGCTCACCGGCGTAAGCGCGAACACAACACTGCCTTCGGTTACCGGCGCCGCACCGCATGTCGCGCGAAAGCGAGCTCGATAAGTATGCGGCTGCTCGGCCGGTGCGATGCTGACCGTCAGATCGACCGCTTCCTCCGGGCTCACGGGCCGTTGAAATTTTGTGCTCGGAACGGCGAGCAACTGCAGCGGCTGCGAAAGCTCGCGCTCGATCGAAGCCACGATCAGATCCAGCAGTACCACGCCGGGCACGATAGGGCGTCCCGGAAAATGGCCGGCAAAGCTCGGGTGCTCCGACGGTACGACAATGCGCGCGATGAACTCGTTATTCATGAATTACGGCTTCGGTTGCTTGCGATGCCGATCGAGTATTTCCAATAACGCTGCCTGCGGTAGCTTACCTACGGTATTGCGCGGGAGCTCGTCGACTAAAATCAGCGGTCGCGGCAAGAACACCGCATCGATGCGCTCGCTGAGCGCAACTAGAATATCTCTCGCGCTGCGATTCGGCGCGACCGCAAGCGCTGCGGGACGCAATTCTCGGTCATCCTGCGCGTCCGGTAAAAATATGGCGGCGTCTCGCACGCCCTCTATGTTCAGTAAGTGCTGTGTAAGCGCCTGCAACGATGCGCGCTTGCCGGCAACTTTGATCATGTCGGCGGCGCGGCCGCGGAGGTAAAACTCCGTCGGCGACAGCGATTCGATAACGTCCTGCAAGGAAATCGCTTCGGGCAATTGCGGCGCGGAGTATTCCGCCGCTTCGCTGCGCAATGTCATGCATCCGTCGGTAAACGTGCGCCATGGCTTTTCCTCGACCGTGCGTCGAGTGGCCATGATGCCCGCCTCGGTGCAGCCATAGATTTCGTGCACAGTCGTACGCCAGGTCTCCTCGGCAGCTCGTGCCAGCTCAACGCTAAGCGGCGCGGTCGCCGAGACGATGCGCTGCAACTTGGGCAGCATCACATTCGCTTCCAACATCGCGCGCAAATGCGTTGGCGTCGTCACCAAGGTACGCGGTTCGTGCAGCGCCGCAAGTGCGGCACGCACGTCCACCGGAAAGAAGGGCTTGCCGTCGAATACCGCACACCGCGCAACTAGCGCGGTGATAACGGATGTTTCCAAGCCGTAAACATGCTGCGCCGGCACCGTGGCCACGATTTGCGAACCTGCGCCGCCCAGCACTTCGGCAGCCGCCAGCTGTGCATTACGCGACAATGTGCGCCACGTTTTAGGATGCGATTGCGGCTTGCCCGTCGAGCCGGACGTAAACGTCAAAGCGACTACGCGATCCGCCGCAATATTCCAGCCGGGCAATGCAGCCGACATTCCACTAGGCGCCGCCCTCAGCCATTGTTCGACGATCGAATCGTTCAGCACAAGCTGCTCCGGGTACTGTTCGCTAAGGTCTTGCAGCGTTGCATTCGCCTGATTCGGCGGCAGTAACGTCAGCCTCTCCCCCAGACATGCGGCCGCGAACCCGACCAAAAAATAGTAGCGATTTTCACAAAGATTAACGACGTAGCGCGCGGCGGAGAGTTGTTCGCCAAGCCACTGCACTGCGGCCGCGAATTCACCGGCCGCGACGTAACGGCCGCGAGTTGCGACGACCGGCGCATGCGGAGAAGCGGCAGAGAACAATGGCAGCGTCGACATCGCTAAAATCTGATTCTGGTTTGCGCCAAGCGGCGCAGATACTGCAGCAAACCCCAAGGCTCCAGTTGCGCGTACTTGAAACGGCGATAAAAGAACTCCAACAAAAACACGGCTCCCAGCACGGCGTAATGCGCGACATTTACGGTAAACGACCACACTTCGGCACGCGCCCAAATTGCGGTAGCGATCGCTGAGATCATCAATGCCACGGATACGGCGCACCATAACTGCGTCACGTGTCGCGTGTAGATTCGCAATACGTCGGGTAACGGTTCGCCGCGCATGATTTCTGCAATACGGCTAATCAACGGCGTCGCCCCTGCGCGCAGCGAGCCGCCGAACAGCAATAACATCGCCAGGGGAATTACGATCGGCGGCACATACAAAGCGTATATGCCGTTGCCGCTCATGGTTAACGGATAGAGCGCAACGGCGCTGGCGGTAAATACCGTCCATGCCCAGGGTCGCCGCTGCTTTAACGCACCCCACAGCGACAGCATGAGTATCCAGACCAGCGCCAACCACTGCAGATGCAGGTTGTGCAGCCAAACACCGAGATGCGCCAGCGCGGGATACCCTAAGGCAAGTAAAGGCATGCGGGGCTCGTCATGCCGGTGCTAACGCAGCTCGGATCGCGGCGCGCAGCGGCTTTACGCCAGCGCCTTGCGTTGCAATACATGCGCAGTAAGCGAGCGCAGCGATGCAAAGGCGGCCTTGACGGCGCTGTCGTCCGACCGAATTTCCACTCCGTACTGCTGCTGGATCATAAGCGCGATTTCCAATGCATCGATGGAGTCCAGCCCAACGCCATCTTGCGATGCGCCGAACAAAGGCGCTTCGGGCGCAATCGCCTCTGCCTGCACGTGGTCGAGCGACAAAGCTTGCACGAGACGTTGCGCCATTAGGGCCTCTTCCGCGGTCTGACCGGACATGTTGCGATACTCTCCAAAATAACTTAATGGCCCAAATAACTTATTGGCGCGCGGCGCGGACTTAGACGCAGTCGCGACAAACACGCGCGGGCCGCGAGTATACTCGCGGCCCGCTGCAACGATAAACCTGCAACGCTGGCCCAAGCCCAGCGATATTACGAACATAGACGGATGATGACTGAGGCGGCCACAACCTTCGCGCAACGCATTAACCGGGCATGGCGCATTTTTGCCACGGGCTCGGTATTCGTGTTGTTCGGCGCCGGCGCAATACTTATCAGCCTTACGATGTTTCCGGTAATTCGACTATCCAGTCGCAATGCGGAAATAGCGCGCCGCCGGATCCAACGGGGCATGCAGCATACGTTCAAGTTTTATGTCGAACTGATGCGCGTGTCGGGCATCCTCACCTACACCGTCACCGGCTTGGATCGCCTGCGCGAACCGGG
>Ga0315910_10000269_pt1 | contig 57019 bp, 30 predicted proteins | sample EdamamesoilMG_FD_204470 | JGI IMG/M metagenome (GOLD analysis project Ga0315910, IMG submission 204470) | Garden soil microbial communities collected in Santa Monica, California, United States - Edamame soil | ecosystem: Environmental > Terrestrial > Soil > Garden | place: USA: California... | reverse complement strand
AAATGCTCCTGCCCAGTGGCCATGACTACAACGGCAACGGCGTGGACGATGCCTTCGATATCGAACTCGGCACGAGCGAGGACACCAACGCCAACGGCATCCCGGATGAAGTGGATTGCCTGCTACCAGATGTGACCATCGTTCCTGAAGGTCTGCTCGTGCAGCTGGGCGACCCGTTGATGCTCACCACCATCGCCAGCGGCACCACGCCACTGAGCTATCAGTGGAATCTCAATGACTCGCCGATCGCGGGCGCCACCAGCGACACGTTCATGCTAGCCAGCGTCACGACCAGCGACATGGGCTTCTACAGTGTCACCGCCAGCAACCTCTGCGGCGTCACGACCAGCCCGGCAGTCGAGGTGCGGTTGTCGCAACCGGTATTGCTGGATGCCGCATTCGACGGCCAGGAATTCCAGTTCACGGTCCACACCAAGACCGGGTTTAGTTACGTGATCGAGTACAAGGACAACCTGAACAATCCGTCCTGGACTCCATTGACCACGTTGCCCGGCACCGGTGAACCGCAGCTCGTCATCGATCCCGCCCCGGCGCCGCAGATGCGTTACTATCGCGCCCGTGCCACATTGGGGCCGTGAGGCGTCAGCCGAACCATGAGTCCAAACAAGCGGGGTGCAGGCCCGGAAGTCTCGCGAGAGGCTTCCGGGCTTCTGCTTGTGCACCCTTATGATTCAGTTCCCAGTCCGTTTTTGCTGGTTGCCGTCCTTACCAGACGCGCAATGAAATGAATGCCCGGGCGGAAAGCCCGGGCGGAAAGAAACATTGCGCGTTTTCGCCTCGACAGGATAAATTTCCTGCATGGTTCAAACCGCGCTCGACCCCGGAGCGGCCACTGACAGCACTACTGCGCACGACGCCTTTCTCAAGGCGTATCGCCTCATGCTGCTGGCCAGGGCGTTGGACGAAAAACTCGCCAGCATCTACCGCGCCGGCAAGATTCATGGCGGGGTCTTTCTCGGTCGTGGCCAGGAGGCCCTCAGCGTCAGCGCGGGCGTGGCGCTGCGCGAAGGCGACGTGCTGGCACCGGCCATCCGCGATATGGCGGGGCGACTGGCATTCGGCGAAAAATTGCTCGACGCCGCCCGCACTTATCTCGGCTCGTCGCTCGGCCCGATGCGCGGACGTGATGGCAATATCCATCGGGGCCGGCCGAAAGAAGGCTTGCTCGCCATGATCAGCCATCTGGGCGCGATGATTTCGGTCGTCAACGGGATGTTGCTCGCCCGCCGGATGCGCGGGGTGACCGGCACCGTGGGTGTGGCCTGCCTCGGCGAGGGTGGCACTTCGACGGGCTCCTGCCATGAGGCGTTGAACCAGGCGGGCATCGAGAAGCTCCCGCTTGTGATGGTCATCGCCAACAATCAATACGCTTACTCGACGCCGAACAATCGTCAATTCGCGTGCGCTTCACTCCTTGACCGCGCGGCGGGCTATGGTTTCACCGGTCATACGGTGGACGGCACAGATTTGACCGAATGCCTGCGCGTCGTTGGCGGCGCAATCGAAGCCGCCCGCGCCGGACAGGGACCACAAATGGTCGTCGCGTCGCTGTTGCGGTTATGCGGCCATGGCGAACACGATATCGCGGATTACATCGAGCTTAAGGCCAAGACCGCGCCGAGCGGGCGTGATTGTCTGAAGGTCGCGGAGCAACATTTATTGAAGCAAGGCTGGGCGGATGCGGCGGCGATCACCGGTTACCAGCAGGAAGCCGCGCGCAAGGTGGAGGAGGTCATCACCACCGCCCAGCGTGAGCCGACGCCAGATCCGTATACAGAAAAATGGAGCGCGCTCGCGACCGAGCAGCTCCTGGAAGGACGCGATGTTTACCACGGTGGACCGGCCGACATCTGACGGCAAATCCAGCATCACCTATCTCGAAGCCATCCGCGCGGCTCAAGCCCGGGCGTTGGCCGATGACCCGCGCGTGTTCATCTACGGGCAGGATGTCGGCAATTTCGGCGGCGCGTTCAAGGCCACCAAGAATCTGGCGAAGGAATTCCCCGGGCGGGTGCTCGACGCGCCCATCAGCGAAGACGCCATCACCGGCCTGGCGATCGGTGCCGGGATCGAAGGGATGCGCCCGATCATCGAGATGCAGTTCGCGGATTTCTCCACGGTCGCGTTCAATCAGATCGTCAACCAGGCGGCCACCCAGTATTGGCGGACCGGCGTGCCCTGCCCGATCGTCATCCGCATGCCCTGCGGCGGCACCTCCGGCAGCGGACCGTTCCACAGCCAGATGGTGGAAGGCATCTATTCACATTATCCTGGCCTGGTCGTGCTCACGCCCGCGACGGTGGACGATGCCTACAGCATGCTGCTCGCCGCTGTGGCCATCGATGACCCGGTCATCTTCTGCGAACACAAATTTCTCTACTACCATCTCAAGGCTGAAGGCCTGCCCCACGAAGCCCTGCCCATCGGCAAGGCGCGCATCGCCCGCGAAGGTCGCGATCTGACCATCGTCACTTACAGTGCCATGGTGCATGAATCGCTCGCCGCGGCCGAGGAACTGAAGAGCGACGGCTATGAGGTCGAGGTTGTGGATCTGCGTTCAGTGAAACCGCTTGATACCGACACGGTCGTCGCCTCCGTCGCGCGCACCGGGCGTTTGCTGGCGGTGGGTGAGGCGTGGCCGTGGGGCGGCGTGACCGCGGAGATCATCGCCCGCGTGGCTAACGAAGGTTTTGGACTGCTCGACGCCCCGCCCGCGCGCCTGAATGCCAAGGACACACCCGTCCCGTATCATCCCAATCTCTGGACCGCGCATCGCCCGACGGCGCGCACCATCGCGCAGGAAGCGCGCAAGGTTTTGAGAAGCTGACGCGAACTGATATGCCCGCCATCCCCGTCATCATGCCGCAGCTCGGCGAATCCATCGCCGAAGCGACCATCGTGAATTACCTCGTGAAGCCCGGCGACACCGTCGAGGCCGACCAGGACATCATCGAGGTGGAGACCAACAAGGCGAACATGAACGTGGCCGCGCCGTGCAAGGGCAAGATCACGGCATTCACCGCTGAGTTGCACGAAAGCTATCCCGTTGGTGCGATCCTGGGACAGATTGAAGCCACTGACGAAGAAGCAGCCCGTTTGGGATTGAGCAGTCCACCGAATGGCGCACCGGCCAGCACCCCGACCACTGGCAGCGCCGCGGTGAACACTGATGGCAGCAAACGTGGAGTTGAACCCACAGTGCGCGGATTGCCGGTGCCCGCCTCGGCCGCGGGTGCGGGCTACATGTCCCCGCGCATGAAGGCGCGGATGAATGAACTGGGCTTGCACGCGGCCGACCTGGCGGGCATCGCAGGTAGCGGCGCTGCGGGTCGCCTCACGATCGAAGACCTCGAGAATTACCTGAAGAATTTGGAGAAGCACCAACTCACGCCCGCGTCCTCCATGCGCGTGGCGGTGGCCGATGCCATGCGGCGCAGTTGGACCCGCCCGCTCGCGACCGTGGGCCTGCCGGTGATGCTCGATGCCATGCTCGCGCACCGCAAGCAATCTAATCCCAAGCCCGGCCCGGCGCTCTACGCGTTGCGCGCGCTGGCCGTCGCACTCTCCGAAAACAGCGCGCCCGGTGGCCGGCTCGTTGGCAGCAAGATCGTTCACCCGCTCAGCATTGACGTTGGTTTTGCCGTGGAAGCCGAAGACGGCGTGTTGGTCCCAGTGATCCGCTCGGCGGACAAGCGCAAACTGATGGACCTGGTCGTGCGTTACAACGAACTGCTCGAACTCGCCCGCCAGCGCAAGCTGCCCGCGGATGCCACCGGCAGTTCCATCGCCACCATCACCAACTTCGGCACGTTCGGCCTCATCTGGGCCACGCCGATTCCGCTGCCGGAACAGACGCTGGTGCTGGGCCTGGGCGCGGGCCGCAAAATGCCGATGTGGGACGAAGCCAAAGGCCAGTTCGTGCCGGTGATGGAAGCCTACCTCACGCTGAGCTTCGATCACCGCGTGCTCGACGGCGGCGCCGCTGGCCGCCTGCTCACGCGCATCCGCGATTTGATGAATCATCCGGAGCAGTTGTGAGTAACAACCAGCTAGCTTGACGAAGGAAATGGCGACCGCAGTAGGCAAAAACAAATTGGCGGAGGAGGCGGAGCAACGAACTCAAACTCTATCGCGAGCAGAAGCCTTTTCGGCAGACGCGTTGGAGCGCCGACGGGCGAATGCCAAGGTGAGCCCACCAAGACCCACCAAAACGCAGGCGGAAGGTTCCGGAATGTTAATGTCGAAGGACCGCAGGTTAGTCATTAGGTAGTCCCAAGGGAACGGACTCGTTGTGCCTTCGTGATCGAAGATTGAAGATACTCCCCAAGGACCAGACCTGGCCGAAGCACTCAGAGCGTCAGTTGAAAGCTGCGAGTCCCAAACTACCACTGCGAGGGAAACGTGTGATCCAGGCAGGCCGTTCCAACCAGGTACTGTGGCCACCGTGTAGAACCAGCTTCCGGCGACGGGGCTCGTTGATTGCTTGAAAGTCGAAATTCCACCCGGTGCGGATGTGAAGGTGTTGATATCCGTGCCCCCAGCAAGGGAGTAGAACAACTGCGCCCGGAGACCACTGAAGTCGTAGCCAAGGGCATTCGATGAAACATTGGCGCCCACCATGTTCGGATCGATGCTGCTGAAGGTAGGACCGAACTTCACGTTGCGATCGGCAACATACGACCCCCAGCTCATAGTGCTCGCGTTGCCGAAACCGATTGTTCCTTGCGCGATGGCTGTCGCGGCGGAAATCAGGAGCAAAGCGAACACCGAATGCAGGCGAGCATTCACAATGACGATCATCTATCTACAACTCGACTCCGTCAATCTTCCGCAAACAGATACTCCAAATCCGCCTTCGAGAGGCTGCGCGCGAAGCCTTCCTCGCCCAAGACGTCGGCGATCGTCTGCGCCTTGCTCTGTTGCAGTTCCCAGATTTTTTCCTCCACCGTGCCGGGCGCGATGAGCCGGTACGCGTTGACCGTCTGCGTCTGACCGATGCGGTGCGAGCGATCAATGGCTTGAGCCTCGACGGCCGGATTCCACCACGGATCGTAAAGCACCACGTAGCTCGCGTTGGTAAGATTGAGGCCCGTGCCCGCGGCGCGCAGGCTGAGCAGGAACACACCCGCGCCGGGTTCGCCCTGGAACGAATTGACCACTTCCTGCCGGTCCTTCGTCTGGCCGGTGAGCATGTGCGTCTTGATGTTGCGTGCGTGACATTCCTTCTCGAGCAGTTGCAGCATCTGCACGAACTGCGAGAAGACGAGCACCTTCTGGCCGTCGGCCACGAGCGTGTCGAGCAGTTCGAATAGCGTCTCGGTCTTGCCGCTGGCGGAATCGTTGCCGACGAGCTGCGGATGGCAGCACACCTGGCGCAACCGCGTGAGCGCGGCCAGCACGTGCATCTTGCTCTTGTTGAGCCCCTGCTCCGCCACCGCCTGCATGATCTGGTCGCGACTGCGACGCAGTTCCGCGAGGTAAAGCTTCCGCTGTTCCTCGCCCAATGGACAATCGCGGCGTTCCTCGATGCGATCCGGCAGATCCTTCGCCACGTGTTTCTTCAAGCGACGCAGCAGGAGCGGACGCAACTTGGCGGAAAGCCGGCGCCGCGCGATGCGTTGTTCGCCTTCAGTGTCTGCGCCACCCTTGGGTTCGTAAGTCTCCAGGAAATGTTCCTGGCTGCCGAGATAACCGGGCTGGATGAAATCCACGATGCTCCACAGATCGAGCAGGCGGTTCTCCAGCGGCGTCCCGGTGAGCGCGAGGCGATGCTCGGACTTGAGCTGCTTGACTGATTGCGTGACCTGCGCGCCAGGGTTCTTGATGAACTGCGCCTCGTCGAGGATCACTGCGCGGAACTGGAACTTCTGCAACTCCTCGAGATCGCGCCGCAGCAGCGCGTAGTTCGTGACGATGAGATCGTGCTCGGGAATCTGCTTGCGCAGGTTGTGTCGCGCCGCGCCGCTTTCGAGCACGAGCACCTTCAAGTCACCGACAAATTTTTCCGCTTCACGCCGCCAGTTGTGCAGCACAGAGGCCGGACAGATGACGAGTGATGGCTTGGGATTCTTCTTGTTCCGCTCCCGCAACCACGCGAGCCACGTGAGCGTCTGGAGCGTCTTGCCCAGGCCCATATCGTCAGCCAGGATGCCGCCGAGTCGGATCTGCACGAGATGCGCGAGGAAATCAAAGCCGTCCTTCTGATACGGGCGCAGCTCAGCCTTGAGCGTCTTGGGCAATTCAATCTCCGGCACGCCTTTGAAGTCGCGCACGCGATCCCGGAGCGCCTTCGATTCCGGTGAATCGGCGAAGCGTTGCAATTCCTGTTCGTCCAGATGCGCAACGTGTTCAAGCCCGACCTTCTGCGCGACGGGAATCAATCCGTCCACGCCCATGTCGGCCATGGCTTCATGCGCGGATTGCACCGCGGCGGTGTCGAGTTCCACCCAACCGGAGTTCGGCAGTTTGACGAAGCGTCCACCGGCACTGGCGAGACGTTCGAGGTCAGCCTTGCTGAGCTTGAGACCTTCCGCTTCCCATTCGGCGGAAACGGCGAGCCAGTCGATGCCGCTGCCCTTGACGATCAGCTTGGGTTTGAGCCGGCGCGGCGTGAGGAACAGGCGATGGAACGCCGGGTTGCCGAGAAACTCCGCCTGCTTCGGCCGATCAGGCCACGCGAATGCGAGCGTGCCGAGGAAATTGTCGTTGGCATCGCCGATCCACAGGCCGGGCTCGGGCGTGAACCAATCCAGCTTCCGCAGCCACTGCACTGCCGGTTCAAGTCGCGCGTCATCGAGCATCTGGGGCTTTTCGTTCGCGCCTTTTTTGCTCTCGTTCGGCTGCCATTCGTGGCCGTTCCACGCCCACACGCTGCCGTCGCGCGCGCTTTTCGCGAGCAAACGGAGACGCACGGTATCTTCGAGCAACTCAAAGACAAACTGCGGTGTCGCCGGATGCGCCACGCACAACTGCTCCCAATCAACGCCATGGTTCGACTCCGAGCGGCGCAGGTGCATCAGCAGGCGATGGCTTAACTTGCGCACCGGCACCGCGGGGCTTTCAGACCAACGTTCGATCACGGCGGTGGGCGGAGCATTGCGGAGCAGGTAGAATTCATTGCTCACCAGCACCAGCGGCGGATTCTGATTGAAGAACTTCACGTCGGTGAGCGGGAAGAACTCTCCGCCAGAAAGTCGCAGGCGATGCGTGAAGGAAAGTTCCTGATCGCCATTGACGAGCTGCGGCTCGAGCGAAGCGACCTGTCCACTGAAATGCAGCGCCTTGCCCGCACCAGCAAACTCCAGGCGATTCGTGTGACCCCAGCGAGCGAGCCAGTGAAGCAATTCAAGGTCGGTGAGGATCAACGTGTCATTGCCGTCCTGCCGGGTGCGGTGCGTATCCGTAAGCCAGGCGATGAATTCCCAATCCGCCGGCGGAAAAAGCTCCTGTTCGTGCGATGCGCGGGTGACGAGATCGATCAGGTCACGCAACGTCCGGGCCTTCTCGCCCGTGCGGGGACGGAACAACAGGAACTGTACTCCGATGCGATGGCGGGAAGGCTGATCGTCATCCGGCAGCGCCTGGCAGACAACGCGCAGCGTCGCCCGCGGCGTGTCAAGATGCGGCGGCTGCGGTGGGAAGAGCCAGTTCTCCAGTTCCCGGACGAGCGTTTGCTCCTGCGCGGCGTGTTCGGCTTTGGCAAAGCGTTCGAGGTTGGCATGCGTGGAAAGCTCGGTCGGGACCGAACGACCCGAACGCAGGAAAAGGAAAGCCAGTTCCTCCAGCCGGTTGGTTCCTTGGGCGGCCAGCACGCGCGGCCACCAGTCGGTCGCCGGGAAATCCTTGCGCGAAAGTTGCAGCTTCTCGAAGTAATCTTCCAACAGCAGCCAGGCGCGCTGGGAATCCGGGCAGGTGGAGAAGCTACGGAGGATTTCCTGGCGCTCGCCGACGGCCTGTTTCGAATCGGACAGTTCACGGCGCAGATCCGCGAGCACCCCGTAGGTCTGAGAGAGGACTTTATTGTTCGCGTCGTACTTCGTGTTGCCATTCGAGCGCGACCCGTTCCCGTTTCTGCCTGAGACTTTAGACATCTGATTTTGCTACCCGTGTTATAGGCTTACATCTCGCCAGAGAACGAGGGAACTGGTCAATGAGATTTGAAAAAACTTTTGCTCGATTCAGGCAAAAGAGGCTTGCGTCGCGCGGGCGGGACCGCAATAAGATGTCCGTTTAATTTTTGCCGGCCGGCTTTCTTTCGACCACACAGTCCACCAGTTTCACATCCCCCTCGATCACGGTATCGGCCCCGGTGATGCCCTTGAAGACGGAATTATGGATCCGCACGCCGCTGATCTCCGCGCCTTTGAATCCCTTGATGTCCAGCACGCGCTTGGCGTTCTCGACCGTCATGTTCTCGATTACCAGATTGCGTACCGCCGGCTGGTGCGGACCGTTTGCACCTTCTTCGTAAACGAAATCGATCTGCAAGGCGGCGTCCGCCACCGTGCCCACGACCACGTCGCGTACAAAGATATTCTCCACCACCCCGCCACGGACGGCGTTGGACTTGAACCGGATCGCCCGGTCCAGATTGGTGCTGCTCATCCAGCAGTCCTCGACGAACACGTTGCGGCAGCCGCCGGAGATCTCGCTGCCGATCGTCACGCCGCCATGGCCCTCCTTCATCGTGCACCGGCGGATGATGATGTTCTCGGAGGGTGCGTTCACGCGGCGACCGTCGTTGTTCCGACCGGATTTGATCGCGATGCAATCATCACCGGTGTCGAACAAAGTGTCCTCGATCAGCACATCGCGACAGGATTCCGGGTTGCAGCCGTCGTTGTTCGGACCGTGCGTGGCGATGTCCAGTCCGCGCACGATGACATTGGTGCAAAGCACCGGATGCACCTCCCACATGGGCGAACGGCGGATGCGCACGCCCTCGATCAAAACGTTTTTGCATCGGTACGGTTCGATGAAACTGGGGCGCAGGAAATCACCACCGCCAAAACGGCGTTCGTTCACCGCCACGCCATCGGCGACCATCTTCGCCAGCGACGCCCGCGCTTCGTTTTGCGTGTTCGTCCCCCCGCGGCGACCTTTCCACCGCCACCAGTTCTCGTCACTGGCCTGCCCGTCCAGCGTACCTTCTCCGGTGATGGCGATGTTCTCCTGCATGAACGCGTAGATCAGCGGCGAATAATTCCAACACTCCATGCCTTCGAATCGCGTGAACACTGCCGGCAGATACGCCTCAGGGTCGGTTTTGAACTTCAGCGTTGCGCCGCCATCCAGGTGCAGTTCAATACGGCTCTTGAGTTGGATCGGGCCGGTCAGGTACTCACCCGCTGGCACGATCACTCGCCCGCCGCCGGCCTGGGCCGCCGCTTCAATCGCCTTCGCGATGGCGGCACTGGAATCGGTCTTGCCATCGGCAGCTGCCCCATACTCCACAATCGAAAATTCACGGCCCGGAATCAGCGGCGGGAAGATGCGCGCCAGGATTTCATCCATCCCGGCCCATTCCGGCGCGATGGATTTCTTTGCCTTGGCCGCGTCTGCGATCTTGACCCGCTCGGGCGCAACCTTCGGCGGCAACTTGAGAAGCTTCTGAAGTTCAATGCCCGCGAGAATGAACGGCCCGACGCCCTTGAGATCATTGTCCACCACGGGCTCGCGCAGATAATACGCATACGAACCATCGCGGCCGTAGCCGAGCCCGGCCACCGAGCAGCAACGCGTCAGCGAGATCTTTCCGCTGCCGTCCTTTTTGATGAACTTCGCGATGATGCCTTCGTAGCCTTTCAGGATCGCCGGCACGTAATCACGTGAGAGATAGCCGCGGTTGACGGCTTTGGCCATTGAATACACGAACATCGCCGATGCCGTGGCTTCGAGGTAGTTGCCCGGATCACCACCGCGATCCATCACCTGCCACCAAAGTCCGCTCGCCGCGTCCTGATGTTTCACGATCCCGTCGCAGGTCTTTTGGATCAGCGCGATGACGCCCTTGCGACCCGGATGGTTCTTCGGCAAAAAATCCAGCACATCCACCTGCGCCATCACCCACCAGCCCTCTGCCCGGCCCCAGAAATTCGATGACAGCCCGGTGGTCTTATTGGCCCAATCCTGCGCGCGTTTCTCGTCCCAGCCGTGGTAGTAGAGTCCACTCCTGGCATCATACAGATGCGCGTCGATCAACTGGAATTGTTTGACCACATCGTCATAATCCGCCGCCGGGCCGTGAAACATCTTCACATATTCCGCATAGAAGGGCGCGCCCATGAACAGACCATCCAACCACATCTGCGAGGGATACCGTTGCTTGTGCCAGAAACCACCTTCACTGGTCCGCGGATGCGTCTCCAGTTGTTTGCGCAACAGTTCGGCGCATTCCTTGTAACGATCCTCCTTCGTGAGGTGATACAGCATGAGGACCGTCTTGCCCGGCGCGATGTTATCGATGTTGTAATCGTCGAGTTTGTAACCTTGGATATTCCCATCCGGCGCGATGAACGAACCGATGGTGTCGGCGCTGAACTCCACATAAGCCGGGGTCGGCACCTGCTGATTGAGCTTCAAAAGCGAAAGGGTGAACAACCCGGCGGTGTAATCCCATTTCACGTTCCGCCCCGGTCGCCACGCGCGTTTGTCGCCCAGCCGGGCCGTCTCGGAATTCGCCATGCGCACGGACCATTCCAACGGCGTCGCGCCATCAAATTCCCGGGGCAGATTTGCTCCCGCCGGTCCCAGTGTGCGGCAGGAAGTGAGCATCAACAAACTGAAGGAAAGGAACGCGGAGAGCCGGCCCAGGCGCGGATTAGGTTTCATGTGTGTCATGCGTGCTGTTGAAGGTGGCATGTTGCGCCGAATGTGCAACTGCGTCGAGCCCTCGCACGTGGCGCTCGCTGCCGACTGCCTGTGAAATTGTGCACTGACGGGCTCAATCTCTGAGCAGCGCGCTCGCCGTCCAAAGCATCGGCGACTGGCCATGCAGGTCGCCGACCGCACGGGGGCGCTCGTTGTAGAACTTCAATTGCGCTGCCAGGTCAGGTCCGACGACCTTGTCCGCTTTGTCCGTGCCGACGCAGACTTCACGGATGTTCGCATCCTTGTCGAGATAGCCCACCAACGCCAGCCATGCCTTACGGGCAGCGGGGCCATACGTTTTCTCATCCAACCAGCCATGCTTCACGCCGGTTACCAACGCGAAGGTGAACATCGCTGAGCCCGATGTCTCCGGCCATGAATCCGGTCTGTCCAACAGTTGATGCCACACGCCGTTCTGATTCTGCGCCGTCAGCAACGCCGCCATCATCTTGCGGTAACCCTCCAGGATGCGAGCACGCCTGGGGTGATTTGCCGGCAAAGACCGCAGTAACTCCGCTGAGCCCGCCGCCATCCAGCCGTTGCCGCGCCCCCAGTAGAATGGCGCGCTGTCGCCGTGGAAAAAAAGTCCGTTGGCCTGTTGCAGCTTGTCGAGATAAGCCACCATCGTAAGGGCCGCCCGGTCGAGATACTTCGAGTCGCCGGTCGCCCGAAACGCCTGCACCTGCACGACCGGAATCATGTACATGTCATCGATCCAATAGCGCGCCTCCGCCGTGACGCCGTCGGGCGTAGTCCTGGCCCATTGCGCGTCCGCGAGACTCAAACCGAGGTCGAGGCAACGCTTATCCTTCGTTTGCAGATAAATCTCCAACGGCACGATGCCGAACACGCGATAGTCCACGTGCGCGCTGCGATTGATGCGCTTGCTGCCTTCTTCGGTTAACAACGGCGCGAACTTGGCGATCAATCGCGCGGTCAGATTCGTATCACCGGTCAATCGGGCCACAGTGAGCGAACCATACCAGCCGATCACTTCGGGATAAATGATACCTAAATGCGCCTTGGCCGGCGTGGTCTCGTAGCGATACTTGCGAGGCAGATAGTTCTCGGCCAGGCGCCGGCCAACTTCTGCCGGTGAAGTTCCAGCGGGCCAGTTGGTGAAATGCTCCGTGCGGGCAGGTCGCGTCGTTGAACAAGCGCTGACCACCAATCCTAACAGAATAAAGCAGGCGAGGGATTTCATGCCCAGAGGATGCCTGCTGATGGCCCGCAAAAGCCAGTCACCCAATCTGGCTAGTCGATCTGTGGAGGCTATTTCGTCGCCACACTGATTTCGATCGGCGACGCCACGCCTTGCGCAAATTCATCCACATGCTTTTTCCACGCCTCCGCGCTGGTGGATTGACCGGCCTTGTCCCAGCAGAATCCCGCCCAGTAGCTGACAACCCCGCCCTCGGGAACTTTGGCGAGGATGAGCTGATTCAACTTGTCCTCGGTGTGCTTCTCGAATGACTTGGGATCCACCACGACAGCCAGCCCCTGTTCGCCGGCGTTTTTCTCGACCTTCTCCCACTTCACCAGCCAGCCGCGTTCGGCGTTAAGTTCCACTTTCTCGCCACCGGCTTTCTTCAGGCCGATGCCCGTGGTGAGCTTCTGGGTCTGACCCGGGCGGGTGAACTGTTTGTAAGTGCTCTGAAACTTGTCGAGCTGGGAACCCGCATCCAGCGAAATGCGTTTCACTTCGCTCACGCTGATGTTGTCCACGAGGAACGCCGGATATTCCAGCTCGAACATCACGCGGATCGGTCCGTTGGCCAGAACACGCGAGTTGACAAAGTTACGCGAGGTCCAGAGCCGGTCTGCCGCCCACAACCCGTTACCGCCGCAGCCACGACTTGGCCCGGCGGAATAGAAATCCGCGCCGTCGCCGTGGTCCGTGTGATAGTCATCGCTGAGATACCAGTCATTCACGACCATGCGCGAGGTGCGCTTGGACCAGATGTCGATAGTGCTGCTGGCCAGCGGCTCGCCCTGCCAGGTCTCTAACGCCGCGCCGTAGGTGCGATGCGCGATACGGTCGTTCTCCCACACGAAGTCATCAAAGCGTTCGCGATTGAATCGGCCGAAGGCTTTGTATTGTTCCCTCTTGAAAACCTGTTTTCCACCGGTCGTCACGGTGAACGTCTTGGTCTCGTTCGGCGCGAAGTCCGCCTGGAAAATGACGATGTCAGCTTTGCGATAAGCGTCAAAATCGGTGTCCACTGCTTGTACAATGAGTTCTTTCCCAGCGGAATCCTTGACGTGAACGGTGTTGAGCTCCTTCGCTCCCATCGGCTCAAGTTGTTTGGCCGTCAGCTCGAGGGTCTGGCTTGCCCGAGCCGGATTGAGTTTGTTCACGGCGGTGACGGTGAGGTCAGCGCCATGTGAAAGTGCTGGTGCACCAACAATTGAAGCTAAGATGAAAGAGTGAAGGAGGTTTTGCATAGCGATGACTATTTAGCGGTTTGATGTGCGGAGCGCACGTCTTGATTCAAAACTTTTGTTCATGGTTGGCTGGCGCTGTCTTCACTGGCTGCTGAATTTGTACTTTCCGCTGCCAACCCGGAAAACAACGCAGCCATCGGCCATTTCTACAAACTCAATCCCTCTGGCTTTCGTTGCCAGCTGATCGCCTTCGGTTACGCTCTCCGCAGACTTTGCCGGCACGGAAATCGTCGCCGTGGCGTTGGCGGGAACCTCAATCTCCCACTCGAACTTTCCGCCTGACTTCTCCCATTCACTGAAAATTAGGCCATACGGCGATCGATGCGTCGCTTTCACCCATTTCAAATCGCCGACCAAGTGCGGTCGCATCACAATGTGCTTGAAACCTGGTTGCGCAGGATCGGCGGCGATGCCGGCGAGATACTCGTTCATCCAGATGACCAGGTCGCCCACCAGCATGACATGGTTGCCGGAATTCATCGTGGGATCAGCGGTGTTGCCGTTCCACAATTCCCAGATCGTCGTCGCCCCCTGATCAATCATGTAACCCCAGCTCGGATACGACCGCTGTGTGGCGATCCGATACGCGAGATCGGCGCGACCGTTGTCACTCAGCACCCGCATCAGATACTGTCCACCGATGAGTCCGGTGCCGATGTGACCCTTGGTTTCGTTCTCGATCTTGTCCACCAACCGTGCAAACACTTTGCCACGCAAATCCGCCGGCACGAGGTCGAACGTCAGCGGCAACACGCACGAAGTCTGCGAGCCATTGTCGTAATAACCTTTCTCGCGATTGAGGAAGCGCGCATTGAAAGCCGTCTTCACCTCTTCGGCCCATTGCGCGAAATGCTTTTCGTCATCCGTCTTACCCAACAGCTTCGCGTAACGCTCCATGAGTTTGAGGTTGTTGAAGAAATACGACGTGGCCAACAACGCCCGGTCCGTCTGGCGCGCCGGATCCTTCGAATGGATCAGCGTCAACTCCTCCGGCGGCACGCACCAATCACCGTAACTGTCCTTCGCAATGATGCCGTTGGTGAAGTAACCCTTCATGTGATTGAGCCACTTCTTCGCGCTTTCGTAGTTCGCAACCACAGGCGCGAGGTCGCCGTACTGCCGGTGAAGGATGCCGGGAGCGATGACCAGTGTGCTGGGCCATGTGACGTTGTCGGAGTAGATCGGCCAGTAAGCGGGCGCAACGTCAGGCACACTCCCGTTTGGGCGCTGCGAATCGCTGATATCGCGCAGCCATTTGGGAAAGAGCTTACCGATGTCGAAGAGATACGACTCGCCGCGACATTCCTCGGAGCGGTCTCCCAACCAACCCTGCCGTTCGTCGCGCTGCGGACAATCCGTAGGCATCGAGCGATAATTGCCGCGCGTGCCCCAGAAGACGTTTTTGTGGATTTGATTCAGCGTCGTGTTCGAGCACTCAAATTCGCCCGCGCGCGGCAGATCGTCGTGGACCACACGGCCTTCGAGCGCGGCAAGCGTGGGCTTCCCGGGAGTGCCCTTGATGCCCGTGACCTCCACATATCGAAATCCGTGATACGTGAAGCGTGGTTCGTAAGTCTCAGTCCCCTGCCCTTTGAGCGTGTAAGTGTCAGTGACCTGAGCGCCGCGGAGATTTGCCATGTAAAGCGAGCCATCGGGATTCATCGTCTCTGCGTGACGCAACTGGACTTGAGTTCCCGCCTCGCCGCGCACTTTGAGCCGGCACCAACCGACCATGTTTTGTCCAAGATCGTAGATGAAAACCCCCGGCTTGATTTGCTTCACTGAAACCGGCTTGAGCGTCTCCGTGACGCGAATGGGTTCAGCCATTTGGGCGGAAAGCTGGCCAGGCGGTGCAGTGACGACGCGCGCCGGCTGCCAGTCTGCGTCGCGATACTTCGGCTCGCTCCACGCTCCAAGTTCCTTGCGCGCGTCATATTCCTCGCCGTCAAATTCGCCGGCGGAGAGAATCGGACCGTTCACAGTCAGTTGCCACGATTCGTCACTCACCACCTCGCTCAACGATCCATCTGCGTACTCCACGCGCAGATGCAGCAATAGCTTGGGCCAGCCGAAATTCACCGTACCCGCATAGACCTTGCTGCGGTCCGATGCGAACCGCCCGCCGCCCAACACCACACCAATTGCGTTCGCCCCGGACCGCAATTGTTTGGTCACATCATGCGTCACATAATAAACCCGCTTGTCGTATTGCGAGGCTGCCGGCGATAGCACTTCATCACCCACTTTCGAGCCATTGAGGTGAAGCTCCGATGAACCCAGCCCGGAGTAGCTCACCGTGGCGCGCTTGATAGGCTTGTCCAAGCTGAACTCCTTGCGTAACCAGCGCGCGGCGATGCGTCGCCCCTCCGCGGTGCGCGTCTCGCCCCAAGGTTGCATTCCTGCTGGCCCAATGACTTTGGCAGCCACCCATTTCGAGTCGTCGAACGTCACCGTGTTCCAGCCGGGCTCAAGCTGCTTGGAAACCTTCCACTTGTCGTCCGTGCGAATGATCATCGGCTCGCCGCTGGTGAATTCAATCGTCAGCCGGCCAATCACGCCGGCTGGATTTGGCGCATCACCTTCGTTGCGACCCACAAGTCCGAACACATAGGTTTGGCCCGGCTGAATGCGCGTGGTGATGTCGTTCCACTTCACCGTCTTGACGTTGTTCCGCGCGCCGAGATCAAACGAATCGAGCCAGCCGCGGCATTCGTTGTCACCGGTGTATTCGAACACCGCCTGCTTGATCTTGCGATCGGCCGGAAGCGTGATGACGCGACGGAAGTAATTCGTCTCCACCGGCGCGAATTCCTCGGGCTTGCCCTCGGGAAACCAGATCCAGGAAGTGTCGCTGAGATTGTTGGTGGCATCCACGCCATCGAGACCGATCCACTTCGCGCGCCAGTCTGACGCCGCGAGCAGCCCCATGCTCCAATGAGCCACTCCACTCCATGCGGTAGCTTCGCCCGCCGCATTCCACACGCGCACCTTCCAGAAGCACGGCAGGTGCGATGTCAACGGCTTGCCCGCATACGGCACGAGCACCGACGAGTCGCTGGAAACTTTCCCGCTATCCCACAAATCCGCCTTGCCCTCGCTCAACCGCGCTTCCTCCGATGCGACGAGAATCTGATACGCGGTTTGTTTCTCGCCGCGCGCGTCCGACTTCAACACCCAGCTCAATCGCGGCGTGGTAGCGTCAATCCCCAGCGGATTCACCAGGCTCTCGCACCGCAGTTCCGCAACGGTCGTCTTGGCGAACACCGGCAGCGCCAGCGCCAGCGCGCACAGGAACAGGGAGGGTTTTTTCATCGGCGAACATTCTATCGCCCGCGCCCCGCGCGTGCATCCGAAAACCGCCGAATGGTGTGTGGAAAGTGAGAACGCGGATTGAGCCTAAATATCTTCCCGGCAATTAGTGACTCGGTACAACTTCGACACCGCCAGGTGGCAACTCACGCCTAGGCACAACATATTCTTTTGGTTCCAAATTACGTGAACCATCCGGATTGATTGCATATCGAAGGCTCACACCGCGGGAAACTCCCGCCGTCACTGACAGTCGTCCGTATTTAGGGGGCTGATCAAAGACAACATAAAAATCCTTGCGAAGAACTTCGGTCCAGTTGGTTTCACCCTTCTTGAAATAAAATTCAATTGATGACGAATAGCCTGACTCGGGCGCCATAAATGGAAACTCGTCATGTTGCTCAATCAAACCACCACTAGGAACTGACATCCTAAGTGACCATTCCTTTGCAAGCTCTCCTTGTACTGGCCTTTGAGTACTCAACTCTAGCTGGCCCTCGCCTCCAGTCTGCCTGGTCAAAAAGTCTACCCGGGTGATAGTCCCATTCCCTAGCCCACTAATTTGGAGTTCCGGAGACACACCGTGCTGTGATGTAATCAGATCAACACCGTTGCCTTTCCGGCGAAGCTGGAACACAAGTGGGCGGCCCAAATCCGGAACAAAGGAACCTGTTTCCGAAGCGTCAGTGTAGTCAAAGAATTCTTGGTTTTGCTTTCTTGCGGGATAGTAACCTGCCTTTTCGACACGTACTCCCAATGTGCTTCCTTCTATTCCAGTGATTGAGAACATGCCTCGGGCATCAGTAAGAAGATTGGTGTTTACCGATGTCTCAGGTCTGACGATTTGATTGACAGTCAGAAATACGGTAGCGCCTTCAACTGCCTGCGCGTCTTGATCAACGGCGATGCCCGAAAAGGCAATAGGTTTGACAAATCTCTGCTTCCACGCTGCTAATCCTTCTGACGAGGCTGAGTGTGCTTGTTGTGAAAATCGGTTCGAAGAACCCGATTCGCCATGTGCCCTGAACCGACTGGTAAGAGACTGGGAAGTCGACTCGCTGCTAAGCTCGTAGCGATCTGCTAATAATTGATGTGAATTTGTTTCTTTCGGTGAAATGCCCAGCGCTTCCGCACTTAGCTTTGGTTGCGCAGGCCGCCATACGAACAGTCCTAAGCAGACGATGAGCAGAATTGCAGTTATCAGTATTATTCGCACTCTCACGGCCAGTTACCCTGCTACGGCTTGCTTTCCTTACGCGGCGGCTGATCGCTGATGTCGAACGTCTGTCCCTTCTTCGTTTCAATCGGAAACACCTTGCCGCCATACATCACGTCGCACTTGCCGCCGAGCTTCGATTTGATGGCGGCGGAAACCAGCTTCCCGCCGCGCCAGGTGATGTCCACTTCAAAGCCATCGCGCGCACGCAGTCCACGCACGCTGCCATTCGGCCAGACGGACGGCAGCGCCGGAAGCAGTTGGATGATGCGCACGCCGTCGTCAGTCTTGAGGTGGCTTTGCATCAGCATCTCGGCGATGCCCGACGTCGCACCGAAGTTGCCGTCAATCTGGAACGGCGGATGCGCGTCGAACAGGTTCGGATACAGCCCGCCGCCGCGCGTCGAGACGCCCGTGACGCCGACGGGCGTGAACAGGTTGCGCAGAATCACGTAGGCGTGGTCGCCGTCGAGGAAGCGCGCCCAGAGATTGATCTTCCAGCCCATGCTCCACCCCGTGGCCTCGTCGCCGCGATAGATGAGTGATTGGCGTGCGGCGTTGAAGAAATTCGTCGTCTGCCAGTTGATTTCGCTGCCGGGAAACACACCCCACAGATGCGAGACGTGGCGGTGCGTGTTCTTCGGGTCGTCCTTGTCCTCCAGCCATTCCTGCAACTGCCCGTGCTTGCCGATCTGATCCGGCGCAATGCGCGCGCGCAGCGTCGTGAGCTGTTCGCGCAACTTCGCGTCCACGCCGAGAATGCGGCTCGCTTCGATGACGTTGCTGAACAAGTCTCGGATGATTTGATGATCCATCGTCGGGCCCATGACGAGCCCGCCCTGCTCCGGCGAATTGCTCGGGCCGCTGATGAGCCAGCGTTTGTCGTTGCGCGAGTCTTCGATCAGGAAATCCGCAAAGAACAACGCCGCGCCGCGCAGCAGCGGATAGGCGCGCTTGAGGAACTGGCAATCGCCACTGAATTCATAATGCCACCACAGATGCTGGCACATCCACGCGCCACCGGTGACCCAGATGCCGTGATTGGAAGCGTTGATCGGCGCCGAACCGCGCCAGAGATCGAAGTTGTGATGCACCACCCAGCCACGCGCCCCGTAATGATTCCGCGCCGTGCGCTGACCGGAGATCATCAAGTCTTCGAGCGCAGCGAACAACGGCTCATGACACTCGGCGAGATTCGCGACCTCCGCCGGCCAGTAATTCATCTCGGTGTTGATGTTGCAGGTCATCTTGCTGTCCCACGGCGGCTTGAGCTGGTCGTTCCAGACGCCTTGCAAATTCGCAGGTTGCCCGCCATCGCGACTGCACGCGATGAGCAGGTAACGGCCATACTGGAAAAGCAACGACGCGAACGCCGGGTCCGCCGTCTCGCGCGCCTTCTGCAATCGTTCGTCAGTGGGCAGACTGGAATTTGCGTTGGTGTCCAGATTCAACGCCACGCGGCGGAACAACGCCTGATGATCGCGCTGATGCCGGCTAAGTAACTCGGGCCACGTAGTGCGCTTGACCTTGCTGATGACTTTGTCCGTGGCGCGCAGCGGATTGCCGCTGACGTCCTGGAAATTCTTGAAGCTCGTCGCTGCCGCAAGCAGGAGCGTGACGGAGTTTGCGCCGGAGACTTTGAGATGATCCTTCTCGTAAACAACAGTGCCCCCTTCAGCACGAACTCTCAGTCGCGCGGCAAACGACAGCGGATTTTTCGCGGTCGCGCCGTTGTAATCAGGACGCACCCTGCCAGTGAGGGTTACTTCGTTCGGAGCAAATGCGATTGAGTGGTTCGTGTGCGGGCAATCGAAACGGATGGTGAAGTTTAGCTTTCCAGACTGGCTGGCGGTGATGCGGGTCGCGATGATTTGATCCGGCTGGCTGGCGATGACTTCGCGCTCGAAGCGCACATCACCAACACGATAACTTGTGCGAGCCACTGCTTCGTCCAGATTGAGTTCGCGCCGATAATCCGTCGCGCCCTCGTGCCCGGGAAAACTCAGCCGCACATCAGCGAACGGCTGATAACCCATCTGCCGCAGCGGCACGCTCATGAATTCCTTCGTGGCGAGATCCTCAGCTTCCTTCTGTTTACCCTCGAAGAGCAACTGACGGATAACCGGCAGTTGAAACGCCGCTCGGGGTCGCGAATAGTCGCGTGGTTCACCGGTCCAGAGCGTGGCTTCGTTGAATTGAATCCGTTCCTCGTTCAGTCCGCCAAATACCATCGCGCCCTGCCGGCCATTGCCGACGGGCAGCGCCTCGACCCATTGCTTCGCCGGTTGGCGATACCAAAGCGTGAGGGAATTTGCAGTGGGTGATTCAGTCGCAAGAACGCTGGATTGGCAAATCGCGCCCACCAACGCAAGGGGGATCAGGAATCGTGTCATTGCGCGGATTGTTCCGCGCCCAACCGCGGCGCGCAACTGGGAAAACGTGATCCCGACCACTCTAAAAAGGCACTGCAAATCTACTCAGAAAGCTTCACTTTCGTTTGCGCCTCGACAAGCTTCAGCACATCAGGAACGTCAGCCACGCGCAGTACGTTGAGATAGTCAGGTCCTTGGACGAGCGATTCAGGCATGGCGTGGGCCTCCAGCACACGGACGTTCGGCTCAAAGACGGTGGCGAACAATGCGTTCACCGCCATCGGTCCGTTGGCCAGTAATTCAACGTGAGCCACATCACCTTCGCGAATGAAATGGATGGTCTGAATCGCCCGCCGGATATCCCATACACGCATCCCGTCGCGCGTCTGCCCAAGCAACTGGAAGCGCCGACGGATCTTGGTTTGACGCTTTTCATCGCCGCTCCATGCGGTCAGTCCCACGCCACGTGGCGCGAACCAAGCGAGTGAGCCGCCGTTGGCTTTGAGTTGCGCTTTCAAGCTGACCAGCGGGGAAACAATGTTGGCGATGCTCGAAGTGTCGGCCGGCTCTTCGGCCAACGGCACACCAAATCCCGCACGCAAGCCGTGCAACCAGATCGATTCGCCAGTCTCATCCAGAACTTGCAAGCGTACCGCACCGCTGCTCTTCGCGCTGATTTCTTCCACGAGATAAATCCGCAACGCGACTTCCGGCTGACTGGTGAACTCCCACGCGCTCAGTCGCAGCCCCTCACGTTCGACAGACAAAACGCGTTTTGGCTCCAGTGATAAATCCTCGGCCGGCCAACCGGCGAAGACAGATTGTTTCAAAGCTGAACATAACGCCGCCAGTGACTCCGGCGGTTTGCCGGCCAGGGGCACGAAAGAATCAGCGATATTTGTGTTGATCGCATCCGGCGGCAACGTGTCGAAAACCTTGAGCTGAATCGGCACGAAGAATTTCTTTGGCGCGGTCTCAACCGGCGTTTCTTCACCTTTGAGATGGCGATTGAACCAGCGCATCACGGCCAGTTGGAGTTCCGGAACTTCATCGTGCGGTCCGGGCGCGACCATCAGGCCAAGTTTGTTCTCCACCTTCAGGAGTCTGTAGATGCGAGCAACCCGATCGTGAATCGAGATCGTGCCGTCCAAAGGAAAAATACGATCGTTGTCCGTGCCGCCGATGAGCAATGGACGCGGAGCCGCCAGCGCGGCGAGTTGCGGAAAATCCCAGCGATACGTGTTGATCGGGAAATTGCAGTCGCAATGGCTGTCCATCAGGTTGTCGAGGATGTGGTGCTTCACATCAGTCATGCCCGCGAGCGGCGCGGCAGCTTTGATGCGATCGTCGAGCGCAGTGACGGTCCAACTGTAAGCACCGCCACCGGAGTGACCGGTGATACCGAAACGATTCGTGTCCACTTCCGGCCGCGTGCAGAGATAATCCAGCGCGCGGATGCCGAACCACGCCTCGACGCCCGCCGGCGTATAACCACGAGAATTCCACCACCAGAGCCCACGGTCGCGCGTGCCGGTGTGCACGCCTTGAATCTCACCGAGGAGCAACGAATCGAGCACAAGGCAGACATAACCGTTGCGGGCGTACCACGCGCCTTGGGCTTGATACGCGGCTTTGTTGCCGAGACTGATGCCATTGGTCATGGCCCGCAGATGTCCGCAGGCGTACAGAACCGCAGGCGCGGGCTTTGAAAGTTTTTTGGGCAGGTAAAGATTTGCGGTGCAGTAGAGGTGGGGTGAAGCCTGGAAGTGAAGTTTCTCGACGGTGAACTCGTCGGACTCGAGCTTGCCCGTGATAGTCGCATGCAGATCACCGCGGACGGGCCAGGGCGCAAGCCCGAGCATTCCCTGAAGTTGCTGGCGGTATTCGCCGCGCTTGGCTGGCCAGTCTTCGGCGGAGCGAATCTCCGTGAGGCACGCTTCCGAAACCTGTGCGACTTGGGAGCGCAGATAATTGTCCAGCATCACATCGCCCCGCGGGGGTTGTTCAGCGGCGCAAATTGAAATCGCCGACAGGAGCAGCGAGAGAAACCAGGCGGAAGCTTTCACGCGCCCAGCATGTTGCGAAGCACGCGGGCCAGCAAGCGATTTGAAAGAGGAAAGTCCATCCACAAACAGTGCCGAAAATTCATCGCGGACTGCAAAAAGCCCCCGAAGGTTTTTACTGCGGCAGGGGCCATGAATGGTTAGCTTAATCTGGCAGCCCGGGCTCCGCATCGAACAGACGGACGAGTTGCCAGATGACTGAAAAATCATACTCTGTCTGACATCGCATGAAATTCATCCACGAGGATTTTCTGCTGAGCACGCGCACGGCAAGACGGCTCTATCACACGTTCGCCGAGGCGGAACCGATCTTCGATTACCACTGCCACCTGCCACCGCACGACATCGCCAGTAATCGCCAGTTCAAAAACCTGTTCGAAATCTGGCTGGAAGGCGATCACTACAAGTGGCGCGCGATGCGGTCGAACGGCGTGGCCGAAAAATTCTGCACGGGTGATGCTGAACCGTTCGCCAAGTTTCAAGCATGGGCCGCCACCGTGCCGCATACGTTGCGCAATCCCCTCTATCACTGGACCCACATCGAATTGCTCCGCTACTTCGGTATCGATGAACTGCTGGATGAATCCAGTGCCGTCCGGGTTTGGAAAAAGGCGAATGAAAGGCTCGCCACCCCTGAGCTGACCACGCAAGGCATCCTGAAGAAATTCAACGTCCGCATGGTCTGCACCACGGACGATCCAGTGGATGATCTCAAGCCGCATCAGCAGATTGCCGCCTTGGGGCTTGCGACGCGCGTGCTACCGGCGTTTCGCCCGGACAAGGCTCTCACAGTCAATCAACCCGTAAGCTTCAACAAGTGGGTGGATCAACTTGCCGCGGCAGCCAACGTGGACATCCGCGATTTCAGTTCCTTCCTCGATGCGCTGAAGAAGCGCCACGAGTTCTTCCATTCCATGGGCTGCCGCTTGTCAGACCACGGCATGAATCATTGTTTCGCCGATTTTTGCACGGAGTCTGAGGCCGCGGCGATATTCACCAAAACCCGCACTGGCAAAACCGCTTCGCCTGCGGAGCACAGTCAGTTCGCCAGTTTCATGATGCTGGTGTTCGGACGGTTTGACGCGGAAAGGGGCTGGGTGAAGCAGTTGCACCTTGGCGCGATGCGGAACAACAACACGCGGCTGATGAAACAACTCGGACCGGACACCGGCTTCGATTCCATCGGCGATTTCCCGCAATGCCAGGCGCTCGCGGCGTATCTCGACAAGCTCGATTCGGAAAACTCGCTGCCCAAGACGATCATCTACAACCTGAACCCGGCGGATAATTATGCGTTCGCCACGATGCTCGGCAATTTCCAGGACGGCACGATTCCCGGCAAGTTGCAGTGGGGCTCGGGCTGGTGGTTTCTCGATCAGAAGGAAGGCATGGAGTGGCAGCTTAACGCGCTCTCGAATCTTGGCCTGCTCTCGCGCTTCGTCGGCATGATCACCGACTCGCGGTCGTTCATGAGCTATCCACGCCACGAGTATTTCCGGCGCACACTCTGCAATCTCATCGGTCGCGATGTGGAAAGCGGGGAGATTCCGGACGACGATTCACTGGTCGGCCCGATGATCCGCAACATCTGTTACTGCAACGCCGAGCGCTACATGAATTTCCCGGTGCTCACTGCTTCCCAGCAAAAATCCAAGCCCGTCCGGACGACCGCCTAATTCCTCCCAATGAATTCCTCATCCCCCGCCTCCGCCCCGGCCAGTCCGGCGGCGTCCCGCGTCGGTCATTATCGTTGGATGATCTGTGCGTTGCTGCTTTTTGCCGCAATCATCAATTATGTGGATCGCCAGATCATCGGCATCCTCAAGCCCACGCTCGTCACAGAATTCGGCTGGTCCGACGAGCGCATCTATTCGTCCATTGTGTTTTGCTTTCAGCTCGCCTACGCGATCGGTTTTCTGTTTGCCGGCCGGTTTATGGATCGCGTTGGCGTGCGTAACGGTTTTGCCATTGCGGTCAGTTTGTGGAGCGTCGCCGCCATGGCGCATGGCCTCGCGCATTACGTCAAAGACATCCAGATTCCTGTGCTCAATCTCGACAAGAACACCGGCTTCGCCATGGTGACGCTGGTGGGTGGCGCGGCGGGACTGGCACTGGCGCGATTTGCTTTGGGGATCGGTGAGGCGGGTGCGTTTCCCGCATCAATAAAAACGGTCGCCGAATGGTTTCCGAAAAAGGAACGTGCGCTGGCGACAGGCATTTTCAATTCCGGCACAAATGTCGGCGCTCTCATTGCGCCTCTGGTGGTGCCGTGGATTCTCAGTCACTGGGGCTGGCAATGGGCTTTCATTGGCACCGGCCTCGTCGGTTTCTTCTGGGTGGCTTGGTGGATGGCCGTTTACCGGCAGCCAGAAGTGCATCCCAAGCTTTCCTCGAGTGAACTGGCTTACATCCGTAGCGACCCCGCGGATCCACCGGCGAACGTGCCGTGGCTGAAACTGTTGACTCACCGGCAGACCTGGGCGTTCGCCATCGGCAAGTTCATGACCGATCCGATCTGGTGGCTTTACCTGTTCTGGCTGCCGGATTTTCTGAACAAAACCCACGGGGTGGAAGTCACGGTTTCCAAAATGGGGCCGCCGCTGCTGGCCATCTACCTGATTGCCGACATCGGCAGCATCGGCGGGGGCTGGCTGTCGTCGCACTGGATCAAGCGTGGCTGGTCAACCAACAAATCCCGCAAGATGGCCATGTTGGTTTGCGCCTTGGCGGTCGTGCCAATTGTCGTGGCGGCGAAGGTTTCCAATCTCTGGGTGTCGGTGATCCTGATCAGCATCGCTGCATCCGCGCACCAGGGCTGGTCGGCGAACCTGTTCACGCTCACCTCGGACATGTTCCCGCGCAAAGCTGTCGGCTCGGTGGTCGGCATCGGCGGCACCGGTGGTGCCATTGGCGGCATGTTCATCTCCATGCTTGTAGGTGCCATCCTGCAAGCCACCGGGAGCTACGTGCCGATCTTCGTCATGGCGGGCGGCGCTTATCTGGCCGCGTTGTTAGTCATTCACCTGCTGGTGCCGCGGTTGGAGCCAGCCAAGCTGGATGTATGATCAATCGCCGGTCACTCGGACAGATAGCGGGCGCAGGAGTCTTCCTGCTTTGCGGCAACGCGGTAATCGGCCAGCCAATTCCCGCCTTTCCCGGAGCTGAAGGCTTCGGCGCGAATGCGAAAGGCGGGCGCGGCGGAGATGTCTATTCCGTCACGACGCTGGAAGATTCCGGCAAGGGTTCATTGCGCGACGGCATCAACTCGGCAAAGGACGGCCCACGCACGATCCTGTTCAAAGTCTCCGGCACGATTCATCTGGAGGAAGGTCTGACAGTCAAGCGCCCGAACATCACCATCGCGGGCCAATCCGCGCCGGGCGATGGCATTTGCCTCGCTGACAGTGCGTTTGTGATTAATGCGAGCGACGTGATCGTGCGCCACCTGCGCGTGCGGCTCGGCACGAAGTTCAAGCGCTCTGAGGATGCCATCACCGTGAGCGGCGGCACAAACATCATCGTTGACCATTGCTCGGCAAGCTGGTCAGTGGATGAAACGCTCTCGGTCGTGGATTCCGCCCAGCATGTCTCTGTGCAATGGTGCCTGATCACAGAGTCGTTGAACCAATCGGTCCACACGAAAGGCGATCACGGTTTCGGCTCGCTGATCCGCCCGCGCCGCGACGCCAGTTACACGTTTCACCACAATCTGTATGCCCATCACAGCAGTCGCAATCCGCGCCCCGGCACTTACAACGGGAAAACGCTGCGGCTTGATTTCAGGAACAACGTGATTTACGACTGGGGCTACAAAGCTGGCTACGACAATTTCACCAACGAGTTCGTCGAGTTGAACTACGTCGGCAACTACCTGATCGCCGGGCCATCCACGACCGATTCCCGGGCGGCGTTCGAGAGTTCCGGCTTTAACACGAAGATTTTTCAGGACGGAAACCTCTTTGACGTGAACCGGAATCGCAATGCCGATGGCGCGAACACCGGTTGGGCGATGTTCAAGGGCGATTTGACCCGGCAAAGCGAACCATTCGCAACCCCGCCAGTCACCACTGATTCCGCTGAACTTGCGCTTGCCCGCGTAGCGGATCGCGCCGGAGCGCTGCCATGGAAACGAGACGACGCGGATGCGCGGGTCATCGCCAATGTTCGCAAGCAGGCCGGTCGCATCATCAACTCCACGGCCGATGTCGGCGGCTGGCCGGAACTCAAGTCGTCCCCTGCCCAGCTCGACTCCGACAATGACGGCATGCCGGATGAATGGGAAAAATCGCATGGCCTTGATTCCGCGCAGCCCGACAACAACGGCGACCGCAACGGCAATGGCTACACGAATCTTGAAGAGTATTTGAACGCGCTGGCTGATGGAATGTCGGCCTCCGGCCCGGCGCGTTGAAGTATTCAGCGCCTGCGGCGTCAAACACCCACGGACAATATGAATCACGTTCAACATCATTTTCACCGCGCCGGGATTGCCATCGCCCTCATCCTTTCCGTGTTCGATCTGGTTGCCCAGTCTGCCAAAACTGTTAACGTCCGCGATCTCGGCGCGAAGGGCGATGGCGTCACGTTGGACACCGCGGCGATTCAAAAGGCCTTTGATGAGTGCGCCAAGACCGGTGGCACGGTGGTTCTGCCCAAAGGGCGCTATTACTCCAAGCCGTTGACTATCGGCACGCGCACCACGTTGCTGCTTGAAGACGGTGCGACTTTGCTGGCTTCGACGAACCAGAATGATTTCTTGAAAGTGCCCGGTGACTGGCTCAAGGCGAAGAGCAACTCGGAATTTGTTCCGTTCCTCAGCGGGAAGGATCTGGAGAACGTGACCATTGCCGGCCGCGGTGTCATTGAAGGCAGCGGTCATGTCTGGTGGGAGGAAGCCGAGAAAGCGCGCCGGCAGGTTTCCGGATTCACCCTGCCCCGCCCCAATCTCATCGTCCTGACCCGGGCCAAAAATCTCGTCGTTCGCGATGTCACAATTCAGAACTCGCCGAAGTTTCACCTCGTGCCGACCGAATGCGACGATGTGTTGATCACGAATGTGACTTTTCTCGCGCCCGATGCCGCGGCCAACACCGACGCCATCGACCCAAGCGTCAGCCGGCGCGTCACCATCACCAAATGTCTGATTGATGTGGGAGACGACAATGTCGCCGTCAAATCCGGCAAGCGCCTTGATGGCCGCGAGTTTGCCTGCGAGGATCTGACGGTCACGGATTGTGTTTTCCGGCATGGCCACGGTATGAGCATCGGCAGCGAAACCGTCGGCGGTGTGAAGAACGTCATCGTGCGCAACTGCAGGTTTGAGGGCACGGAGAACGGCATCCGCATCAAGTCCGACCGCAAGCGCGGCGGCACGATCGAGAACTTCCTTTGCGAGAACATCACGATGAGCAACGTGGTGGGCGCGATCACCATCACGAGTTACTATCCCAAGATTCCGACCAACGACGTCGCCCAGCCGGTGACCGACACCACGCCGAAATACAAGAACATCACCATCCGCAATCTCACGGCTACCAGCAGCAAGTACGCGGGGGTCATTGTCGGACTGCCGGAGAGCCAGATCGAAAATGTCCTCCTGGAGAACGTCTCCATCGACGCGGCGACCACCGGCCTGGAGTTCCGCCACGCCAAAGGTGTGCAACTCAAGAACGTCAAAGTCACGGCCACGCAGGGTGAGCCCTTCGTGAGCCGAGACGCGCAGATTTCCGGATTGCCTACGTCACCAAACGCTCAAAGACCATGAACCCTTCACCCCGTCTTGTCGCTGATGCTCTGCGCGCTACACAGGTTGTTGATCGCCGCCGGCGCGAGGCGCGCCTCCTTTCATCACTGTCGCTGATCGCTTACACGGCCATTGCGGCAGAACAACCCGGGGTGGTGAAGTCAGAGTTTCTGTACGAGACCGCACCGTTTCCGTCGTGCCACGCCTCGACGATCGAAGAGACCAAGGACGGACTCATCGCGGCGTATTTTGGCGGGACGCATGAACGCCATCCGGATGTTTGCATTTACGTCTCGCGTCACATGGATGGCAAGTGGACGCCGCCGCATGAAATTGCCAACGGAGTTGGTTTTGCCACGAACCGGTTGCCGACATGGAATCCTGTAATGTTTCAGCCAAAGACTGGCCCGCTGATGTTGTTCTACAAGGTCGGCCCCAGCCCCAGCGAATGGTGGGGTATGTTGATGACCTCCCCGGACAACGGCAAGACCTGGTCAGCGCCGCGCCGCCTGCCAGATGGAATTCTGGGGCCGATCAAAAACAAACCCGTGCAACTGGCTAATGGCGACATCCTTTCGCCCACAAGCACCGAAGGGAAAGATGGCTGGCGCGTGCACTTTGAGCGCTCGTCCGATCTTGGCCAGACTTGGACTGCCACTGAGCCTGTGAATGACGGCAAGACTATCGGTGCCATCCAGCCGAGCATCCTGTTTCATGGCGAACGCAAGCTGCAATCCATCGGACGCACGCGGCAGGACCGGCTTTTCGACATTTGGTCACGCGATGGCGGCAAGACCTGGGGCAAGATGACTCTTTCCGAGATGCCGAATCCAAACTCTGGCACCGACGCCATCACGCTGCGGGATGGCCGGCAGCTCCTGGTTTACAATCACAACATCCGCGCCAACTCGATCAACAAGGGTCGTAGCCCGCTGAATGTGGCGGTATCGAAGGACGGAAAGGAATGGTCCGCAGCGTTGGTCCTGGAAGACGACCCCGCCGTCACCGTTGGGTTCTCCTATCCTGCGGTGATCCAGACGCGCGATGGCTTGGTCCATATCACTTACACCTGGAAACGTGAACGCATCAAGCATGTAGTGCTCGATCCCGCAAAACTCAAACTGAGTGAGATGACCGGGAGGATGCTGCTCTGGCCGCAGTAGCGGATCAGTTCCCAGCGCCTTTGATTTTCAGCGTCACCGCAAAGTCACAGGGAGCTTTCGCAGGTAGCTTCACGAGCAATCCCTGACCTGTCATTTGCCAGTCCAAGTCTCTGCTGGCACCAAGCAGTTGAACCTGTCTCACCTTTCGGCCGACCAGTGATTTCACCAACAAGCTGCCATTGTCCGGCCACGCAAGCGCGATGGCGTAAAGCGTTTTACCTTTGGTCGTGAAGCGGATGTCTTGCGCAGTAAATGGCGGTTTTTCCTTGTCGGAGAATGAGCCAGCCGCAGGTCGGGTTGGGCCTTCGCCAAAAGTATGCCACGGGCGCGTGCCGTAAATCGCTTCGCCGTTGATTTTTAGCCAAGCGCCGATCTCGCGGAGCATCTGCTGTTCGGGCTCGGGAATGGTGCCATCGGCTTTAGGGCCAATGTTCAGCAGCATCGTGCCGTTTTTGCTTACGATGTCCACGAGTTCATCCACGATTTCGCCGGTATCCTTGTAAACGTGGTTGGTGATGTAGCCCCAGGAATTGCGCGACACCGAGGTGCAGGTCTGCCAGAAGGCCGGTTGAATGTCGGCGGCCGCCCCGCGTTCCATGTCGAACACCCCCGCCCCGCGCGGGAACGAGATGCCTTCCCATTCCTTGAAGTTGATGGCGACCTGTTTCTTCCACTCCGCCCCGCGATTGTAGTAATACGCCGCGAAGGTCTTCAGATACGGCTGAAACACCGGCTGACAGATCCACCAGTCGAAGTAAAAAACCTCGGGACGATACTTGTCCACGATTTCACAGGAGCGCAGCAACCAGTCATTGAGGAATTCCTTGGTCGGCGGCTCGGCCTGGGCTTCCGAGGTGCGTTTGTTGACCGCCGGCCCATAGAGGTCGGCGAATCGCGGGTCGCGCACATCGGAGTCGAAATACATGCCGTTGTCGAAGAAGAACCAATGCTCGGCGCGATGTGATGACGCACCGAAGATGATGTCGGCTTTGCGAAATGCCTTGGCTTGCTCGGCAATAACGTCGCGTTGCGGGCCAAGTCTTTTGGCGGACCAATCCGTGAAATCGCTGTCATACATCGCGAAGCCGTCGTGATGTTCAGCGACAGGCACGATGTATTTCACTCCGGCTTCCTTGAACAGCTTTGCCCAGGCGGTTGCATCAAACTTCTCCGCCTTGAACGACTGGAAGAAATCCTTGTAACCAAACTGCGACTGCGGGCCGTAAGTAGCAGTGTGATACTTAAATTCGTCCGAGCCCTGCACATACATATTGCGCGGATACCACTCACTACCGAACGCAGGCACGGCATAAGCGCCCCAGTGGATGAACAGGCCGAACTTCGCGTCTTCATACCACTTCGGTGTCTTGAACGTGTTCGTGATGGATTCCCACGTTGGCTGAAAAGGCCCGCGTTTCGCCACCACATCAATCGCTGCCAGCCGCTTTTCGATTTCCGCCGGAAATAATTTCGCGACAAACTTGTGTCCCACGCCTGCGACCATCTGGGTGCTGACTTTCCACAGGTAATCCAGGTCCTTCTTGGTGGCCGTGAAGATCGTGCCGTGCTTCAGATGTTCGGGGAACGTCATCTCGCTTGTGACATTGGTGAACGAGACGAAATCGCGCGTTTTCACGGCGCCATAACTTTTCGTACCGTAGGAATCAAAATAGATCAGCCATTCGTCGCGGAGTTTGAGCGAAGTCGGACCTTCCGTGAGTTTATCGGTGAGCGGCGGTGAAATGTTCCGCCATGGGCCAAGCGGAGAATCGCCAAACGCGACGCGGATGTTGCGTTCTGGCCGGGTGTTGTCCTTAAGGATGAGAACGTATCGTTCGACGTCCTGGACGATCTGGCAATCAATCACACTGAAGCCGGGATCAAGAAACAGCTTTGTCGGCGCGAACGATTTGAAATCCCGCGTGGTGGTGAAATACATCCGATGATTGTTGGTGGACGCTTCGAGGTAATCCGGGAAACGCCCGGGAATGGTCGAGGCCCAGCAGACGATGAACTGTTGTTCCCGGTCGTCGTAGAACAATTCCGGCGCCCACACATTGCAAACGGTCGGCTCATACGCCATCGCAGGAATGAACTGTTGCTCTGACCAGTGAACCAAATCCTTGCTGTGCGCGTAGCCAAACCCGTTGTTGCCGCGCCAGGCGGAAGTCCACACCAGATGCCACGTGCCGTCAGGACCGCGAGCGACGCTGGGATCGCGCATGATTGGTTTCTCACCAACATGCGCCTTGAGGAACAAGCCAGGAACGTTGCTCCAATTATAACCATCGTAACTGAAAGCAAACCGCAGTCCGTCCTGGTCACCTTCCTTGAAGGTGCTGAAGAGATAGACCGGTGCGGCGGGATTGGTGGGTTGGGCCGACATCGGAAGCAAACCGATGGCCAATCCCAGCAATGCCAGAGCAGCAACTCTCAACTTCGTGGTCATGCTGGAAGTGTGAGCGACCGCGCTGCAGAAATCACTGAGCAAATGCGCGGAAGTAACGCAGCGACTGGTTGGTGAGGCTGTTGAGTGGCAGCAATTGCACCGTGCCAATGCCAGTGACGTTGGTCCATTCGAGCCAGATATTGCCAAGATTTGTTTTGGTCTGCACGGTGAGGCCGCGACCCGTTTCGCCCGTCAATTCAATCTGCACTCGGTTATTCTGATGGCGGATGCCGAGCACAGGCGGTTGCGCCGGCGCGACGGCAGAGATGAGTCGTAGGTTGACGGTGTTCGTCAGGCTGTAGCCCTGTGCATCCACGACGCTAAAACGGAAGCTGCCCAGCGCGTTGGTGATAACACTGGGGGTGAAGCGTGCGGTGCGATTGTTGCCGATGAGGGTGACCGTTCCGTTGGTCGGCACGCTCACGAAATACACCGGAGTGTTGTTTGTGTAGCCGCGGGTGAATTGGGTGAGATCAATGTCAATGGGCGTACTGTTGGTGCAGTCAAAGTGCGGCAGCGCAAGCCAGTTCAGATAATCTTCAAGGTTCGTGTATTCGTCGCCGTCGGGATCGCCGTTGCTGTCGGAAAAATCGCCGGGCGCGGAATTGGCATTCAATCCTTTGATCTGCTCCCACCAGTTGGGCAAGCCGTCATTGTCCGTGTCCCAATCGGCCAGGCGCGTAGCCGTTCCATAATCCTCCCAGCCACCGACGTCGGTCTCCACATCCGGGAAGCCTTTCTTCCCAGTCACACTGCCAGTATAGGTGTGGTTGCCGTTCAGCGTTTCGCGGATGATGCGAGCATCGTGATCGTCGAAGAATGGCAGGTTGCAGCCGATATCGGACAACACTTGCTTATAGGCGCCGAGAGCGGTCTGCGTCGTGACATGGGAGGGAAAGAACGGCGTGGCGACGAAGGTCTCATACGTCGGCACGGGAACTCCACCAGAAACCACACTGCGGCGGCCAACGGTCTGGTTAGACTCGTCGAAGTATCCGGGCATGACATTATTTGTAAAGCAACAGCGTTGGGAGCCGGCAAAATTGTCTTCATGATTCATGGTGAGGGCATAAGGGACAAGCGTCGTACCAGGACCCGGCTTGTAGTAATTAGCCACAAAATCAACCTCCATCGCCCCGCCGTCGGTCGTTCGCGACCCCCAATTGTAAACCACGTTGTTGTTGAAATCGAGTCGCCCAGCGAAATAGTTCGCGGCATCCAAGCCGCCAGCCATGGACCAGTTGCGGCCATAACAATGGGCGAGCAAATTGTGATGAAAACTGCCGACGTCACCACCGACGGAGGCCGCGTACCCGTGCTCGGCGCCAGCGAGGTTGTCGAGGAAGATGTAATTTGGATGTAGCGCCTTGTTAAGCGCTTCGGAGATCAGCGTGCGCTGCAGGGTGATGTTTTTGGCAGAGCGGGAGCTGAACGCCTCATCGATGGTCCAGCTGATCGAACAGTGGTCTAGGATCGAGTGGGTGCTGCCCTGCATTCCCATGCCATCCACGGAAACCGCTGCGGTGGCGGAAACAGGTGTTCCCGGCGTCCCGTCGCTGTATTCATCTACCGTGATGGTCTGGAGCGTGCGCCCGGGTCGCGAGCGGATGAAGCGGACAATGGCGTCACTTGCCCCGCTCAAACCCATGGTCCACTTCTTCAAGCAAATGCCTTTGCCAGGTGCGGTCTGTCCGGCGACGGTGATGTAGGGAGAATTGAGGACCAGTCGAGATTGCAGTGTGATGAGGCCGGAAACATCAAAGACAATCGTGCGTGGGCCATAATTGCCGGTAACCGCATCCCGAAAACTGCCAGGGCCGCTGTCGTTGAGGTTTGTGACGACGACCACCACGCCGCCACGACCGCCACGGGCAAACCGACCGTAACCCTCCGCACCGGGAAACGCCAGATGCCGCGTGCGGAACATCCAAAGGTCACCTTTCGTGACGCCGTTCGTGCTATCAATCTGATCCACGCGCCAGTAATAGGTCGCCAGCGACGACAGATTCGTGACGAGAAGATTTGTAGCAGTCTGGTTGCCCTTGAACTCCAATGATGCAAGCGTTGCTGAGTAAACGGCGTTACTGCTGGTGCCAAAATAAATCCGGTTCGTCACTGCGATGGCGGCCTTGGTCCAGTAAAGCAGGACATTCTTGGTCGCATCTGCGTCCACATGTTCGTCACCGTTCGCCGGCGAGGGTTTGTTCGCCTTGAACTTGAAATTCGGCGTGTTCAGTTCGAAGCCATCAATGCAAGGGTTCGCATCCGTGACGTTGAAATCTACGCTGGCTTCGTAGGCGACGACGGTGACGTTGGCCCCCCCATCAGCCACAAATGAAACGTACGAGTAAGCGGCGTCAGCATTGTTCGTAACCCGATTGCTGACGGGCAGATTCGTGATCACCTGCACGCCGTTCACATAAATGTTGAGCGGCGAGAAGGTGTAGGGCGATGGATTCTGCCAGGTGTTGTGCCACGTGAGCAGCGTGTGCGGCCCGGCGGGAAGATTGCTGATCGTTAGTTCAATCCGCGCGGGCGACTGCCCTGAACCGACAACGTTGGTGATGTGCGGTGGTTCGACCTGGATGCCATCGCTGACAAGCTTTGCGTTCCAACCTGCGGTGGTGAGGCCCAACGCGTAACGATCCGGCCGCAACGCCGAGCCCGTCGGTCCGACGCGCCGAAATGTGAATGTCACGCCACTGAAGGTATTGGAAATCACATCACCGCCCGGAAACCAAAGGCTGTTGGTGTTCCACGAAGTATAGGCTGTGTCCCAACCTTCACTGACCGGCCGATTGTTGGCATTGAAATCGACTTTGATCTCCTGTGCGACTGCGACCGTCACAGCCAACAGGATAGCGACAAGCGCGCTGGACAACTTTGTGATCATCGCAGAAATGATAAGCCAACGGCGCCCGTTCAAGAATGCGACTTCCTGCGAAAACTCTTGAGATTTGTGCTGCGTGACTACGGCTTGGCTACTGGAAGCCACACGCTCATCTCAAGTGCACCGCGGTTGGCCCACGTGGAATAAGGGACCAGCCGCAGCTTGACCGGTTTTGGCAGGGTCGGCTGTAACGGGCGGTAAAGTTGGCCGGACCAGTCCACGTCTGTGCGGACGATCGCCGTTCCTTCAAGCACCACTACCCCACCCAACAGGCGCTCATCGTAACGGGCGCGAAGCACTGTGTCCGAAGCAAGGGAAACATCCAACGGTTTCACGCCCCGCGGCAGGTCCACTGATTCGACGCAATAGACCACAGGCCCGCGCTTCACCGCGACCTGACCAAATGTCTCCTCGACGAGCGGATTGGCTTCGATCAATTCGGTGTCCATCTGTAGATCCAGGTCGATGATATCGCCAGATTTCCAGGCCTGCCGAATTTCGTGATAGCTGCTGGGCTTGGGTGATGAGTTTGAAAGACGATAGTTGATACGAACGGAAGCAGATCTTGCCCACTGGGGAATGCGAAGTTTGAGAGTGAGTTCCCTTCCGGGCGCGGATTCGATCTTGATGCGGACGCGACCGTTCCAGGGATACTCGGTTTCTTGCGCAAGCTTCACTTGGCCTATCCCGGGCAACTCAGTATCGAGTTCACTTGCTCCGTAGAGATTTACCCAAATAGTGCAGGCGGACTTGGCATAGGCAAATTGCGGTACACCGGCGATGGTGCGGACGAGGTTCGGCGGGCAACAGAAAGAACCCAGAAACGGAACCCTCTGGCGCGGCCAACGCAAGTCAGTCGGCAATGGATCAGTGACCCGAAGCGGATTCGTGTAGAAGAAATTGGTCCCGTCGAGACTCATGCCCGAGAGCACGCTGTTGTATAGGGCGAGTTCAGCCACATCCATAAATCGCGCTTCACCCGTGGCGAGAAACATCCGCCAGTTCCACAACACGTTGCCGATGTTCGCACAAGTTTCGTTATGTGCGGTCGTGTTCGGCAGTTCGTAATTGTGACCGTAAGCCTGATGCGTGCGGGTGATGCTTTTCTGGTCTTTCGAACCGTAGGGCGACGCGCCGTCGTAAAGCGCACCGCAGCCGCCGGTGATATACATCTTCTTCCCGGTCAGATCGCGCCAAATCGGTTCAAGCGGTCGCCAGAAATTCGTGTCACCGGTTTCCATGAACAGATCGGCCGCGCTGGCGTAAAGATAATTGGCACGGACGGCATGGCCCATCGCCGTGGTTTGCTGTTCGAAAGGAATTCGGTCTTGATTGTCATCACCGCCATCGGTGATTTGCGAACGGAGGGTAAAGAACTTCTTCGCCAGTTCGAGATAACGCGCATCCCCAGTCTCGCGGTAAAGGTCAATGATACCCATGTAATGCGACGGGCAGACCGAACTGCGCGCGGCTTCGGGGGTGGTTTCGGAAAAGGTTCGATAGAGAAAATCTGCTGCTTTGACGGCTACCGCGAGGAGATTGGTTTGGCCCGTGGCTTGATGATGCACGCACGCGGTCGTGAACAGATGGCCCATGTTGTACATCTCGAAGTTATTCCGATCACTGAAAGGGGCAGCATTCGTGTCGCCGTTGCGTTGCTTGACCAGTGTGGACGTGTGGATGTAACCATCATCGCGCTGAGCTTTGGCGATGATTTCAATCATTTGATCCAGATTGCGGTGGAGATGATCGTCCGGCGCGATGGCGTAAGCAGCGCTCGCGGCCTGCATCAATTTGTAAAGTTCGCCATCATTGAACGGCGCCCCGCGATAACGTCCTGCGGCCAGACCGGCGGCGATCTCGAAGTTGCGGAGGAAGTGAGAGTAATTCGTGCCTTCCATCAATCGCCCCATGTTGGGAAGCATGTTGGTGCGGCAAAGCTCAAACCGGTCAAACCAGAAACCAGAAGTCCAATGTGCCTCACTGAGGGCGATGGGTTGAACTTTGGCATACGACCGAACGGGACCGACGGCCAAGCTGCTGAAGCAAACGAGAAAACTGGCGATGATGATAGCGACTCTCATTGAATTCCCAGTTTGGCGTCGCGCTTCTTCAACTCCACAGATTGCGGCACAATGCCGAGGACGACGAAGCTGCCTTTACCGATCAACTCCAGCTTGTAGCGGCCCGGTTCGTAACGGAAGGCGTGGACGTTGACGTTTGGACATTCATCAATCGCGACGGCGTTTCGCAGCACTGGATCAACTCCACCACGTTCATCGGCATGCGAAGCGAAATCCAGATTCGGCACTTGCAGCCAGAGGTCGCGCTCGTTTTGGAAATAGCCGATCAACACGCGCACCGGTTCAGTGATTTCAAACTCGATTGGCACGTGACGATGATTCTTGGCATCTTCGTGCGAGAAACGAATGCCGGTGAGGCCGTTCAATTCAGGCGCGAGTTCGGTGATGGTATATTTGCGATCAGCAAATGGACGCGCGCCGAGTTTCACTTCGTAAGTCTCGGCATTGGTGCTGATGAGTTTGAATTGGGCAGCGGGCCACGCAGGAATGGCAGCAGCACTGTTTGCTTTCGGATTCTTCAGTTCGGCGACCTGCGACTTGAAGTCCGCCAACTCCTTTTCGTAGAGATGGACGACCTGCGACCAGTGATAATTTGTGCCGACACCGCTGGTCGCCCCGCCAAAGGGAATCTTACGATGGCCGGTCTGCATGGAGTTCACGAAGCGGTAGGCCGGAGTCGTCAGCACGGCGAGCTGCTTGAAAGTTTCGACACTGTTGGCCATATGGGCTTCCGCCGCTTCCATATCTTTGACGTCCTTGCTGTAGTTGTGATGCAGCACCAGTTCCGCGGCTTTGGTTTTGTCGGCGTAATTCAGCGCCATGAGTTGAATGGCTTTGAAGTCGGTCAACGAGCGCTCGAATTCATCACGATTCTTTTTCACGTCTGGCAAGGCGCCCTTTGCCAGCGCGATGGCGTTGCTGGCAAACTTCAAGCAACTTGTGATGACCGACACCGGGGTTTCCCCCACGTGCGGCTGCTTCTGCCATTCGTTCCGGACATATTCGTCCAATCGCTCACCGGGCGGCGCCATGGATTCCCATAAATCGCGGACGGCATTGTAACGTGAAGGATTCACCAGTTGATCGAGCGTCATGCCAATGGCCAATGTCTGACGATTGCCCTCAGTGATACCGAAACGGCGGATGAGCAAGGGAGCGACTTCTCCGGCCTCATTGTAGGCATCCAGGATCTTGCCAGCAGCGTTTGCATCGCACCCGTAGAAGTCGGACAGGCGACCAACCCAGTAAGCCCGATCTTCTGCCGCAAGTGCATCAGGATTCCATGCATAACGAGCCCAAGCTTCGAACCACATCCAGTCGCGCTCCCATTGCTTGAGTGGCAGTTCAGTCTTGTCTGCCGAGTGAGGCCAATTCCAATAGGCCAACGGATAAAGATGCACGCCCGATGCGCCGAACCGATCTCGCGAGGCGATCACAGATTTTCGGATGAACTCGGTAGCGCCGTAGCGGAACGGCTCAAGATTGGAGAGGATATGAACGTTGACGAGATGCGGCCCGAGTTTTGCCATGTTGAGATGCGTTTGTTGCACCTTGCCGCGTGGTTCATAAGTGGTGAGTGATTCGCCGTTGTATTTCGTTTCAGTGAAAAGGTTGGAATAAACGGTGAAGCACGCGGGCATGATGGCTTCGGGATTCATCGCGTGAGTGCGGATGACCACGGGCGGTTGCTCCTTCAATCCGGCGGCTTTCATGCCGTCGAGCACGCCGGGCAGGATTGTGTTTGTCGCCCAGTTGATTTGGTTTTCCGTCCCTTGCAACGCTTCACCGAGGCAGACCATCAGGCCGACGTTCGGATATTGCTTCACGAATTCGGCAATGGATTTGCGCGTGTAATCCGACGCCAGCGGCGTGGGTGCGGCAAGTTGGGTCGAGACGCCGTGTTTCTCAGCGAGCGGTTTCGGCAGGAAAATGTTGTAGAACATCTGCACCAACCAGATGCCACGTTTGTCGCACTCAGTTGTGAGCCAGTGGAACATCTCGACGTTCTTCTCAAAAACGTCCGACGGCACTTCGATGGCTTCCGGGTAATCTTTCAGCTTCACCAGCGACGCGAACGGGTGGCCGTTCCAGAGGTAAAGCGTGTTCATGCGATTGGCGACGAGGAAGTCGAGATACTCGTGCCAAAGCGTCTTGTCGTAAAACCATGGGAACAACTCCGGCGTGTAAGGATACTCGTAGACCTTTCGCCCCGGCAGGATGTAAGTCTTCTGCATCCCGACGCATGTGCCGCGCAGGGTCATGGCGGGCTTGTCGATGAACTCAAAGTTGTTGGGCAATTTGCCGGATCGGCGAATACGTCTCGCCAGTTCCAGACATCCATACAACAGTCCGGAATCATCCGTGCTGATTACTGCTGCAACCGAGAGGTTGTTCGTCGACCATCTCCCAATGACAAACCCTTCTTTGAGGAGATTTGTCAGGTTAATCTTCAAGAGGCCGGTTGAAATTAATTTTTGAATTGTCCGCACGTGAGGAGGAGTGACAACGATGAGGTGGTCCGGTTTGCCCGGACTCACATTGGTTTCGGTAACCTGGGCCAAGCCAGCTTCGGCAAGGGCCATGGACAATTGATCCACACCAAATTCGACGCGTGCAGAAGCATTCGAAACCAGAAGAATCGAAAAGGTCTCGGCGTGAGCGACAAGCCCATGAGCCACCACCAACAGGCCGAGGAGTATTCTCAGCATTGTTCGAGGTCGAAGTCCGGATGGCGAATGCATGACGTGATGAGTTAGCGTTTTACATCCACGATGACGCGTTGGTAACGCGTAAGTCGAGGCGTACCGTGATCGGTCACGGCAAGAATGATGTGCATCGCGCCGGTGCCGGGCGCCATGACCCGGTTGGTGGGCACGGTGAACCAGGCTTGGGATTGGTCGAAGTTCTGAATCGCAAGAGGCTGGCCACTGCGCGCGCTGGAGAGGGGGAACGTGCCGGCTTCATTGTAATAAAACCATTCATACGACAACGCATCGCCGTCGGGATCGGACGAGCCGGCGGCGCTGAGATTCACGCGCTCGCCGGGTTTGGCGGTGAGTCGTGATGGATGACCGAGTTTGGGCAAGGGCGGATGGTTGGCGGCAGCGTAGTTGGTCGTCACGGTCCAGCTCATGCGCGCCGCGAAATCATTCTGATAGGCCGAGCGCCATCGCCAGATGGTGGCGTGGTTGTCATCGTGCCAGCGTCCGTCAACGCCCAACACTTCATCGTCGGCATCGGACCAGAAAGGTCGGGTTTCAGGTTGGAGATGCCATTTCTGAAAACGCGGCGTGTAGAATTCGTAGCGCCCGCCCCAGCCGCCCCAATTCGGATGTTCCGGATCGCTCAGACCGTTGTTGATCAAGTTCAGGAAGGATGGAGTGTCGCCTTCCATCAAAAACTCCCAGTGAGGATACACGGCGCCCAATGGCCCTTTGCGGCGGATGTTTTGATCGAGCCACTCGTTGCTCACCAATGAAAAATCCGCTCCGTCGCAGCGCGCATGAAAATTGTCGCCGCTGATGCCGCTCCAGGTGGCGTGATGATACGCGCCACCGGCATTGAAACCGGGGCTGGCGATGTAGAAGAGGTTGGTGAAGTTCTGTCGAATCCATGGGCCGCTATCGTCTTGGTCGGAAATCGTGTAAGCGCGGAGTTTGGCAACAAATTTCTCCAACTGCTCGGATGTGCGGGTGGCGCGAATTTTCCAGAGCGCCTGCGCCAGCACGTTCGGTCCGCCCCAGACCGTCACCCAGACAGGACGCGGATCATCCTCGTCCACGGCGCTGATGATCAATTCCGAGCCGGAGGAATCATGACCTTCACCGACGGCCTTCATGCCATACAAAGCCGGACCTTCCTTGAGAACGGAGAACAGGTGATTCGTCGTGGGGAAGCCAGGTTCGTGGATGAGCAGGTTGTCGCGGACATTGCCGTAGGCCGCGACGATCTCGCGGATGCGCCAGACGGCGGTCTTGTTTTGCTGATGGATGGAGGTTGTGGCCACCAGGCCCTCCACGTCCCAGTGATTGCAGTAGGTGAGAAACCGCACCATGGACATGGCGTCGTCGGGTTCGTTCTCGATGTCGGTCAAGACGATGACGCGGGGTTTCGCATCTGCGGCAGAACCATTCGCCATGAATCCAAATGCGACGGTTAGAAAAGCGAGAATTGCCGGGAGTATCTTCATGATAAAATCTTAGTGAGCACGGGCTTTGTTCGTGGCCGTTTGCGTCTGGCCCGAAGCCGGGGACTTGCAACGCTCCATGCGCGCGGCGAAATCGCGCAGAAACTCCTCGCGCCACTGGCTCACCGTTTTCAAGCCGTGGTACGGACCTTCAGCCAAATCTGGCGACGGATCATCCGTCCACCAGTTCGGAAATTTCATCGACGGATGCTTCGCCATGTCGGGCAATGGCAATACTGCGGTGATGCCGCCGGTCTTGCCATCGAGCGAAGGCACGTTGCTGCGGAACGTGAAAGTGTAGGCCTTCGCGTCTTTCGGACAGAAACGATAACGCATCGTCTTGTCCTCAGCTACATGACCGATGAGCGACTGGTTTTCCACCGTCAACTGCGCTTCCGGTTTTTCCGGAGCGTCAGCTCCCAAGGGCAACACCAGTTCAAGAATGCCGAAGACCTCGATGCGATCTTTGGCGGTGCTGATCCGGTCGAAGCGCGCATATGGACGCTCCCACGCGCGGACAAACTGTCCGCCCCAGCCTGGCTTGGAAGGATCTTCGGGTGATCCTTTGAGCAACCAGCCAACCGAAGGCGTGTCGCCCATCTTCATCGTGCCGCCCAGGTGAGTGTTGAAATAATCGCCGAGTGCGCCGTGGCCAGCGATATGGCGAGTAACGAACTCCTTGTTACCCCATTCACCCTGCTGGTTGCCACCGACAAACCAGCCGCGATACGTGGAGTTGGCCTCGATGACCCAAAGTGTCGGATGATGGGTTGCGATGTATTGATAAGCATCAGGGGTCCATTTCTTGTTTGGGCCGCCGATATAATACACGCGCAACTTGGGCAGAATGTCCGGCGCATTATGCAGCGCCTGTGCAAGGTCCTCGATTCCACCCCAAACGAGCACATGCAGCGGACGCGGATCATCACGGCGGGCGCACTGGACGATCCATTCCGATCCCTCCGTGGACCGACGCACGCCGGCGTAGGGGGCGACTTCTGTTTCGCCCTGCTTCGTGATCGCGCGCAACGCATCCGGTGTGGGGTAGCGGTCGGAATGCGTCTTCAAGTTGGCGAAGTCTTTGGCGTAGTTGTCAATGACCTCCAGAATGTGTTGTTTCCGTCCGGGCCCGTAAGGCGACGAGACAAGTCCTTCCAGGTCGAGGCGATCGGCGTAAACCAGCAAATGCACCATGGACTGAAAATCATCCGGGTCCGTGCCGCCGATGTCCGTGGAAACAATGACACGCGGGCGCGCATCGGTTGGCGCTGCTGCCACGCTAGTTTCCGGCCAAACGCAGATTGCCGCCAAACTGATCAACGTCAGCGTGGCGAGCTTGCGTCTGGTGATTGGATTCATGGTGTCATTCCTTCGTCAACCAAAGCACAGTGGCGGTCGGCAACTTCACTTTGCTCCCAGCCTTGAGCGTTTCACCCGACGTCACATCACCGGTCCGAGGGTTGACGATATGAACGTGGAACGAACCGGTTTCGGTGGACAAATCCAACTCAGCACCTCCATAAACTAAGAACTGTTTGCCTGGCTCGCGCAACGTCCAGCCCCCATCCTTTGAGGCTTCGTTCCAAGGTTGCATCTTTGGGATCGCTGCGAGCAACTTTACATCAGTCGTCTTCGGAAGACGCGGCATCGAACCGCCGGCGCAGAGCCAGGCCCAACGCGCTGTATCGAAATCACAGATCAACGGTTTGGTTGGGAACTTCGCGCGGTATTCGGTGGCCATACTGGCGAGGTCCACGTCATTTGGACGGCCACCGCGCCATTGGCGCTCGAATTGGCGCGGGGCCAGATTCTTACCACCGGGTGGAGCGAACTCGCCTTTGTCCGTGCGCCACCAGTAGCGGAAATCAATCACGTCCACCGTCGCGCTACGTTTCTTGTCGGCGAGAATGGCATCCTGCACGTCCTTCGTGCAACTCAGCGCGATGATTGGCTGACTCCGACGATTCTGCTTTTCCCACGCGACAATGGTATCGAGCCAGAACTGAACAAAGGGCAAAGGACCGGTGAACTCAGCGCTGGTGAACTGGATGACGTTGGCGTTCGCTTTGAAATTATCGAGGCACTGGCGGATGTAACCTTCGTGCAACTTGCGGCGAACCGGATGGTTCACGTCGTAAAACAGTTCCGCCTGGAAAATGCGCTTGTCACCGGCATAAGGTGGCGGTTCGGGAAAACCAGTGTTGTTGATATTGTTTGCGGAGCGCCACGGGGAATCAGCCCAGTGCGCGCCAGCTTCGAGGATGTTGTGTTGAAAATAATTTTGGTGGAACAACACAAGGCCGCGCTCTTCGGCAATGTTGGCAAACTCGTGGAGGCGTGACCAATACCACGGATTGAACCTCGCGAGATCGTACTTGCTGAGACCTTCCCAAGCCGAGCCTTGACCGCTGCGGGCAAAGGGTTGCTCGAAGAAGGGTGGCAACACGTCGCCGTTGATGCGGCGGACGCGTTCGTGGTCGTCGCGACGGCGGTCATACCAGAGACCGTAATTATGATCGAGCGCGACATAGCCGTTGGCAATGAGCTTGTCGCCGACTTCGTTCAGGTCGTCAGTAAAGCCTGAACCGATTCGCCCTGGAACGAAACGTGTGACGCCGAGACCGAATTCCTTCGCTTCATTCGGACGGATGTTGCCGCGCCACCAATTGACGTTTGCACTGCTGCCGATGGCGAGCTTGCCGTCAACGGTGAGCCAGCCGTTGGTGATGGCCAAAAGGGAACGAGGATGGAGGATGGAGGATGGAGGATGGAAAATTTCTTCGACACGCTTGGCATTACCGGGTTCGCTGGGAATGGGATCGCGTTGATGGGCGGCAAGGATGTAATCCTTCAATTGCGGTGGTGGTTGGTGCGAGGCGGCGGCGAGTTCTTGAGCCTTGTCGAGCGGCGGGTTGCTCGATTCCTCACGCGGGCGGGGCATGAGTTGGAGGCGGGCGGCAGCTTCAGTGCCGAGGCGGTTCTTCAACTGCTCAGCAAACAAGCTGTCGGGCTTCATGAAGTCGTTGGAACTCTTCCACACGCCATCGCCTTCGAAGCTGGCCCACGAGCCAAAACTCCAATTGGTCGCGCCGGGGGGATTCCAGCAGCGGATGACGGAGGCGCTGCAATTCCAGAGGACGCTGTTCGCGGCGGCCCAACCGATGCCAGCGTTGTTACCCGCGCGATAACCGAGCGTGAGCGCGTTGCCGTCAATGTTGACGTTGTCGTAGAGCACGCCACTAGCCCAGCTTTCGATTGGGCCGCTGTCGTCAAGCGCTTCGCGAGCCTCACATTGGACGAAGGCGTTCGGACCAGAAGCGCAGTGACCGACGGAGAAGTCGTGTCGCCCTTGTTCGGTGTAGCAGCGGAGGAAAAGGATTTGCTGGCCCATAGTGAAGAAGGTGTGGCGACGGTAGCCGCCGATTTCGGAAACGGGTGCGAGCGAGACACAATCCTGTATGATGATGCGCTGGGTGGTTTCGTAGAGCGCGACGGCCGAACCGGCGAAGTGTTTGAACGTGACTTGGCGCACCCAACTATCCGCGGCGTTTTCCATGGTGATGGCGCACCAGGAATGGTTTTCGTCCTTGGCGTTGGCAGAGTCGAATGTGGATTCGAGGGTGAGGTTTTCGATGCCGACGTTCGTCACCTGACCGGGCCAATCTAGGAACGCGACCGTAGCGCCCCCGGATTCTTTTTCAATAGCGGTCGTGATTGGCGCATCAATCGTGATAAGATCACCATCAACCAATTTCACCGTTCGATCCCAAGAGATATCGCGAGTACCTGGCTTCCAGCCACCACCTTCGCCACCACCAAACTCCATTGCGCCAAGTTTTACAACCCATTCCTTTGTGCTGGGGCGAGTGATGCGGATGCAGTTGCCGGATTTAAGATTGCCAGCGTCCGGCAAGCGAAAACCGGTAGCGCCCGCAGGCACCAAGTCGTCAATGATCCGCCATGGTTGGCCGAGCTTTTTGTCGTTTCCCCCGATAACGCGAATCAATGTCCGCCGATCCATGCCAGCGGCGATCAAAGTCGTATTGCTTATCCCCTGACCGCGTAACACGACACCGGAGTTGGTGATGACCAATCCACCCAGGACTTCGTGGCGGCCCTTGAGTAACAGCACCACACCGCGGAGACCATTGTTATCAGGCGTCAGTCCGGAGACGTAATCAATCGCCTGTTGGATGCGCACAGTTTCATCGCCCTTGGCTGGTGATACGACGATGCGGACGGGTGAATCAGGGATAGGCCGCTCGTGGCTGGCATAGCCAGCAGTGGAGAAATCAATCGGGACCGGCTGACTGAATGCAGATCCAGCGACCATGGCAAAGCTGATGCCAGCCAACGCTGATCCAAAATATTTGCACGCATGCCTCATGGAAGCCTGCCGGTGATACGTTCCAGCTTATCTGAACTGGCGATCTGTTTGCCGTTGACCAGAACACGCAATCCCGCACCGCGACCGTAATGCGAGCCATCTTTGTCCCAAATCACGGTGAGCCTGCGGCCATGATATTTTACGCCATCAAGACAGAACCAGTCCCAAGTTCCCGCCGGCAAAAGCGGCGCGACCTCCACGACTTCGTCAGCGCGTGGGCGAAGGCCGATGACTCCGGTGATCAACTGGTCCGCGTAAGTCGAGTGGTTATAGTGCGCGCTGCGGTTGGTGCGATTGATCCAGTCACCCGTGACTTCGTCAAGGTATTCGCCAATGTAGGGTTGCCCGTTCGCTTGTTGGCTCCGCGTGTAAGTCAGGAAGGCCTCAAAGTAGTCGCGCGGCGTGACAGAAGTTTGCTCGTAATCACGCAGTATATTGCCGAGCGCATAGAGAGTCTGGCTGGTAGCGAACGGCCATACCGCGCCATCCCATTCGCAGGTACCAATGCCGTGCGAACGAAACTCAGGATGCCGGCGCTCGGCGGTGGTGATGCCGAATGGTGCGCGGAAACCATGATCGTCTGTAAATTGTGTCCACGCCAATTCGAACCCCCGATTCGCTTCCGGTAAATGAAACATCCACGGGATGAAACCGATGGCTTCACGGACAGTCGCAAGCGAGCCGTCGGGCGAACGCACCTTGAAGAACTTTGCCTCGGTGTCCCAAAGGTTTTCCTGCACGCGGTGACGAAGTGACTCGGCTTTGGCGTTGAACTCTTTCGCGAGCCCAGGTTTGCCGGCAAGCGAAGCGATGTTCCCGATGGCCCGGGCGTTACCAAACATGTAGCTGTTAATGGTGGGGCGAATGTTCTTCGCTGTACGTGAACCGGAGATAGATTCCTCCATCGCATCGGCCACATCGTATTGCCAGAAAAGGCCATTGGTGGTCCGACGCTCGGTTTCCCAAGCGTGGTAGTCGGCGACCAAGTCGGGCAGAAGTTTCACCAGGAATTTCTTGTCCCCGTTGACGAGATAACGATCCCAAGTCGCCGCAGCAAACCAGCTGCTAAAGCGGTGGAAATGCGGCTGCGGCTTGCCAGCATTGCCGCGCAACCAGAAACGGGTGTAATCGTTCAGGCAACGGTCATCACGCAGCCAACGCCCTTCGGCGAGATGCAGGCCGGCGGCACAACTGATGGTGTTGAAAGCGCCCGCGTGTTTCACTGGCGTCAAAAATTCGGTCACGACGAAACCGCCAGGAGTCTGCTTGATGTGTTTCCGGAAACTCCACCAACGGAAGTAATACACCTCCTCCACTTCTAAATCAGGGCACTCAAACAGCGGAACGTTTTCCTGAAGCCACCCAGCCGACCTTGCATCTGGAATCAGATTGGTAACGGATTCGTCCCCAAGAGCGTTGAACCGTTCGACATATGATTTCAATATGTCCGGCTTGAGGATTGGCTGGTCGTTGGCCCGGGCCGCAAAAAAGTTCGTCGCGAGAAAAAGAACAACCAGCAAGGCGGTGACGAGCAACCGCTGACATGTTTTCGATGAATGGTCTGGTCTCAAGCCCGAATTCCTGTGCGCTGAAGGGGACACCCTGCCGATCACTATTTCAGCCCTGGAAATTCCCCGACCAACGAGCCGAGATATTCTTCCAGATTCGGGTAACCGTCGCCATTCCGATCTGCGCCACCATCGGCTGCATCCTTCGGGTTCAGGCCGGCGCGTTTTTCCCAGGCATCAGGCAAGCCATCGCCATCGGTATCCCAGTCGGCGGGACGTTTTACTTCCGGATAATTTTCCCAGCCGCCGACATCGTCCTGCGAATCCGGCAGCCCAGGCAGGCCGGTCTTACTGCCTTTGAACTTGGCAGTACCGGCACGGACCTCGGCAATGACGCGCGTGTCGTGTTCATCGAGTGCGGGAAAGTTGCAGCCGACATTCGCGAGGACATTGACATAAGCCTCCTGCGCCGTGTGCGTCTTGACGTGTGAATCGAAGAACGGCGTTTCGGACCAGGGTGAGTATTCGGTGGGTAGACTGCCGCCGCGTTCAGTGGAGGCCTTGCGACCGGCCGTCTGATTCGTGAGGCTGAAGTGACCGGGCATCAGGTTGCCGTCGAAGTGATATCGCTGCGAGCCAGGGAAGCCGCCGTATTGCGCATTCAAGGCGAAGAAGAACGTGGTAGCGGGACCGGGCTGGTAATAGTTGTTCACGAAGTTCACTTCGTGCGCTCCGCCGTCCGTGGCCCGGCTCTTCCAGTTGTAAATGACGTTGTTTCGCAAATCGAGCCGACCGGCATACTCATTCTTCGGTTTAGTGAGTCCACCGGCGAGACTCCAGTTCCGTCCGGCACAGTGCGCAAGGAGGTTGTGATGAAAACTGCCAACGTCACCACCGATACTCGCGGCGTAACCGTGTTGGGTGCCGGGCGGATATTTCTTGTGACCCGCTTCATTGAGTGCTTCGGAAATCAAGGTGCGCTGAAGGGTGATGTTGTGCGCACCACGCGAACTGAAGGCTTCGTCGAGCGTCCAACTGATCGAACAGTGATCAATGATGCAATTGTCACTGGAGGCCATGCCCATGCCGTCGAGGGTCATGCCCGAGAGGTTGCCCGGGCGGACACGCAAATAGCGGATGACGACATTCGTCGCTCCCAACATCCCAAAGTTGTATTTGCGCAGGCAGATGCCTTTGCCCGGCGCGGTCTGACCGGCGATGGTCAGATTGGAATTGGTTTTGCGAACGGTGAGCCGGGATTCGAGGGTGATGAGACCGGAGACATCGAACACCACAATACGCGGACCTTCAGCTTCGACCGCATCCCGCAGGCTACCGGGGCCGGAATCGTTCAGGTTGGTGACGTGGATCACCCGCCCGCCCCGCCCGCCCTGCGCAAAACGGCCATAGCCCTCGGCGGACGGGAAAGCGAGCACCGTCGGCCATTTTGATTTTGTGGTTGCAGAGGAATCATCCGGATTTGAAGTCGGAACGGAAGAGGTCGCTTGTGCGGCAGCTTGCACAGCGCCGAGAAGCAGCGCCACGGCGACCAGGGAAAGGGAGGTGAAGTCGGTTTTCATGGCACGTTGGACGGTGGGGAATGATTTCACTTCATTTGCAAAGAAATCGCCGGAGCACGGCCACACCGCGCCCCGGCGAAAGTGCCGTGGGAACTTTTTCGGGATTCTACCTTAAGGATAATTGAGGCGATAGAACACCGTCGGCGCGACTACGCCAGAGTTAGTGGTGCTGACCGTCTGCACACTGCGGATCCAGTAGACATCCGGCGCGTTGGTGATGTCGGGATAATAGAGCACATTCGTGCCACCAAGGACGGTAAACTCGGTAGTCCAGTTCGTGCTGTCCTGCTCCAACCCAACATTCAGAGCGTTGGTCTGGCGCTCCAACCGCCAACCGCGGTAGTTGGCCGGCCATTCGAACGCAAGATTCACACTGCCATTGGTAGTCAAGGAGACGAAGTTCGTCATCATCGGGGGGCCCATGACCCGTAAGGTCAGATTCGTCAGCATCTCCTGCGCATCCCAAACCAAACCACCCCCGGGCGCAGGGATGACCTGCGGCACCGCTGGCTGGGCGTTATCGGGACTGTTGAACACCTGATCGAAGAAGTTAAGCACCGTGGAGCCGTTAAAGGCCGGGCCGGCTGTCTTGTTGACCAGCAGCGTACCGCCGAGATTGTTACCAGCGCCGAAGTTCACTTTGCCGAATCCGTTAGGTGTCGCATTAAGGATGATCCGGTCGTTGACGGGTGTGCCGGTGTTATTCACGTCAAAGGTCGTGGTGGAGGTGTTGTTGAAATCCAACCGGACGGCAATGGTCACATTCGTGATCTCATTGGCGCTATTCCCAATCATCAGCGAACCACCGGCTCCCATCGTGACTCGGACGTCGCTGGAGGCTTGGAAACCATCCTGAATGATCTTGCCCACCCCCTTTAACAGACCGTTGACTGTCATGCCTTGATTACCACCGGCGGAGCCGAAGTGGTAGATGGTACCGTTGTTGATCAAGGTAGAGTTGGTCCGAATCGTCCACGGCAGGGTGACATTGAGCGTGCCAGTTATCCGATTATCTAATGTGGTTCCCTCGGCCAGATTGAAGGATCCGTTGATGGTGTTGTTGTTAACCAGACTGCCTCCCTGCAGAACCAACCCTCCGAATACGGGTCCTGAAACCGTCACGGTCGCATTGGAAGCCGTCAAGCCGCCGATAATCGTGCCGTTAAATCCAGTCATGGTCGTGCCCGGCTCAAGGATTGTTGGTCCTAAAGTGCCGGTGCCGGACAATGCTCCGGATGCCATGGTCACGCCCGGCGAGAAATTGGCATTGATCGTCAGGTTGCCAGTTCCGGTCTTCCGCAATGTACTGTTGCCCAGCAACGTCCCAGTATTAAAGTTGTAGCTCTGATTATTCACGACGATGCCGTTAGCAGCGGCCACCTGGCCAGGCGTTACAGCCGCGGGAATGTCGATCGAGGTCGGCCCGGCACCCACCGTGTTATCAAAGACGACCGAGAATCCGTCCGAGTAATTAGTCACGACTCCGCCCGTTTGCGTCACCCAGTTACGCGTTGACAGATCCCAGACGTTGTTGGTGTAACCGCGCCACACGATGACGATCGGGGGTTCGTCCGTGAAAGTGACATCAATGGTCTTATCGAGGGTGTTATCCACGATCGACTTCACATATGAGCCGGCAGGCGGAATGATATACATCCCATTGAAAACCGGAGAAGCGACAGAAGTGTACGAGATCAGCGGAACGGTGACGGGGTAGGCCCCGACACCTGCGATGGAAGGAATCTTGATGTATTTGATCCCGCCCGCAGTGACTGCCGAAAAATTGTTGACGAAAATATTTGTCTTACCCGCTGCCACCCCCAGCAGGGTGACCTCCGGCGAACCACCCAACGAGAACAGTGCCAACCGGGCATCGGCAGCGCCAATGGCATTCGTGACCACGAGTTTGCCGCTGCTCATCACAATCTGGTTATTGGTGGAGAGTTTCGTCACACCACCGCAAACGATATTGCTAGCCAGGACCGTGCCCCCGTTGATGTTCACGCGTCCCCAGGTCCGTTCCGCGCTGGTTGTGCCACCCGGAGCACTCGCCGTCGTGTATCCGAGGTGCAAATCGCGATTGACTCGGAACAGTGCCCCAGCGCTGCTGGCATTGCTGTTCACATTGATCGTGCCTTCCGGCCCGGCAAAGCCAGTGGAACTTGGCGAACCTTGATTATTCCCGGTACGTTGGAAGCCGAGGACCGATGAATTGACGTCGATGGTGCCCGCCCCAAACGTGAGGTTAGCTTGAACCGTCATCTGGGCGTTGTTGTTGGACCGGTCGAGACTGATCCAAAGGCGATCCGCCAGCACATCGACACTGCATCCGGTCTGGTTCGCGAAATTGACCTGCCCACGGCAGTTGGCGTTGCCGGGTGGCGCCGGGCTCGCCGCGTCACCGATGGCAAATACCGACATCCGGGAACCCAAACCGCCCGGGCCACGGAAGAGCGCGGTAGAATTGGTGGTCTGGAAATTGAAATTGTGTCCGCTGGCGCCTTGCAAAGCCTGCGCAAAGCAGATGCTGTCCAGGAAGAACGCATTAGAACGTCCCAGCTGGTAGCGAAGATTTTGGGTTGTGCCTTGCTGGCTGTAGTTGCCGATGGTCAGCGAATAATCGCGGGTGTCGGGATGTTCATAGTTGTTGGGATCGACGAACGAGGCCTTGATTACATTTGTCCGGGCAAGGTAGATGTCCGGATAGAAACGCGAGACTTCGTTGCCCGTACCGCCACCGGTCCAACCGTTCGTGAAGAAATTTGGATAGGCACGATAATCCCCAAGCGGCACGCGATTCACATCGACGTACATGTAGTCCAGCTCACGCAAATCGAGCGTCGTCTGTAGCTGGCCATCCACTAGGAAAGCGAAATTCGCCGAAGTGTTGCTGACAATGAGACTACCAGGGCCAAACATGCGCACAGATTGAGAACCCGAGGCCAGCGGCACCTTGGCATCGCGCAAGTGCGAATAGCCGCCCGAACCGCTAAGCACGAGCTTCGCCCCACCTTGGAATTCCACATTATACGAACTGCGGGCACCGACCTGGTCCTGAGCGAACCGTAATGAAGCGAACTCCTTGTTGGCCGCGATGATCAGGTTGGTGCTGGCTCCTGCGCTGACGTTGGTCGTGCCTCCGGAATTCCCGAAAACGACGTTGTCTGTCGCGCCCGGAAGCACACCCCCGACCCAGTTGCCCGAGACGGTAAGGTTTGCGGAACCGCCGTTGGTGTAGGTCGAACCACTCCACAGATAACTGCAGATCAACGGTACCGGAAGACGATAGTTGGCGGTCCCGGTTCCGGCGATGGCCACATCGTAAGTCCCTTGGGCCAGCGCCGCGGTTGTCTCGATGATCAACGTGACAGTGAATGTGCCGTTCGAATAGATCGAGTTGGTCCCGAACGAACCAGATGCCCCGGAGGGCAGCCCCGTGACAGCAAAATTCACGACATCACCGTTGGCTTCAACCAAACCAGCGGTGACGATGGTAACGGTGGCGGCGTTACTGGAGGTTGCCCCAAAGGGTACGGTAAAACGGAGTGGATTGGCTTTCATCGTCACCGTTTGTGCAAATGACGGCAGCGCGGCAGCGGCAAAAAGCGCCAGCGCGGTCATCCAGAGAATGTTGCCACGGGAGAGATTGCCGGAAAGAACGCCGGCGGGTTTTAACATAGGGGTTTTCATGGTTTCTGCAGGGTTGGAGGGTGGGTGAAACACTAACTTTTCAAAAAATCAGGGCTGATCGGGCTACAGCTCAGTCGTAGGGAAGATGATCATTGATCCACATCGCATCAACATTCCCGGGCGATTGCATATTCCCGACATCAACATAGGAAACCGGAGGTTTGGTCCTCGAATCTTTCCACTTTTGGATTTCGGAATGCCCGTCTGCGAATGAGAAGTTCGCACCGCCGCCGTAATGGTAGCTGGCTGGCATGTTACGGAACCGTCCATTTTGCAGTGAGTAGCCGCCGACCGCGTGAAACAAGGCGTCATCAATGCTGTCGGGATGCTCATCCAATGTGACAAAAACCAGCGCCGGCCCCGGCTTGTTGAGCCCGGAAATCTTTATGACACCAGGCGACTTGTAGGTCCGGCCAGGAATCTGCGACGGCGTAGCGATAGTCACACTGACCCCGCTGAGGAATGCGCTTGCCGACAAACTGAACAACCGGGTGCCAGTGACCTTGTCTTGGTAGCGATCTGCCGGGCACTTGAAGACGCCCACGTTCTTGTTATAGGCCGACATTTCAAAATTCGGATCGAGGTACATCGCGGCATTGGTGTTCTCCGAATTCCCCCAGCTTGCGCCATTCGGGTAAAGTTTTGTTGGCAGCTTGTCATCGTTATCGCCAGTGAACAACAACCACCCGAGCATCAGCTGGCGGGTGTTGCTCATGCAAGAGACTGCATGAGCCCGGCCCTTGGCCTTGGCCAGCGCCGGCAGGAGCATGCCTGCCAGGATGGCGATGATGGCGATGACGACCAGGAGTTCAATGAGCGTAAACCCGCAATGACGGGCGCTGGTAGGGGGATTTTTACGTGAGCTTTTCATTCTGGTTGCGAGACTGCCAAGATTACATCCCACCCTCTGGGCACGAAAGACAGCCCGGCGAAATGTCGTCTCGGTGGTGCGCATGTGAACTGTAACACAACTATCATGCCTGACAAAAGTCCGTAATCGGAAAAGTGGCAAAAGCCTTGCAAAAAATGCCCCGGCAGTTTTCGCGTCGGCTCATGCCCGAGGTCCGTACGGTGGGAAATGCGCAGCAAGTTAACTTCATTTTTCTGGCCGGCACATGCACCTTCCATCATCGTTCAGTTCGAACGAATCGTTACCAATTCCCGATGAATCTTGTGACCCGGCCATTTCGACTTTTGCTCCTGGAGGTCACCAGCCTCCTGCTGCTGTACGCCGGGGCTGCAACTGGCACTGAACCCTTCGACTTGGTGTGTGAGTCTGGGCACAATCCTCTGGGAGTGGATGTCAGCCAACCAAGGTTATCATGGAAGGTTTCCAGCCAGACAAGGCAGGCAACGCAGACAGCTTATCAGATCACCGTGGCCAGTGATCACCGGTTGCTGGAAAAGATGCAGCCAGATCTTTGGGATAGCGGCATCGTCCCATCAACCGATTCACTTCACATTGGCTACCACGGAAAGCCCCTGCGCGCTTCTCAGGCCGCCTATTGGCGGGTGCGAATCTGGGATGAGCACAACCGCCCCTCAGCTTGGAGTGAAACCGCGGCGTGGACGATGGGGCTGCTGCCAAACCCGGATCACCCCGCAAACCGTGACGCGCAGCCGCCTGGTTGGCGGGCCGATTGGATCTGCGCACCCGCGGCTACTGAATCGCTACTGCTCCGACGCGAATTCAAGGTGGCGGCAAAAATCCGCCGGGCGCTCGTCCACGTTTCCGGATTGGGTCACTACGAACTCACCGTGAACGGCAAGCCGGCCTCTGACCAATTACTCCCGCCGGGCTGGACGGATTACAACGACACCATTCTTTATGACACACTTGATGTCACTCCTTTGCTACGCGCGGGGCGCAACGTCATCGGTCTCACGCTTGGCAACGGCATGTATCACGTCGAACGCCGTAATCGCTTTGCCAAGTTCACCGGCTCCTTCGGTCCACTGCGAGCCATCTGTCAGTTGGAACTGGAATATGCCGATGGCACAAAAGACTTCCTCACCACGGACGAGCGATGGCGCGTTCACCCGGGGCCGATCACGTATTCGAGCATCTTCGGCGGCGAAGATCATGACGCACGCCTTGAACCGCGTGATTGGACGCAACCAGGCTTTGATGACTCCACCTGGCAACAGGCCGTTAAGGTCGTCCGGCCCGAAGGCAGGCTGCGCGGTCACAGCACCGCCAGCGAACCCATCGCGGCCATTGAAGTCAGGACGCCCGTTCAGACAAGAACCCCGACGAACTCAGGTGTGACCGTTTACGATCTCGGCCAAAACGCGAGCTTCATGCCGCGCGTTCGCGTGACTGGCCCGCGCGGCAGCACCATCCGGCTGACTCCCGCCGAGGTCATCAACCCGGACGGTTCAATCCAGCGCTCCACCATGGGCAGCACGAATCGCGGCATCTCCTGGTGGCAATACTCGAAAGCGACCGACAGTGAAGAGAGCTGGTTTCCCAAATTTTATTATGTCGGCTGCCGCTATCTTGAAGTCCGTTGCCAGCCGCCGGCCGGTTCAAAGAAGATTCCAGCCATCACATCGCTTGAAGGCGTGATCGTGCACTCCACTGCTTCGTCCGTCGGCGAATTCGTGTGTTCCAATCCATTGTTGAATCGTATTCGCGACCTCGTTCGCTGGGCTCAGCGCGCGAATATGGTCTCCGTGCTCACCGACTGTCCACACCGGGAAAAGCTGGGCTGGCTGGAGCAATACCACCTGAATGGCCCCTCCATTCGTTATGAGTTCGACATGGCGCGGATGTTCACCAAGGGCATGAACGACATGGCCGACGCGCAGACCGATTCCGGACTCGTGCCCAACATCGCGCCGGAATACACCGAGTTCAAAGGCGCGTTCCGCGCGTCACCGGAATGGGGCAGTGCCTTCATCATCGTGCCCTCGCAGCAATTCCTGTTCTGCGCTGATACTAATCTGCTGAGGACTCACTATCCTGCGATGAAACGCTATTTCGCTTACCTCGAATCCCGCGCGACGAATCACATCATCGCCGAAGGCCTTGGCGACTGGTTCGATCTCGGCCCTAAGAAATCCGGCGCGTCACAGAACACCCCGCCGCCAATCACTGCCACGGCTTTTTATTTCCACGATGCAGTCCTGCTCGCCCGCTTCGCCCAAATCCTCGGGCAGGTTGACGAGGCAAAGACATTTTCGGCCAAGGCCAAATGCATCCGTATTGCTTACAATGAAACTTTCTTTGACCCGACCGGTGGCACCTATGCCACCGGCTCACAAGCCGCGAATGCCATCGCGTTGGTGCTGGGCATCGTTGAACAAGGAAACAGTAATGCCGTGCTGGCCTCGCTGGTGAAAGACCTAGAGTCGCGCGACTGCCAGATGACGGCAGGCGACATCGGCTTTCGTTACCTCCTGCAAGCCTTGGCCAACGCGGATCGCGCGGACCTCATTTATCGGATGATCAATCAGGACCACAAACCCGGCTACGGCTACATGCTCAAGCAGGGCGAAACCAGTCTGACGGAAGCGTGGGATGCGAACCTGACCACTTCGCACAATCATTTCATGCTCGGCCAGATCACTGAATGGTTCTACAAGGACCTTTGTGGGATTGATTGCGATCCCGCCGGGCCTGGGTTCAAAAGCATCATCATCCGGCCACAACCAGTCGGGGATCTGCAATGGGCTCGGGCTACTTATGATTCCATCCGGGGACGCATCTCCAGCAGTTGGGTGCAGTCAGGAAATTCGTTCTCAATGCGGGTGAAAATTCCCGCCAACTCGACGGCAACGGTGTTTGTCCCTGCCAAGGCTGACACATTGGTCCGCGAATCCGGAAAACCTGCGCGGGAGAGCGAAGGGGTGAAATTTCTTCGGCATGAAGCCGGGCGCGCCGTCTTCGCGATCGGTTCGGGTGATTACGAATTCGTCACTGCGCAGTAACCCTCAATTCGCTGGCTTCTGCTCGGGGTTGGCGGGCGTGGCCGAGGCTTGCTTGGCTTCCCACTCACGCGTTGCCTTGGCCACATCGTACCCGTGCTGGCTAAGGTAGGCGTTGATCTGATCCTTGTGTTTTTGAAAAATCGCGGATTTCTCATCTGCCGAGCCACCGTCCATCGCTTCTTCTCGGGCCTCACGCAAGAAAGTCAGCACGCGGTCTTTCTGATCGTGCGTCAAGTTTGGCAGGATCAAGCAGTAGGCATCGAACGTGACCTTCACCTTGTTGTAGGTCATCCGGTCCTTGATCAAATCCACCTGCTCAGGCGTCAACTCGGCTCCAAGCCGGTCTAGGAATTGCCGATGCAACTGTCGCGAAAGCACGGCCAGCACCGCGGCCCGGTTGGTTTCGACGCCCGGCGTGTCCTGGCTCAGGGCTTTGAACATGTTGTCCATCGCCTCATCCCGGGCCCGCAAGGCTCGGTACTGATTCACAATCAACCCGTGCACTTTGTTTGACTTGGTCGTATCCGGGAGTCCGACCTGCTCAAGCGCTGCAGCTGCCCGCTTGCTGATCGAAGCCGCGTAAACCTGTTCGCGTTCGGTTGAGCTAAAGGGCGGGGTGCTTTCCTGGGCCGGGAGATTTATCCCGGCCACCAGCGTTGCAATGATAACAAGGAAACGACCTGACCGAGGGGTTTTCATAACGATTTGACTTTAACACTGCGCCCGCCCAAGTCCATAGGAATTGTGTCAGGGCAGCTGGCCAAAATAGAAATTGATCGTGCCGGAATACTCACCTTGCGCCACGTTGGGCTGACCTTGCGTACCGCCCTGCTCTGCTGGTTTGAACTTTGTGCCGATCGGCGGGATGGCGTGGAGAAAGCCCAGCCCGCACTCAGGCAGATTCACCTTCGTCTTGCCCACGAGTTCATCGGGTGGCTGGCCGGGCGTGAGAACCTGGACGAACGGGATGTTCTCCGGGACGACGGTGATCAATCCCTCGGTCGTTTCAAGTTGCAGCCAGCGCACGTTTGAGAAACAGCCTTTGAACTCGGGATACTTCCAGTCGCGATAACCAGTGATCGTGTCGTTGTAATCGTTCTCCCAAACCCCA
>Ga0315910_10000268_pt1 | contig 57272 bp, 42 predicted proteins | sample EdamamesoilMG_FD_204470 | JGI IMG/M metagenome (GOLD analysis project Ga0315910, IMG submission 204470) | Garden soil microbial communities collected in Santa Monica, California, United States - Edamame soil | ecosystem: Environmental > Terrestrial > Soil > Garden | place: USA: California... | reverse complement strand
AGTGGAACACGCGGAGCGTGTCGGCGCGCGGCGGGCGGGACCGGCCGCGCGATCGGGCGGCCGCCGGCCGCCCGGCGGCCGCCCTTCGATCTGCAGCGGAGCTCGCGGGCGCAGGGGCCGCCCGCGAGGGACCAGCGTCACTCCGTCGTCGCGAGGAGCGCGTTGCTGGCCGAGTTCTTCTTCGGCAGCGAGAGATCGACGATCCACGTCTGCACGTAGACCTCGGCGCCCGACGGCGCATCGGAGGGCCAGTCGGCGTCGATCGAGATCCCGCCGGCGCCGTCGGTCGTGAGGCCGAAGATCACGATGTCGAGGCTCGGGACCATCGTGCCGCCCTTGAAGGCGAACGGCGTCGCGCTGAGGCCGACGATCACGAACATCGGCGCGTTCGGCGCCGCGTCACGCAGGTTGAACGTGACCGTGCCGTCGGGGACCACGGCGCCGGTGCCGGTCAGCAGCGGGTCGCCGTTGATGCCGGCGAACGCGTAGCCGACGTCGGTCCAGTCGCAGTCGGTCGGCGTGAAGCCGAAGGCCTGCGAGGCGGTCCAGCCGCAGAGCCAGTTCACGTCGGGCTGGAACGCGCCGCGGTAGCGGGCCGACTCGAAGAAGCCGTCCTGCGGCGCCCAACCGACGCTCACCAGCGCCTCGTTCTTCGGGCGCGGGTCGAGGAAGGTGACCGGCAGCATGTTCTTCGTGCCGCGCACGACGAGCGGGCCGCGCGTCGCCGTGGTGATCGGCGAGTCGGCGTCGAGGACGCTCGTCTCGAGGTGGTTGTTGTTCGAGACGTCGAACACGCTGCGCGCGTTCGCCTCGGTGTAGGCGGTCGAGTGGAGGTTGCGGAAGAAGACGCTGTCGGTGACGTGGATCAGGAAGCCGTCGACCTGCGACTGGTAGAAGTCGGCCGGGTTGGCCGGCGCGTTCACCGACGAGTAGTTGTCGTAGGTCGTGGTCCAGGTGTTCGCCCACGAGAGCGTGCCGTTGAACCCGTAGCCGCTGCCGCCGTCGCCGTCGACGTTGTCGAACGACACGACGCGCTCGCCGAGGTCCATGAAGATGCAGTTGCGGTACTGCATCCGGCAGTTGTCGCGGAACGCCATGCCGTGGTCGCCGTCGAGCGGCTGGCCGACGACGGTCGCGTTGTAGATCACGCCCGTCGTGACCGGCTGCCAGTCGGAGTCCTCGGCGCCGTCGGCCTCGAAGCAGTTGTCGCCGACGCCCGAGCCCTGCGCCGCGTTGACGCTGTAGCCCTGCACGATCAGCGGGAACTGCATCTTGCCGCGCCAGCCCTGGTCGAAGTCGACGCTGTCGTCGCCGACGTTCCAGATCGAGATGTGGTGGATGTTGACCGTGCCGCCCCAGATCTCGCAGCCGTCGTCGACGTTGTTCATCACCTCGACGTGGTGGATGTCGGTCTCGCGGCCGATGCCGCCGAGCGAGAGGCCGTTCAGCTCGTTGTTGAGGTTGATCACCTTGCCGCCGTAGCGGAGCGAGCAGTAGCTGACCGAGCCCGAGTCGTCGTCGTCGTTGCCGCCGCCGTAGAGGACCTTGGTGTCGCCCGAGAAGCCGGCGATCAGCCCTTCCATCGTCGCGACGTTGCTGGCGCTCGGCACCGCGGTGTTGCCGGGCGTCGCGTTCTCGGAGATGTAGCCGGCGCCCATGATCGTGAGGTTGCCCCACTCGTTGGCCGCCTCGCGCCACGTGCCGGTCGTCGGGTCGCCGCCGGTCCAGGTCGCCTGGTCGGCCTTCGAGGTGAAGATCACCGGCACCGTGCGCGTGCCGTTGACGAAGATCTGCGCGCCCTTCGTGACCGCCAGGCTCCCGCCGACGTTCGTGTCGCTGATGATCTTCGTGCCGGCGTCGATCGTGAGGGTCGCGCCCGGCAGGACGTAGATCTGGTTCTGGAGGTTGTAGGTGTTGTTCGCCGTCCACGTCGTCGACGTGGAGATGTCGGCCGTGACGAGGATCTCGGACGCGGTCGCCGTGCCGGCGATGCCCGCGAGCCCGAGGCCTGCCATCAGCCCCTTCATGGTGCGCTTCACTGGTTGACTCCTGGTGGGAACGGGAGATCGGACGGGCGGGGAACCTAGGAGTCGCGCATGTGGGCGCGATGAAGGACGGGTGAGGGTTGCGGAGCGCGACGGGCGCTCGACGCGGACACGGAAGCGGACGGGGAGGATTACTCGGCGGCGACGGAGTCGTCGGTCGGAGGCGCTTCGGGCGGCGCGGCGGCCTTCTCGCCGCCCTTCGCACGCGGCGCACGGATCACGCGCTCGACCTCGGCGCGCGCGTCGGCCTCCGCCTGCTTCTCCTCGTCGTCCTCGCTGCCGTCGGCCTCGGAGCGCGCGAGTCCGAGCGTCGGCGGCGACTTGAGCGCCTCCTCACCCGGCGCCTTCGTCGTCCAGAGCTCGGCCGCCGGCTCCCACTTCTCCGGCACCTCGCCGAGCGCCTCGATCACGATCTCGCCGAACGCCCCCTGCTGCACCGCGCGGATCAGGCGGGCGCGCATCAGCTCGAGCACGGCGAGGAAGTGGCCGATCAGGTCGAGTCGCGTCGCGTCGCCCTTGAAGACCTCGAGGAAACCGACGCGCGGCGCGGCGCGCAGCTTCGCGAGCAGGTCGCCGATGTACTCCGACAGCGGCCGCTCGGAGACGATCGTGCGCGCGTCCTGCCGGTCGAGGCCGGTGTCGGCCAGCACGCGCCGGAACGCGTCGACGAGATGGAAGAGGCCGAGCTCCTCGAGCGGCACGCCGGCGTCGGTCACCTGCGGCCGGCTCACGTGGATCAGGTCGCGGCCGGCGCTGCGGCGGTCGAGGATGCGGGTCGCCTCCTTCAGCTGCCGGTACTCGAGCAGCCGCTGGATCAGCTCCTCCTCGGGGTCGAGCTCGCGCGCGAGGTCGACTTCCTCCCGAGGCAGCAGGCTGCGCGCCTTGATCGCCATCAGCGTCGTCGCCATGACGAGGAACTCGCCGGCGGTGTCGACGTCGATCGTCTTCAGGTCGCGCAGGTGGGCGAGGTACTGGTCGCAGATGCGGACCAGCGACACCTCGCGGATGTCCATCTCCTCCTTCTGCACGAGGTAGAGCAGCAGGTCGAGCGGACCGGCGAAGTTGGCGAGCTGGAAGTGGTGGTCCATGGAACGCCCGCCCGCGTCACCAGCCGAAGATCGACATGCCGCCGGGCATCAGCATCGACCAGACGGCGTCGACCGGCTCGAAGACGGCCATCGTGAGGCGCGACAGCACGCCGGTGCTCATCATCACGATGAGGACCAGGAAGCCGTAGCCGCCGATCCGGTAGTAGCGCTCGCGCAGCTGCGACGGCAGGAAGTAGCCCAGCACGCGATGGCCGTCGAGCGGCGGGATCGGGAGCATGTTGAAGATCGCCAGCCCGAGGTTGAGCTGGATCGCCTTGATGATCACGATCGACGAGTAGCGCATCGGGTCGATGTGGCGCACCTCGGTGTGGAACCAGTAGGCCGCGGTGAAGAAGAGCGCGAGCAGGACGTTCATCGCCGGTCCCGCCGCCGACGTGATCATCATGTCGCGCGTCGGCTTGCGCATGTTCCACGGGTTCACCGGCACCGGCTTCGCGGCGCAGAAGAAGATCCCGCTCGCGCCGCCGTAGAAGAGGAAGTAGAGCGGCAGCGCGACGGTGAAGAGCGGGTCGAGGTGGACCAGCGGGTTCAGCGTGAGCCGCCCCATCAGGTCGGCAGTGTCGTCGCCGAGCTTCTTCGCGCTCCACGCGTGGCCGTACTCGTGGAACGTCAGCGACACGACGAGCAGCACGTAGAAGAGGATCTTCTGCGCGGTCTCGGACGGGTCGCCGGAGCTCCACGGGATCGGCAGGAAGGCGGCCATCGGGGACTCGATCGCTCCGTCGGTGGCACGCGCGGGGCCGCGCGGCGCGTCCAGATGCGCGGGGTACCATACCGCTCCCTTCCACGCCGGGAACCGCGGGGAACGCGCGGACGGCGGTCGAGGTCGCGACGGAACCCCATGGCCGAGAACGACTTGTCCCCCGACGCGCTCCTGCGCACCGCGCGCGACGTCCTCCAGCAGGAGGCGCGCGCGATCGCGGGGCTGGCGGAGCAGCTCGGCCCGCCGTTCCTGGCGGCGGCCGAGATGCTGCGCACCTGCCGCGGCATGGTCGTCGTCGCCGGCATGGGCAAGGCGGGGCTGGTCGGCGCGAAGCTGTCGGCCACGCTCTCCTCGACCGGCACGCGCTCCTACTTCCTCCATCCCGCCGAGGCGGCGCACGGCGACCTCGGCCGCCTCGACGAGCAGGACGTCGTCCTCGCCCTCTCCTTCTCCGGCACCACCGACGAGGTGCTGCGGCTGATCGAGCCGATCCGCCGCATCGGCGCGCGCCTCGTCGCGCTGACCGGCCACCCCGAGAGCCCGCTCGGCCGCCATGCCGACCTCGTGCTCGACGTCGGGAAGGTGGTCGAGGCGTGCCCGCTGGGGCTGGCGCCGACGACCAGCACCTCGGTGATGCTGGCGCTCGGCGACGCGCTGGCGCTGACGATCATGCGGCAGCGCAACTTCGCGCCCGAGGACTTCGCCCGCTTCCATCCCGCCGGCGCGATCGGCCGGAGGCTGCTGACCGTCGGCGAGGTGATGCGCAAGGGACGCGACGCGCCGCTGGTCCCCTCGGGCACGCGCCTCCTCGACGCGGTGAAGGCGATGACCGACACTCGCGCCGGCGCCGTGACGGTCGTCGATCGCGACGGCCGCGCCGTCGGCTTCTACACCGACGGCGACCTGCGCCGGAACCTGCTGCAGCGGGCGAGCGACGGCACCGTCGACCTCGCGCGCCCGTCGATCGACGACGTGATGACCCGCGCGCCGCAGACCATCGGCCCCGGCCACCTCGCCACCAAGGCGCTCCACCTCATGCGCGAGCGCCAGCTCGACCAGCTCCCGGTCGTCGGCGACGACGGCAAGCCAGCCGGCCTGCTCGACGTGCAGGACCTGCTGCGGGTCGGGCTGGTCTAGGCCGCGGGCGTACTGATGCGGGAACGAATCGCCCGCATTACCCGCACATCAAGCCGGGCTGTCTCTGTTGTTTCGACGCTGACGATGGGATGCGAGCGCTGGCTCACGTCCGCGACCGTTGGCCGCCGTGCCCCATCTCAGTCGAACGTCGTCCTCAAGCTGCGAGGACACCGGCAAGAAACTTCGCGATCAACGACCACCGTAACGGTGATCTCGTCAGCTTCCAGGGCATGTTACGCGCCATCTTGATGACTAGGGATTGTCAGGATCCAAGAACATCCGTCCGATTGACATCTTGAACCAATCGACTGAATTCACGCTTGCCGCAAAGGCGTCGAACGTGGACCGAGTTGTACCGATCATCGTGCCGTCACGGTCGAAGTGGCACGAGAGACCGAACAATTGGTCGTCAGCAAGTGTCATGTACACCAAATCGTCTCCGGTCTCGGCAGATGTCATGGGAAAGCGAGCCCAGCCGTTGGCGGTTCCAAGCTTGTCCTCGATCTCTTGGCGGCTCATGTGCAGTTGCGAGAGGGGCTCGAGTTCGTTAGTACTCCACCAAGTATCCATCGACGGAAACGTACTGAGCCGTGCCATCCCGACTACGTGTGAGTCGTAGACGAATGCCGTAAGCGTCGAAAGCCCGACGTGTTGGTACGTCCAGAATGGCCATCTGCCGAATCCACCAATCCATGCCCAAGTGATGCACTCAACGTCACGGCCGTTGAGCTGGGTGACGCTACGAGTTTCGGGCTGACCAAACCTGGCGACCAAGTCGTCTCGTGTTGTTGGACGCGATGACGCCCTTGCAACGTCGGTGGCTGTCGCGCCGAGCGTGTCCGTGACGCCTCGACCAATCGAGTAGGTTCTTGACTCTACGATGCAGCCGAAGAGCGAATGAAAGGCCGCAAGGGCAAGCAATGAGCGTGGAATGGTCATCACGAGCCTCACCGAAAACCGCGTCGATGGCGCCCAACGTCGTCCTTAGGCTGCGAGGGCGCTGGGTGGCGAGCGAAGCTCGCTGATCAGCGTTTGCAGCGACCTCGTCAGCTTCAAGGGCATGTTAGCCAGCACCTACTGGCACTGACGCGCGTAGCTGTTCGACAAGCGCTGCGAACTGCTGGTCGAACTCCCAGCCAAAGATGTCGCAGGCCGACTTGCACGCATCTTCAAATGAGGTTGCGCAATATGCAGCTGTTGCTACGAGCAGCCCATTGTCGGCACTCTTGGCGAAGAACTTTACGGTGCCGTCCGGATCCTTCTTTCCGCTGAAGATCCAACCCGGCTCGCTTCCATGCACGAACTCATGGCTCAGGGCGTACGTCCAATAGTCGTGCTTACGTCCATACTTGAGCGCGGCTACTCGAGGCTGAAGGAAAGCTGCGGGGCGATCGATTGAGCATTTCCGCTTGAACGCGTGTAGTGATTCGCGCTCAGCGGCGATCAACGGAAGGATGTCTGTATCAGGCTTCTCCAGGCCGAGCGAGATGGCCTCCCGGATGAGTCCTTCCTTTTCAGACAACGACGAATTCCCCCAACCAAGAACCAGAGAAGTACGTCGATCCTTGTCATCGGAGAGTTCTCTCAGCCAAAGAGACTCTTCGAAGAGTGATCGACCGATCATGAGGGCTTCCTCGGGGAGTCCCGAGTCAAGCAGCGCGCACACCGCGTCGAATAGTCGAGTTGTTCGCCAAAACATGGCCAGGATTCGCGAGTTGATTCCATCAAGATTCTCGTGGCTTGATGGAACGAAGTGGTTGATGGAGGTACGAATCGCCCTCAGTGCCGCGATGATGTCGGGCTTCGACTTAATCAACTGGTGTCAACCCCTCGCGGTGTCTGGCTAACGTCACTTCGACGCCTTCTCCGGCGCGTGCGCACCTTGCTTCTTCGCGGGGCTCTTCGGCGCCGGCGTGAAGTCGCCCCGCTCCGGATCCTTCAGCAACGGATCCTCCCCGCCCGCGCCGTCCTTCTCGGCGACCGGCAGCTGCGGACGGCTGCGCGCTGGCGCGTCGGCGCAGTACCAGTAATTGCGCGCGAAGGTGAAGCTCCCCGGCTCGGTCTTCGCGCCGACGTTGACGGCGACCGCGACCTCGGCGCCGCGATAGACGACGAGGTTGTCGGTGAACTCGCCGCGACGGCACGGCACGAAGTCGGGCGCCTGCGTCTCCTGCAGGATCCGCGCGACCCACTTGCGCGGCATCCAGAAGGTGTTGAAGCGGACGGTCGCGCCGTCGACGCCGACGAATGCGACGGGCGAGAGCGAGCCGACGAAGGTGCAGCGCTCGACGACGAGCTCCTTCGCCTCGAACCCTTCCGGCTTCGGCCGGAACCACTCGCGGCCGGTCGAGCCCCCGAGGTTCACGGCGCGCTGCCCCGCGTTCTCGAACTTGCAGCGGCGCACGATCACGCTCCGCGTCCCGCCCTTCAGCTGCACGCCGGTCGCCGCCTCGCCCTCCGCGACGTCGCGGAAGGTGGAGCCCTCGATCACGCCATCGCGACAGCCGACGCAGTCGATGGCCGAGCCGCCGCGCCCCCACCGCTCGACGGTGCAGTCGACCACCTCGAAGCCGGCGACGCCCGAGAGCTTGATGCCGTCGTCGTTCCCCTTGCCGCCGCAGTCGCGCACGACGACGCGACGCAGCGCGATCCGGCGCGCCGGCGTCTCGAAGCTGCCCGCGTCGTCGACGTTGAGCCCGTTGCCGGCGATCCCCTCGAAGAGGAGGCCGTCGAGCTCGAGCCACTCGCAGTCGGAGAGCTGCACGCCGCCGGTGAAGCGCGGCGGCTTCGCCGCGTCGGCGGCGCGCACGACGACCGGCTTCCCCTCCGCGCCGCGCACCTCTCGCGCCGCGAAGCCGTCGTAGTCGCCCGGCGCGAGCAGGAGCGTCGCGCCCGGCCTCGCCTTCGCCAACGCCGCGCGCAGCTCCGCCGTCGACGCGACCTGCTGCTCGCCCGCTGGCGGCGGCGCCGTCGCGAGCGAGAGCGAAAGGGCGAAGGCGAGCAGCCACCCGGGTTCGACGGTCATGGTCGCCACCATCCATCTCCCGCGACGGCGCGTCAACGCCGCGGACCGCCGCCGCTCGCGCCCGGGCTACGATCGCGCGGCTCGCGGACTCGCGACGCAGGAGGACCGATGGCTCGCGCACTCGCGAAGAAGCTGAAGCGCATCGTGCTGCTGGCGATGGACGTCGACGGCACGCTCACCGACGGGACGATCCACCTCTCCGAGTCGGGCGAGGAGACCAAGGCGTTCCACTCGCGCGACGGGATCGGGCTGAAGCTCTGGAAGCTGGCCGGCCACGAGTCGGCCTTCATCACCGCGCGCAGCAGCAAGGCGGTCGTGCGGCGCGCCGGCGAGGTCGGCGTGCGCGACGTCGTCCTCGGCTCGCACGACAAGGGCGCCGCGCTGCGCGACCTCTGCCGCAAGCGCCGCCTCGCGCCCGAGCAGGTCGCCTTCATGGGCGACGACCTGCAGGACCTCTCGGCGATGGCGGTCGCCGGCGTCTCGATCGCGGTCGGCGACGCGCCGCGCGAGGTGCGCGACCGCGTCGACCTCGTGACGCGCGCGCGCGGCGGCGAGGCGGCGGTCCGCGAGGCGATCGAAACGCTGCTCAAGGCGCAGCGCCGCTTCGCCGCGGCGATCGCCGGCTTCCTGCCCTAGGAGCGCGTCCGCGGGTCGCGCCCGGACGCTGCGCGCTCGGGGAAGCGTGACCTCCCCGTTAACGTCTGCCTCCGCATGAAGCGGTTGATCCTCTTCGGCGCGATCTTCGGGGCGGGCCTGCTCCTCCTCGTGCTCGTCCTCGGCCCGGGCCAGATCGTCAACACGGACGAGGATCCCGAGATCAAGGCGTCCGACCTCAGCGACGTCAGCGCCGCCGTGGTCATGAAGGACCGCGGCGCCGGCGGCTCGCGGATCGGCATCGGGCTCGAAGGCGCCGGCCGCATCCCGGTCTGGAAGGAGCTCCTGCTGCCCGACGGCTCGAAGCAGCAGGTGAAGTCGGCCGAAGTCGCGTACCAGGGCAACGAGCCGTTCCGCGGCGGTCTCCACCTCAGCCGGCCGCGCTTCGAGCTCTTCTCCGGCCGCAAGCTCGACGAGAAGCCCCACACCGTGCTGACCGCGGGCGGCGGCGACCTCGCGCTGCGCGGCGATCCCGGCAGCGCGGCCGGCACGCCGCAGCAGCTCGACGTCCAGTCGGTGAAGGCGTGGACCCTCTCGCCCGACGTCGTGGTCGAGAGCTTCGACGAGGCGGGCGCCGTGACGCACCACCTCGCGACCGAACGACTGGAAGGGCCCGAGGCGCCGCTCGACGCGAGCGGAAAGGCCGACCTCTTCCCGTCGGTGATCGCGCCCGGCCCGGTCCATCTCCAGGAGTTCGGCGAGCCGCGCGAAGGCGAGCAGCGCCAGGTGGTCCTCGACCTGCGCGCGGGCGGCCTCGACCTGCAGCGCCGCGCGAACAAGCTGACGCTCGCGCCGCCCATCGCGATCACGGCCAGCGGCCCCGCGCTCCCCGATCCCGCGGCGCCGCGCGCGCCGAAGCCCGCCGCTCCCGCCGCCGCGCCGCGCGAGCCGATCCACATCACGTGCGAGGGTCCGGCGACCTTCGTCGGCCGCGAAGCGCCGGCGCCCGCGGCGCCGCCCGCCGGGTCCGCGCAACCCGCCGCCCTCGACACGAGCGTCGGCCTCGACGGCGTCGTCGGTCCGGGCACGCTCGTCTTCCACGACAACGTCGTCGTGAAGCAGGGCGACGCCTCGCTGCGCACCGGACGGCTGAGCGTGACGATCGCGCGCGACGCGAACGGGCTCCTCTTCATCGAGGAGCTCGACGCCGGCGTGCCGCGCACGCCGCTCTACCTCGGCCTGCTCGGCGGCGAGGGGACGGCGGCGGCGATGCGCTGGAGCGAGCGCGACCAGGGGCTCGTGCTCGACGGGCCGATCCGCTTCGACGACCTCCGCTTCGGCGAGGGCGACAAGCAGAAGCAGCTCGACCTCGTCGCGAAGCGGCGCGCCGTCGTGAAGCAGTTGCCTGCCGAAGCGCCGCTGCCGGAACGGGTCGAGCTGACGCTCGAGGAGGAGGCGCATCTCGAGGCGACGGGCGAGATGACGGCCGACGGCGCGACGATCGTCGTGACGCTGGTGCTGCCGGCGAAGGGCGGCGACGCCGCGGGCGCGAAGCTCCTCTCGGTCGACATCGCCGGCGGCGGCTCGCGGCCGCTGGCGACCGCGGAGCTGACGGGCCAGGGCAAGGCGCGCGCGAAGACGCTGCGCCTCGGCGACGACGGCGAAGGCGGCCGCACGGTCCACATGGCCGGCGACGCGCGCGCCGACTTCGAGCAGGGCTGGGTCGAGGGCGAGTCGCTCGACCTCACGCTGCCGTCCGATCCAGGGAAGCAGACGAAGGTGATCGTGCCGCGCCTCACCGCGGCCGAGTTCGACCTCCCCGCCGGCGATTCGCCCTTCGAACCGCGCTTCGCCGGCGCTGCCACGACCGCCGCGCCCGCCGCTGGACCGCCGCCGACGCGCCGCCTCGCGATCGAGCCGCTGCAGCCGTGCGCGCTCACGCGCGTCGGCACGGCGAAGCTGGCGAAGACCGACTTCACCGGCCGCGCGACCTACCGCGTGCGCGCCGACGGGAAGGAGCTCCAGACGCTGTTCGCCGACGAGCTCCATCTGACGCCCGACGGCGACGGCAAGCTGCAGGCCGACGCGATCGGCGCGGTCGACCTCGTCGACGCGGGCCGCGGCCTCCACCTCCGCGCGGCGCGCATGCGCACGTCGGAGCGCGAGGTCGACGGCCAGAAGTTGCGGCTGCTGCTGGTCGATGGCGCGCGCGAGGCGGCTCCCGCGTCCGGCGGCGCGCCCGAGCCGGCGTGGCTGACGCTGGCGCTCGCCGAGGCCGACGGCATCCCGTTCGATCTCTTCGCGCAGGCGCTCGAGGTCGACCTCGACCGCGGCGCGCTCCACGCGACGGGCCGCGACGCGCGTCCGCGCCTGCTGGTGCCCGAGCGCCTGCTCGAGCGCTTCGTGCCCGCGCTGGTCGCGATGCCGGCGGCCGACGCGAAGACGACGGCCGACGCGGCCGACGCGCCCGAGCCGCCGCCGGTCGAGTTCCTCTGCGAGGAGCTCCGCTTCGTCCCCGACCCGAAGGAGCGCCGCCTCGACCGCGGCACGCTCCAGCTCGAGCGGCGCGTCGCCGTCCTGCGTCCGCGCGACGGCGCCACGCTCTCGGCGACGCGCCTCGTGCTCGACCTCGCGCAGCAGAGCGGGCTCGTCGACGGGAGCAGCGGAGCGCCGGTGATCGCGCGCCGGCCGAAGCCCTACGCCGCGGAACGGGTCGAATCGCTGACGACGGCGTGGCTGCGCGTCGAGCGCGGCGGCGACCGCGTCCGCGCAGCCGACGACTCGCTCTTCGTGCTCCATCCCGAGGAGCTGCCGACCGCCGACGCGCCCGTGCCGCCGCTGCGCCGCCTCGAGCTTCGCACCCACGACGGGCCCGAGCTGCAGGGCGAGAAGCTCGCGCTGACCGGCGGCGTCGAGCTCGACCTCGACTACGGCACGCGCGAACGCGACGGCACCCCCACGATCCAGCGCGCCACCGCGCGAGGCGACCGCGCGGTGCTGCTGCTCGCCCACCCGCTGAAGGACGGCGGCTTCGTGCCGCAGCTCCTCACCCTGCAGCAGCACGTCCGCTTCGACTTCGGCGGCTACCACGCGAAGGGCGCGACGCTGCTCTACCGCTTCCCCGACGCGATCGACGGCAGCCCCCATCCCGGCTGGTTCACGCTGCGCGAGGGCATCGAGCCGGGCGAGCTCCTCGCCGAGGACGCGCTCGGCAAGTGGCGCGTCACGTCGACGTTCCGCGAGATGCGCGCCCATCCGCCGACCCGCGAGGATCCCGAGGAGCGCGTCGAGTTCGAGGGGCTGCGGACCCGGGTCGAGTCGAGGGAGCTGCAGTGAGCGACGGCGGGGGGAGGGGCGGCGCGGCGCGCGGCGCCGCAGCTTGGCTCGCGTGCGTCGCGGTGGCGGCCGCGCAGGAGGAGCCGCCGCCCGCGCCGTGGAAGCCGGTGGTCGAGCTCTCGACCGCCAGCCTCCAGGCGCTGTCGAGCGCCGACGCCGACGAGGCGACGCTCCTCGCGCGCAACTTCGCGATCCGCTTCGCCGACGGCCTCGAGCTGCGCGCCGACCGCGTGATCCTCTGGGGCGACCGCGACCTGCTGGCGTTGCCGCAGAAGCTCGACCGCGGGGCCGCCGACGCGCCGCTGCGCTTCGGCCCGCAGGTCCCGCCGGCGCCCGGCCGCGCGCCGCTGCCCGAACCGGTCGGCGGCGACGCGATGGAACTGCTCGCGCGCGGGCTCCACGAGATCTACGCCGAGGGCCACGTCTTCTTCCGCCAGGGCGAGGAGTCGCTCTTCGCGACGCGCCTCTACCACCACCTGCTCGAGCAGCGCGGCGTCGTCATCGACGCCGACGCCTACGCGAAGTCGAGCTACGGCGAGGAGCCCGATCCCGCCAACCCGCGCGCGGAGCGGCCGCGCCCGATCGACGTCCACGTGCGCGCCGGCGAGCTCCGCTCGCTCGGGCTCGGCGAGCTGCAGGCCCGCGACGCGCAGTTCTCGATCTGCGCCTACGGCCATCCCCACCACCACGTGGCGAGCGGCACGCTGCGCGCCACGCTCGCGACGTCGCCGGCGAGCGGGATGCCGGCGATCGACCGGATCGCGCTCGAGGACAACTGGCTCGCGCTCGACCAGACGCCCTTCCTGCCGCTGCCCGACTTCTCCGCGAAGCTCGAGCAGGGCGACTCGCTGCCGCTGAAGAAGGTGCGGGCCGGCCATTCGAAGCGGTACGGCACCTTCCTCCAGACGCTCTGGGGCGCCGACCTCCCCGACGCCGCGCGCGCGATCGAGGAGGGGTTCGGGTTCGACCATCCGCTCGACCTCGGCTGGGAGCTCGACGCCGACGTCTACTCGCTGCGCGGCCCCGCGCTCGGCCCGGCGCTGCAGTGGAAGTCGCCCGGCAAGATCGAGGGCGAGATCGGCGGCTACTGGGTCCACGACCGCCGCGACGAGGACTTCGGCGTCCCGTACACGATCGAGCAGGAGAACCGCGGCCGCGCCTACTTCCGCGACCGCTACGTGCCCGCCGAGCACTGGCGCCTCGACACCGAGGTGCAGTGGTTCTCCGACGAGGGCGTGCAGCCCGAGTACTTCGAGAAGGAGTTCAAGGAGGAGAAGGAGGCGGAGAGCTACGCCCACCTCGTGCGGCAGGAGGACACGGAGCGGTGGCGCCTCCTCTACCGCAACCGGCTGAACGACTTCCAGACGCAGACCGATTCGCTGCCGCAGGGCAGCTACGACATGGTCGGCGAGCCGCTGTGGGGCATGGAGCTGCCGGGCTGGCTTCGCAACGACGACGCGCCCGCGTTCCTGCGGCTCACGCAGGCGCACGACGTCGCCTACCTGCGCGTGCGCCAGGAGGAGGGGTCGCCGCTGTCCGACGAGGAGGTCGTGCGCGCCGACTCGCTGCTGGACCTGTCGACGACGCTGGCGTTCGGGCCGATCGCGTTCCGGCCCTTCACCGCGGGCCGCTTCACCGCGTGGGACGAGGGCTCGGCCGACGACGGCGACGCGCTCGGTCGCGGCGTCGGCGTCTCCGGCGCGCGCGCCGAGCTGATGTTCCACCGCGACTTCGACGCCTGGCTGCCGGCGCTCTCGATCGACGGCCTGCGCCACGTCGTGCTCTTCGACGCCGACTACGCCAACGTCTGGGAGTCGTCGCGCGATCCCGACGAGCTGATCCAGGTCGACGAGGTCGACGCGATCACCGAGGAGGAGGTCTACGTCGTCGCGATGCGGCAGCGCTTCAAGACCCACCGGCGCGTGCGCGGCGGCACCGACGGCCCGCCCACCGTCGTCATCGAGGACGCCGTCGAGCTCGACCTCGAGATGCCGCTCTATCCGCATGCGACGCGCGACAACTCCGACCCGCTGGCCGGCTCGACCGTCGGCCAGACCGCCGGCCCGCTGCGCTACGACACGCTCTTCCGGCCCGGCCTCACCGACCGCGTCTTCCGCGACGCCTACCTCTACTCCGACGGCGAGTGGAGCTTCCATGACCACTCGTTCGACGTCGTGAACATCGGCGCCGCGGTGCAGCCGACCCTCGAGTGGACGACGCTGGCGAGCTGGCGCGTCACGCGCGGCATCTCGCGCGTCCTCACCGGCGAGATCGACTGGCGCCTCGACACGAAGTGGTCGCTCGCGGCGCTGGAGCAGTACGACTTCGACCAGGACGACGGCCTCGAGCACCGCATCGAGATCCGGCGCCACGGCCACGACTTCACCTTCGCGATGGGCTTCGCGCGTGACGAGGGCGACGGCGACTTCGCCTACACCTTCACGATCTACCCCGCCTTCCTCACGAGGGGCCGCGCCGAGAAGTCGCTCACCTCCGGCCGCGGCTCGAGCCCGTCGCTCAGCAGCGGGTACTGAGCCGGTCCGGTCCGACCCGCCCTACCTCGTCTTCGAGGCGTGCCAGCGCTCCATGTCGTCGCGCGGCGCGGGCGCGCCCGACCCGAAGTCGAGCGGGACGCTCGATCCTCCGGCGCACCCCATCGCGGCGAACACCGCCCACGTCAGGCCGACGTCGACCGCGACGGCGACCGGAGTGATCGCGACGGCGGTCAGCGTCCGGCCGTCGCTCCAGTCGATCGAGCCGCCGTCGTGATCGGCGACGTCGTCCCACACCGCGCGCGTCGCGCAACCCGAGAGGAGCAGCACCAGCAGGAGCAGCACGGCGAGCCAGGCGTCGGCGAAGTCGAGCCGCGATTCGTCTCGGGTCGTGGTGCGCATCGCGTTCCCTCCGCCGCGACTCGTCGGCAAGAGGCGCGCCGCGTGGCGCACGGCGGGGACGCGAACGGTCGTTCGCGGCGAAGCGCGGCCGCGCCGCCGCTCCAGGGCTACTCCTGGTCCTCCTTCCCCTGCCAGAGCGGGGCGACGTTCTTCGCGTTCCACTCGTCCCAGAGCGCGCGCAGCTCCTTCGCCTTCTCGGGCTGCGCGGCGGCGAGGTCGTGGCGCTCGCCCGGATCGGCGGCGCAATCGAAGAGCATCGCCGCTGAATCGGGCACCGGCGCGACGAGCTTCCAATCGCCGGCGCGAACGGCGAAGCGCGAGCCGAAGCGCCAGAAGAGCGCGGCGTGGGGCTCCGTGCCGTTCGCAGCGGCGCCGTCCGCCCCCTTCGCGAGGAACGGCAGCAGGTCGACGCCGTCGAGCGCCCACTCCGGCGCGCGCGCGACGCCGGCCGCGGCGAGCGCGGTCGCGGCGATGTCGAGCGTGCTGACGCGCCGCGCCTCGACCCCGCCGGCCGGGACGCGTCCCGGCCAGCGCATCGCGAAGGGGACGCGCACGCCGCCTTCGAAGAGCTGCGTCTTTCCGCCGCGCCACGGCGCGTTCGACACGAGGCGCACCGAGCCGTTGTCGCTGACGAAGAGGACGAGCGTCCTCTCGTCGAGCCCGTTCGCGTGGAGCGCGTCGAGCAGCGCGCCGACCGCGTCGTCGAGCGAGACGACGGCGTTCGCGTAGTCGCGCCGCCGCTCGTCGGCGATCGCCGCGACGCGCGGCGCGACGCGCGGGTCGGGCTCGATCGGAGCGTGGACGGCGGCGTGCGCCACATGGAGGAAGAAGGGGCGCGCGGCGTTCCGCTCGACGAAGGCGGCCGACTCGCGGCCGAACGCCGTGGTGAGCCGCTCCTTCTCCTTCACCGTCTCGGTGCCGCGCAGGATCGGGAAGCGGTCGCGCCGCCGCGCCGGATCGTCGTGGCTGGCGTTGTCGAGGAAGCCGAAGAAGTCGTCGAAGCCGCGCTCGGTCGGCCGCTGGCCCGGCTGGTCGCCGAGATGCCACTTGCCCACCATGCCGGTCGCGTAGCCGGCGGCGCGCAGCCGCTCGGCCAGCGTCGGCACGTCGGCGGGCAAGCCGAAGTTCGCGGCGCGCGACTCGCCCTGCCCCTGGTTGAACTCGAAGCCGAAGCGCTGCGCGTAGCGGCCGGAGAGGAGCGCCGCGCGCGACGGCGCGCAGACGGGCGCGGTCGCGTAGCCGGCGGTGAAGCGGACGCCGCCGGCGGCGAGCGCGTCGAGGCGCGGCGTCGCGACGTCCTTCGCGCCGTAGCAGGAGAGGTCGCCCCAGCCGAGATCGTCGGCGACGATCACGACGACGTTCGGGCGCGGATCGGCGGCGCGATCGGGCGCGCGCTCCTGCGCCGGCGCGCGCGCGGCGAGCAGCGCCAGCGCCGCGGCGGCGATCACGCTCGCGCGTGCGCTCATCGGCCGCCCTCCTCGTCGTCGTCGTCCTTGTCGTTCGCGTCGCGCTCGCCGTCGGCGTCGCCGTGCTCCTCGAGGCCCGCCTTCATCGGCCAGCGCGGCGCGACGTTCGAGACGTTCCACGCGGCCCACGCCGCCTCGAGCCGCGCGACGCGCTCCGGCTGCGTCGCCGCGACGTCGTGCGCCTCGGCCGGATCGGCCGCGAGGTCGAACAGCTGCGGCGCACCCGACTCGCCAGCGAGCAGCTTCCAGTCGCCCTCCACCACCGCGCGATGGGGCCCGAACCGGAAGAAGAGCGCGTCGTGCGCCGCGCCTCCCGCCGGATCGGCGATCAGCGGCAGCAGGTCGAGGCCGTCGAAGCGCGCGGCCGCGTCGCCGGCTGCCGCCGCCACGGTCGCCGCGACGTCGAGCGTGCTCACCGGCCGCGACACGACCGTGCCCGCCTTCACGCGCCCCTTGAAGCTCACCAGCAGCGGGACGCGCAGCCCCCCTTCGTGGAGGTCGAACTTCCCGCCGCTCAACGGCGCGTTCGACTCGCTCCGGTCCGAACCGTTGTCGCTCATGAAGACGACCAGCGTCTTCTCGTCGAGGCCGCTGTCGCGCAGCTTCCGGAGCAGCGCGCCGACCGCGTCGTCGAGGCCGACCACGAGGTTCGCGTGGTCGCGCCGGCCGCGCGGTCGCACCTGCGCGACGCGCTCGGCCAGCGCCGGGTCGCCCTGCATCGGCGAGTGGACGGCGTTGAACGCGACGCAGAGGAAGAAGGGAGCGCGCGCGTGGCGGTCGATGAAGGCCGCCGCTTCGCGCGTGAACGCCTTCGTGAGGTGCTCGCGCTCCTCGGCCCGCTCGAGGCCGCGCCGCAAGTGGACGCTGTCGCGGCCGGGCGGCGGCAGGTAGCGCGCGCTGCTCGGCAGGAAGCCGAAGAAGTCGTCGAAGCCGCGTTCGGTCGGACGCTGGCCGACGCGTTCGCCGAGGTGCCACTTGCCGACGAGGCCGGTCGCCCAGCCCGCGCCATGGAGCTGCTCGGCCAGCGTCGTCGCGTCGGCGGGCAGGCCGAAGCCGGGCGGCGGCACGCCCTTCGGCGTCCCCTCGTTGAACTCGACGCCGAAGCGCTGCGGATAGCGGCCGGTCAGCAGGCCGGCGCGCGACGGCACGCAGACCGGCGCGACGACGTAGGCGCGGGTGAAGCGGGCGCCGCCGGCGGCCAGCGCGTCGAGGTGCGGCGTCGTCCAGCCGGTGGCGCCGCAGCAGGAGAGGTCGGCGGAACCGAGGTCGTCGGCCACGATCAGCAGCACGTTCGGCCGCGGATCGGCGGCGCGGTCGGCCGCCGGCGCCTGCGCGCGCGCGCCGGCCGCCGTCGCGGCGAGCAGCAGGGCGGCGCGCGGACCGAACCGATTTCCCATCGCCTCTCCCTCGCGGGCGGGAGCTCCCGCCCGCGGCGCGCCCACCTTGCGGAGTCGCGCGGCCGTCGTACTTTCGCCGGAACGCGGATCGTAGCGCTGCCTTCGCGGCGCCGCGGGACGCGGCTCGACGGAGCGACCGTGGACGCGCGTCCGCTCGCCCTCACCCTCCTCTCCTTCGCCGTCGCGATGGGCGGCGGACGCGACGCCGTCGCGCAGGTCACGGAGCGGGTGAGCGTCGACTCGGCCGGCGTCGAGGGCGACGGCGACTGCAAGTGGTCGTCGCTCTCGGCGGACGGTGCGCTCGTCGTCTTCGACAGCGCCGCCACCAACCTCGTCGCCGGCGACCTGAACGGCGCGATCGACGTCTTCCTCTTCGATCGCGCGACGCGGACGACGACGCGCCTCAGCGTCGACGCCAACGGCGTCGAGGGCGACGGCGACAGCGACTACCCGGCCCTCTCCGCCGACGGTCTCGTCGCCGCCTTCTCGAGCTCGGCGACCAACCTCGTGCCCGGCGACACCAACGCCCAGGACGACATCTTCGTGCGCGACCTCGTCGCGGGCACGATCGAGCGCGTCAGCGTCGGCGCGGGCGGCGTGCAGGGCGACAAGCAGGCGGCCCGCCCGCGCCTCTCCGCCGACGGCCGCTACGTGACGTTCTATTCGAACTCGACGAACCTCGTGCCGGGCGACGCCAACAACGTCTCCGACGTCTTCGTCGTCGACCGGCAGCTCGGGACGATCGAGCGGATCAGCGTCGACTCGCTGGGCAGCGAGTCGGACGGCGGCAGCTTCACGACCTCGATCTCGGGCGGCGGCCGCTGGGTCGCGTTCGTGAGCGACGCGACCAACCTCGTCGCGGGCGACACCAACGCGCTGCGCGACATCTTCGTGCGCGACCGGACGCTCGGCACGACGGTGCGGGTCAGCGTCTCGTCGTCGGGAGCGGAGGCGCTGCACGGTCGGTGCGACTCGGCGTCGATGGCGGGGAACGGGCGCTACATCGCGTTCTACAGCCTCGCCGACACGCTGGTCCCCGGCGACACCAACCGCAAGGGCGACCTCTTCGTCCACGACCTGCAGACCGCGACGACCGAGCTGGTGAGCGTCAACCTGAGCGGCACGGTCGGCAACGACGACAGCCTCCATCCCGGCATCTCGTCCGACGGTCGCTACGTCGCGTTCGAGAGCGAGGCGAGCGACCTCGTCGCGGGCGACGGCAACGGCGCGTACGACGTCTTCGTGCGCGACCGGACGCTCGGCACGACGACGCGCGTGAGCGTCGACTCGGCCGGCGCGGAGGGGAACGGCGACAGCCACTTCCACTCCGCGATCTCCACCGCCGGCCTCCACGTCAGCTTCGAGAGCTCCGCGACCAACCTCGTCGCCGGCGACGGGAACGGCGTCGACGACCTCTTCGTCCACCACCTCTGCCCGGACGCGAGCTGGACCGCGTACGACAGCGGCTGGGCCGGCACGCTCGGCGTCCCCGCGCTGGTGCCGCAGGCGAATCCGGTGCTGGGCACGACGCTCTTCGTCGACCTCGACGATTCGACCGGCGTCGGGACGCTGGCGATCGTGCTGGTCGGCGACGCGTCGACGTCGCTGCCGACGAACAAGGGCGGTTCGCTCCTCGTCGTGCCGTTCGTCGCGCTCGTCGTCGCGGTGCCGGCGGGCGGGATCACGCTCGACGCCGACCTTCCGGACGACGAGATGCTCTGCGGCGTCACGCTCTATGCGCAGGCGCTCGAGCTCGACGCGGGCGCGACGAAGGGGCTGTCGTTCACCGCGGGGCTCGAGCTGCTGCTGGGCCGCTGAAGCGGACGACGCGTCAGCCGGGCCGCCCCCTCAGGTCGGGGTCGACGACCAGCAGGCGCGCGATCTCCCGTTCGTCGAGCGCGACGAAACGGACCTGCTCCGGCTCGAAGAGGTGCATCACCGTGTGGGCGAGGTCGAACCAGAGGCCGTGCAGGCGCAGCTCGCCGCGCGGCAGGCGGCGGCGCACCGACGGGTAGCTCGCGACGTGGTCGAGCTGGAGCAGGACGTTCGCCTGGCTGAGGCGGTCCAGCTCCGTGAGCCACGCCGGGAATCCGCGGATCGCCGCGAGCTTGCCCTGCGCCGCCTCCGCGAGCCCCTTCATCCGCGGGCGCAGTTGCTTCTGGAAGTCGAGCAGCCCGAGCAGCAGCCGGCGCATGGCCGCGGAGCATCACCCCGGCGAGCGCATCCCACAAGGCGCGGACTGCGCGTCGCGCGCGGCCCAGGCGGGCGCGATCACTTCCCGCCGGCGGCCTTCAGGCGCCGCTCGAGCTCGTCGACGCGCACGGCGAGCTGCTGCTGCGCCGCGACGAGCTCGCGCTGCGTCGCCACCTCCGGATCGTCCGCTGCCGCGGCCTCGAGGTCGCGGATCATCCCGGCGACGCGCGCGAGGTTGTCGGTGAAGCCGGTCGCGACGATCTGGTCCGTTCCCTCGACGTTGCGGATCGACTCGGTGGCCGAGTCGGCGAAGTAGAGGTTGAGCGTCGTCACGAGCTCGCGCGCCGGGACGTGCTTCGCCTCGAAGAGCGTCGTGACCAGCGTGTGGCGTTCCGCCAGCGCCGCGAGCTCGGCGGCGGAGACGGTGCGCGCGTTGGTCTTGAGCGAGTTCTGGCCGCGCGCCTGCTGACCGAGCTTCATCACGCGATGGGTCGTCACGCCGGCGTCGGGATGCTCGACGTGCAGGAGATCCTGGCTCGCGAGGCAGCGCTCGAAGAAGCCGAGGAAGCGGTCGCGCGTCACCTCGACGTTCCCGGCGAGATGGACGCGCACGTCCTTCAGATCCCGCGGCTCGAGGAGCCACGCGCCGCCGACGATCTCCTGCGCCCGCGCGATGAGCTCCTCGACCGGGATCCCTTGCGGGTCGGCCCCGATGCCGACGCTCTCCTGGCGCGCGGGCGTCGCGGCACCCACCACCATCGGGACGAACAGCGCGATCGACGCGATCCACGACGCACGCATGGGCAGCTCCTCGCGCGTCGACCGGGCGACGCGCCACTCGGGACACGCGGACGGAATCACGGCCCGCTTCGATCTCGCCGAGGCGCGCGATCTTCCCGGCCGGCGGCTGCGCGAGAGGCTCCGCCACGTCGGCAAGCCCGCGCGATCACGGGACGAGGTCGACGCGCTCCGGCGCGGTGGCGTGGAGGAGGTCGCCGCTGGCCGCGAAGAAGACGACGATGAAGTCGAGCTGCTCGCCGGCGCACGAGGGATCGAACGGGCCGAGCGTGTCGAGCGCGGCGCTCGCGGTGCCGTCGGCGCCGAGGACGCCGGCGGAGTTGGGGAGCAGCCGGCTGTTCGCCCAGAGGATCGAGATCGTCGTGAGGTCGTCCCAGACGAGCGAGAGCTCGACGCCGTCGACGAAGAAGGGCGGCGTCGTGCCCGCCATCGTCGCGAGGACGAGGTAGTCGACGCCCGCGAGGTTGGGGCCGGGCGAGATCGCGAGGTCGACCCGTCCGCCCGTCGCGGCCGAGAGAGCGCGCGTCGACGGCGTGAGGCCCGGGTTCCAGCGGTCGAGGAAGAGGTCCTCCGACGCGGCGCCCGTCCGGCAGTCGGCCCAGAGCGCGAGCGTCTCGCGGCGGTGCGCCTCGATCGAGTTGTAGTGGCCGATGAAGGCGCCGCCGAAGTCGTCGGTCGCCGGGTCGAACGGCGCGTCGGAGAGGCGCGTTTCGACGACGGTCGCGCCGCCGTCGAGCGAGCGGCCGCCCCAGATCTCGAGCGTCGTTCCGCCCGGCGCGCCGCGGCGGTCGAGCCAGAGGAGATCGACGCCGCCCCACGGATCGACGCAGACGTCGGGCATGCACTGGTCGGTCGATGCCGTGTCGCCCGCGTTCGCGACGACGCTGCTCCACGTCGTGCCGTCGTCGCTCGACGTGCTGAGGAGCACGTCGGCGTGGGCGGGCGGGCCGGCCTGCCACGTGTGGTGGGCGACGTAGATGCGGCCGTCGTACGGACCGCCCGTGTCGTCGACCGCGATCGCGAAGACCGGCTTCAGGTCGAAGGAGAAGCCGGGCAGCGGGTTGGGCGGATTGACGTAGGGCGCGATCACGACGTCGGCGCCCCACGTGACGCCGCCATCCGCCGACCGGTCGCTGCGCACCTCGCGCGGATCCTGGTCCTGGAACATCACGAAGAGATCGCCGTCCGACGCGAAGGCGAGGTCGGCCGCGAAGGCGTCGCGGTCGTTGCCCGCGTCGAGGTCGTTGATCGTCTGCGGCGCCGACCAGGTGCGGCCGTCGTCGTCGGAGTACGCGGTCATGATCCGCTGCGGGTTGAGCGCCGCGTCGCCGCGCATCCAGCTCACGGCGATGCGCCCCTGGTGGGCGACGGCGGCGCGGCAGACCGCCGCCTTCGGCTTGTCGTCGCCCGGCGCGCTCGAGATGCGGATCGGCGTCGACCAGGTCAGCCCGCCGTCGCCCGAATGGCGCGCGCGGATCGAGTTGCCGTTCGGCCCGAACGCCGCGAGGTAGACCAGCAGCACGCCGCCATGCGCGTCGAAGACCAGCTCGGGATCGGCGTGGAGGATGAAACCGGGGTCGAGCGAGAGGCGGCCGCACGTCCACGTCGCGCCGCCGTCAAAGGTGGCCGCGTGCTTGATCAGCTGCGCGCCGCCGCCCCAATCGATCGACGCGACGACGACGTGCGCGGCGTCGGCGGGATCGATCGCGATCTCGGGCTCGGCCTGGGTCGCGGCCGGGTTGCAGTCGGCCAGCCGGTCGACCCCCTGGTCGGGCGCCAGCGCGGCGAGGGCGACGGCGAGGAGCGTCGGAGCCAACGTCATGGCGGCTTCCCCGGTAGAGGCGCGGGCTCGGCACTGCCGCGGACGCTGACCTAAGATGCCGCGTCGCTGCATTCTGGGCCAGGCCGGGAACGACCACGTCCCGGCGCCGTCCTAGGAACCTGCAGCGGCTGGACCTTCCGCGTTCTGCCGACGGAGGAGGGATCGATGTCGAAGACGATGCGCCTCGTGCTGGGCGTGCTGGCGCCGCTGTGGCTGGCGTCGGTCGCGCGCGCGCAGGTCCACGAGGACACGAAGCTCGGCTACAAGATCCGGCCGCCGAAGGAGTTCTCGGCGATCCCGCTGCAGCCCGACGAGGAGTGGATCGTCGCGCGCTGGCTGTCGGACAAGCCCTACTACCAGAACGATCCGACCACCGGCTACCAGCACGACCTCAAGCCCGAGCTCCACGTCGTCTGCTTCCAGGACGCGGTCGTCAAGGCGGACAAGATCGAGGTCGAGAAGAAGACCGACGCCGAGAAGTCGATCATCAAGATCGCGATCAAGAACCCCTTCAAGGACTACCGCGACTACCTCAAGCGCACCTACAACGAGGGCGGCTACTTCATCGAGAAGGAGGAGAAGGCCGAGGTCGAGGGCGTGAAGGTCGAGTGCCTCGAGATCAAGGTCGAGCGCGGGACGTGGGGCGGGCCGCGCCGCATCGTCACGTGGATCTTCGACGGGCCGATCGCCGACTTCGCCGTCCAGTTCGAGATGTTCGAGTCGACCTTCGCGAAGCTGAAGAAGGACGTGCTGTCGACGATGCGCTCGTTCCGGCTGATCGCCGGCGCGGGCGGCGGCGCGGGCGCGGGCGTCTCGACCGGCGGCTCCGACGTGATCGTCGCCGACCTCGACGCCGAGCTCGGCGACTGGAACAAGCTCACGCCGTCGCAGCGCGCGCTGAAGAAGCTCGAGCAGCAGACGAAGGAGCAGGAGAAGGCGGTCGCCGGCCTGATCGAGGGGTGGAAGGCCAAGAAGATCGGCCGCTGCTTCGTGCTCTTCGACATCGAGGAGAAGTACGCGCGCGAGTACGCGGTCGACGCGACCGCCGTCCTCGACTACCTCGACGACGCGTTCCCGTGGCTCGGCGAGGGCGAGTACGTCCGCGAGCCGACGATCCGCGTCTGCAAGGACTCCGACGAGGAGAACATGTACCGCAAGGGCTCCTCCTGGAGCTGGGGCAAGGAGATCGTCACCCACAAGGACTTCGACCGCGGCCTGAGCGGCTGGAGCGAGAGCGGCTACGTGACGAGCTCCGTCTGCCAGCACTGGTTCCGCGAGCGGTCGGGCGAGCTCTGGAGCGTGATGCCGGCGTGGCTCCACACCGGGCTCGATGCGTCGTTCGAGAAGTGCCACGCGAAGGGCAAGGGCGTCGAGTTCTTCACCGACTCCTGGGAGCGGGTCGACATCTCGCAGCAGCGCGCGCTCGGCAAGCTGACGCCGCTGCGCCAGATCATGCAGTTCGAGCGCAACGCGCTCTGGAGCGGCAACGGGAACCAGGGCTCCGAGTGCGCCGCCGCCGTCCGCTTCTTCCTCACCGGGCCGCGCAAGGCGAAGGAGACGCTCAAGACCTACCTCCAGGCGCTCCTGCCGCTGGCGCAGCAGCGCGACGAGGAGCGCAAGAAGGCGATGGAGGCGAACTCGAAGAGCGCGAAGCCGAAGACCGAGGAGGAGGAGGACGCCGCGTTCAAGGCGGCGCACGAGAAGCAGGACGACTCGGAGAAGAAGTTCCTCGAGGAGGCGTTCGCGAAGTCGTTCGGCGCGTGGACCGACGCCGACTGGAAGTCGCTCGACGCGGCCTACCAGAAGTCGCTGAAGTGAGGGCGCGCGCCATGCGGACGGTCCTCGCGGCGGCGCTCCTCGCCGCGCCCGCGCTCGCGGCGCCCGACACGCTCTGCCTCAAGGACGGCCGCGTCCTCGAGGGCATGCCGATGGAGCGGTCGCAGGACGGCGGGATCCTCGTCAAGTTCAAGAACGGCGACGTCAAGGTGCCGGCGGCGCTGGTGCTCGACGTGCTGCTCGACGCCGAGGCCGCGACGGCCGACGCCGCGAAGGGCGCCGAGATCAAGAAGCGCCAGGAGGAGCGGCGCAAGTACGTCGAGGAGCTCAAGTCGCTGGCGGAGTGGCGCAACCGCCGCAAGGAGTCGACCAAGCACTTCGACTTCGAGTACACCGTGCCGCCCCACGTCTTCGCCGAGTTCCGCGACACGATGGAGGCGTACTACACCGAGTTCTCGAAGCTCTGGAGCATCAAGCAGCCGAAGGACGGTCGCCTTCTGGTCTGCTTCTACGGCGACGAGGAGACGTTCCACCAGGTCAGCGGCGCCGGCTACGGCATCCTCGGCTACTTCCGCTTCGTCAAGCCGCTCGAGCTCGACATCTACTACGACCGCCTCGACGCCGACCTGACCGAGGACGTGATGTTCCACGAGGCGAACCACTACCTGCAGAAGCTGCTGAACCCCGCCGTCAACATGCCCCACTTCCCGGGCGAGTCGCTGGCCGAGTACTACGGCGCCAGCGCGTGGGACCCGAAGGCGAAGAAGCTCACCGTCGGCTTGATGCAGGACGAGCGTCTCGCCGAGGTCAAGACCGACATCGACGCCGGCAAGATGATGAAGCTCGAGGAGCTCGTCTCGACGCCGAAGATGTACGAGCACTACACGTGGGGCTGGTCGCTCGTCCACTTCCTGATGAACAGCCCGAAGCACGAGAAGAAGTTCCTGAAGTTCGTGAACACGCTGGTGAACGGCGGCGACGTGAAGCGCGAGGCGTTCGGGCTCGACGGGCTCTCCGACGTCGCGGAGACCGAGGTGCTGCGCCTCTTCATGAAGAGCCTCGACCTGAAGAACAAGGACGCGCTGACCGCGCTCGAGGGCGAGTGGCACCACTACGTGAAGGAGAACCTCAAGGCCGTGACGACGCGCGGCCTCGAGAAGGCGGGCCTCAAGGTCGTGGCGAGCTACCCGCCGCGCCCGATCAAGGCGAAGAACCTGCTGCAGAAGGCGATCGACGCCGGCTCGCAGGATCCCGACGTCCACGACAAGCTCGCCGGCCTCCTCGCGCGCGAGGACAACGACTTCGCGAAGGCGATCCCGCTCTGGCGCAAGGCGATCGAGCTCGAGCCGCTGACCGCGCGCTACTACTCGAACCTCGCCCACGCGCTCGAGAAGAAGGGGCAGGCCGACGAGGGCAAGCGGCTCCTCGCGCTGGCGAAGGAGCTCGACCCCGACGATCCGTGGCTCGACCTCGACCTGCGGGGATTCTGATGGCGTGGTCCGTCCTGCTGCTGGCGCTCGCGCAGGCCGAAGAACCGCCCGCGCCGCGCCGGCTGCGCCTCTTCGACGCGATGGACCGCGCGCGCTTCGAGGAGACGGCCGATCCGCGCGCCGGCGCCGACGGCGGCGACGCCGGCAAAGGCGCCCTCGCGCCGCCGCGCACGCTCGCGCTGGCGCTCGAGCCCGGCTTCGCGCGCCCCGCCTGGCTGGCGCGCAAGGTCGGCCGCGACGCGCAGTTCCTCGACGACGCGTGGCAGCTCGCGTCACTGCAGGCGGGCGGCGGCGTGACGGGCGGCGCGCTCCGCATCGGGCCGGGGCTGCCGGAGGATGGCAGCTTCCTCGCCCTGCTGTTCGAGGCGAAGCCGCTGACCCGCTACGTGCTGCGCGGCCGCGTCCGCCTCGACGGCCATCCCGCGCCCGACGAGTCGAGCGCGCGCGAGGTCGCGCGCCTGGTCGAGCGGTCGGGCCGCCCGAAGGAAGCGCGCGGGCTCGAGCAGGGCTGGCCGTCGGAGCTCGACCTGCATCGCGCGACGCGCCAGCGCGAGCCGGGCGGCTGGGATCGCTTCGAGATCGACGTCCCGCTCAGCCACACGCTCTGCGACACGCTCGAGATCCGGCTGCTCCACAAGAGCGGCGGCAGCGACGGCGCCGCGACCTGGTTCGACGACGTCGAGCTGGTCGAGGAGCCGGTCGACGAGGCGACCGCGTGGGAGCGGATCGTCGCGCCGCTGCGGCCGCAGGATCGCGACGCGGCGGCGACGCCGTGGCGGTTGCGCGCGACGCTGCCGGAGGGCGGCGGCGCGAAGGAGACGACGAAGGACGCGGTTCTCCTTCCGCCGGGCCGGCGCCTCGCGCTGCCGCTCGCGCTGCCGCCCGCCGACTCGAAGCCGCGACTGCGCTTCGCCACCGGGATGCTGCCCGACTGCTACGGGATGGCGGGCGACGGCGCGTTCCTCGACGTCGCCTTCGCGCCCGACGACGCGGGCGCCGCGGCGCCGATCGCGCTGGCCACGATCGCGATCGACCCGAAGAACGACGCCGCGCAGCGCCAGTGGCTGCCGCAGGAGCTCGACCTCGCCGCGGTCGCGGGCCGGCGCGGGACGCTCGTCTTCGCCACGCGCGACGAGGGCGACCGCGACCCGTTCGACGGCGTCGTGGTCGCCACGCCGCGCATCGAGCCGGCGGACGAGCCGGCGCCCGGCTGGAACGTGCTGCTGATCGCGTCCGACACGCTGCGCGCCGACCGCCTCTCCGCGTTCGGCTACTCGCGCCCGACCACGCCCAACCTCGAGCGCCTCGCGCGCGCGGGCGTCCGCTTCACGCAGGCGCGCTCGCAGGCGCCGTGGACGCTGCCGAGCTTCAGCTCGATCCTCACGTCGCAATACCCGTCGCAGCACGGCGCCGGCCGCGGCGGCCACGACGAATGGACGCCGCTCGAGCCCGGCGTCACGACGCTGGCCGGCTCGCTCGCGCGCGTCGGCTGGACGACGGCCGGCATCACCTCGAACCACCTCATCTCGCCCGAGTACCGCCTCGACCAGGGCTTCGAGAGCTACGCGGTGCCGGGCGAGGGGCAGTGGCGCCGCCTCGGCCTCGAGTCGGTCGAGATCGACGCGCCGCTGGTGGTCGACTTCGTCGAGCGCCATCGCTCCGCGCCCTGGTTCCTCTTCTGGCACCTGATGGACCCGCACCTGCCCTACACGACCGACTCCGCGCTGCGCGCGAAGTTCACGGCGCCCGACTACGACGGCCGCTTCCGCGGCCCGACGCGCGAGGTGCCGTTCCGCGTGCTCGACCCGCGGCCCGGCCGGCGCTGGTTCACGCACGAGGGGCCGCCCAAGCCGCCGCCGCTGACCGACGCCGACAAGCAGTTCGTGAGCGACTACTACGACGCCGAGGTGGCCGAGATCGACCGCGCGATCGGGCAGGTGCTGGACGCGCTGGAGAAGAGCGGCCAGTGGGAGCGGACGATCGTCGCGCTCGTCGCCGACCACGGCGAAGGGCTCGGCGACCACGGCCACTACCACCACGGCTACACGCTCTTCGACGACCAGGTCCACATCCCGCTGATCGTCCGCATCCCCGGCGGCCAGCAGGGCGCGACGCGCGGCGATCCGGTGCAGGCGATCGACCTCGCGCCGACGCTCCTCTCCGCGCTCCACGTGCCGGTGCCGCCGGAGTTCGCGGGCGTCGACCTGCTCGCGCCGACGCCGAGCGGAGTCGCGCTGCTGCGCCCGGTCTTCCTCGAGTACCCGAGCTACGACAGCTCGGCGCAGAAGGGCGTGCTGCTGGGGAAGTTCAAGTACCTCCACGACCCGTGGTTCCACACCGAGGCGCTCTACGACGTCATCGCCGACCCGCAGGAGACGAAGGACCTCCTCGCGCTCCATCCCGAGATCGCCGCGCGGTCGCGCGCGCTGCTCGACGAGTTCCGGTGGGAGCACCTGCAGCGCGGCCGCTTCCACCTGCGCCTGCAGGCGAAGGCGGGCCAGCGGCTGCGGCTCGCGATCTCGACCGACGATCTCTTCGACGCGAACTTCGCCGCGCGCCCCGCGCCCGACGAGCGCGACTTCTCGCTCGACTTCGGCCGGCAGCGGCTCGTCCTCGACACGACGCTGGCCTCCGAGCGCTTCGAGCTCGTCTGCTGGTGCCGCGGCGACAACCTCCGCATCGGCGCGACGCTCGACGGCCAGCCGCTCGCGGTCGGGCTGCGGCTCGGCGCCGCGAGCGAGAACGTCGCGCTCCCCTTCTCGCTCGCGCGCGACGCGGTGCCGACGGTGGCGGGCGACACGCTCGCGCCGCCGCGGCCGGGCGAGGCGCTCTTCTGGATGGAGCCGGGCGCCGGCAACGCGACGCCGGTGATCCCGTCGCCGGAGGAGCTCGAGATGCTGCGCCGGCTCGGCTACGCGCATTGAGGCCGGTCGCCCGGACTGCCGCGCGCCGGCCCGCTACGCTCGCTCCGCGATGGCCCCCCATCTCCTCCTCTGCGCGACGCCTCGCAGCGGCAGCACGCTCGTCGTCGAGCTGCTGGCGCAGACCGGCGTCGCCGGCAATCCCGACGAGCACCTGCTTCTCTGGCTCGCGGACAAGGGGCCCGCCGAGCCGTCGTACTGGCTGGAGACGCTGCAGCGCACGGTGGATCGCGGCCTCACGCCGAACGGCGTCTTCAGCTGCAAGGTGATGGCGAACTACTTCGAGGAGGCGATGGACCGCCTCCGCGTCATCCCCGGCGCGGACGGCCTCGACGCGTGGCAGATCGCGATGCGCGCCTTCGTCGAGCCGAAGATCGTCCGCATCCGCCGCCGCGACCGGCTGCGCCAGGCGATCTCGACCTACCTCGCCGAGACGACGGGCGTCTACCACATGGCGCGCCGCGAGGGCGACCACGACCCCTTCCTGCGCGGCGCCCTGAGTCCGCGCCGCCCCGACCACGCGCGCGACGTCGCCTTCGACTACGACCGCATCCGCGCCCACCTCGCGGGGATCGACGCGGGCGAGCGCTACTGGGACGCGACCTTCGCGAAGCACCACGTGCAGCCGTTCGAGATCGTCTACGAGGAGTTCCTCGCCGACCGCCGCGGCCAGATCGCCGCGCTGCTGCGCTTCGCCGCCGTCGCGCACGATCCCGCCGCGCTCGCGCTCGACGAGAAGCTCGAGCGCCTCTCCAACGCGACGAACGAGCGCTTCGTCGCGCTCTTCCGCGAGGAAGCGGCGCGCAGGGGCGAGGCCGTCGGCAGTTGAGCGCGCCGGCGCGCTACTGCGCCGTGAGCGAGAGCGTCCAGCTGTTGAGCTTGCCGGTGTCGACCGCGGCGAGGTCGCGCACCTTGAGCGTCCAGTTGCCGCTGATCGCCTTGCCGGTGAAGGCGGAGAGCGACGCGGCGGGCACGGTCAGGTCGGGGAACTCGGTCTGGACGTTGTCGGTCGCGCCGCCGGTCCGGTTGTGGAGCAGCACGGCGGTCCCGTCGGGCGCGATCAGCGACACCTCGAGGTCGCCCTTGTAGGGGTGGGTGATGTCGACCTTCACCTTCACGCTCGCGACCGCGCCGGTCACGCCGAACGCCATCACGCTCGAGACGCCCGTCGTGTTGTTGTCGGGGATCGAGAGGTTGGGCGCGACCGACTGCTCGCCGTTGAAGGTGATCGACCACGAGTTGAAGGTGCCGACGTCGACGGCGGCGAGGTCCTGGACCTTGAGGCTCCAGGTGCCCGCCGTGTTCTTGCCGTTGAAGACCGACAGCGCCGCGGCCGGCGCCGTCACGATCGCGAACGTCGTCGTCACGTTGTCGGCCGAGCCGCCGCTGCGGTTGTGGAGGACGGCGCTGGTCCCGTCGGGCCCGGTCAGCGTCGCGACGAGGTCGCCCTTGTAGGGATGGGTGATCGTCGTCGAGACGGCGATCGAGGTCACGGTGAGGCTGTCGCTGACGGCGACGTTGCTGGTCACGCCGGTGGAGCTGTTGTCGGGGATCGCCGCGTTGGGCGTCGCCGACGCGGTGCGCACCGGGTTGCCGCCTGCGGCGTTGATGACCAGCGTCACGTTCGTCGCGTGGGTCAGCGCGCCGCTGATGCCGGTGATCGTGACGGTGTGGGTGCCGGTCGTCGCGCCGGCGGTCGTCGTGACCGTCAGCGTGGAGGAGCCGCTCGCCCCGATGGGATTCGGCGCGAAGCCGTAGCTCACGCCGGAGATCGCCGGCGACGCGGAGAGCGTCACGTTGCCGCTGAAGCCGCCGCTCGGCGCGCTGGTCACGGTGTAGGTGGTCGACTGGCCCTGCGTGATCGTGCGCGAGGCGGGCGCGGCGGAGAGCGAGAAATCTGCCGGCGGCGGCGCGCTCGAGCCGTTGTAGACGACCAGCGCGAAGTCCTGGTCGGTCGTGTCCGCGTTGCCCGGGACGCCGTCGCCGGCGATGTTGGTCGCCCGCACCGTGATGCTGTAGCTGCCGGTCGTGCCGGCCGGCAGGAAGACGCTCTCGAGGTTGTTGCGCACGTCGGCCGCGCCGCCCGCGATCGAGCTGGCGCCCGAGAAGACGTTGCCGCGATAGAGCGTGCCGTTGACCGTCACTTCGAGGTCGAGGTTGTTGACGTACGCGTTGCCGGTCGTCGGGCCGGGCGCGTCGGTCCACGCGAGCGCGACGCGGAACGGCTCGGCCGACGTGGCGATCGAGCCGGTGAGCGTGTGCGTGCTGCCCGTCGTGCCGAGCACCTGCGTCTGGTCGACCTGCACGCGCGCGACCGCGTCGAAGGCGCGGCCGAGGTCCACGCGCCCCATGCCCTGGTTGTTCGACGGCAGCGTGTCGTTCGCGCCGACGCCGGTCATGTGGGTCGCGGTCGACGCCAGCCACGCCTTCTGCATCGCGGGCGACGGCACGGGCAGGCCGTTGAGGGTGAACCACTGGCGCATCAGCGCGCACGCGCCGGAGACCGCGGGCGTCGAATGGCTGGTGCCCGACGACCACGCGTAGAGCGTCTGGCCCGCGGGCCAGTACTGGTTGCAGACGCCCGAGCCGTCGTAGCCCGCGGCGCGGCTGGCGGCGCCCTCGATGTGGGTGCCGGGCGCGCAGAGGTCGGGCTTCTTGCGCGAGTCGGAGCACGGCCCGCGCGAGCTGAAGCTGATCAGGTCCTTCGCGTTGTCGGCGCCGGTGTTGCCGATGCCGCAGCCGTCGCTGCCGGTCTGTCGGAAGTTCTCCGCGGCGCCGACGGTGATGACGTTCTTCGCGGTGCCCGGCGGATGGATCGTCGACGCGCCCGAGCCGTCGTTGCCGGCGGCGAAGACGATCGTCATCTCCTGGTTGCCGGCGGTCCCGCTGGCCGAGTCGCGCACCGCGACGTCGTGCGCCTGCGCGTCGCTGTTGTAGTTGCTGCCCGACGTGTAGCCCCAGCTGTTCGACGAGATGCGCGCGCCGCCGTTCCACGCGTTCTGCATGCGCGTCAGCGTCGGCTGGTTGAAGACGCCCGCGCCGGCGTTGTTGAAGACCTTCGAGTTGCCGACCCTCGCCCACGGCGCGATGCCGAGGCCGTAGTTGAAGCCGCCGGCGTCCTCGAAGGCGGAGCCGGTGCCCGTGTTGAAGCCGCAGATGATCGACGCGTTGATGTTGCCGTGGCCCGCCTGGCTGTCGCCGAGCGCGTCGCCCGAGTAGTTGTTCGAGTAGGCGAAGCGGCTGGCGCCGGTCGCGAGGCCGTCGACCTTGTACTCGACGTTCACGTCGGTGAGGCTGCCCTTGTCGATGCCGTCGTCGACGACGTCGACCACGAACGAGAAGGGGTTGGCGCCGCTGCCGGGGAAGCCGAGCCCCTGCAGCCATGCGAGGTAGCCCGGCCCGCTCGGCCCGGTCCCGCCCGCGTTCAGGTTGGCCGCCATGATCTGGCCCTGCGCCTCGTCGCAGAGCGTCGCGTCGAGCTTCGGCTCGACCGCGAAGACGTGGCTGTCGCGCGCGAGCTCGAGCGCGCGCGCGCCGCTGACGTAGAGCTCGACGTTCCACCAGTCGAGCACGCGCGCCGGCTCCGACAGCGCGCGGTCGCGCGCGACGAGCTGCGCCACGAACGCGTCGCCCTCCGCGTCGGCGATGACCTGCACGACGATCCGCTGCAGCGCGTTCTCGAGCAGGAACGGCGGCCGCAGCTCGGGCCGCAGCTTGAAGGCCGGCTCGTAGGTCGCCAGCGAGAGGACGAAGTCGCGCGACGCCAGCGTCTTCAGCAGGCCGTCGGCCTGCGGATCGGTCACGACGACCCAGGCGTTGTTCGGCACGTACGTGACGACGCGCGCGCCCGTCGCGCGCAGCGCCTCGAGCCACGCCTCCTTCACCGGGCCGTCGAACTGCACGAGGCGCAGTCGTCGCTCGCCATCGGCGGGCGGATCGACCGGGCCGAGCAGCCGCGGCTCGAGCGCTTCGCGCAGCGCGCGCAGCGTCGCCGGATCGGCGCCGTCGAGCAGGAACCCGTTCAGGTTGACCAGCGTCTGCTCGTCCGCCAGCTGCGCGCCGCGCGCCAGCAGGGCGCCGAGCGGCTCGCTGCGCGCCGTGTCGACGACAGCGAAGAGGAACGAGCCGTGCTCCTCGACCTTCAGCAGCGCGCCGGTCGCCTCGAGCTCGGCCACCAGCGGGCTCGCGACGTCGAGCAGCAGGCGATGGCGCGCGCCGCGCGCGACGAAGCCTTCGGGGATCGCCTCGCTCACCGTGGCGGACGGACCCGCGTCCTGCGCGAAGGCCGCCGCCGCACAGAGCGCGAGCCAGAACATGGCCGACCAGAGCCGCGTGTCGCGACGCATCCCTGAACCTCCAGTGCAACGCCGCGACTCCGCGCCGATCCCTGCGGATCCGCGCGAATGCCTCGGCTTCCTTCTTCTTCTGCGTCCGCCTCCGTCTTCCCGGAAGGAGGTGGAGGCGGGAAGCTAGCGCGCCTCGTCGCGCGCTGGAACGGGCACGAAACACGATCGCGGGATTCACCGTCCATCGAGCGGTGGCCGGCACGCGGCGGTCGAGGCACGCTGGTCCTCATGACTCCCACCACCGCTCCGTCCCTCGCCGTCGCGCCCTCGGGGCAAGTCGTCTCGCCCACCGCGACGATGCTCCCGCCGCTGCGCGTCCTCCGCCGCGCCGTCGCGACGCGCGACCGCCGCTTCGAGGGACTCTTCGTCGTCGGCGTGCGCACGACCGGGATCTTCTGCCGCCCCGGCTGCCCCGCGCGCACGCCGCGGCCCGAGAACCTCGACTTCTTCGCGACCTCGCGGGAGGCGCTCTTCGCCGGCTTCCGCCCCTGCCTGCGCTGCCGGCCGCTGACGCCGCGCGACGCGCCGCCCGACTGGCTCGCGCGCCTGCTGGCCGCGATCGAGGCGGAGCCGCAGCGCCGCTGGCGCGACGGCGACCTGCGCGCGCTCGGCCTCGACCCGACGCGCGTGCGCCGCTGGTTCGTGCGGCAGCACGGGATCACCTTCCAGGCCTACTCGCGCGCCCGGCGCCTCGGCGGCGCGTTGCGCGAGCTGAAGCGCGGCCGCACGCTCGACGCCGTCGCGCTCGATCACGGATTCGAGTCGCACAGCGGCTTCCGCGACGCCTTCGCCCGCTGGTTCGGCGCGCCGCCCGGCCGCGCGCGGCGCGAGGAGTGCATCACCTTCCGCTGGCTCGACAGCCCGCTCGGCCCGCTGGTGGCCGCGGCCGTCGAGGAGGGCGTCTGCCTGCTCGAGTTCAGCGACCGCCGCATGCTCGAGACGCAGCTCGCGCGGTTGCGGCGACTGCTCGATCGGCCCGCGATCCAGGGCGACCACCCCCACCTCGCCCGACTCGAACGCGAGCTCGCCGAATACTTCGCCGGCACGCGCGCGCGCTTCGACCTGCCGCTCCACGCGCCCGGCAGCGACTTCGAGCAGCGCGTCTGGGCCGGCCTGCGCCGCATCCCGACCGGCGCGACGCGCAGCTACGTCGCGCTCGCCCGGGAGATCGACGCGCCGAAGGCCGCGCGCGCCGTCGGCCGCGCCAACGGCATGAACCGCATCGCCATCGTCATCCCGTGCCACCGCGTCGTCCGCGACGACGGCACCGTCGGCGGCTACGGCGGCGGCCGCTGGAGGAAGGAGTGGCTGCTGCGGCATGAGCAGTCGCTCGCGACGAAGGAAGAGGCGGCGGCGGGCTGAGACGAGGCGTCGCATCGACGCCGCGAGAGACCTGGTCGCCACGGGCAGCAGCGTCGGGCGACCCGTCGCGCGACGGCGTCAGTTCCCCGCCTCCGACTCCTTCGCGCTCTCCGTCGTCGGCGAGAAGAGGAGCTGCGGCGCGCCCGGTCGCGCGGCGGCGGCCAGCGCCGCGGCGGCGGCGAGGCCGAGCTCCTTCGCGGTCGCCCGCTCGCGCGCCTCGGCCACGCGGTGGCCGACGAGCTCCTCGGTCCACACTTCGTAGCCGCGGATCGCGAGCCCTTCGCGCGCGCACCAGTCGAGGTACGCGGCGACGTCGGCCGGCGGGAGCGCGAAGCGTTGCGAGTCGACGGGCGCGACCACGCTCGCCATCAGCGAGTCGGGCAGCGGCCCGTTCTCGTAGAGGTGCTCCTCCTCGCCTTCGAAGGTGAAGCCGCACTTCGCGCAGCTCTTGGCGTCGGCGGCCAGTCGCTCGCCGCACGCGAGGCAGCGCTCGATCCCGTCGTCGGCGACGGGCGCGGCGCGCGTCCGCTCGATCGAGCGGAGCAGCTCCGTCGCGCGCGCGGCGTCGCGCTCCGCGACCTGGAGGCGCACCTCGCCGAGCACGCCGCCGAAGAGGTCGCCCGAGTTGGCGTTCGCCAGCACGCACGGGATGCCGTGGCTGTCGAGCAGCGCCTTCGCGGTCGCCGCGTCGCCGTAGTGGCGGAAGGAGCCGACGTCGACCAGCTTGGGTTCCATCGGGATCTCCAGGCGCGGTTCAGCGGTGCGCGACGTAGGCGGTCCAGAGGTTGGAGAGCGCGTGCGCCAGCGCCAGGACGCCGACGTTGCGCCACATCAGGAAGGCGAACGCGTAGACGAGCCCGAAGAGCAGCGTGCCCGCCACGCCATAGGCGCCTTGATAGCCGTGGTACGACGCGAAGGCGCTGGTCGAGAGGGTGATCGCGGCGGCGAGCGACCCGGTCGCCGCGCGCAGTCGCGGGATCAGGTAGCCGCGCATCGCGACCTCCTCCGCGAAACCGTTCGCGAGATGGGCGACGACGAACAGCGCCACCGGTGCGATCGCCTCGGTGCGCGGCGCGATCCGCTCCGGATCGTCGCCGGTCACGCCCATGAACGCGATCCACGCCAGCTTCCCGATCCCGATGGAGAGCAGCGTGAGCAGCGCGACGGACAGCAGGTCGACCGCGCGCGGCCGCACGAGCCCGAGCTCGCGCCACTCCATCCCGCCGCGGCGCGCGATCCAGAGGAGCGGCACGACGACGCAGACGCTCTGCGCGACATGCCAGGCCATCGCCGCCGAATCCCAGCGCGGCGCTTCCGGAGCCGGCCCGGACGTGAGCGCGTTGGCGAGAGGCGGGAAGACGGCGATGCACGCGACCGCGGTGATCTCCCACCAGAGCCGCGCGCGCGCCGCAGGAGCGACGCTTCCCGGCGCCGCGACCGGCGCGTCGGCTGGCGCCGCGGACGGCAGCGCGCTCCAGCGCGGATCGTGGTGCTCTCCTCTGGGCGCCATCGCGGGCCTCCGACGCGTTGGGGAGGCGCGCGATGGTACGGCTCAGCCCGCCGCGCCGATGCTCTTCGCGAGGAAGGTGCCGTCGTCCTGCACGGCGCTCATCTCCGGCAGCGGATCGACCGTGCCGGCGCGCCGCCTCACCGACGCGTGGAGGACGTCGCTCGGGTAGCAGCGGCGCCGCTCCACGCCGCCCATCTTCTGGTTGACGTAGAGCGCCTCGTCGGCGTCGCGCCGCGCCATCCACCGCTCGAACGCGCCCGCCTTGAACCGGACCTTGCTCGCCTCGGCGCGCCGCATCATCCAGACCAGCGCGAGGCTCGAGAGCCCGAGCTTGCCGTTGCCGCCGCCCACGTCGGAGTGGACGCCGCGGAACCAGACCTCGTGGAGGCGCCCCGCCTTCGCCGCGTCGCTGCCGTCGCGCGCCTTCACGCGCGTCAGCGGGAAGAGGTCGCGCGACTCGTCGAGCGCCATCGCGTGGCAGCACTGCTCGACGTTGTCGGCGAGGCGCAGGTCCTTGAACGGGTTCGCGGAGTTGCCCGGGATCCCGAACGAGCCGACCACGTCGAAGAGCGCCAGGAAGCGGACGCGCACCTGCGGATGCTTCGCGACCGGGTAGCGGTCCTGCAGCTCGTTGCAGAAGTCGAGGGCGAGCGCGGCGCCGCGACTGAATCCGACGACGTCGAGCGCGACGTCGCCCGCCTCGCGGAACTTCTTCGCCGCGTCGAGCGCCTGGCCGATGCGCTTCTCGCCGCCGAAGCCGGCGCCGCCGCCGAAGAGTTTCCCGAGCCAGCCGAACCGCGTGCCGACGCCCTTGAGGTACTCGACCTTCCCGCCGTCGTACTCGTCGCGGAAGTGGGCGACGTTGGTGTCCTGCGTGACCTCGCTCTCGTCCTTGTTCCAGGTGCCGTCGAACGCGATCAGGGCCATGGCGCGCCTCCCTCCTCACGAGGGATAGCGGGACGCGCCCGATCGCGTCACTCGTCCGAGGCGCCCTCCGGCGACGTGGTGATCGCCTGCTTCAAGAGCTCGCTGCCGATCGAGATCTCGATCCCCTCGCCGCCGTTGAAGCTCCAGATCGCCGAGCTGTCGGCGCGCCGCTGCTCGTGGCAGCTGGTGCACGACTCGGGCTGGCCGAGCGCCAGCCAGGCGAGCTCCTGCAGCCGCTGCTCGCTCGGGTGGAGCGCGATCACGGTCGGCAGCGGCTCGCCGAAGCGGAGATCGACCGCGATCGGATCGCTCTCGTAGCCGCCGCAGCGCACCTTCACGCTCAGCACTTCGCGCGGCAGCGGCGTCAGCTCGAAGGAGTCGGCGCGCAGCTTCACCGCCTCGATCGCCACCGCCTCGATCGCCGGCACCGGCACGTCGAAGAGGAGCGTGTCGCCCTCCTGCCGCTCGCGATCGAGGCGACCGTCCTCGCCGCCGCTGGCCCAGACCATGTTGAACCCGCCGAACTTGAGCTGCGACGCCATCTCGACGCGCACGAACTGCGTGATCAGCTGCTCCGCGAACTGCGCGTGGAGCGCGTCGCCCGACGCCAGGAGCGCCTGCTCCGCCGCGGCGTCCTTCGCCAGCATCACGGCCGGCTCCCCGACCGAGACGCGCACGTCGTCGGGCAGCGTCGCGATCTCGGCGCGCGCGACGACCTGCTCGCCGCGCAGCAACTCGAAGGTGATCGGCGCCGGGGTGTGCGAGTGGACGCTCTGCCAGTCGCCCTGGAAGAGGGCGCCGTGCGTGTGGCGCAGCTCGAAGCGGGCGAGCGTCGGCGCGGTCACCTCGAGCTCCTGCCAGAGGTAGCCGCCGCGCGCGAGGTCGATGCGGCGCAGGTCGACGATGCGTTGCTTCGGGTCGAAGGCGCGCAGGAAGTAGCTCCCCTCCGCGAGCCCGTCGAAGCGGAAGCGCCGCTCGCCCTCGAGCCGGAACCAGGTCGGCTCGTCGCCCTGGCCGCAGCCGTGGCGCGGCTCGCCCTCCTGCGGGACGCCGGCGACGCAGCCGTCGCACCGCCGTCGGCCGAGTCCGCGCAGCTCGACGACGACCGGTTCGGCGCCGCCGAGATGGCGCGCGACGATGTCGCCCTCGATCACGCCGTTGCCGCGCGCGAGCGCGATCGCGCCGAGCCCCTTCTCCGCGCCGGCGACCACCTCGAAGGCGTCGACGTCGGCCGGCTCGTAGCCGCGCGCCTGCACGCGCGCCGTCCAGCGACCGGCGGTGAGCGCCACGGAGACGGCGCCGCCGCCGTCGTGCGCCGCGAAGCGCTTGTCGGAGAGGAAGCGGATCGAGACGTCGCCGTCGAGCGGCGCGCCCGTGTCGCGATCGACGACCTGCAGCTTCACCGTGCCGGCCGGCGGCAGCGCGACCGCGACGCCGTTCCCGCCGGCGCCGTCGCCCTCGCGCGCGACCGCTTCGCGCTGCGCCGCGAGCGCGGCCACCGGCTGCGGCAGCTCGCCTTGATCGGCGGCGCCCGGACCGCCGGCGAGCTGCGGCTGCTCGATGCGGTTCGGCGCCGCGCGGACGCCGAGGAGCGGCAACCAGCTCGAGCTCGTGCCGACGCCCGCGACGACCAGCGACGCCGTCGCCAGCCCGCCGACGATCCATGCTTTCGTCGCCATGACTGCTGCTGCTCCTGCCACCGCCCCGCCCGTCGCCGTCAGCGCCACGCCCCCGCCCGTTCCCGCCGTCGCGGCCACGGTCGCCGCCGTCGTCGCCTCGGCCACGCTCTTCCATCCCGCCAGCGGCAGCAGGAGCGGCGTCCACGCGTGCTCGCCGTAGCGCTCGTCGAGGCGCGCGCGCAGCAGCGCGAGGCCGCGCCGCAACCGCGAGCGCACCGTGTCGGGCGCGAGCCCGACGCGCGCCGCGATCTCCGCGGTCGTGAGCCCTTCGTGGAAGCGGAGCAGCAGCGTCGTGCGCTCCGGCTCGCCCAGCGCCAGCACCGCGCGGACGAGCTGCTGCCCGAGCTCGACGCGCTCGACCAGTTCGTGCGTCGACGGCAGCGCCTCGTGCTGCGCGACCGCCCGCTCGCGCGCGGCGCGGCGCCCTTCGCCGCGCTGCCACTTCGAGGCGAGGTGGCGCGTCGCGGTCGAGAGCCAGCTCCGCAGCGACGCCGGCTCGCGCGGCGGATGCTCGAGGCCGGCGATCAGCACCTGCTGCGCGACGTCGTCGGCCGCCCACGGCGCGACCAGCCGTCGCGCCAGCGCGCGCACGAAACCGTGCTGCGCCGCGAGGCGCTGCGCGTGGTCGAGACCGTCGAGGAGGTCGCGAGGAGGAGGAGTCATGGTGCCACTACGGAGTACCCGCGGCCGGCGCGAGCGCGATGTTGCCGAGCTCGTGACCGGGGCGTGACCGGGCGCGGCGCCGCGACGGGGGATACTCCGGTGGTCTCGGGCAGCAACGAGGAGGCGCGCGTGGCGACCATGAAGTTGGGCGGCGGCGGGTGGCTGGCGGTCGCGTTCGCGGGCGCGCTGCAGCAGGCGCCGCCGGCGGCGAAGGTGCCGCGGTTCGAGCCGCAAGCGGTCACGGTGGGCGACGGGCCGCTCCTGCTGCTGTCGCGGCGCGACACGTCGACGGGCGAGCCGGTCGATCGCTGGGACGTGGTCGCGCCCGACGTCCGCCTGGAAGCGCAGCCCTTCCTGCGCCTGATCGGCGACCTCGAACCGATCGGCCGCGTCTCCCCCGGCGTGATCGTCGTGCGCAGCCACGGCATGCCGCGCGGCCTCGTCGCGCTCGACCTCGTCCAGGCGCGCGCGACGCCGTTCGGCGACGTCGACGCGCTCGACGTCGACGGCCGCGGCGCGATCACCTTCGCGTGCGATCCGCCGCAGGACCACCACCTCGACGGGAAGGACCGGGGAATCGCGCGGCTCGTCGAGGTGCCGTTCGACGGCGGCGCGCCGCGCACGATCGTCGCGCTGCCCCACGGCGTCGAGCGCAACCTCCTGCGCACGCGCGTCTCGCCCGACGGCCGCCACGTCGCGTGGTCCTATCCGTGGGACGCCGAAGGGATGCCGGGCGCCTCGCTCACCGTCGTCGATCGCGCGAGCGGTCGGATCGTGCGCTCGTGGTCGTCGATCGACGTCGCCATCGCGCCGGAGTCGAGCTCGATCGCGCTCCTCGAGTTCGCGTGGCTCGACGAGAAGACGCTGCGCTACGGCGACAGCGAAGGCGGCTTCCGCTGGGTCGACGTCGAGATCGCGGGCGGCACGACGGTGGCGATCCATCCGGTCGGGCCGCTCGGCCTCGCGCATGGCGAGCCGCCGCTCGACCTCGTGCCGCCTTGCGCCGGACTGCGCGCGACGCGCGGCCTCTTCGAGGTCGGCGACGACAAGCTCTGGTTCCTCGGCGACAGCGAGCCGATCGTCGACGCGCGCACGCCGCTCGGCGCGCAGAGCGCCTGGTTCCGCGTCGCGCCCGGCGGCCGCTTCGCGCTGCTCGAGCGCGAGGAGGGGCTGCGCCGCGACACGCTGCTGCTGATCGGCGGGACGCGGCAGCGCGTGCTGCTCGGCGACGCCGCGACGCGCGCGTGGGGCTGGCTCACGCCGGCGGCGGCGAAGTGAACTGCGCGAAGAGCACGACGTGGCCGCCCGGCTCGCGCACGCCGATCTCGCGCGCGCCGTAGAACGTCGTGCGTTCGGGCACGACGACCGGCAGGCCGGCGATGGCGGTCCGCACGCGCGCGAGGTCGTCGACCTCGACGTAGAGCGTCGTCTGCCCCGCCGATGTCGCCAGCGCCGGCACGTCGGCGGCGACGCTCGCGCGCGACTGGTACATCAGCTCGACCGCGCCCTTCTGCAGGATCACGAAGCCGAGCGCGCTCCCGTCGGGACCGGGCACCTCGGGCCCCTTCTCGAACCCGAGCCCATCGATCCAGAGCCGCAAGCACGGCTCGATCCGCTCGACCACCAGCACCGGCGTCAGCTTCCTCACCATCGCGCGCTCCATCGCGGGGAACGGAGCGCTCCGGCGGCGCTCCTCTCCGGGCCGGCCCCAACGTAGCGCGCCCGCTGCAGCCTTTTCACGGCGCGCGTTCGGCTCCGCTCCGGAAGGGCGCGGTAGACTGCCGCGCGCTCTGGGATACGACAGGCAACGAGTCCAGGAGTCCGGCGATGGCGCTCGCGCTGATCGGGCCGATCGGGGCGCCCGAGTTGATGATCATCCTCTTCCTCGCGCTGCTGATGTTCGGCGGGCGCCTGCCCGACGTCGCGCGCTCCCTCGGTCGTTCGGTCAACCAGTTCAAGAAGGGGTTGAAGGACTTCGACGAGGGGATGAAGGAGGACGCGGAGCCGCGGTTGCCGACGACGACGGCGAAGACGCTGCCGACCCCTCCGAGCGCGCCGGCGCAAGGCGCGAACGCCACGTCGGCCGCGAGCTCGGACACGAGTTCGACCGCGCCCCATTGAGCCGGCCGGCGCCGTGAGATCCGGCGCGCGCTTCCTGCTGCCGCTGGCGCTGGCCGGCTGCAGCGACGAGCCGTCGCCCCGCGCCGCCGCGCCGCGCGTGCCCGCCGCGGCCGACGATCCCGCGCTGCCGCGCGCGCGCGACGCGCTGCCGCCCGACGTGCTGCTGCTGGTCAGCTTCGACACGACGCGCGCCGATCGCATCGGCGCCTACGGCTCGCCGCGCGGCACGACGCCGACGGTCGATCGCCTCGCGCAGGAGGGCGCGCTCTTCGAGGCGGCGCGCGCGACGGCGCCGCTGACGATGCCGTCGCACACCTCGATGCTGACCGGCGCGCTGCCGCCCGCCCACGGCGTGCGCACCAACGGCCTCTTCACGCTGACGGAGAAGGCGCTGCTGGTGCCGGAGGTGCTGCGCGACCGCGGCTGGCGGACCGCCGCGTCCGTCGGGACGATCATCCTCGACCGTCGCTACGGCCTCGCGCAGGGCTTCGAGCAGTACGACAGCCCGACGACGGAGAAGGCGGGCGACGCCTTCACCGTGATCGAGCGGCGCGCCGACGTCGTCGTCGACCACGCGCTGCGCTGGTTCGCCGGCCTCGTCGCGGGCGAGCGCGCCTTCCTCTTCGTCCACTTCTACGACCCCCATTCGCCCTACGAGCCGACGGCGCCGATGCGCGCGCGCTTCGACGAGCCGTACGACGGCGAGATCGCCTTCTGCGACGCGCAGCTCGCGCGCTTGCTCGAGGGGCTCGAGGCGGGCGGGCGGACGGTCGACGTGGTGATGACGTCGGACCATGGCGAGAGCCTCGGCGAGCATCGCGAGGCGACGCACGGGATCTTCGTCTACGACACGACCGCGCACGTGCCGCTGGTCGTGCGCGCGCCGGGCCGGGTCGCGGCGGGGCGGCGCGTCGCCGAGCCGGTCACGGGCGCCGACGTCGCGCCGACCTTGCTCGACCTCGCGGGCGTCGCGGCCGACGCGCTGCCGGGCGCGAGCGGCCGCTCGCTGCTGCAGGCGCTCGACGCCCCCGATCCGGCGCGCGCGATCTACACCGAGTCGCTGCTGCCGTTCCACTCCTACCGCTGGCATCCGCTGCAGGCGCTGACGTGGAACGGCTGGAAGCTGATCGAGGGCGGCGGCGCCGAGCTCTTCGACCTGCGCGCCGATCCGAAGGAGCAGCACGACCTCGCCGCGCAGGAGCCGGAGCGCGTCGCGCGGATGGCGGAGCGGATGAAGGCGCTTCTGGCGGAGGGCGGTTCGCTCGGATGGGAGGGCGACCTCGCGCTCTCGCCCGCCGACCGCGAGACGCTGGAGAAGCTCGGCTACGCGACGGGCGGCACGGACGCCGATCCGTTCGATCCCTCGCTGCCGCCCGCGAAGGAGCGCGTCGGCGACCTCGCACTGGCGATGCGCGCGCGCGAGCTGACGCAGCAGGGGCGCCTGCTGATGGGCGTCGATCCGGCGAGCGCGCAGCTGCTCGACCCGATGACCGAGGCGCAGCGGCAGCAGAAGGCGGAGGAGGGGCGCGCGCTGCTGCAGGAGGCGCGCAAGCTCGTCGCGCAGGTGCGCGCCGCCAATCCGCGCGACACCGAGATCGACAAGATCGAGGGCTTCGTGCTCCTCACGCTCGGCGACTTCGCGGCCGCCGTCGAGCCGCTCGAGCGCCTCGTCACGACCGACGCGACCGAGATCGGCTCGCGCTTCAACCTCGCGCTCTGCTACGCCGAGACCGGCCACGCCGACTGGGCCGTGCGCGAGATGATGAAGGTCGTCTCGATCGAGCCGCGCTTCACCAAGGCCTACGAGTGGCTCGCGCAGCACCACGGCGGCGGCGGCGACATCGCGCGCGGCGCCTTCTGGCTGCAGCAGCACTCGAAGAACGCCGCGACGCCCGACGAGCGGATCCGCCTCGACCGCAACTTCATCGCCGCGATGAAGGAGCTGAAGAAGCAGGGGCTCGCGCTCGACGTGCCGGCCGACTACCCGATCGCGGAGCGGCTGCCGGAGGGAGTGCTGGCGAAGAAGCGCGCGGCAGGGCAGTAGCTCGGGAGCGCCGGCGCGCGCGCTCCGCCGCCGATCCGTGCCGGGCGCGATTCGGCGGGACTCAGTCGAGCGCGCCGCCCGATTCGGCCACGTCGCGCGCGGTCGTCAGCGCGGTCGCGATCGCGACCTCGACGCCGCGCACCTGCTCTTCGAACGCGAGGCTGAATTCGCCGGCGTGGCGGGCGAGCTGCTCGGGCAGCCACGGGACGTGGAGGAAACCGCCGCGGACGTCCGGCTTGCGGGCGAGCGCGTGCATGAGGCCGAAGAAGAGGTGGTTGCAGACGAAGGTGCCGGCCGTCTGCGAGACGGCGGCGGGGAGGCCGGCGTCACGCAGCGCGCGGACGATCGCCTTGATCGGGAGCGTCGACCAGTAGGCGACGGGCGCGTCGGCGACGATCGCGCGGTCGATCGGCTGCGCGCCGGCGTTGTCGGGGATGCGGGCGTCGTCGACGTTGAGCGCGACCCGTTCGAGCGAGAGCTCGCGTCGGCCGCCGGCCTGGCCGAGCGCGAGGACGAGGCGCGGCGTCGTCGCGGCGAGCGCGGCGTGGAGCTCCTCGAGCGCGCGGCCGAAGACGCACGACAGGACGCGGCCGACGACGCGGTGGCGCTCGATGGTGCGGCCGTCGAGGCGCGCGACGATCTCGGCGGAGGGATTGAGCGGCTCGCCGCCGAACGGCTCGAAGCCGGTGAGGAGGACGGTCGGCGCGGGAGAGGTGGGAGGAGTGGTTGGCATCGGCGTGCGGCGGGTCAGAAGCGATACACCAGCGCCGCCATCGCGGCGAGGTTGAAGAGCCAGCAGGCGAGCGCGAAGGGCGCCTGCGCCTTGATCACCGCGTAACGGTCGGGGATCTCGAGCAGCAGCACCGGCACGACGTTGAAGTTCGCCGCCATCGGCGTGACCAGCGTGCCGCAGTAGCCGGCCAGCATCCCGAACGCGCCCATGATCGCGGGGTCGCCGCCGTGCTGCCGGACGATGAACGGCACACCGATGCCGAGCGTGATCAGCGGGAAGGCGGCGAACGCGTTGCCCATGAGGATCGTGAAGAGCGGCATCGCGACGCAGTAGGCGACGACGGCGCTGAACGGCTCGTTCACCCCGTCCCAGTTCGCTGCGGCGCGCGCGATCACGTCGCCCACCCCGCACTTCGCGAACACGCCGCCCAACGTCGCCAGCAACTGCGGCAGGATCAACGCCCAGCCCAGCAACTGGATCAGCCGCCCACCCTCCCCCATCGCGACCACCACCCGCCACCCCGATCCCCGCGCGCTTCCACCCGCAGTTTCAAATCGGGTTTGAATCTGCGGCTGCGCGGTTCCCGTCAGTCGCAGCGCCAGCAGGAGCGCGACGACGGCACCGAGACCGACGGCGATCGTGTTCGCCTGGCCCGCGTCGACCAGCGGGCGCCCGCCAACCGAGAGCTTCGGCAGCGCGGCGGCGCCGGCGGCAGCGACGATCGCCAGCACCAGCGGTGGAACGAGGAGGCGGTTCCCGAGACGAGCGGCTTCGCGCTCCCGCTCCGTCGTCTCTCCCGCAGTTTTGAACCCGATTCGAATCGGCGGGAGGACCTGCTTGGTGGCGGCGAGGGTGACCATCGCGAGGACGGAAACGCCGACGAGGACGGGGATCAGCGGGTGGCCGGCGAGGGTCGCGGTGGTCGGGACGAGGCGGGCGAAGAAGGTGAGCGAGAGGAGGCTCCAGAAGAGCGTGGCGCCGACGCGGCGCGGGTGGGACTTGGCGCGCGCGACTTGCAGCGCGACGGCGGCGACGACGACGCCGGCGAGGGCGTGGAGCCACTCGACGCTCACGATCACTTCGACCGGGAGCGGCAGGCCGCTCATCGCGCGGCTCCGGTCGAACCGGTCGAACCGTCGGTCGCGGCAGCTGCGGCAGCAACAACCGCAGCGCCAGCAGCCACCGCCGCGGCGTCGATCTCCCGTTCGAGGCGCCGGTAGCGCCAGGCGCCGAGCAGCAGCGCGAAGAGCGCGGTCGGCAGTCCCCACCAGCCGATCGTCTGCGTCGCGACGTCGACGCCGCCGTCCTCGAAGGCGCGCCGGATGATCAGCACCGGCCCGATCGCGACGAAGACGTCGTCGGCGAAGAAGTTGCCCCAGTTCTCCGCGGCGGCAGCGTGGGCGCGCAACTTCATCGTCAGCGCATCGGGCAGCAGGGCGACCTTGCGGCGCGCGGCGCCCTCCGCCATGGGCGCGACCAGCGGGCGGATCATCTGCGCGTGGCCGCCGATCGCGAGGCCGAACATGCTCGCCACCTCGCGCACGAGCTGGTAGGCGAAGAGCACGCGACTCGCCGTCGCGTTCGCGGCGCCGCGGATCAGCGCGGCCGCGCGCGCCTGCAGTCCGTGGCGCTCGAGCAGCCCGATCAGCGGCATCAGCAGCACGATCGGCAGCGTCGTGAAGCGGTTGTCGAGGAAGAGCGTGCCGAGCTGCGCCAGCAGCGCGAGCGGCCCGACCTCGGCGACCAGCTGCGTCGTGATCGCGGCAGCCAGCACGACCAGCAGCGGATGGAGCCGCAGCGCGAAGCCGGCCGCGACGATCGCGACGCCGATCAGCTTCCACGGCTCCGGATCGCCGACGAGCAGCGCCATCACGGCGCCTCGTCGCGCGGCGCTTCGATCGCGACGCCCCGCGCTGCGAGCTCGTTCCGCAGCCGCCGCGCGAAGGCGACGGCGTGGGGCGTGTCGCCGTGGAGGCAGAGCGTGTCGACCGCGACGCGCACCTCGCTCCCGTCGACCGCGCGCACGACGCCGTCGCGCACCATCGACACCACCTGCCCCACCGCGCGCTCCTCGTCCTCGATCAACGCGTCCGGCCGCGAGCGCGGCGTCAGCGTGCCGTCGCGCTGGTAGGTGCGATCGACGAAGCCTTCGCGCACGAAGCGCTGGCCCGCCGCGCGCGCCGCCGTCTCGAGCGCGCTCCCCGGCGGCCCGACGATCGCCAGCTTCCCCGCGACGCGCGCCACCGCCGCGACACACGCCGTCGCCAGCGTCGCGTCGCGCGCGAGCTGGTGGTAGAGCGCGCCGTGCGGCTTCACGTGGCGCAGCGCGACCTGCTGCGCCGCCGCGCGCGCCGCCAGCCGCGCGACCTGCTGCGCCACCAGCTCCTCGACCTCGCGCGACGCGAGCGGCCGCTCGACGCGCCCGAAGTTCGCGCGATCGTCGTGGCCGGGATGGGCGCCGACGGCGACGCCGTGCCGCGCCGCCCACGCGATCGTCGCGTCCATCGTCGCCTCGTCGCCCGCATGGCCGCCGCACGCGACGTTCGCCGACGTCAGCAACGGGATCAGGTCGCGGTCGCCCGCCATCCCCTCGCCGACGTCGCCGTTCAGGTCGATCCGCGCAGCCGCAAGGCCGTGTCGAGCAGCGCCCAAGCGCGCGCCTCCTCGCGATCGAGCGCCTCCGCGTCGGCCAGCCCGATCTCCTCGAAGCGCACGGTATCGCCGGGTCGCCGCTGCGCCAGCCGGCCGAGGTCGACGGCGACGACGTGCGCGATCTTCGGGTAGCCCCCGATCGTCTGGCGATCGGCCAGCAGCGCGATCGGCTGGCCGTCGGGCGGCACCTGGAGCGTGCCCGACGCGACGCCCTCGCTCGGCCGCTCGACCGCGACGCGGCGCGCGAGCGCCGGGCCCGCGAGGCGCACGCCCATCCGGTCGGAGCGCGCCGTCACGGTGAACGCGCGCGACAGCAGCGTCGACCACGCGGCGTCGTCGAAGTCGTCCGCCTGCGGCCCGCGCACGATCCGCAGCGGCGCGTCCGCCGGCCGGAACCAGGCGCGCGACGAGTCGACGAACCAGGACGGCGCGTCGCCGCCGGCGCGCCGCTCGACCGCGAACGTCGCGAGCCGGTCGCCCGCCTGCAGCGCGCGCCCGTCGAGCCCGCCGAACTTCGCGCGCAGGTCGGTCGCCCGCGCGCCCAGCACGAGCGGCACGTCGATCCCGCCCGCGAGCGCCAGCACGCCGCGCGCGCCGCGCGTCAGCGCCCGCAGGTCGAGCACGGTCCCGGCCGCGACGTCGAAGGGCCGCCCGCTCGGGACGCCCGCGACCTGCGCGCCGGTCAGCGCGACGCGCGTCGCCTTCACCACCCGCAGCCGCGGCCCCATCAGCGCGAACTCGAGCGCCGCCGCCCCTTCGTCGTTCCCGACGAGCCGGTTCGCGACGCGCAGCGCGAAGCGATCGACCGCGCCGCCCGGCGCGATCCCCTGCGCCTGCAGGCGCGGCCGGCCGAGATCCTGCACCGTCGTCTGCGCGCCCGGCTCCGCCACTTCGAGCGTCGCGCGCGACGCGGCGACGCGGATCGCCCGCTTCGCCTCGCCGACGCCGCCGCGCACCCGGCGCGCGAGCGCCCGCGCGCCGATCGGTTCGAAGCGCACCTCGTCGCCCATCGCCAGCAGCGCCGCCGGCTCGCGCGCCGGATCGAAGAGGCGCGCGCTCGTCCGGCCGAGGACGTTCCAGCCGCCCGGCGAATCGAGCGGATAGACGCCCGCGTGGTCGCCGCCGATCGCGACGCTGCCGGCCGGCACGACGAGGCGCGGCGTCGCGCGCCGCGGCACCGCCAGCTCGCGCGGCAGTCCCGCGAGGTAGCCGAAGCCCGGCATGAAGCCGACCGCCGCGACGCGATAGCGCGCCGCCGCGTGGCGCTCGACCACGTCGGACGGCGAGAGTCCCGCGCGCTCCGCGACCTGCGCGAGATCGGGCCCGAGCTTGCCGCCGTAGGCGGTCGGCAACGCGTGCGCGCGAGGCGTCCGCGCCGTCGCGACGACGCCCGCCGCGGCGACCTCCTCGATCCAGCGCGCGACGATCGCCAGCGGCGACCCGTCGCGCGGCGTCGCGATCGCGCGCGGCTCGATCTGGACCGTGACGGTCGCGAAGGCGGGCACCACCGCCACGACGCCGGCCGGCGCGACGCGTGCGAGCGCCTCCGCCAGCGCGCTCGCCCGCGCCGCCCCCTCCTCGCCGCCGCCCATCCGCGCCAGGAGCGCGGCGTCGCCGAGCGGCTGGAGGTCGAGCGCGGCCGGGAGCGGCGGTTCGGCGGCGATGGCCCTCTCCTCGGGACGGTCGGGGCGGCGATCGTAGAGGCTGGAGGCGCGACCGTGACGCGGCCGCCGTCGGGCCGCTCCTTCTCACGGCGTGCCCATGCGAGGCGAGCGATGAGCGAGGTCGAGATCGGCGGCGAACACGGCGCGGAGCCGCGCCTCACGGCGGCGGAGGCGCTCTTCCTCGAGTTCCTCTCGCAGCAGGAGGCGGAGGCGCCCGTCGACTTCGACGAGTTCCTGCGCCGCCATGCCGCGCTGGCCGACGAGCTGCGGCGCCTCCACGACGACTGGCTCGGCGTCGCGCGCGTCGCGGCGCGGCTGCGCGAGGACGAGGACGGCCGCGCGGCGACGACGGCGAAGCGCGGCGACTCGGAGCTCCACCTCGCGAGCGACGGCGAGGGGCCGGGCTCCGAGGTGGCGGGCGAGCTGCTGCGCCGCCTCGTCCGCGAGCGCACCTCGGCTGCGCGCTACGAGCGGCGCGAGGAGATCGGGCGCGGCGGCATGGGCATCGTCCACCGCGTCTTCGATCCGGTGCTGCGCCGCCAGCTCGCGATGAAGGTGATCCTCGCGCGCAAGAGCGACGAGTCGCCGCAGGAACGCGAGCGGACGATGCAGCGGGCGCTGGCGCGCTTCCTCGAGGAGGCGCAGGTCACGAGCCAGCTCGACCATCCGGGCATCGTGCCGGTCCACGAGCTCGGCATCGACGCTACCGGGCGCGTCTACTTCACGATGCGCCTCGTCCGCGGCCGCGAGCTGCGCAAGATCCTCGACCTCGTCAAGCGCGGCGAGGAGGGGTGGACGCGGACGCGCGCGCTCCACGTGCTGCTGAAGGCGTGCGAGGCGATCGCCTACGCGCACGACAAGCGGGTGATCCACCGCGACCTGAAGCCCGCCAACGTGATGGTCGGCCGCTTCGGCGAGGTCTACGTGATGGACTGGGGGCTGGCGCGCGTGCTCGGCCGGCGCGACGCCCACCAGCTGGAGCTGCGCCACAGCTCCGACGTGAGCGCGGTCGAGACCGACCGCCGCCGCTTCGGCGACGCCACGCCCGGATCGCCGCTGATGACGCTCGACGGCAACGTGCTGGGCACGCCGCAATACATGTCGCCCGAGCAGGCGGCCAACCGCATCGACGCGATGGGGCCGCGCAGCGACGTCTACTCGCTCGGCGCGATCCTCTACGAGCTGCTCGCCGGCCACGCGCCCTTCACGCCGCCCGGCGCCCCGCACACGCCGCGCTCCGTCTGGCAGGCGCTGATGGCGGGGCCGCCGCCGCCGCTCGAGCAGGCGGCGCCCGACGCGCCGGAGGAGCTCGTCGAGATCTGCCGCAAGGCGATGGCGCGCAAGGCGGACGCGCGCTACGCGTCGGCGCTCGAGCTCGCCGCGGAGATCGAGGCGTTCCTCCATCGCCGGCCGGTCGCCGCGCACGCGCCGACGCTCCCCTACCTCGCGCGCCTCTGGTACGAGCGCAACCGGACGCTCGCGCGCGTCGCCGGCGCGGCGCTGCTGCTGGTCGCCGCGCTCTCGGCGCTCTTCAGCTGGTGGCACCACGTCGAGCAGCAGGAGGTCGAGCGGCTCGGCCGGCTGCGGCTCGCGGAGGCGCTGGCGACCGAGGCGGAGCGGCAGTTCCTGCCCGATCCCGAGCTCGTGCCCGAGATCGAGCGCTGGCTGCGCGAGGTCGACGCGCTGCTGCCGACGGAAGCGGCGACGCGCGAACGGCTCGCGCGCGCGAAGGAGCGGAGCGACCTGCGCGAGACGCAGCAGCTCGAGGCGCCGGCGGTCGCGCTCGAGCGGCTGCGCGAAACGCTGCGGCCGGCGGTGGCGGCGTGGCTCGCGCCGCTCCGCTCGTTGCGCGCGACGACGCTCGAGGCGCCGGCGGCGGCGGAGGCGTGGCGGGCCGCGTTGGCCGATCTCGCGGGCGATCCGCGCTTCGCGGGGTTCGCGCTGCAGCCGCGGCTCGGGCTCGTGCCGCTGCGGAAGGATCGCGACTCGGGCTTGTGGGAGTTCTGGGTCGCGCTCTCGGGCGCGGCGCCGCGCGTCGACGAGAGCGCGCCGCGCGGCTACGCGCTCGAGGAGGGGAGCGGAATCGTGCTGGTGCTGGTGCCGCCGGGCGAGGTCGACGTCGGCTTCCCGAGCCGCGTCGAAGTCGAGCTGACGCAGGTGGCCGCGCCCGGCCGGCATGCCGTCGAGGCGCCGCTGCTGGTCTCGAAGTTCGAGGTGACGCAGGCGCAGTTCACCCGCGTGATGGGCTTCAATCCGTCGCAGTTCATCGCCGGCTACTCGAAGAGCGGCAAGGGGGGCGGCGAGCACGCGATCACCGGCCTCCATCCGGTCGAGTCGGTCGTCTGGGCCGACGCCGACGCCTTCTGCGGGCGGCTCGGCCTCGAGCTCCCCGCCGAGAAGGACTGGGAGTACTTCGCCCGCGCCGGCGCGCGCGGCGCCGTCTGGTGGCACGCCGAGCCGGAGCTGGCGGCCGGCGTGAAGGTCGACGGGAAGCTCCATCCGTCGCTGCGCGCGATCGTCGCCGAGCTCGCCGCGCACGAGAACTACTACGACGCCTCGTGCGCCGACGTGCAGCCGAGCCTCGCCGCGCTCGACGGCGACGACGGCTTCGCCTACCACGCGCCGGTCGGCTCGAAGGCGAAGAACGGCTTCGGCCTCTTCGACGTGCTGGGCAACGTCGCCGAGTGGTGCCGCGACCGTTACGAGCAGCCGGGCATGAAGCTGGTCAAGCGCGACTTCCGCGGCGGCCATTGGCTCGCCGCCGATCCGCCGCTGCTCTTCCTGTCGCGCGTGCAGACCGACAATCCGTCGGTGCCGCAGTCCTACCGCGGCTTCAGGCCGGTCGCGCCCTTCGCGCCAGCGCCCCGCCGATGATCCAGCCGAGCGCGAGCCCGGCCGCCGCGGCCACGACCACCGCCCACGCCGCGAACTTCATGTTGTCGACCGGCGGATCGATCTCGACGCCGACCACGCCGCCCTTGTCGTCCGACGTGACGAGGTCGTCGCGGTACTTGCGGTCGTCGCTGCGCCGCGGATTCGCGACGGTCAGCGGCGCCGCGACGCCGGCGCGGTCGCCGAAGCCGGGCGAGTAGCGCTGGACGTGCAGCGCCTTCTGCTCGTCGACGCTGAACTCCGACGCCTTCTTGCGCTGGATCGACGCGCCGTCGGACCAGGTGCACCAGAGCTCGATGCGCCAGGCCGGATTGCTGAACGGCGCCTTCTGCAGCAGGTCGTAGACGGTCATGCCGGCGACCTGCCGCGGCAGGTCGTAGGCGCCGACGCTGATCTGCTGCGGCGCTTGCGCGCGCAGCGTCGTCGCGAGCAGGAACGCGGCGGCGACGCAGCGCACGAGCGCCAGCGTCCACGCACGACCGCGGGAACCGGTGCGGCAGTCCGCTCGGCGCATGGCGTCGTCTCCCCCTCACGGATCGCGCGGCGCGATCCGGCTTCGCCGTGACCGGTCGCAAGCGTGGCGAGGAGCAGGCGTCGAATCCAGCGAAGCGGCCGTTCCCTCGGGCGGCGGCCCTCCGCGCGCCGGTCAGCGCCGCTCCTCCATCAGCCCGATCGCGTTGCCTTCGGGGTCGCGCACGAAGGAGAGCCAGAGCTCGTGGTCGGGGAGCTTCGCGACGAGGTGGGGCTCCTGCATCGGCGATGCGCCGCGGGCGACGAGCTTCGCGTGGGTCGCGGCGAGGTCGGCGACGCGGAAGTAGAGGACGGAGTTCGCGCCCGGCTTCGCGCCGGCGCCTTCGGGATTCGCGACCATCAGGCGGACGCGGCCGGCCATGAGGAAGGCGAGCTTCGGTCCCGGCTGGAAGAGGAACGGCAGCCCGATCACGTCGCGATAGAAGGCGACCGCGCGCGCGACGTCGTCGACCGAGAGCGCGATCTGGCCGATCTCGCCGAGAGCGGGACCAGGGGACGCGCGGGTCGGTTCCATCGGGTCGCTCCTCGCCGGACGCGCGCGCGATCGGCGCGGCGGTCCCGCGGCGCGGGGCGACCGGAAGGCTACTGCCCGAAGAGCTGATCGAGGCGCGACGCCACCTGCTTGCCGAGATCCTCGGACGGGTAGCGGTCGTTCAGCACGGCCTCGAGCTCGGTCTTCGGCGAGATCACGAAGCCGAGGCGCTTGCCGGTCTCCGCCTCGAGCTCGGTCACGACCTGCGCCTCGAGGTCGGCGTAGGTCGCGACGAGGAGGTAGTCGCCGAAGAGGTCGAGCGGCAGGATCTTGTGGTGGTGGATCGTCTCGGGCGTCAGCGCCGCGCGGACGTCCTTCGGCGGGTCGTACGACTTCGCGCCGACGTAGGGCAGCGAGAGCTGGTGGACCAGCGCCTTGGCGAGGTCGTACTCGGTCGCCATGCCGCGCGCGAGGATGACGTCGGCGATGCGCTCGCCGGTCTGCCCCGCTTCCGCCGCGACCTCCTCGAGCTGCTCGGGCGTGAGCATCCCCTCGGCGCGCAGCACCTGGCCGGCGTTCAACGAGGAGATCTTGGTCGCGTTGCGCATCGGGGGTCTCGGTGTCCCGATCGGCGACCCGGCTCGCCCGACTTGAGCGCGAGGGGGCCGCCCGGGAAGCCGTTGCCCGACCCGCGGCCTCAGACGTCGAGGTTCCGCACCTCGAGCGCGTGCTTCTCGATGAACGCGCGGCGCGGCTCGACCTCCTCGCCCATGAGGATGGTGAAGATCTCGTCGGCCCGCATCGCGTCCTCGGTGCGCACCTGGTAGAGCGTCCGGATCTTCGGGTCCATCGTCGATTCCCAGAGCTGCTCCGGGTTCATCTCGCCGAGGCCCTTGTAGCGCTGGATCTCGACGTCGCGCTCGCCGTCGCGGCGGATCACCTCGGCCACCTCGCGCAGGCTCTGCAGCGCGTGCGCGCCGCCCTCGAGCTCGAGCGTGAAGGGCGCCGGCGTCGCGGCCGCCTTCGCGCCGAGCGCGTGGTCGAGCGAGAGGCCGTGGAGCGAGAGCCCGGCCAGCGCCTCCTGCGCGTCGTCGCGCTCGCCGCGGAGCCGCAGGACGCGCACGTCGGCCGCGTCGTCGCCTTCGTAGCTGACGGTGAGGTCGGGCTTCCGCGCGCGCTCGCCGTCGAGCCACTGGTTCAGCTCGCGGTCGTCCGCGAACCAGCGCTTCGCGCCGGCGTGCTGGGCGCTCAGGACCGGCAGCTTGACGGGATCCTCGCGGCCGGCGGCGACGACCTCGCGCAGCGAGATGCCGCGCCGCTCGAACGCCATCGCGGCCCGCTCGAGGCGCGCGAGCTGGTCGAGCAGCGGCTTCAACGCGTCGCCCGCGACCTTCTGCCCGCGCGCGGCGATCGTCAGCGTCGCGTGCTTCACGCCGAGGTCGCGCTTGATGCGGAGCAGATCCTCCTCGTTGTGGACGTACTCCTCGTGGCGGCCGCGCTTGATGCGGTAGAGCGGCGGCGCGGCGACGTAGATCCGTCCGGCGTCCACCAGCTGGCGCATCTGCCGGTAGAAGAAGGTCAGCAGCAGCGTCCTGATGTGCGACCCGTCGACGTCGGCGTCGGTCATGATGATGACCTTGCCGTAGCGCAGCCGCGCGAGGTCGAAGTCGTCCGCGCCGATGCCGGTGCCCAGCGCCGTGATGATCGTCCGGATCTCCTCGTGGCCGAGCATCTTGTCGAGGCGCGCCTTCTCGACGTTCAGGATCTTGCCGCGCAACGGGAGGATCGCCTGCGTCCGGCGGTCGCGCGCCTGCTTCGCCGAGCCGCCTGCCGAGTCGCCCTCGACCAGGTAGATCTCGGCGTCCTCCGCCTTGCGCGTCTGGCAGTCGGCGAGCTTGCCGGGCAGGCCGCCGCCGCCCATCGCGCTCTTGCGCACGAGGTCGCGCTGCTTGCGGGCCGCCTCGCGGGCGCGCATCGCGAGGAGCGCCTTGTTGACGATCGACTTCGCCTCGCCCGGATGCTCCTCGAGGAAGGCGCCGAGCTGCTCGTTCACGACGGTCTGGACCGCGCCCTCGACCTCCGCGTTGCCGAGCTTGACCTTCGTCTGGCTCTCGAACAGCGGGTCGGGCACCAGCACCGAGATCACCGTCGCGAGCCCCTCGCGGAAGTCCTCGCCCGCCGGCGGGTTCTCGTTCTCCTTGATCAGCCCTTCCTTCTTCGCGTAGGCGTTGAGCGTGCGCGTCAGCGCGCTGCGGAAGCCGGAGAGGTGGGTGCCACCCTCGTGCGTGTTGATGTTGTTGGCGAAGCAGTAGACGTCCTCGTGGAAGCCGTCGTTGTACTGCAGCGCCACGTCGATCACGAGGCGGTCGACCACGTCTCGGCCGGCGACCTGCTTGGGGATCTCGACCTCCTTGTGGAGGTGGATCACGGTCGCGTGGATCGGCGTCTTGTTCTGGTTCAGGTTCTCGACGAAGGTCTCGATCCCCTTCTCGAAGCGGTAGCTCTCCGCGAAGCCGGTCCGCTCGTCGGAGAGGTCGATGGTGAGCCCGCGCGCGCCGAGCAGGTAGGCGAGCTCGCGCAGCCGCTTCGCCAGCGTCTCGTGGCTGAAGACGGTCTCCTGGAAGATCGCCGCGTCGGGCTTGAAGGTGACCTTCGTGCCGCGCTTCGTCGTCGCGCCGAGCGTCTTGAGCTCGGTGCGCCGCGCGCCGCGCGCGAAGCTCATGTGGTGGACCTGCTCGTCGCGGAAGACCTCGACCTCGAGCCACTCCGAGAGCGCGTTCACCACCGACGCGCCGACGCCGTGGAGCCCGCCCGAGACCTTGTAGGTGTCGTGGTCGAACTTGCCGCCCGCGTGCAGCTTGCAGAGCACGACCTCGACCGTCGGGATCCCCTCGCTCGGGTGGACGTCGACCGGGATGCCGCGGCCGTCGTCCTCGACCGAGACCGAGCCGTCGGCGCGGATGCGGACGTGGATCGTCTTGCAGTGGCCCGCCATCGCCTCGTCGATCGAGTTGTCGACGATCTCGAAGACGAGGTGGTGGAGGCCGCGGAGCGTGACGTCGCCGATGTACATCGCCGGCCGCAGCCGGACCGCCTCGAGCCCCTCGAGGACCTTGATCGAGGAGGCGTCGTACGCGCCCGACTTCGCCTTCGGCTTCGGGCCGTCGCCCGACGCCGACGCCGCGACCTTCGATTCACCGCTGGCCATGCGCCCTCCACGACCCGTTCTTGAAGACCACCTCGGCCAGCTCCTCGAGGCCCGGCTTGCGGCGGAGCTGCTCGACGCAGGCGCCGCGCGCGAAGGCCTGGTACTCGAACGCGCGCGCGGCCGACTTCACCTCGAGCGCGAGCTTCCCCTTGCGGTAGCTCGCGACCCGCAACCCCGACGCCGCCGGCCCGAAGACCGCGGCGACGGCCTCCTCGATCTGCGCCTGCGCCAGCGGCCCGGGGCCTTGCTGGAGGTTGAGCTTGGCGAGGAGCGTGCCGAGCCGATGCATCGGCCGCCCCTCACAGGCTCATCGGCATGACGACGTACGAGAAGCCCGGCAGCGGCCGGAAGACGCACGCCGCGACCGAATCGCGGAACGTGAACGGCAGCTTCTCCGGCAGCTTGAGCTTGGCGAAATCGAGCAGGAACGCCGGGTTGAACGAGATCTTCACCTCGGCCCCGATGTAGTCGACCGGCATCTCGCTGCGAGCGTCGCCGCGCCCCTCGTGCTTGCCCGCGAGGACGAGGCTGCCCTCGCTGAAGGTGAGCGCGATCGCCGGCGCGTCGTCGCCCGCCATCACGTTCACCTGGCGGACGCAGTTGAAGAACTCGTCGCGGTCGAGCTGCACCGTCGTGCCCGAATCCCCCGTCGGCAGCACGCCGCGGTAGTCGGGGAACTCGGCGTCGCGCGAGGTCGCGGTGAGGACCGTGTTGCCGCACTGGAGCAGCGCGCGCCGCTTGCTGAGGTGGAGGCCGACGATCTCCGCGGCCGGACCGATCGCGCGCAGGAAGTGCGTCACCCCCTTGAGCGGCACGATCTCCTTCACCGCGTGGGGCGCCGGCGCCTCGAGCGTCGCCTCGGCCAGCGCGAGGCGCCGGCCGTCGGTGCTGACCATGCGGATCGACTTGCCCTCGAGCTCGACGAGGATGCCGTCGATCGCGTAGCGGCCGAGCTCCCGGCTGGCGGCGAACTCGGTCCGCTCGGCCAGGTCGCGGAAGAGCGCGGCGGGGAGGTCGACGAACTGCTGCGTCTCTCCCACCGCGACCTCGGGGAAGTCGGCGGGGTTGTCGCCGCTGACGCGGAACTGGCCCCGGCCCGAGCGCAGCAGCGCGACGTTGCCATCGGTGGAGAGGTCGATCGTCTCGCCCTGCGCCTCGCGCAGGATGTTGGCGAGCGTCCCAGCCGGAAGTGCGACGGTCCCTTGTTCCTCGATCAGCAGCGGCTTGTGCCGCGCGCGCAGCGAGACCTCGAGGTCGGTCGCCAGCAGCTCGAGCTCGGCGCCGTGGGTCTTGAAGAGGATGTGCTGCAGGATCGGACGGGTGCCGCGGCTGGCAGTGACTCCGCCGACGACGCCGACGATCTCCTGCAGCTCCTTGCGGTCGCAGCGCAGCTTCATGCCTTGCTCATCCCTCTTCCGGCTCGCCGCAACGGATCTGCGGGCGCCGGATTCTATGGAGAAGGAAGACAACTCGTCGTGTCCCTGTTCCTGGGGTCGCGTGAATCGGGACAACCGCGGCGGCTGGAGCGCTAACTCGAACGGAGAGAGGGACTTGCGGCCGGGCCGCGGGACCCGCCGCGAGGGGAGAGATCGTGGACTCCAATCCCTCGTTCCCCACCCGTCGCGAGGGGGCCGAGCGAGGTCGCCGAAGCGTGGGGACGGCGGGGCAAGTTCGCGGCGGCTTGGCCGGGGATTTTCCGGGAGTTCCCCACCGACCTTGGAGCGCGCGCGCGTCGCTGAACGGGCCGGAACGCGCGCGAGCG
>Ga0315910_10000267_pt1 | contig 57283 bp, 102 predicted proteins | sample EdamamesoilMG_FD_204470 | JGI IMG/M metagenome (GOLD analysis project Ga0315910, IMG submission 204470) | Garden soil microbial communities collected in Santa Monica, California, United States - Edamame soil | ecosystem: Environmental > Terrestrial > Soil > Garden | place: USA: California... | reverse complement strand
ATCTTCCGCTGTTCGACACCAGCCTTGAGCGCCGCAGCGCACACGGCGACGAGCCGGTCCGACCACTCGGCGTACAGGACGTGCCACACCGAGGGGCGGGCCTCCCACGTCTCCGTCGTCTCGACGCCGAGGGGTGCGTCCTTCTCGGCGCGCTTCGTGACCCCGCCGGCCAACTGTTCGGCTTCGAGGGCCTGAACCATGCCCCGCAGCCACACGACGTGCCCGTGGCACCACTGGACCTGTTCGAGGAGGGCCTCGGCGGGGGTGATGTCGGTGCGGGCGCCGAAGGAGACGACGGCCCGTTCGGCTTCGGCTAGCTGGAGGCGGCGGGCGGCGGCTTCCTTCGCAGCTTTCGTGCCGGACCCGTGGACGCGGCACGTGAAGCCGCCTTCGATGGCCTTCCGGGCGCACTGCTTGCCCGTGCTCTTGGAGTTCGCGGCGCATTGCTGGGCCATCAGGCAGCCCGCCCTTCCGTCGCAGCGGCTCGGCGGCGCCGTTCCCGGTCGCGATACCACTCATTGCGGCAGGGCCGACAGCGTCTCGCCGCTCCGTCCACGACGATGTTCTCCGCCACCCATGGATGCCGTCCGGACCTACAGAGGCCCGAGGAGTTCCCGACTGCCCCGCGCTCCACGTTGGTGCCCTGTGGGACGAGGTCGAGGTGGTCCGGGCGCACACACGAGGGGTTCCGGCACAGGTGGTCCATCACGAGACCAGGTGTCGGTGGCTCCCCGTATGCCAGTTCATACACGTAGCGGTGCGCTAGACCTGTGCCTCGACCACCGGGGCGCCCGTACCTGCCGTAGCCGTACGAGTCCCTGCATGCGGTCCAGACCCAGCATTCGGGGGTGATCTCGAACTTCGACGTGAACCGTGTCGGCCAGGTGTCGACCAGACTCAGCAGCGCGTCCGGCGCGGGGCCTGGGGGGTGGATTGGGTTCGGGTCGGCGCCGCGCTTCCTGCCGGGGTGCGCTTGCGCCTTTATGGGGCTGCTCGGATCGGACTGGCTACTTGAGGCGTCGGCGCAGTCCATGGGTGTCGCGTCGTTCACGGTGGCTCCCGGTCCCGGCGGTTATCGTGGGGTCGCGGTCCACGCGACTGCCACACCCTCCGGGGTGCCGCCCTCCTGTACGTTCCGCCCCTCCCCTGGCCGGGGGTGGGGCGGTTCGTGTTTTACGAGGTCACAGGGTTATTGTCACCCGGGATGTACCCGTCGAGCGGCTCTCCCGACTGCATCCGCTCCCGGACGTGGCGAGCGACGTCGTAGTGACCATCGAGGGCCGCGTCTTCGTCCGGCCACCGCTGGATGTACGGCTTGCCGGTCGTGCCGCCTGACCAGAGGCGGACGAACGTCGCCCAGTGGGTTCCGCACCCGCTGCGGATGGTGTCGATCTGGATGCGATCGCCGGTAGCCGTGACCAGCATGATGGACCGAAGTCTCGTCGCGGCGGTCACGGGTTGCCTCCGTAGTAGTCGGGCAAGGGATCGGGCTGGCCGAGCGTGCCGCGCAGCCAGTTGTAGAGGACCCACGCCGTGCGGCCGTTGCCGTCACGGAACGGGTGGACGTCGAGGAACGCCTTCACGAACTGGTCGGTGTCGGTGTCGGCGTCGAGCAGGTCGAACATGCGGGTGAGGTTCGGCACGATCAGTTCGTGGTCGTTCGCCGTCCCCCCGGACGGGAACACGGCTGGGCCGACGCGGAACGTGCGCGCCTTGTCCGGTTCGATCATCGCGCCGAGCCAGCGAACGTCGTCGAGTGTCGGCAGGCGGTGAGCGGATTCAAGCACCGAGGCGTGAGCGATCAGCAGGCACTCGGTCGCGGCTGGTCGTTCGGCGACGACCTTGATCTGTCGCTCAACCTCACGGGCCGCTACGGACGCCACCCGCTCCAGGTCCACGCTCACCGTCCCCTCGCCGCCTCGATCACTGCCCGCCCCAGCAGGGCACCCACCACGGCGGACACGGCCAGGACGACGACAGCCACGACGGTCGCGGCGACAGGATGCGGGGTCACTTGGACACCTCCGCGCACTCAGCTGTCTGCCACGCCTCAGCCACCTGCGCTTGAACGGCCTTCCCCCGCTCCGAGACGGCCCGGGGCCAATCCCGCAGCACGGAGAGCAGTGAGCAGAGTTCCTCGCGGGTCGCCGGACGCTGCATCATCTCCGTCGCGTACGGGTCGTAGTCGGGCTGACGGGGCCGGGCAGCGAAGGACAGCAGGACCACGATGATGAAGGTGACGACCAGCAGCAGGGCGTCGACCGGCTCGAATCCCCTTCGCGAGCGCTGGGCGTCCTTCAAGACGTCGACCGAGGAACGACTGGTGACCGCGCCCATCACGCCGCGTCCTCCCCGTCGGCGAAGTCGAGGGCGTTCTCGAGAATGATCGCTTGGACGGTTCGGCTGAACGAGTCGTCGTCGTCCTCGCGCAGAGCCTCGACTGCGTCAGTCAGCGCCTTCCGCAGAATCTCGTTCTCCTGCTCCAACGCGACCGCCACCTCACGGGCCCGGTCACGCTCGCGGGTCATCTCGGCCAGCTCGCGCAGTGCGTCGAGCAGGGACTGGCTGGAGGCGAGGATCGTCACGCGTCATGCTCCGATCTGGGGTGCAGGGATGGTCGAGTCGGGCGTGGCGTCGTCCTGGTCGGCCCACCGTTCGGCGGGCACGAACAGCCCGTCGTCGGTGAGGAGCCACCAGCCCGGCCACCACTCGTTCGGGTGGAGGAACGCGGGCTCGGTCGTGGGGTCCTGGTCTTCGCGGAGGTGCAGGCCGAGCGCTCCAGCCAGGGCGGAGTGGGCGCCGATCCACTGGTGGCAGTGGACGCAGACGCCGATCAGGTTCGCGGGCTGGTTGTTGGTGCCCTGGGACCGGTTGACGCGGTGGTGGGTCTGGACGCGTTCGCCGGCGCAGCCAGGTAGGCGGGGTTCGCACCGGCCGCCCGAGCGACGGGCGACGATGGCGTACCCGGAGGCCTCGGTCCAGCGCTTCGGCGGGGCCGTCACCGTTCGCGCTCCATGCTCGCCGCGATCTCCTGCGCCACCCGGGCGAACGCCGCGCCTGCGCGTTGTGCAGCTGCATCGACCCTCTGCATTGCGGCGATGAACTGGCTCGCGTCGAAGGTGATCCGGATCCGGACGGTGGGGCGTGGCTTCGGGTGCCACGGTTCCCGCGCGGGCTCGGTGCCGAGCCATGTGGTGTTCCTGCAGGGGCACCGCATCGGCCAGCCGTCGGTGGCCTCGACATCGTCGAAGCACCACCGCTCCCCGTGCGGTCGGTGACCGCACGTTGGGCAGCCCAGGGTGGCGATGTCGCGCGGGTAGATGCTGGTCGGCTGCGGCATCAGACGTCACCCCGCACGAGCGCGGCAGCGGCGTTCATGCCGGCCCGGTCGAGTTCCTCGGCGATCTGGTGGCGTCGGACCTGCTCCGGGTCGTTGTCGACCGCAGCGGGCTCACGGCTGGCCTGGGCGGAGGCGTAGGACGCTGCCCACGCGGCGCGCACGTCCTCCGGTGGGCCGCTCACGCGCTACCGCCTGCCAGTGCATCGCTCCACGTGAAGGCGACGGGCGTCCGGGTCCGCCCGCGGCCGAATGGGTTCTCGTCGCTGTACTGGCTGGGCTGGTTGTAGACGTCCCGGATCACCTCGTGCGGACCGTCGTGGCCTGCGACCCGAGCGCACGGGACCTCGATGAAGGGGGCGACGTCGAACCAGATCGACGCGGGGCACTTCACGAGCCACCGCCGAACGGCAGTTGGGCGAGCACCTCGGCGGGCGGCGTCCACAGCCCGAGCGCGCCCCGGGCAGGCACCCGCTCGTCGCCGTGGAACTCCCGCCCCTCCCCGAGCACGAGGTGGAAGTGGTCCGGCATCGCCCACGGCGAGCACGAGCCAGCGGTCGGCCAGTGCACGCTTTCGAGGGTGACGAGGCCGACGAAGCAACGGGTGGGTAGTGACGAGCCGACGTAGTTGTTCGCTGTAACGCCCAGGTGCTTCGCCAGGAGCCTCGCGAGCACCGGGTGGTCGAACGCCGTCTTGTCCCAGGCTGCTCCCGCGTGGATCAGCAGCGGTCCCCGGTACTTCCCGGCGATGTTCCGGGTGCGGTTCTCGACGTCCTTGTGGCCGTCCACGATCGCCCACGCCCACGGCTGCCGCACGGTGATCGCCTTCACGCGGCACCGTCCCGGCGGGCCTGGGCCCAGGCGAGCAGGTCGGACGTGGACGGCAGCCGCGGGAAGCGCAGGCGCTCCTCCTCGCCGTCCAGGATCTCGCGGTACTCGTGCACGTTGAGGTCGCCGCACTGCGAGCACACCCGCAGCCGCACCGGGTGGCCGGCATCGCGGGCCACGTCCGACTCGTTAGGGAACAGCGTCACCACGACCGACGGGTCACCGGGGTAAACCTGCTGGCCGTGGGCCCACTCAACGGGGCAGACGAAGCTGCGGTGCGTCCGCTCGACCTTCGTGACGTTCACGCTTCTCGCTCCAACTCGGGGCCGGGTTCGGTAGGAGGTTCGGCGGCGGGTTCCAACAGGGGTTGGCCGAACATCCTCCGGGCCGCGGCACGAGCAGCTGCCACCTCAGCAGGCGTCCGGTTCCGCGCGACCGTGTCCGCGTAGTGCTGCGCCTGCGCGGCCTCGTCACCGAGTTCGGGGACGTCCCGGACGAACACCTCGTGGAACTTCCGCCACGGCGCGCCGGACAGTCGTTCCTTGTCCTCAGCCGTCAGCAGCGAGCCCATCGTGAAACTGCCGTCGTCCTCGGCGACGAGGGACGCCCACCCGACGGGGCGGAATTCCACCAACTCGGAACGCTGGGCGGCGCCCATCTGGACTATGGCGCGAGCCGCTCGGTCCGCCACCATGTCCACCTCGGCCCACAGCCGGCGGATCTCGGCGGTCAGCTTGGGCACCACGTCCCGCGCCCACCCGTCCCGGACGGTGGTGGCGTCGGCGTCGACCTGCGCCAGCCACTCCTCGGTGACCTCATCAGCCACGGTCGGGCTCCTTCCTCGCGATTCGGGCGGCGAGGGCCTTGGCTGCTGAGGCAGCCCGTGCCTGGTTCGCGTCCCACTGGCCCATCGGGTCGGCCCAGGACGCGTCGATGTCTGAGGCGATCCGCTCGCGCTCGGCGCGGCGTTGCTGGTCGCGGTCCTGCGCGAGCCACGCCACGACGTGCGGGCTGCGCAGGCCCTCATCCACTAGGGGCGGCTCCAACGTCGGGGGCACCCGGGCCGCGGCCAGCTGCTCGATCAGGTGGCGGGCGAACGCTGCCTGCATCTCCGTCACGAACTCGACGACGGTCTGGTCTCCCCGTTGGAACGCCCACCCGCAGCCGGGAGCCACGCACGTGTACTCGTCCTGGCCGGGGGTGCGCGCCGACCGGTGGACGGTGAGCACCTGCACGGCGGTGTCGTCAGCCAGCATCGGGGACCACCTCGACCACGACCGGGCTGCCGTAGGAAAGCGAACCGGACCTCAGGTCACGCTCGCCGGGAGCCGCCCACAGGTCGGGGCCGGTCTTCGTCCAAGTCACCCCGAGGCAATCCCTGACCTGCGTCCCCACGGGATGCCCGCGCAGTGCGTCCGCGGCGACCATCCGTTGCTTCGTCATATTCGACTCGCTCACCCGGACTCACCTGCCCACGTCAGAGCGGCCCACCGGTGCAAGCCCTCGTGCCCCGCGTCGAGCTCGCACACGTAACCGCGACGCCCGTGGATCTTCTGCGCGATCTCCGGCATCTGGTGTGGTCCTTCGTGCTTGCACCGAGACGCCTGGTAGGCCTTCACGGCGGCGGCCAGCGCGTCCAACGCTGGCTGATCGATGGAGCCCTGGACACGGATCGGGGTGCCGTCGCTCGCATGGGTCACGTGGCAGCCGCCGCGCTTCTCCGTCACCGGGACTCACCCGCCTTCCGCGCGTCCTCCGCAGCCCAGATGCGCGCCATGAACGCGTCCCGGTCGGAACGGACCAACTCCAGATCGAACGGGACACCCACACGCTTCGCCCACGACAACACGCCGCCCTCGGACGGTCCGTAGGCGATCGGGACCGCGCCGAGCAGGAGGGCGCGGGCACGCTTCGCTGCCGTGACATCGAAGTGCTCGATCGGGGTGCCGGGCTTCTGGATCCACTCCGGTCGCAGCCCGAGGCGGGCGGCGAACTCTCGGAGTTCCTCGCTGGTGTCGGCCATCAGGTGCGACCAGCGACCCCGGACGACGCGCTTCCCGTTCGGGACCTCGGCGGGGACGCACATGTCGTCCACGTAGACCGTCACCGAGGCTCACCCGCCTCGACGTCCAGGCCGAGCGCAGCGGCCTGGCTTTCGGGGTGCATCGATCTCCGGTGATCCGGGAGCGCCCGCTTGCTGAGCTCGATGCCGCACCCGGGGCAGGACGCCTTGCTTGCGCGATACCGAGCCGTCTTATCGCGAGAACATGCCCGACACCTTCGCTTTCTCCGGCCGTCGTTGCGGAGCTCTATGCGGGTGTTGGCGGTATCGAACGGGTGACCGTTCGCGCAGAACTCTTTGCGGGCGTTCTCTGCCGAGATGCCCACGCCCCGGAGGACGTTCTCGTGGTTGGTCACGAGTTCAAGGTGGTCCGGGCGTACACAGTCGCGGCGCCTACAGAGGTGGTCCAGGACCAGCCCCTCCGGAGTGGGTCCGTGAATGGACTCCCACAGAAGGCGGTGGGCGCGATGGTTGGTCGTGCCGATACTGATGTAGCCGTACCCATCCCTTATGGTGCCCAACCAGGTCCAGCACTCACCTGACGCGTCCACTCGCGCCCAGAATCGGGTACGGAGACGCTCGCGCCGGATCGCCTCCAGGCGCTCTGCACCCAGCGGGGCCGTCACCGGGACACCCCCGCCACCCAGAGCGCGAGACCGCGAAGCCGCTGCTCCTCATCGGGACGCCGGGTCGCGACCGGGGGGCGCCGTCGAGCCATCTCGACCCAGCAGGCGCGGATCTCCAGGCGGGTCACCGGGACACCGCCGTCGGGTTCCCTGGAAGATCGGACACGTACTCGATCTGAGACGGCGAGACCGGGATCCACCCCGCGCCCGGCAGGGTCTCCGTGCGGTGGTACCGGTAGCAGTGGAGGTCGTCCACCCAGTAGGCGACGCCGAGGACGCCGTAGCAGCGGGCGACGAAGAACCGGTCCTTCGGGTGCGCGGTCACCGGGACACCCCCGCGTCGGCGAGGATCTGGTCGGCGATCAGGCCCGCCACCCGCGTCGAGTGGCCGTCGGTCGGGCCGAGGACCGGGCCGGGCGGCTCGCCGAGGTCACCGGGGAAGCGCGCCGCGAGGATCGACGCCACCAGCGCGTCACGGTCCGGCAGCGGCGTCGCCAACTTCAGGGGGCGGCCGAGGCCATTCAGGCGGGCCGCGACGATGCCGGTCGCGGTGTAGTCGGCCGCAGTCCCGTTCTCGCCGATGTCGATGCCTCGCTGGACCAGCTCGACCACCGACTCGGCGTAGATCGCGGGACCCTTGCTGTTGCTGCTCACTTCTCCTCCTCGCCCGTGAGGGCCTTCTCCCCCGCAGGGGTCAACCACGAGTTGCTGAGACGCGACTCGTGGTCGTCGTCAATGGCGATCAGCCCTGCGTCGAGTAGGGCGCGCAGGTCCAACGGTGAGACGACGTGACCGTCGACCTTCCACGCCTGTCCCGCCCACTGCATGCGGCGGTGGAACTCCACCCGCCCGTCCCGGACGGCCTCCAGCGCGGCACGACGAGCCGGGGACAGGGCGGTCACGAGGACACCGCCCGGTGCGTCTCGCGGATGTGCTTCGCCCGAAGCTCCTGTGCCTCGCCCCACGGCTCGCACCCGAAGATCGGGCCGTGCTCCTCGCACCTGACGTGGAACAGGTCCGGGAGGCCCGGGTAAGAGCGGTGGAACGGGTAGACCTCCACGCCTTCGACCACGTCACCCGGCCCCGGGCCGTCCCACTCCACGGGCACCGGACCCGACGGGCCCTGGACTTGACCACCAACGACGTCCGCGACGTACACGCCCGGCTCGGTCGCCGTGAAGGAGAACGAGGGCCTCGTGAAGCTGCGGAAAGTCTCGACCGTCGAGAACCACCTGCGCAGCTCTCCCTCCGGTTCGTGGCCGGGGCTCCGCTTGGCGTGCTCCTGGACCCAGTCCATCGCCTCGCCCCAGGAGATGCGCTTGGGGGCGCGGGCGGCGCAGTGCGCGCACGAGGTGCGGACCCGGCTCACGATGCGCCCCAGCACGCGCAGTCGAGGGTGCCGCGCGAGGGGACGAACGTCCCGCACTCCACGCACTCGACCATGCACACGCACTCGGCGACGAGGTGGTCGCAGTCCAGGCAGGTTTCCTTGCGCGTCTCCGCGATGATCGCCGCCCGGACCGCCGGTTCGTCGTACGCGCCGGCCATCACGAGACCGCCGCCAGTGCCGCAAACATCGCCCGCTCGCCAGCGCGGAGCGGCTCGAAGTCGTCGACCCCGAGCAGTTCGTGCGCGGTCTGCTCGGACACCTCGATGTTGTCGACGATCGAGAAGCCGTCCGGGTCCAGGACGTCCACGATGTAGCACCGGGGCACGGCGGGGTCCTCGCAGGAATGGCTCGGGTCGATCCGCGGGATCCGCGAGAGGTTGGCGGCGCGCTCGGCCTCGGTGTCGAACCCGGCTCCGCCGAGGGTGAAGAACTCGTTCTCGTCGTGGTTCGCCTCGGTGATCTGCAACAAGAAGCGGGCCATCACGGCCTCCCCTGCTGGTCGGTGGTGGACGGGGCGGGGACGGGGGTTGCGGCCTTGTCGCCGCGCTGCCACCGGACGGCCTCTTCCATGTCCTGCCCGTAGCGGAGGAACACGATCGCCTCCCCGCCGAAGTCGCACGCTCGGACCGCCTTCTCAGCGGTCTCATACACCGACCGCAGGTGGTAGCCGTTGTCCCACGTGTAGATGACCCAGGTGCCTACGGTGAAGTCGCTCACGAGTCGCTCCCGTCGGCCTCGGCAGCGAACGGGTTGCGAATGTTGCCGATCACGACCAGCGGCCCCTCGTGGTGGACGAACGCCGACGTGAAGGTGTGGCCGCCACCCGTCAGCGACTCCCACGACGAGTGCTTGCGGCCGGTCTTCTGCCACACGTGCGACCGATCGCGATTCAGGGCGATGGTCCCGATGACGGCGGCATCCGCGTCCTCGACGGTGGTGATCAGGTCCTTCGGGGCGGTCACCGGGACTCCTCCGGGATGCTGTCGAGCTTCACGATCCACGCGTACTCCTGGGCGTACATGCGCTTTCGCTTCGTCCCGTCGGCGTAGACCGCGAAGAACGTCACGCACGGGTACTGGCCGTACGTGAGCCGGACGTTTGTGACGGTGCACCAGCGGTTCGTCTCGCGGATCCGGGCCTGCTCGTACCGGTTATCCGAGCCCAGATGCTCAGGGTCGCCGCGCAGCATGTAGTCCTCGATCAGGACGACCATGCCGTCCTTGAGGTCACGACCGCTGAGGAGATCCTCGAACTCGGGGTCCATCTCGTAGAACCGATCGACGAACACCGAACTACCCGTGGGCTGGCTCACCGGGACTCCTCCGGGTTGGGGGCGGACGGGGGGCTCATCACCCGAACGTGCCCCTCGCGTGTGACGGCCTGTCGGTACCCGTCGGAACACACCGCGATCCCGAGGATCAGGTCGGGAAGCATCCCGTCGTAGGGCTCGATCCGAGCCACCGCGTGCGGCGTACCGCTCGGGTCGACCAGCACTGTCCCTGGCGCGATTCGAGAGGTGCGGATCATCTCGGTGACCACGGGGTTCCTCCGCTGGTCGGGGCCGGGGTGGCGCCTTCCCAAGCTCCACCCCGGCCGAGGGTTTTCGTGGACTGACAATCGGAACGCTACCCGAGTTCTCGTGGACGCACAACTGTCCCGTGTCGATAGATTCCCGTGGACGCTATACTCGGCCGCATGAGCCCAGGAGGACGGCCCAAGGCGAAGGACCCGCGCATCCACGAGACGCGGTTCCGGTACACCGCGGGCGAGCACGAGGCCGTCCTTGAGGCTGCGGGCGAGGACGGCGTCGACCCGTCTGCCTGGGGTCGGTCCTTCGCCGTGGCTGCCGCCCGAGTGGACGCCGAGACGCGGAAGCGGTGGCTGGCCGCGGCCGACCGCGAGGAACGCGCCGCGAAGCGCGCTCACCGGTCCACCCCCGACGCCTGAACCAGCGGCCACTCGTCCAGGCCGCGGTCCATCCGGCCACGAGCAGCAGCCGCCAACGCGGGCGCCTCATCCCCGGGGGTCGCGTCCCACATCCGTGCCGTGTCGAGCGCCTCGGTGATGTCCGCCTCCACGGCCTCACGTGACCGCGGTGGGGGTGACGGGCGGGGGCGGCGGATGATGCTCATAGCGGCACCCGCTTCTCGGTAACGATCCGGCCGGGCGCCCACCCGTAGAGGCCGCACTTGCCGCATCGGCGGTTCGCCCAGCCCCGACTCAGGCGAGAAGCTGCAGCCTGCGCGGCGTCCACGTACCCGGCAGGGAGCGGCCAGTCGTGCAGCGGGTCAGGGCAGGTGTCGCGGGGCCCTGGGCGGTCGTCACCACCGCAGATGAAAACCGGCCGCCCCTTCGGCGTCCGCAGCCCGGTCACAGCGGCACCCGCGTGAGCTTGGTGCGGTCATCGCACTGAGGGCAGAACAGCCCAGCCTCCCGGGGCCGGTAGAACGCCCACGCATCGGCGAACCTCGTGATGGCGTCAGCGTGACCCTGGCAGGCCGCCGCGCTGCGGAACGCCCCGCACGACTCGCAGATCAACTCCAGCTTCATGACCGCCGGTACCGGACAGTGAGCCACCAGGCCCGCCTCGCACGCGCTCACAGCGGCACCGCCTTGAACTGCACGAGGGCGCCGCACTCGCGGCATTGCGCTTCCACCGGGCGCCCGTCGTCCAACAGCTCGGTGTGCGGCTTGCACGTCAGGAACGGGAGCATGTGCCCGCAGGACGGCTCCGGGACGAACCGGTGGGTCACGGGCGTCCGGCCGCACTCCTGCTCGGGGTATCCCTCCCGGATCTCGCAGGCCGGTTCCCAGTCGAGGTGCTCGATCGCCTCAAGCGCTGTGGGCGATTCTGCGGCCCTCTCCGGGGCGGAGACAGCCCCAAACACGCTCTGGGCCCTGAACGGCGCTGAGGGCCGCGCGGCGGGCCGGGCGGCGGCGGTTGCGGTCATGCGGACTCACCGCCCCACTCGGCCCGGACCGCGTCGAGTTCCGCCGCGCGCTTCTCCTCCGCCTCACGCCGCGCCTGCTCGAACGTCGCCTTGAACCCCGCCGGCGCCCGCGTCGTGTCGTGGCACGGGCACCCGCAGCTCGTGCACAACGCGTGGCTCTCACCCAGATCCCGGCCCGGAACGACGGGTCCGGCCTGGAGACAGTTCGGGGAGACGCTGCGCTGCATCACGCCACCCCCTGCATCCGGTTCGGGTCGTTCGTCACCGCGGCGCGGCGTGATTCCAGCCAGGACCGGTGACGGTCCTCGGACTGCTCGGCGAGCGCCTCGACCTGCCGTGCCGCCGCGACCGCCGTGGCGTCCCGGTCGCCGTCATCGAACCGGCGGCACTCGGCGACCAGCACCTCAACTGGCCAGTCCCAAGCCGGGGTCTTCGCCCACCGCATCGCGGTCGGCGGGTGCACATCACCGGGCAGCATCGCCGCGAGCATCACGGCCAGGAGTTCCAGGTCGTCACGGTCGATGTGCCACAGGAACTCGTCGATCCGGGCGTGGTTGCCGTCGCGGACCATCTCGACCAGGCGCAGGGCGTCCGTCGTGGGCCGGGTCGCGGCGAGGTTAATCGGGAGCTTCACGACGCCTCCCGCCCTTCGCCGGCGAGCCGGTCCGCGCGGCAGCCACCGCAGTTGGTGGCGATGTGGCCGGGGTGATCCGGGCATTCGCCGACGACGGTCAGCGACGTCACGGCTTCGGACTGCTTGCGGCGCAGCCAGCCGATCCACGCTCCGGACGGGTTGTCGGGCGCCTTGGATCGGTTGTGCTCGATGAACGCGTCGGCCTCGGTTTCGAGGTCGACGGCGGGGTACTTCCTCGACCAGCCGCGGATCAGCTTCTCGTCGTCGTCGGGTGACCCGTGGGGGTTGGTGAGACGACAGACGACGACGAGTTGGGGGTTTGTATTTTCTTCCTCTTTCTCTTCTTCTTCCTCTTGGTTTTCGTCAGCGATACCAGTTGGCAAGCCACTCGATAACCCACTGGGTTTCGCCTCGGTATCGGTTCGGTTCTTGCGGGGACGTCCACCCTTGGCGCCGTTCGCGGAGTTCTTCGCGGACACCGCTTCCATCTCCGCACGTGAGCGCTGATGGTCGGTGTAGTCGTGCATCTGCACGCCGCCCTCGACCTCGTGCGCCAGGCCCACCGCCACGAGCTCCCGCCGCGCCTTCGCAGCACCTCGGCGGGCCCATGACGCGGCCGGCACGTAGCCGTCGGTCCGGTTGCGGTCGCACCAGCACCACGTCTCGATCAGCAGCCGGAACGCTGCGTCGGAGAGCACCTCGACCTTCGGGTGGTCGGGGAGGTTGTTGTGGACGCGGATGAAGTTCCGCGGGTCACGAGGGGTCATCAGTCGCCGTCCTCGATCCGGTCCGACTTCGCCCTGTTGCAGCGCAGGCAGAGGGTCTGGAGGTTGTCTGGCTCGTCGGATCCACCGAGTGACCACGGAAAGATGTGGTCGATACTCAGGTCGTCCACGGAGCCGCAGCGGAGGCAAGCGAATCCGTCGCGCGCATAGACGGCGGCGCGCACGACTCTCGGGATCTTCCGTCTCTCGGGGTACTGCCACGCCGTCCAGTCGTGGAACTGGTAGCCGTCCTCTGTCTTCTCCCACAGGCCGACCTTCACGAGTGCGTCAGCATCCCTGCGAGAGCCCCCGAATTCTTCGACCATGTAGTCGGGAATCTCTCCGTCAGTGAGGTACCGAGCGGCCCACGAGCCGGCGAGTGTCCACAGGCCGATGGCCGCGGCGCGCTGCCGGCGAGGGATGCGACGGACCTTCGGGTGGTCCCCGAAGGAGTCGTCGACCTTGAACCAAGGCATCAGGCCACGTCCTTCGCGGTGAGCAGGTGGCGGTGGACGGCGTCGATTCGACGCGCGACCCACTCGAAGACGGGGACGGCGACGGCGTTGCCCATCTGCTTGCCTCGGGGCGAGTCGGCCTGGGGTCGTCCCCAGCTGGTGTCGGTGTGGCCGTCGGGGAAGCCCTGGAGGCGCTCGCATTCGAGCGGGGTGAGCCGGCGGACGATGGTTCCGTCGTGGACGGCCGGGTACCCCTGTCCGGGTTTCCCTCCGCCCTGCGCGAGTGCGCCGACCGTGGCCGATTCCACGAGTTCGCCTCTCTGGTTCTCGGCGAACGCGACGAGGTGCCCGCCCTGGGCGGAGTTGTTGTCGTCGGGCCCGCCCTGGGCGGTGTCGAGGGCGTTGGCGATGTCTGCGGCGTAGAGGACGGCGGGTGAGCGGGCGCCGCTGAGCGTCGGTGTGATGCCGGTGCCGACCTCGAACGCGCCGGACGAGGTCCGGTCTCCGCCCGCTTTCGGGTCGAAGGCGACGGTGACGATGGGCGTGCCCCGACCGGCGCCGTCCTCGGATGCGTCGTGCCCTTCGGCGGTGAGGGCGTGCGAGTGCTGACCGAGGACGCCGACGACGAGCTGTGCGATGCCCTGGTCATCGAGGGCTGTCGTGGACCTGGTGGTCAGGGCTGACGTGACGCGACTCGACGCAGTGCTGCCTCCAGCGCGGGCGGCAGTGAGCGTCCTCGGCGTGATGCCCTGCGCAGGATTCCCGCGCACGCCTTCGGGCTCAAGAAGTACGCGCGCAGGTGCTCGCCCGTCGTCTCCAAGACGTCCGACAATGACGACGCGGCGGCGCCGCTGGGGCACTCCGAAGTGTCGAGCGTCCAGCACTCGGTAGGCGAACCCATACCCGCGTTCTCCCAGGCTCCCAACGACGGCACCCATGACGCCGCCGTGGCGGGGGATGCACTGTCCCCAGCAGGCTCCGCCAGGGACTCCGTGGGTCTCTCCGTCGCATCGAACAGCGAGGGCTCGCTCCACGCACGTGCCGTCTCCAGGGCAGGCGCAGGACGCCGACAGGAGGCCAGGGACGTTCTCGAGCACGACCCAGGCGGGAGCGAAATCGGCCAGGATGCGGTCGACTTCCCAGTAGAGCCCGGAGCGTGTGCCTTCACCCATGCCCCGACGACGGCCCGCCACGGAGAGGTCTTGGCATGGGAAGCCGGCGGAGACGATGGTGTTGCGTGGTTTGAGTCCGAGACGGCGGAGCTTGTCACCGGTGACCTCTCTGACGTCGGTGAACAGGTTGACGAGGGGGAACTGGTCGGCGAGGACTCCGCGGGCGGCCCGGTCGATCTCGACGGCTGCGACGGTCTGGATCCCGGCGCGGTGCATGGCGAGGTCGATGCCGCCGACTCCGCTGAACAGAGAGACGTGCTGGAGGGCGGTCACTGGTACCCCCAGATGAGGTCGATGAGTCGTGCCCTGCCGTCGTGCCAGGCGGGGCATCGGGGTTCGGAGTGGGCGGTGACGCCTCCGCCGCCGGTGGCGCGCCAGACCACGAGGCGCCTGTGGGGGCAGAGCGCTTCGAACTCGACGGCGTTCACGCGGTCACCTCGGCGAGGTGGGTGAAGAGGTCGGGCTCGCCGATGGGCCGGTTGGACCAGACGACCTCGGTGCGGTCTTCCCAGGCGCCGCCCTGCCCGGTGGCGGTGGGAATGTCGACGCGGTGCCAGCCGTCGTACAGGTCGTCGTACAGGGGTGAGGGGTAGCCGGACAGCAGGACTGCGGCGGTGCACTCCCGCAGCGCGGCGGCGAGCTCCCGGTGCTGGTCTTCGCCGCCCATCTCGACGCCGTAGACGCCGCTGGAGCGGGTTGACGCGAGGTACGGCGGGTCGACGTACAGGAGGACGCCGTCGTGGCGGCCGTAGTCGTTGACGACCTCGACAGCGGGGCGGCATTCGAGGGTGACGCGGGCGAGACGCTCAGCTGCGGGTGTGATCCGGCCGACGTACCCGTGCAGGTATCCGGGCATCCCGAGAGTCCCTGAGGGCTGCTGGTAGTGCCTCCACCCGGAGGACATGAGTCCACCCCTGCCCTGGCTGAGCCTGACCCAGACCCGCCGGGCGCGCTCGAGATCGGTGGGCGCAGCACCCGGTTCTGCGCACGCGGCGTGTTCTGCCCGAGAGTGTGGGGTCAGCGCGCCCAGACGTTCCAGGTCGTCGGGCTGCTCCCGCAGGACCCGCCAGAAGGTGACGAGGTCGCCGTCGAGGTCGTTGACGGTCTCGTGCGGGACGGGCGGCTTGGCGAGCAGAACGGCGAGGGAGCCGGCGAACGGCTCGACGTAGTGCTGGTGCGGGGGCATCAGCCGGATGAGGGTGTCGGCGAGGCGCATCTTGCCGCCGAAGTACGGGAACGGGGGCTTCACGACACGCCTCCGAGGTCGAGGGCGTCCTGTACGGCGCCGACAAGGGCCGGTTCGGGTGTGGTGTCGGGGACGCGGAGGCAGGGCCGCCAGCCGAGGTCGAGGAGGGCCTGGACGGTGGCCTCGGCCTGGTCGTCCGACTGCGACCGGGGGTGTGACCGGAGGGTGGCGTAGAGCCCGGTGGTGTGCGTCGGGGTGACGGGTGCGTGTGGGGTGTGCTGGGTGGCGGTGTCGGCCATGGCTTCGACGCGGGCCCAGCGGGCGGCGTTCTGGGAGCACTCCTCGACGTGTTCGGGGGTGACCTGGATGCGGGTGTCGCAGTGCGGGCAGGACTTCATGACGCCACCTCCGCGTCGTCCTCGTCGGGGCGGCTGCCGGTGAGCAGGGCGACGAGGTCCCGCAGGGTCATGAGGACGATCTGGTCGCCGGGGTCGGTGGTCCCGCGGCGCTTGGCGATCACGAAGCCGGCCAGCGCATCGTCGTTGCCGCGCTGGACCTCGACCTCGTTGAGCCACGGCCCGACCTGGACCTGGCCGCCGTAGTCCTTGACCTGGGCGACGAGCCGGCCGCCCATGTGGCGGAGCCCGGACAGGTCGCCGCGGTCTTTGCTGCCGGTGAGGCGGCGCCGTTCGATGCGGTCGTCGACGTGCTCGGCGAGGTAGCCGGCGACGAGGGTTTCCATGCGGGTGCCGGCGTCCTTGGCGGTCTTGCGGGTGCGGGTCACGCGGCGGCCTCCTCGCGCTTGGCGCGGCGCTTGCTGGTTTCGGCGGCGACGCAGGTGGCGCAGGCGGGTTCCAGGCGCCGTCCGTGGCGGGACTTGGCGGCGGGGGTGCCGCAGTCGTCCCAGGTCCGTTCGGGGCGGTCGTCGACGCGCTGGCGGGCCGCTGGCGGCTTGGGGGCCGACGTCCCTTCCGGGGCAGCCGCGTCTCTCGCCTGCGTGTCGCGGTCCTTGCGGAGGGCTTTGCGCTCGTCGGGGGTGAGGGCGGCGTAGATGCCGTGCCGGTCCTGGTAGGTGGGGAGGCGGAGGATCGCCTCACGGCATGCGGTGAGGCGGTCGCACCCGAGGCACTCGTCCTTGGCCTGTTCGATCTGCTGCCGGTACTTGCCGGAGTAGCCGTAGGGGAAGAACAGGTCCGAGTTCTCGGCGCAGGGGGCGCCGAGCATCCACGTCTCGTCGGGGGCGTCGTGGTTGGCGCTCACGCGGGGACCGCCTCTCGTGCGGCGGGTTCGATGGCGGCGAGGACGACGCCGGTCGCGGCGGCGATGCGCAGGTCCCTGGGGCGGTCGGCTGGGGTCTCGCCGTCCATGCGGCGGCGGATGTAGTCGGCGGTCGACGCGTCGAACCCCGCCTGCCGCAGCTCGGCGAACCGGCGGGCGACGGACTGCGCTTCGTCGTCGTACAGCATGTGCCAGCCGGATCCGTACGCGTCGCCGTCCTGGCGGCCGGTGATGCGTCGGGGGCTGACCATGCCGCCGCCCTTGGCGTAGTGGGAGGCGGGGACGTAGCCCTTGCGGCGCCAGTGGTCCAGCTGCCGGTAGCTGATGCCGAGGTTCTCGGCGAGGCGGGGGGCGCGGATCACGCTGCCTCACCCGCCATGTGGACCTCGCCTGCGGTGACCCACATGCGGCGGCGGGGGCGGGGCGAAACGCCTCCCCAGATGCCTTCGGTGATCCGTTCCTCGACGGCGTAGGCGAGGCAGAGTTGCTTGACCGGGCACTCTGCGCAGATGCGTTTCGCGAGCCGGGTGAGGTCGCCCTGCCCCTTGTCGGCGAACCAGGCGTCTCCGTCGCTGCTGGCGCAGGAGCCGGACTCCATCCACTCGGGGTAGGTCATGGCGTTCGCTCTCATCGGGCCACCTCCGTGCCCGGGTTGTTCGCCCATGCCCGGATGAGGGTGTCGGCGTCCTCGCTTCCGAGCACGTCCGCCCAGAGGTCGATCTGCGCGCTCGTCAGCTTCCCGAGGCGGGCGACCGCGTAGGTGTTTGCGGCGCCGGATGCGATGGCGTCGGTTGAGGTGTGCGCGCCCAGGGCGGCGAGGTGGAGCCGTGTCGACTCGGGGATCGGGGAGGCGCAGACCCGTGAGCAGATGGGGCACTTCCAGATGGCGTGCCATCCGCCGGCGAGGTCGGCGAGGGCGATCGTTGGCGCCGGGATCTGGCTGGTGTGCTGCATGTCGCAGGTGAAGTTCACGGCTGGTTGCCCCCGTTCCGGGTGTTCCATGCGGTGGTCGCTGCGCGCTTGACGGCGTTCTTGGTGGCGATGTCGGCGGCGCGTTCTTCGGCGATGTCGGCTGCGACGCGCAGGCGCCTGCTCCGCACGAGGTCGGTCCGCGGGTTGGCGGATCGGGTGCGCCAGGTCTTGGCGGCGGTGGTGAGTGCGTGGACGTCGCGGTCGCGGTCGTAGGCGTCGAAGGCGGGCGCGAGGGTGGTGAGGATCCCGGCGATCTGCTGCCGGTTCCAGCCGTTGGCGAGGAGGTGCCGTCTGGCTTGGCGGATGAGTTCGGAGCGCTTCACGCCGCACCTCCGGCGAGCTTGACGGCGACCTTCTCGCAGCGCCGGCAGGTGACCCGCTCGTAGGGCTTGCGCCAGAAGTGCTTGTCGCCTGGGGTGGGTTCGCCCGTGAAGCAGAGGGACGCGACGGGGTCCCTGCGTCCCCCCTCCACGCGGAGGGCGTCCACGTAGTCGGCGGGGACGAGATGGACCCGGTTGGAGCCGTAGCGCTCGGCCCACGCGTACCCGTCGGGGATGGGGACTGCGGGGACGCCGTAGTGCGGATCGTGCGGGCACTCGCTGGTGAGCCGTTCAACGGCCTCGCTGCGCTTGCCGAGGACGGCCTTATATCCGGCGGCCACGTCGCGACGGCGCAATTCCGCGTTGCCGTAGAGCTCGGTGAACGCGGCGTCCTCGGTGAGGACGTGTTCGCCGCCGTAGGGCATGGCGACGACGCAGGCACCGCGGGTGCAGCCGCATGGGGCGACGAGGTACCAGGAGGCGTCCTCGGCGGTGACCTGCTCGCCGTTGATGTCGAGGGTGACGGTGACGAGGCTCACGCTGCACCTCCGACGGTCGCGGCCTGCCCGGTGCTGATCCGCTCGTCGTCGGCGTACCGGGCGCGGGCGACGTCCGTAGCGTGGGTGAGCGCGGACGGCAGGGCGTCGTGGAACGCGAGGTATCCGGCGCTATCCGTGGTGACGAACTGGAGGACGTCGTACGCCTCGCCGGGGCGGCCGTCGAAGCCCATGTGCTCCGTCGTCATCAGAGTCGCCTCGACCCGCTGCCGTTCGATCCCGGCTGCCTCAGCGGCGACCCGGAGCGCCATGGGGATGGTGGCGAAGCAGAAGGCCGTCGCGACCCACATGGGGTTCTCGCCGTCGGCGACGTGGACGACCTTGCTGATTCGGTCTCCGTGTGAGTCGAGGACGGCGTAGAAGCCGCCGTCGTAGGTTTCCTCGACGGTGTAGTCGCCGACCTTGATGGGGGTCACGCTGCACCCCACGGCTCCACGTCGGGGAACCCGCCTTCAGGCGCGGGCCAGTGCCACACGCCGTTGTCGCTCCGGTGCCATCCCCGGTCGGCCATCTCCTCGACGCTCAAGCACCGCCGGGTGCCGTCGGTGATGTCTCCGACGCGGTGTGCGTCGCCGAGGCTGGTCCCGCTGAACGTCTGGTGGCACGGGTCGCCCGTGCTTCCGGGTCCGACCCATCCGGTGCAGTGCTGGGCGCGCTGACCGACCCTGATCGGCGCGCAGCCGATCTCACGGCACTTGGTGCTCATGCTTCGCCTCCGCCCTGGCCGAAGCCGTCCATGACGGACGCGTCGAACTCGGGCGGGTCCTGCACCGGCAGCATCTCGGCTTCCGCGACGGGCTGCTCCAGCGCCTCGATGACGCGGTCGACCTCGTCTGCGGTCATCTCCTGCGCGGCGGCGATGTCCCGACCGATGACCTCGCGGGCAACGGCGAGGCGGGCATCCTTCGCCGTGATCCCGGCCTCGGTCATCGCCGACCCGAGCCGACGGAGATCGGACGGCGTGGCGGTCGCGGGCGCCTCTTCGGCGTCGGCCGGCGTCTCGTCGGGCAGGGCCGGGGCGGGCGCCTTCGCGCGGGGCTTACTGCCCACTGAGCGCCGTGCGGGAGCCTCTTCGCTGGCCTCGTCGTCGCGCAGTTCCTCGACGGAGTACGGGATACCCATGAGGGCGTCGGAGGCGACGAGCCGGGCGATCTCGGAGGTGGCGCGGGCCACGAGCATGGCCTGCGGCTGACTCTTCCAGTTGCGCTTGTCGGCGAGGCCGAGTTTGCGCGCGCGGGTCATGGTCCACGTGACCTGCTGCCACTCCTCGTTGCCGCGACGACGTCCGCGCATCACGCACTTCTCGTCCGTGGACTCGGCCATGACGATCTCGTGGCCGTTGGCCTGGGCGACGGCCCGGTGGGTGATGGCGCGGGGGGCGGCGCGCCCGTCGATGATGTCGAACGCCTGCAGGGCAGCCATCGGCGAGAGGCCGATCTCGGACCCGGCGAGGATGGCGGCGGTCGCCTCGACGGGCTTCCCCCGGAACTGCGCCGGGACGAACATGGACCGGCAGAGGGTGTCGGCGAGGTGCGATGCGGCGTCGGCTTCCTGCGCCCACGCGACGAGCGACACGGCGCCGGGGTGGACGGCGACGTCGGTGGCCGGGTGCTGGTGGATAGTGGCGACGGTCACGACTGGCTCCTGACGAGGCGGTATGCGGAAGCTTCCGGGGAGATGACGGGGTCGCCGACGAGGTCGCGGGACGTCTTGGTCCACTGCGCGACCTGCTGGGCGTACAGGAACGCCCGGTACTCGTCGGGGCCAGCGGTGACGGGGATCAGGGAGTAGCCGTCGCCGCGGACGTGGATCGCGCCGGTCCACTCGACGTCGAGGCGGTCGATCTCCTTGCCGTCGGCGAGGACCCACTTCGGGGCGTACCGGTAGGCGGCGATCTGCAGCGCGGTCTCGCCGAAGATCCCGGACCGGTTCGTCTTGATGTCGAGGAGCCCGCGGACCCGCCGGCCTTCGACGGTGAGGTCCGCGCACAGGTCCGCGGTCCCCGCGTAGCGCTGCTCGGGGTGGAACACGGAGAACTCGACGGCGACGGGCTCGACCTCGTGCTCGTCGAGGAACCGGGCGTACGCCTCGACGTACCCGGCGAGTTCGTCGGGGACGACGACTTCCCGGCCGTGGGCGAGTTCCTCGCCGAAGCTGTGGACGGCGGTGCCCTTGTTCGCGGCGGCGTCCTTCACGGCGTACCGGGCCTTGTACAGCGTCTTCACGCGGGTCGCCGGTGGCATGTCGGACAGGGCGTCCCACTCGTTCACCGCGTAGTCGGCGGTGGCCTCGGCTGCCCAGTTGATGAGGGCGGGCTTGGGGATGCCGTCGCCGATGATGGTGGTGACGCCGGGGACGCGGGCGCCGGTCTCGTCGATGTAGTAGTGGCCGCGGGCGGTGTCGACGCGCCGGATCGCGGGCTTCGTGGCGGTCACAGTCCCCGCCCCCAGATCGCGTCTTCGTCGCCGAAGCCGTAGCCGTAGAGGGTTCGGACCTTCGAGTAGTCGGGCGGGTAGGTGTTCTCGGCGCGCTCGGCGGCGATGGCCTCCCAGTCGGGCTCGTTGGCCCAGTCGGGCTCGTCCCAGGTCATGCGGGCACCTCGCAGTCCTCGGCGCCGGTGTCGTCGTAGGCGTACTCGGCGAGTTCGGCGTCCGGGAGCTTGCGGATGTCGTTGACGCGGTGCATCCACTCGTTCAGGTCGTCGGTGTCGGTGAACTCGACATGGACGTCGTCGACGAGGACGGGCCAGGTGACGCGGACCATCCCGGCGCCGATGTAGTCGAGGACCGACGCGGTGGGCAGGTGGTCGCGGAGGATCATTCGGGCGCAGCCGGGGCAGGCGTCGTCGAGGTAGACGGTGAGGGTGTCGCCGACGATGGTGGTGGTGACGCCGCGGGTCTGCTCGTACTTCGCGGCGAGGCGGGCGAGGGTCGCGGCGCTCATCGGGGGCCGTCCTCGACGGTGACGGTGATGTCGCGCAGGTCCGTGTCGGGGATCCCGATGTGGTGGAGGCGCCAGTGCCCGACGCGGCCGGTGTGCCCGAACAGGTGCTCGGCGATGGCGTCGGCGCCTTCGGGGCCGTTCGCCTCGATTCGGATGACCGAGTGGGTGTGGACCCGGCCTGCCTTGACGTCGCGGACGTGCTCGACCCACCGGATCCCGGCGACGTCGGCGACTCCTGCGGCTTCGACGTGGATGTCGGCGAGGAGCTGGCTGTCGGTGATCGGGCTGTTCTTGGTGCCCGGCGCGTGGACGGTGCCCGCGAGCGTCATGACGCCACCGCCTCGCGCTCGCGGATCACGGTGACGACGTGGACGTCGACGCCGTCGATCACCCGCGACCAGTCGTGGTGGATCGAGCCGTTGTCCAGGGTCGTCGCGAGGTGGTTGCCGAGCCCGAGCCGCACGGCGGCCAGGGACGAATCCGCGTCGGGTGACAGGACGATCCGGATGCTGCTGGAGGACCGCGCCAGCGACACGGCCAAGACGTCGGGGGCCTTCACGACGCCGAGGGTGCGGATCTTCGCCCAGGTCTCCTCGGCGCGGTCGAGCCAGTCCGGCTCGGCCTGTTGGGTGGTGGGGCTGGTGTCCATCTGAGACACTTCCTCTCGGGTGGCCCCGACCACACGCCTTGCCAGGCGGTCGGGGCTGTTCCTTTTCTGGGGCTTGATCCCGGCACCCGCCGCCGCCCTCCAGAGCCACGGTCGGGTGCCGGTTACCTAGGGGCCGGTCAGGTCCGCCGCGAGCACGGCGAGGGCCTCCCGGTGCGTGTTGCTCTGCCACGCGCGGGCCGCCGCGTCGATGCGCCGCAGCAGGGGCAGCGCGCCGGCCGACAGGTGGCGGCGGTCGGACAGCGACATCGCGTATGTGAGGGCGTCCGTCAGGGCGTCCGCGAACCGCTCGTACGTCGGCGCGTTCTCGATCGCGGCGATGAGCCGGTCCGCTTCCCGCTCCTGGGAGAGGTCCACGAGTCGCGCGTAGTCAGCGGCCACGTCGGCGGTCATTTGGCACCCCCGGCCACGCTGAACGGGGCGGACCACGCGAGGGCCTGGCTGGTGTGGTCCTGCTCGCCGGGGGCCGACCAGTTCACGACCCCGGCGCGGGTCCACGTGGTGCCTTCGTGGTCGGTGACGGTCGCGCCGATCGGGAGGCGGTCGAGTTCGCCGGCGATCCGCGCGGCGGCCTTGTCGGCGGCGTGTCGGGTCGGGTGGCCCTCGGGGCGACCGATCGCCTTCACGATCAGCGCGTCGAAGTCGGCGCCGATCACGGCCGGGACGACGACGGCGGTCACCGGGTCATCCCCCACGCGAGGACGCCGTACCCGGCGGACAGGAGGACGACGGCGTACACGAGGTTCGCGGCGATGCTGGTCGCTGCGATCGCGATCCGGCGCCACGTCGGGAGGCTCGGCTGCGGGGCCAACTGGGTCTGCATCGGGGCGGTCACGAGGCCACCCGCTCCGGCGCGGCGGTGGCGACGGGTCCGAGCAGTTCGGACGCGGTGACCCCGAAGTAGGCGGCGAGCGTGAGCAGCTCGTCCACCCGGAGCGGCGTCTTTCCGAGAAGACGCTGACTGGTCGACTGGACCGAGATCCCCAGCACCTGCGCGATGTCAGCGAGCGTCAGGTCGCGGCGAGCCATCTCGGCCTTGATGTTGGCCCGGTAACCGGGGTGCGACTCCCTCATAGCTGTAGATCCTCCCGCTTAGCGGGAGTTACGTCAAGGAGTTCGACGCATGCTTAGCGTGATTTTTTCCCGCCTACGTTGATCTCACTCTCAGTAGGCGGCTAGGGTTTCAACATGACCGATTCAGAGGACTTCTCAGCCGGCGTCGCTCGCGAGGTCAAGCGGTGGGTCAACCTCCGCGGCCTCAGCCAGTCCGACGTCGCCACGCTGCTCGGCATCTCCCCCCAGGCGATGAGCCGACGGGTCAGCGGCGAAACGCCCTACGCGCTGGACGAGCTCAACGTCCTCGCCCAAGCGCTGGGCGTCCGTATCGCCGTCTTCGTCGGGGAGCCGCCGAAGGTCGGCGAGTTGCGGTCTACTTCGCTCCCGGAGCCTCCGCAGTCGCCGACGGTTCGCCCCCGTCGAGGACGTAAGCTTGAGGAACGTAGACCTACGACTCCGAAGGTCCACGCCATTTGCGGCTCCCGCAACCGAGCGGTTACCTCCCGTTACAACCGCGTTCACCTGCGCACACTGGGTGAATCTACGCATACGCGGCGTGCGGCCTAGTTGATCAATCCCCCGAACGGATGATTGACGAGTGCACCACTTGAGTCGATCACGCCCGTTACGGGACACCGACTTATGGGGATGACTCAGAGAACCGCAGAGGTCTACACAGCGTCACCGTCGCCGCTCCCGGCCCTCCACCTCGAACCACAGCTCCGCCGCTGGACCACACGCATGCGAGCAGCCGGACTGGCCGAGACCACCGCCACCGAACGCCCCAGACAGATCCGGCGCCTCGCCACCGTCGAAGGACTCGACGTCTTCCACCTCGACGAAGACGACATCCTCATGTACCTCGCCCGCCCCGACCTGTCCAAGAACAGCCGGTCCACCTACTACTTCGGGCTCCGGGCGTGGCACTCCTACCTCGTCGGGCAAGGCATCAGGGCCGACAACCCCATGGACGGCATCACGTCCCCCAAGGTGCCCAACGGACAGATGCGCCCCATCCTCAACGCGCACATCCAAGCCCTCCTCACCTCCCAGATCCGCACCCGCACCCGCGGCATGGCCCTGCTCGGCGCCTACGCCGGCCTACGCGCCCACGAGATCGCGAAGGTCCGCGCCGAAGACATCGACCACCACGCGGGCGTCATGGAAGTGATCGGCAAGGGCGACAAGACCCGATACGTGCCCGTCCACGACCTGATCCTCGAGTACGCCCGCCTGTCCGCACCCGACCGCGGCTACTGGTTCCCCTCGCGTCAGGCGACCGCGCGCCCCGTGAACGTCAAGAGCGTCATCATCGGCCTGAGCCGGGCCATGGACCGTGCCGCGGTCCCTGGGACGTGTCACAGCCTCCGCAGGTGGTTCGCGACGACGATGGTCGAGAACGGCGCCGACATCCGCGTGGTGCAGGTCCTTCTCGGGCACGCATCGCTCGCGACGACGCAGAAGTACGTGTACGTGCAGCCCGCGCGGGCGCACGCGGCCGTGTCCGTCCTCCCGGTGCTGGCCTGAGCTCACATCCCCCGTTCGCCCCGTTCTTCCCCATTCACGTCACACCGGAAGCACGGATGAGGTAGACCGGTGCCCGGCCGGCGCCAGGACGGCGCCCGAGGTCTCAGGGGGCCGCGATGCGTTTCAACCCGCCACCGAACTGGCCCGCGCCGCCGAAGGGGTGGACGCCGCCGGCGGACTGGAAGCCGGACCCGGCGTGGGGTGACCCGCCGCACGGCTGGCCGCTGTGGGTGGAGGACTCGGTGCCTCAGCAGGTGGTGGTGCAGGCGGGGCCGTCGAGGGCGGTGACGAAGTCGCGGCGGAAGACGAACCACACGTTCCACCTGATCGCGAGCGTCTGCACCTGCGGTCTCTGGGCGGTCACGGGGTGGCCGATTGCGATCCTCATCAACCGGTTCTCGAAGGACAAGGAGACCACCGTCTACCGGTGACCGAGCGAGTCGACCCATCCGCCGCGACTGTAAAGCCGACCTTTCGAGTAGCACGAAGCCCCCGCCCGGTAACGACGGGCAGGGGCTCCGGTAGCGGTCCACATGCCCGCCGCGGCTGGTCCGGCGCGGCCCCCTGCGTCAGGCCGCCGTGCGAAGCCGCCACCGGGTGTCCGAGTCTACGCGGGGGGTCCGACAGTTCCGGGGATGTCCTCGTTGGGCGCGCATGGGCATCGGCCGCAGCACACGATCGGCGGCCCGTCGTCGAAGCTCGCGCAGCACGAGTAGTGGTGGCCGCCGCAGCAGCTGGCGGTGCGGATCTCGGTCACCATGTCACCCGCACAGGGCTCAGGACCGTGACCCGCCGCGCAACGCTGAGGGTGTAGTCCGTGCATGCGGCGTCGCGGACCTCCTCGCCACGCGAGTTGGTGTACCAGCGCGAGTTCTCCACCGACCATGGGTAGAAGCCTGGGAGGTCGTCTCGGACGACGGCCATTACGTGCCCGTCGGCGGCAGCGAGCTGGACCCTGGTTCCGAGTGGCGCCGCGGCGGCCTCCGCTTCGGTGAGGGTGACGTCTTCGCCGATGCGGGTCCACCACGGGCCAGCAGGCGCGGGCGCGGGACGGCGACGGAGCCAGGTGAGCGGACTCACGGGGTTACTCTTGCGGGGCGCAGGAGACGGCGGCGGGTGGCGCGCTCACGACGCTGGGCACGACGCTCGGCCTTGAGGCGGGCGAGCTCGGCGACGAGCACCTCGTGCGGTGGCAGGTCGTTCATGCCGGGCATGAAGACGGGGAACGGGTAATAGTCGCGGGCGGGCTGGAGCGTCTCGGGGATCCGCACCGGTTCTGGTCCCGGCGCGACGCGGCTGGTGCCGTCGGGCTGGTGCTCGAAGTGGATGAGGTCGCGCAGCGGCGTGCCGTAGGCGGGCATCAGGCGTCCCTCCGGGTGTAGAAGGCGCGGGCGAGGGGGCCCTGCCCGTCGAGGTTCGCGACGTTGGACACCCCGCCTGCGTGTCTGACCCGCACCACCGAACCGGCCTGCTCGACGACGCCCGTGAGGTTGATTGCGCCCGTGACTCTCACGGGCGCGCCGGTCGGCAAGTCCTGCACCTCCTCTGGCGTGAGGCGCCTCCAGCGGCGCATTTCGGCGAACGGCTCGCCGGTCAGCTCGGGCATCAGGCGTCACCGCCGCCACCGTAGGCATCGACGTCCCACCACTCGGCGTTCTCGCGCCGGGCGAGTTCGGCGCGGAGGCGGAGCACCTCGGCATGCAGCAACTCCACGTCCTCCGGTGCGTGAGCGATGAACTCGGCATCGGCGTGGCCCTGCTCGGTGTCCTCGTCGTAGTGCGGGCTGGCCTGCGCGCCGCACGACATCCAGCCAGCGGTCCAGCCGTAGTTGCCGATATGGACACAACCGTGCTCGGGGTGGTCGCTGTCGTGTTCGTGGTGCCACGTGCCGCTCACTGCTGCACGCCGCGTGGCGATCTCCGCGAGGCGCTCGTCGGTCATCCCGTCCATCAGGAGCCACCCGCTGTCTCGTCCTCGTACGCCTCGAACACGAGCAGATCCGACACGTCGGCGTCCTCGTCGGCAAGCATACGTTCGCACATCGCACGGAGATTCGACCGAGGGCACCGGTACGCACCGTCGAACCTGCGGTTGGCGATCTCGACCTCCATCACGAGGAAGTCATCGTCCCCCCAGCCGTACCAGGAGTGGCCAGTTTCCTCGGACCGCACCCGGCAGCTTGAGCCGTGCAGATCAGCTCGGTCGAAGCGTTCAGCCGCTCCCGCTTTGCCGCCGAGGTGCTGAGACAGCCAGACGCGCGGACCGCAAGCCGTCGGGGCGTCCACCTCGGTCGACCAGCTGACGTAGAAGTCCTCGTCGCGGCTCGGCTTGACGATGTACTCGGCCATCAGTTCCCTCCTGCGACCAGTGTCCACGCCTGCTCGATCGGCAGGGTCCGCCACGCCGTCACTACCGCTTGCCGCGCGAGGGCTTGAGCTTCGACCGCTTCGCGCGGCGCACCACCCCGCCGGCCTTCGCCTCGTCGGTCGTGAGGAACGTGTTCAGCATCCACTTCTCCGCGGCCTTGGACTGCTGCTTGCGCTTGCTCGGACCCATCAGATTCCTCCTGTGGTGAATGCCCACGCGTCGTGGGCGATTGGGGCGTGCCAGATCGACCAGGCCAGGACGGCTACCGGCACGACGTAGGTGAGGGCTCGCTCGACGGGCCCGCCGCACTTGAACCCGAGCCCGATGTGCGCCCACCACGGCAGCAGCGGAACCCCCGCGCGGCGGCCCTGACCGGCACGCCCGACGACGGCATCGGCGGCCAGGTGCGACCACCAGCCCGCCATGACGGCGCCGAGGACGGCGAACAGCAGCCCGAACCACAGGTCGCGGGGTGTCGCCGTCCACCACACCCACGTCAGGGCAGCGAAGATCCCCCACCAGTGCGAAACCCCCCGGTGCTGCATGGGGCCGCCGTTGCCGAGGGCCTCGTCCGGTACGGGCTTGTCCAGCCAGCGCCAGAGCTTCGACTGGTCGATGTCCGGGGACACGGCGGCGTACGACACTCCCGCCGCGACCGGGACGGCCAGGATGCCCTGCCACCACGTCACCGGCGCCAGCTGCGCGTACACCAGGCCGGCGGACGCGCCGAGGGCGTAGTGGCCCTTCCCGTTCACCTACGCCACCACGGGCGCCGGCGGGGAGCAAAGGGTGACGCGGCGATCAGGGCGGCCACCTCGACCGGGTCCGTCACGTACTCGGTGGGCTCAGCGGCGCGCACCGCCTCGTACGCGACCGCGACAGCGTCCAGGGGCTCGCTCACTCGAGCACCGCCTTCAACGCGAACGCCAGGAGCACGACGACGCCGATCGCGGCGACGAGGATGACCCGGTCGACGAACTGTTCCGAGCGCATGCCTCGGGCGATGACCTCGTCGACCTGCGCGTCGTGGTCATGGACGTGGTCAGGGCAGCACCAGTCGCCGTGCGCGCACTGCTCCACGCCCTCGCGCTCGCACCAGGCGCACGTCGGACGTTCCACGTAGAAGGCGCGGCCGTCGTTCACGAGCCGATCTCCGCCACGTCGGGCACCGGGCGCTTGGTCACGCAGTACGGCACGACCAGTCCGGCGATGAACCCCGCGAGGAGGGCGATGCCGCCGAGGATCCCGATGGTCGCGGGGATCTGCCCGGCCGGGCCGGCGCCCGACGCGAGGGTCACCCCAGCCAGGGACCACACCACCGGCCACGCCGCGACCGCTGCGATGAGGGATGCGCCTACGACGGCGAGACGACGAACCATTGCTTGTCCTCCTGTGAGACGACGCCCTCGGACTGGAGGGCGATCAGGTGCCTAGATGTCTGGGTGCGGGACACGTTCCAGCCGGGGCAGCCGTCCGCGTCGCACTCGGCGTGAGGGCGTTCGCTGCCGCCCGGCCCGGCGATCCCGCCGAGGGTGATGCGCTTGTGCGCGCGCAGGACGTCCACGAGACGTTCCCGGGTCGTCTTCTGCTCGGCCACCGACTCCTCGCTGGGTTCCGGCTCGGCGTTGAGGATCGTCTCGACCACGGCCCGCTCGCCGTCCGTGAACTGCGGCGTGGTGAACCCGGCCGTGTATGCGGCTCGCTCCTGGGGCTCTGCGTACTCGACGCGCGCCTGGTGAACTACTACGCCGTTGTCGATCAGCGCGACCCAGCCCTCCTCGGGGGGTAAGCGCATCGGGTCCACGCCGCGGAGGTGGCCGGTGTTCGCGCTGGCTGCTGCCTTGTTCGCGTTCTGGCTGTCGCCGGGCCGGTGGATGATCGTCTGTGTGGCGTTCATTCGCCACGCGGTGCCGCCGACGAGCTGGTCGGCGTTCGTGCCCTGGCTGATCTGAGTGGTGCCGAGGCCGAGCTTGCGGCCGACCCGTCCGGCGCGTGCGACGGTCTGGTGGTGGCGGCCTGAGACCTGCGGGGAGACCTCCGGGGCCTCCTCGATGACCAGCCGGACGGCGAGGTACGGCTCGTTGCCCTTGCCGCGCCAACTCGTGATCCGCCTCCGGGTCGCCGCTCGGTAGTCGAGCAGGGCGCCGAACGCATCGATCGCCGCGCGCCACTCCTCCGGCGTTTCGGCGATCACGGTCATGAGCGGCTCGAGTTCCGGGGACAGAGAGGTTCCACCGTTCCCGTCGAGGTAGATCAGCAACTCGTGGCCGTCGATGACGGGGGCCATGAGCGTGATCGCAGCGGTAGTGGACTTCCCCGTCCCCGTCCCCCCGTTGATCCACATGTGCTTCACGCCGTCCTTGTCGAACACGCGCGGGCCGACCCGCCGGCCGTCGGGGGTGCGGGCGATGAGGATGCGCCCGTCCGGCTGGACCTTGGGCCCGGAGTAGGGCACAGGCGCGGCGGCGAGGTGGTGCTTCGGGCTGATCGTGACCCGCAGCAGCTTCACGCTGTCGCCGACGATCGCGAGGGTGAGCGCCCCGTGCGGGAGGTCCAAGAGCAATTCGATGGCCTTGCGCACTTCGGCTGTCGCGACGTTCTCGGCGTGCGTGCGGAGTTGGACGACGAAGCTGACGGCACCGTCACCGGGCACGACGATGGTGTCGCGCAGGACGTGGGATGCGCGGACCTCCAGGTGTCCGATGACGGCGACGACCTTGTCCCACGCCGTCACGTACCTAGCGGCGTCCCGGCTGACCTTCCGGGCGCGGACCCGACGGGACGTGACCCACCTGACCGCGGGGAAGGCGGTCAGGGCGGCCAGGGCGGCAGCGGACCAGAGCGGCTCCGGTGCCAAGGCGGAGACGGCGACCGCCCACGCCGTGCAGGCGGTCCCCCACAGGGCGAGGGTGTACCGCTCCCGCTCGGACAGGTACTTCCGCTTCCGGGGGCGGGGGTGCCGGGCCGCGCGGTACGCGAGCCCGGACACCACCGACATGACGAGCGCCGCGACCTCTGGCGTGGCGCATCCGGCCACCCACACCACGGCACCGGCGGTGACAGGTGCGGTGTGCCAGCGGGTGCGCCACGCCAGCGCGGCCACGGTCGCCGGGAGCATCGCGAACGCGGAAGGCTCCCGAACCTCGGCCTGCCTAGGGGCGGCGGTCGTCTGTGTCATGTCAGGCCGTCACGAACCTCTGGGCGTCGCCCGACGCGGCCTGCGCCTCCACGGCGTCACCGATGTCAGCCGCGGCCTTCGCGGCAGCCAGCAGCGAGCTGAGGGCTTCCTGGGCGGCCAGCAGTGGGCGCATGTCGAGGAGCGCCTCCTGCACGCTCTCCACAGCGCCCGCGATGAGCCGCGTCGAGAAGCCGGCCTCGCTGAGCGCCTCAGGCAGACCGCTGGCGGCCATGATGTATTGGTAGGTGTCGTCGCTCAGCGCCTCGACGTGGGAGATGAGCCGCTGGGTGCAGGCGATGAGGTCGCCGACGTTCGTCAGTTCGCTCACGCGGATGTCGGTGGTGTCGGTCACGGGGTTCTCCTCCGGGGTGGCGTCCTCGGCCGCGGTCGCGGCGGAGGTGTCAGGGATGAATGGCTCGGCGTCGCCCATCAGGAACCGGGCGTCCGCTGATTCGCGCCGGCGCTTCTTCGCTTCGGCGCGCTTGGCCTTCCGCTCGGCCTTGCGCTGGACGGCGGCGTCTGCGGCCTTCGTGTAGCCCTCGGGTGCCGCGGTCGCCCCGGCCCACGCGGTGCGGACGCCGTTCGCGGTCCAGCGGCCCGCGATCCACGCACCCTTCTCGGCGCAGACGCCGACGCGGCCCCAGAACCCGGACGCCCACATGCGGGCGTGTCGCCTGTCGCGTTCCCGGGCGCGCTGCTTCGCGGTCTTCGCGCGTTCGGCCTTCACGTGCCGGGCGGCGCCCTTCGCGCCAGCCGAGACGAACCCGGCCGCGCCGCGGGTCGCGCGCAGGGTGTACCTGTCGAACCCGCCAGTGAGGTACAGGACGACGATGGTGGCGATGACGAGGTCCACGGTCAGCCCCCGAACCAGCTGGTGACGAGGTCGACGAAGAACTCGCCGATCGCGTCGAACAGGTTGGTGAAGAAGTCCCCCGCCGCGCCGGGGATCGCCTCCGCGACCGCGGGCAGGATCAGGCCGGTCGCTGCCAGCAGGTCGTTCGGGTCGAACCGGATGACCTTCGTCGGGAGGAACCCGGCGGCCCAGACCACGCACAGCGACAGCCACACCACCCACATGACGGCGGCGCCGACCGTGGCGACAGCGGCGTTGTTCCCCCACGTCGTGATCGAGGTGACCGCCCAGTCGAGGAAGTCGCCGAGGAGCCCGGACAGGCCGACGGTTCCGGCGGCGACGAACACGAGCATGGCGAGGCGCAGGGAGATCGCCCGGCCGGTCGCCCAACCGAGACGCGGCGTCGCGGCGAGCAGGCCGCAGCCGAGGAGGAACAGCACGAACCAGAGCGCCCCCGATGCCACGGTGACCACTCCCCTTCTGGTGTTGACGGGTGGTGCTGGACGGTGCGTTTGTGGGCACTGCGGGTCTCGCGCGCGCGCCTGCGCGCGTAGGGCACCGTTCCCGAGTGCCCAGTGCCCAGTGCCCACCTGGCTCACATGGCGCGGAAGGTGCGGGCTTTCCGCCCGTTCTGGTAGGTGACGACCTTGGCCTTGGCTCGGTCGATGCCGTTGGCGTCGGCGTAGCGTTTCAGCAGGTCAACGCACTGTTTGGCGTTGTACGGGTCGGTCGTGTGTTCGAACTTCTCGACCGGGGTGTCGCCGTTGAAGATCTGGAACTCGTTCACCAGAGGTTGCCGATCACGACACCAATGGCGGCGCCGATCAGCACGGCGGCGATCAGGGTGAGCGCCTTGTCGAAGCCGGTCGGCTCCGTGCGGGTGGGGGTGGGGTCGGTCACGGTCATGCCTCCTGGGTGGTGGGGGTGGTGTTGAGGGCAGCGAGCACTTCGGCCCGGACCCTCTCGGCGGTGGCCTGGGAGACGTTCCAGTCGGAACGGATCTGTGCGGGCTGAGGGACCTCATCGGGTGCACTCGCCCGGGTGAGGATGTCGAGGACGATCGCCTGGCGGGTCCCTCCTTGCCGATTCGCCCGGGCGGCGGGTGAGGGCTTCACCGCCGGAGCGGCCGAGGGTGTGGGCGTCGACGCCAGCGCCCTCACCTGAGGGGCGGGAGCGGTCGGTTCCACGGCTGTCGACTCCGGCCGGTGAGGGATTTCGGTGACGAGCGCGGCGAGGTGGACGAGGGCCACGAGCATCACGGCGGGGATGGCACCGACGGCGACGATGAGGGGCCACGCGCCACCGTCGAGGACCCCCTCAGCAACCAGGTGGCTGACGGCGTTCCCGCCGAGGCTGAGGGTCGCCGCGAAGAACGTGAGACGCCGGGCGTACTGCCGGGCGTGAGGGGTGACGACGCCCCGCAACCACACCCAGCCAGCGGAGACGCCGCCGATGTCCACGGATGCGGGGAGCAGGTGGGAGGACCACCAGAGCCAGCCGGTGGCGGACGCGAGGAACTGGAGGCCCGCCCATGACCCGACCGCGGCGGCGATGAGGGAGACACCGATGCCCAGCCAGACCGGCCATGGGAGCGCCCTCATCTGAGGGACTCCCTCAACGTGGGTCGGGTGATTCGTCACGTCCCTCAGCATACACACACCGTGCGCGCACGGGTCCACTACACTCGTGCCGTGATGAGAATCGGACTGCCGGGCTGGCACACTGAGCGCGTGGCGAAGTGGCGCGAGATCGCGGACCGGATCATCGACCGCATCCGTGTCGATGCGGACCGCGCCGACGGCGACTACTCGCCCGGAAAGCCGGCGCCCTCAGTACGCGGGTTGATGGCCGCCGAGGACGTGTCCACTACCACGGCCCGCCGCGTCCTGGACGAGCTCACTGGTGAGGGGTGGATCGTGAAGGTGCCGGACATCGGGCACTTCATCGCGGGCGGGGATGCCGCAAGCCTCCCGGCTCAGGTCGCCGACCATGAGCGCCGGATCGCTGCCCTCGAAGCTCAGTACCGGGCCAAACCCGACCCCGCCTGAACTGTCACCCCCTCCCGTCATCCTGGCGGGGTGGACCAGTCGCCCCGCCCCAGACCTCACGTCCCGGTCGCGCGCGCGGCGGGCCGCTTCTGCCGGTTCTGCGGGCTCCCCGCCGCCGAGCTGGCCGGGGCGTGCCCTGACGCTAGGTGGGGTGCGCCACTGCCATGGGAGGACGAACTGCGGGACGCCCTGCTCGTGCGTGAGGACGTGGACGGGGAAGTGCACTGGCGGACGCGCGCAAACGACGAAAGCCGCCCCCACCCCTCTGACGAGGAGTGAGGGCGGCCGGGCCGGGACGTGTCAGGCGGCGAGAGCGAAACTCGAAGCCTTCGGCGGGTCCACGAAAAGCTGTGTCACCGACAGCGCGGCGGCACCCAGAGCCGCGATGCCCACCGCGGCCCAGTCCGTCGCGACCACGTCCGACCATGTCGTCACGGCCAGCATGCCCAGCCCGGTACCAGCGGCGGCGGACACGGCCCGCTCGAACGCCTGAGTCTTCAGTGATGCGCCCGAGCTCGACGTCCACCCGGCGAGCGCCTTGAGGACCGTGACGGCGGCGGCCACACCGACCGCGGTCAGCGCATCCGCCACGTTCAGGCCGTTCACCGAACCGCCCGCGACGATCAGCAGGGTGGGGATCGCGGCCTGCAGCGCCTGACGTCCGGCGCGGGACAGGGTGTCGGCCCAGAACGAGCCGTCGGCGAGCTTGGACACGGGGTTCTCCTTCGATGCGCGGGTTTCGGAGTAGTCGGAGTGGGTGATGCGCTGGGTGGGGACGTCGGCGGGCGTCAGGGGTCGCAGTTCGAACGGCAGCGCCGGATCGAAGTCCTCCGGCCACTCGGCGCGGACCCAGCCGCTTGAGCTGCCGGGGATGTCGCGCAGCTCCCATCCGCTGGCCGGGTCAAGGAAGCCCTCCGGCCAGGTGGTGCGGATCCAGCCGTCGTTGCCGGGACTCGTCATCGGCTGTCTCCTTGAGGGGGCGTGCGGTGTCGCCCGGCCGCCGGGTGGCGTCGGGAGTCAGGGGGTCTGCGTCGGGGACGGCGACGGCGTCGGCACGTCCGGGATGGACTGGATGTCAGCCGGGGTGCACCCGTAGTCGACGAACAGGTGCGAGAACACGTCACGCAGCCACTCCCCGCGCGCAGTGCCCGACGACGGGCCAGACGTGAGCGCACCCAACACCGGGCACCACTTCCGCTGAGAAGCGGCGATGTCGGCCTGGTTCTGCGCGGTCACCTGCTGGAACCGCTCGCTCGTCGCGCGAGCGTCGAACGCGGCCTGCGCGAGACCACCGATCAGGAACAAGCCCACGACAATCGCGGCGATACCGATCCGGTCCCGCCGCCGCTGAGCCCTCGCCTGAGCCTGTGCGCGAGCCTCCTGCGCGGCGTTGTACGCCCGCAGGTCCGCCCGCAACTCACCCGTCTCCGTGGAAAGCGTCCGGATCGAGTCGATCACGTGCTGCTCGGTGTCGTCACTCACCCGGCACCCCCTCCTCATCAGTCGGTGGCTCCGCGTCGAGGACCCGGCGTAGCTCACTCACGAGTGCCTCGATCCGCGTCACCAGAGAGGCGACCTCCTCCAGCACGTCCCGGCCGCGGTCGTCGCCGTGCGGCATGGCGCTACCCCTGCCTTCGGGCCAGGTCCGCGAGGACCCGGTAGACGTCGGTGAGGACCGGGACAACCTTCTCCCGGTAGTCACGCTCAAGCTCCGCCCGCCGCGCCTCCGCGGCGTCGGCGCGGGCCGACTCCCGGTCCCGGTCCTCGCGAGTGAGCCGGATCGTCTCCCTGAGCTGCTCGATCGCGGCGTCATGCTGCGCCCACCCGCGCTCGATGACCTTCCAGACGAGGCGCCCCGCGACCAAGGACACGATGACGACGGCCGCCGCCCACGGGCCCTGCTCGACGATCGTCGACGCACCGTCCGTGATCGGGTCGGCAGCCAGCAGCGGCAGCCAGACGAGCATCGGTCAGCTCTGGAGCCTGCGGGCGAAGTCCTCGCCGAGGGCCGCGGCCACGGCCGGCGCGAGCAGGCCCGCGAGGGTGGCCAGCTGCGCGTCGCTGACGCTCAGCGGACCGGAGCCCTTGATGGCGGCCTCCGCCCGCCCGGCAGCAGCGGCGGCGGCCTGCGCGGCGGCGGCGGCGGACTGCGCCGCTGTCCTGGCTCCGGCCGTGTTCTCCTGCGCCGCGGCGGCCGACGCCTTGAGGTCCTTCACGGCGTCGTAGATCTGCGCGCCGCGGGCCCCGCCCCACGTGATCAGCCAGCCGACCTCAACCTCGTCGCCCGCCGCGAAGTGCTTGTCCGTCGGCCGGGTCAGGTTCAGCGTGTCCGCCTGGAGTTGGTCGAGCTTGACCTTCTGGTTCCAGTCCACGTCGTCGTCCTCCTGCTTCGTGAAGGTGCCGTTCAGCACGAGCGCGCCGGCGTGCGGGCCGGGGCAGTCGGTGCCATCGGGTCGGACGTCCTTGTGTCGGACGACGCGCGTCGCCTTGGGGTAGCGGTTGAGCCACTTCTCGTCGCGCCAGGCCCGGACCGCGGCGACCATGGCAGCGGAGGGTCGCTCGTCGGCGCCCAGGAGCAGGAGCAGCGCCCCCCAGCGCTGGTTGGGGCCGGTGTCGCCGTTCGCCGCGGAACGGTGCTCGATGCCGCGGAGGTCCCACACCCGCCCGGCCTGGTCGATCGCGACCTGGTAGGCGATGTCCGTCCAGCCACGGCCGGACACGTGGAACCGCCGGTATCCCTCCAGGAGGTTCGCAATCCCCTCCCGGGTCCGCTCACCGATGACGCTGGTGGTCGTGCCCGGCCAGTGGACCGCGAGCCCTTCGACGTCGTCCGGGTCGAGCGAGGTGAGGGCGTCCGGCTTCGGGACCGTCGTCCACGCCGACCGCGGGAGGTAGAGGGTCACGTCAGTTGTGGGTGCGGAAAATGTGCACGCTCGCCGTCTCACCGTCCGCGCAGATCACGCCAAGCTGGCCGTCGGTCTTCACCTGGAACTCGGTGCGGTCGGCGTTCAGCTTGCGGCCGAGGTGCTCGGTGCCGGTCGCCGCGACGTCCTCCCCACCGACGAACACGTCGTCCCCGGACAGCCACTCGACACTGACCGACTGCTCGTAGCCGTCGGTAACCCGGTCCCCGGTCACGATGGTCACCTCGTCGGTGACGGTGACGACCTCGGTGTGGTTAGGCACGGTGGTCTCCTCAGATCGCGAAGTCGGGGGCGATGGTGAACGCGGAGTCCGCGAAGTTCCTTCGCGTTGTCGTCGTGGCGGCGGCCGGAAGCGGCTCGTTGGTGGGCGCCACGAACGAATAGGCGTAGTTGCCGGGGTCGTCGGTGAGGGCGTACAGGCACCCGTCGGTCTCGGCGTGCTGCAGGGTGAAGATGTCGCTCTCGGTCGACGCGCCGCACTCGACCGGCGGCGTGGCGGCGGCGAGAGTCGCGGCGAGGGTCCGGTTGGAGTCGTACGCGGTGGGCGGCGCGAACGCGACATGAAGCTCGTTCGTGGCAGCCGCGGCGGAGTACGTTGACCACGTCCCGGCGGTGGCACCGAACATGCCGATCCGCCGGTCGTCCCCCGTCCACCCGAGAGCACGCAGGGACGCCATCGCCGTGCTCGGCGTGGTGCTGGTGGACGTCATGATCATGATGCGGTCTGCCATGCCGGACGCCTGGCAGGCCGCGACGATCGCGGTCAGCGCAGCCTCACTGGCCGCGGTGTAGTGCTGCACCATCACCGTGTCGAAGTGGTACGGCAGGCACGCCTCAAGGAAGTCGTCCAGCCGGGTGACGCCGATCGACTCAAGCTCGGCGTCGGTGCAGTCCTCGACGCCCTCGGTGGCGGCGTTCGGCGCCGACGGGAACACCCGCTCGAACGTCTCGTCATGCATGAGCCACGGCGTCCCGTCGAGAGACAGGCGGGCGTCGACCTCGACACCGTTCACCCACGGATAGGCGGCCATCAGGTCCGTGAGGCCGGCGACCGATTCCTCATCGGTTTCGTCCTGGCTGGAGGAGATCCCGCGGTGCGCGATGCACCGCATGTCCGACGCGGCGGGCGCTGGTGCGGGGGCGAGCGCCACGAGGTACCCGTTGCCGTTCGCCACGGTGGACGCGCCGGACAGGGTCGCCGTCCGGTCCCCGGTCGCACCTGCCGCGACGGTGTCCTCGGCGACCGTCAGGACGCTGTGTGTGGTCGCCGCTCCCGTGTTCGTGGCGATGTCCGCGACCTCGATGGCGGGAGCCGTCCACGTCGTCGACAGGGCCGTCGCGGAGTTCGTCTGCCACCACACGAATGCCAGCAGCAGCGCCTCAGCGGTCGCGACGATCCCCGCCAGCGTTCGGGCCTGCGCTGCGGAGTTCGACGTGGCGAACCAAGCCGAGGACGCCACGTCCACAGGGTCGGCCAGGTCTGCTCCTGTGACCCGGAAAGCCACGATCGCCGCGCGGCCCGTGGTGTTGCTGGTGGTGAACTGGTACGTGGCGGCCTCGGAGGCGAGGTTCGTGATCGGCCTCGTGTAGATCCCGCACGGCCGCCGGTTCACGTCCCCAGACGTGTTGTAGACGGGCCCCCGGCGCGTGAACCCAGCCGGCGCGCCGGGTGTCGCCGCGGCCGAGTTCGACTGGAACCCGACCACGACGACGAGCAGGTCACCGTTCGCGAGGTTCGCAGGCTTGTTGACGGTGATGTTCGCGACCGCCGTCTGGGAGAACGCCGACGTCAGGTCACCCGCGGCGTAGTGCGCTACGGGTGCGGTCACTTCGGCCACCCCTTGACGTCGACACCATGCTCGGCGAGTTCGGCGAGGATCTGGCGGCGGGTCTCGGGCCGCAGCTGCATCCGCAGCCGCAGCCACCACGACGGCGCCGCGGGGCGCACGCTCATCGGGCTCATGCCGCGTCCAGCCCGAGCAGGCGCGGCATCGCGTCCAGCGACAGCGCCCGCAGCTGCCCGCCGAACTTCACGAACACCGGGTGGCCGACGACCGTCACCGTCACCACGTCCGGGGACGCGACGAACTCCCCGGACTCCTCCGCCACGTACAGCGTGAACTCGAGGGTGCAGCCGAACGGGAGGGCGGGGGCCGTGAACGACACGATCATGGCGTCCGCGGACGGCTGTAGCGCCACGATGGGCCCGGTGCCGCCGGTCTGCACCCAGTGGAACCGGTCGGGGCGCCCGGACGACGCGGATCCGTTGAGCCGGACCGTGGACAGCGCGGGGACGGTGACGTCCGCGCCGGCGTTCGCGGCGAGGGTGATGACGACGTCGCCGACGAAGTCCAGGATCCGCAGGTGAGCTCGTGGGGCGACAGCGCCCACGAAGTCCAGGATCCGCAGGTGCGCGACCGACGGGGTGGCCCCGGCGAAGTCGAGGACCCTCAGGTGTGCGACCACGTCACGCCGCCGTGTTCGCGGTGATCCGGACGTTCAGCTTGTGCGAGTCCAGGACAGCCCCGTTCTCGGGGGCGTCGAGGACCCACTCGACTTCGACTTCCGTAGTGTCGATGCCTTCGACGTCTTGGGTCGCGACCAGGGTCCCCGTGTCCCGGTTGAGCAGTTCCAGCGTCGCGTCGAGCAGGGGCGTATCGACGTCGTTCACGAGGGTGGTGGTGAACGACTTGGCCCCGGCGGGGATCGGGTCGAGCTCGCCGACGAGGATGTCGTTGACGGGGTTCCCGCTCGACTGCGCATACGTGGCGGGGTTGTCGTCAGCGAGGGCGGCGACGATCGACGCGGCGCCGACCGCTGTCCACCCGCCGGCCGCGGTGACGTTCCGGATCCGGGGCGTTTCGGTGACCGCCCAGATCGTCATGGTGTCCGTGTGGACCGCGCCGAGGTCGTCGGTGACCTCCACCTGCAGGACGTACGCGCCCGGCAGGGTGGTGTCCAGCGACGGGGAGATGATGGTGGGGTTCACCAGGTCGCTGGTGTCCACACCGGACCCGGACGGCGACGACAGGACCGTCCACTCAATGTCCTCGACGGTGCCGTCGGAGTCGGTGGCGGTAGCGCCCGTGATGTAGGCGATGTCACCGGCGTCGACCTCGACGTCGGGGCCGGCGTACGCGACGGGCGCGGAGTTGCCGGGGCGGATCTCGATGGTGACGGCGCAGTACACGGCGGCGTGGTCGGCGTCGAACGTCGCGGCGGGCACGTTGTAGCCGCTGGCGCGCGGGGTCCAGTCTCGGGCGACGCACAGCCCGGACAGGGACGCGGTGCCGGTGGTGTAGGCGTCGGCGTCCTCGGTGATGCCCTGCCCGGTCGCGGGGCTGATCGACGTGATCGGGGTGCCGCCACTGCCGGTGTCGTTGTCCCGCATGCCGACGATGTAGAGGATGCCACTGTCGGGGTAGGTGGTGGTCAGCAGCGGTGTCGTCGGGTTCAGCGCGGACGGGGTGCCGTTCTTGGTGGCGACGGCACCGATGATGTCTACGAGGCTGCACCCACGGATCGGTTCGACGATCGCGGACACCTTGCACGACGTGGACCCGGTGGCGATCGTGACGGGCTCGCTGGAGTCCGCCACCTCCAGGTCCGTGACGGACCACACGTGCAGCGCCTTGCCGGACACGGCGACGCTGGCCTCGAGAGTCCAGGTGCGGGACAGGCCCGCCGCGGTGAGGGTGGGGACCACGTTGGTGGCGGTCATCACGGCCAGGACGGCGCCGTCGCCGTCGGCCAACGACGCGGGCATGTTGATGACCCGCGACGTGTTCGAGGACCCCTGGTTGACCTCGGTGGGAGTGACGGGCGTCGTGATGCTCATGCCGGGGCTCCCTGCACTTGGCGCCCCGACGACGCGGACCTGTAGTCCATGTCGGGCGCGATGGTCGACGTGACGACGGGGAACTGGGACACGACGGACGCGATCAGGCGGCCGTCGCGCAGGATCCGCGCCGACGGTGCCGGGCCCGGGTTCAGGTCGACCGTGAAGGCGTACACGCCCTCACCGCCGTACACCCGGTACCGGTCCTCGGGGATGAAGGTTCGGGTGACGCCGCCGGAGGTGATCTCGACGGTGACGTCGGTCGGGTCGGTGAGGAACACGAACGCCTCGACGATGTCCGCCGCGCCGGTCGAGCCCTGCTTGGTGGGCATCGTCAGGCCCGATGTGGTGATGGTGACGCCGCTGGTGCGGTGCACCCGGTGCGTGATGTAGACGGTGTCGGTCAGGATCGTCGGCCAGACCCGCAGCTTGTACTGCACGAGGTAGTAGGACGAGATGTCGTACGACGTCCACCCGTGGTTGCGGGACGGCGCCATGTGCGCGTGCTCGGCCATGTCGGACCGAGTCGGCGCCTGAATCCACACCGCCCCGTTGTCGGTGGCGACCTTGAACGACGCCCGCAGCTGGTCCCAGCCTCGGCACTCCTCGTACTTCGACTGGTTGGGCCGGGAGTCCCGGACGCTGACCGGCGCCATCCACGGCCGGCCGAGGACGTTGCGCGAGTAGGCGGCGGCGCCCGCGTTCTGCGCGTTCGTGTTCAGCGTCTCGACCGGGTTGCGGGACCCCCACCGGGACATGCGCTTCGCGAACGGCGCGAGGGCCGCCCCGTACCCCTGCTGTCCGACGAGGGTCGTGCCCGCCCAGCCGGGGACGCTCGGGGTGGCCGAGTCCTGGTTGCCTCGCTGCGGGCACATCGTGAACTCGATGGGCTTGCCGATCGAGGCCATCCCGGACTGCAGGCCGGCCCACTGGTCGACGACTTCTGCGACGGTGCCGGTCTTGCTGGCCGGCCCACCGGCCTCGGGCATGTAGACGCCGATCTGAGCGGCGCCACCCTCCTTGTAGATCCGGGGGTCGGACCAGAGGTTCCCGAGGCGCGTGATCAGCTGGGCGCGGTTCGTCAGCCGAGAGACGGACGTGTTCCCGTCGAGCATGGGGAGGATGTCGTACGGGTCACCACCGTTGGTGGCGAGGTTGGCGGCCCAGACGAGGTCGAGCAGTTGCCCCCACCGGTCGTCACGGTTGCCTTCAGCGTCGATGCTGAGGTTCAGGACGTCGGGGAACTCGCCGTCCCACCCAGCCCTGGATGCCTGCTGGCAGTCCCAGACGCGGCCGATGACCTCGGGCGGCACGCCGCCTTGGGAGGGGATGGGCCGCTGCGACCGGTACGGGTCGTATAGGACGTCGCGGAGCAGCGAGTCCCCGTTCGCCAGCTTCACCGTGCCAGTGGGGAGCCGGTCCAGGTCCCACGTCGGGCTGTTCGGGAACGGCCACCCGTCGCCGCCAAGGGGGAAGGTGAGGAAGCCGTGCAGGTACGCCTTGTACGCGCTGGCGCGCATGTCGGCGAGGTAGACGTTCAGGTCGAACGGCAGCCACGGCGTGGAGTTCACCGGCGCCGACGGGGGTGTGTACGGGTCACGCGGCGAGGACCCGTTGCGGCGCAGCTTGTCCCCCATGCGGAACCAGGGGGACTCGACGGTGCGGGCCACTACGGTGACACCACCACGGGCCACCACATGTCCCCGTAGGCGATGTCACGGAACCCCTGCGCCAGGGTCGGCTCGTACTGGCCGTAGAACCAGCGCGGGCCGGACGACGTGGGTGCCGGGTAGACACCGGGCGACCCGACGACCTCCTTGATGATCTGCGCGCCGGACCCGCCGCCACCCCCACCGCCGGACGCGACCGCCGCCGCGGCGGCGTCGGCGACCTGCCGGGCCTCGTTCGCGGCGTTGAGCGCCGCCGACGCGTTCACACCCGCGCCGGCCGAGTTGTCCTTCGCCTGCTTCGACCAGATCGGCCCGACCCACTTCTCGCCCGGCCCGGCCGGGGTGATGTTGGCGAGGATCTGTGTCGCCGACGTCGTCTCGTACGTCCAGTGCCCGTCCTCGTCGAGAACGATCGGGTCGAGCGGGTCGCCCGTGGCGTAGTCCTTGACGGGCACCTCGGTACCGGCGGGCGGGCGCAGGGTCCGCGTGTTGCCTTCCCCGTCGACAGACTCCGACGGGTCGGGGACCTCCACGATGAATCCGGGGGTGATGTCGGTGCCGAACTGAGGCATGGGGGACCTCCACGGGCGCGCGGGAATCGCCCCACCGGGGCGGGGTGAAGGGGGTGAGAGGAGAGGTCAGGCCAGGCGCGGGTCAGCGATTGGACCCAGCCACCAGTCGACGTAGCCGTGACGGCCGCCGGTCGCCCGCGGGCGCACGTACATGACGCCGCCGCCGGAGTTGAGCATGAACATCAGGTCCGCCTGGATCGCCACCGGCAGCTGCCCGCTGGCGAAGTCCTCGGTCAGCGTGATCGGCTTGATCGGCGGGAACCCACCGACACCGGTCCGCAGACCAGCCGTGTACCAGGCCGCCGGAAGGTTCGCGACCGCCGTCCACGCGTTCGCGGTGAACGCAGCCGCGGTCAGCCGGAACGTGCCCACGACGTGGATCTGCCCGGCCTGGATCCGCCACTGCATCGCAGGCCCGTACTGCGAGATCCCCGCCGCCGGCGTCAGTGCCGTCCATGCCGGGTCGAGGATGCTGGTGTAGCCGTCCGGGCCGCGGTGGTACAGGTTGTTGTAGGTGGCGGCGATCCCGGCGTCGTACAGGCCGTCGGGGAGTTCACCTGCGCCGGGCACGTAGACGGTCTGCGCGACCCACGGCCCGACCTTCGCGATCATCGCCGACGTCACGGACACGTCCCCCGGGCCCCGCTTCACCGAGATGAGCGGGTGCTCCCACACCCCGTCGGGGTCCTGCGTGAGCGCCGGGAAGGCGGGCGTGGTGGACGGCGTGCCGGGCTTGATGACCTGCTGGACGCGGTCCGCGACCAGAAGCTCGGTGGCGTCGTACCGGATGACGATGTAGTCCCACCGGTACTGACCGGACGACGGTGCGGACCCGACAGCTCCGATGTTGTGGTTGACCGCCGCGGTCGACACGTATGTGGCGTGCTGCACGTTCGCGATGCCGGGAGCTACGGTGACGACCTTGTCCGAGCCCGTGCAGGTCGGGTTGAACGCGGTACCGGTGGCGTCGCCCATCGTGCCGTCGCCGACGGTCCCGGCGCGGCCACGCCACCCGCCCGCGTCAACGACACCGCCACCGACCCACGGAAAGCTGGACTCGGCCACCGGATCACCTCGCTTTCAGCTTGCGGACGTTCGCGGCCATCGCCGCGAGCTGCTTGACGAGGGCCTTCTCTGGGGTTCCGGTGAGGGGGTCGCCGACCGTGGGGGTGATCACCGGGCCGTCGGCGGCGGTGAACGTGAGCTTCGCTTCGCGGAGCACGTCGGTCACCTCGGCGCCGAGGTAGCCCAGCCGCAGGAGATCGCCGACCTTGAACGACTTGCCATACCGGGACGCTGCGGTCTCGCCGAGATCGACAGTCAGGCTCGACGTGCGGCCCATCCCGACCAGCGCCGCAGCGCCCTTCGACGCGAGGTCCGATCCGGACGTCGCGTCGGTGATGTCGACGAACGTCTCGATCACGTCCCGCTCGGTCGTCTCCCGGCCGGCGTTGACGGCCGTGCGGAACTCCCGCGCCGTGCCCTCACCCGGACCGCCAGCGACAAGCCGGGTCGCCGCTGGTCCGACCGTGGACCACGCCCAGGAGGTGACGACGCCGTTGGACTCGTCGAACAGGCGCGCCGTCCGGTCGACGCCCTCGAACACGTCCACGACGAGCCCGCCCACGCCTTGGGTGACCGTGACTCCGATGCCGCCTTGCGCGGCGAGCTCGGCGATCGTGTCGGCCAGGGGTGTGAATCGGATCGACGCCGTCACCGTCGAGCCGCGACCCAGGTCGGTAGCGACGTTCACGGGCAGCCCGAGCCGGTCCACGACGTTCGCCGCCACGAGATCCTTGATCACGGTCTCCGCCGGGCCGGTGGCCGTCCAGAACTCGGCGCCCGACTGTGCGGTGATCGCCGACGCGGGGACTGACCAGCCGAGGACCCGCTCGAACAGGGCCCAGTCCGACCGGCAAGTCGCCTGCACGGCAGCGGTCGCCGCCGGACCCGACGCGGCGATGCGTTGCACGGGCCCCGAGAACAGCTGGAACTTCGACGCGCCATCCGGGGTGACGTCCACCACGACCCGCGTCCCCGGGGTCAGGAGCTTCGCCGCATGCTCGTTCGCGTCGCCGTCGGGATTCGTCGTCGGCAATGCGATCACGCACTCGCCGACTGCGTTCAGCCGGTCCGTGACCTCCAACTGCTCGAACCCGTCACCGAAGCCGATCTTCGTGAACTCGTGGTCGAACAGCGTGACGTCGACCCTCACGACCACGCGCTCCCGTACAGGGGCGTGATCGAGCACGACACGTAGAAGTCGGTGCCAGGCTCGGTGCCGGACACCGACACGTCCAACGTGACCCGCCCACCTGCCGGGATCGGGGTGAAGTTCACCTCACCGAGGTCCGCGATCCGGTCCACGCCGTCCTGATCCAGAACGGTCTGCCGGTCCTTGCGGGTGTCGATCTCCAACCACTCGCCGTCCTCGAGCTCGAACGGCACCTCGACCACGCGGCCGTCCACGCCCACCTCGGCGGTCAGGCACGGGCCGTTGATCCGCCACACCGGCCACGCCTCCTCCTCACCAGGGTTCGTGAGGGAGGCGGTGTCGACGGTGGCGGACTCGCCGATCCAGAACAGGCCGCCGGTGAACACGCCGTCGTCGGTCTGCTCGTCGAGCATGAAGAACTCGTGCGGGTCGGCCGCCTTGAACACCCGCGAGACGACGTCGCCCTCCCAGAACGGCTGAGACGCCGTGAACCGGTGCAGGTACGGCACATACCCCGCACCCGCACGGGACAGTGGGTCGCGGGCGAAGTCCGGCTCGTCCTCGGCGTGCCGCAGCCGCAGCCGCCGCTTCCGGCCCAGGACGGTGACCTCCCACACGCCCTCGACGTCGCGGTGCATCGATCGCAGCCATGCCCGCTGCGTCCCGTCGAACGCCGCCGCCCCGCCACGGTTCACGACGTGCACCTGCCACGTCACGTCATCCCGCTCCCGGACCCGCGACCCGCGATGCTGCGAGCCGTGCAGGCCCGGCGCGGTGGACGTCCACCGGTCATGGCGGGGCTTCTCCAGCCCGCCGCCCTGCCCGCGCAGGACGACGCCCGTCGCCGGGTCCAGCAGGTCCCACCGAGACCCGTCCGCCCCCACCCACACCATCCCAGTGCCGGGCCAGGAATCCGGCGACGGGAGGGTCGGCGCGAGGTCGCCGAGCTGCAACCGGATGGGCATGCGACGCCTCCCGGGTCAGACGGCGAGATTCACGGCCGACGTGAGCGACGACAGGCGCCGGCCGAACACGTCCGCGGCCTCGTTCGGGTCCGCCGCGACGATCGTCGCGCCGGGGAACAGGTTCACCCCGCCCGCAGCCACGCCCCCGCCGCCGCCAGACCCAGAGAACCGGGGGGCACGGACCTGCCGAGGCACCAGCCCGGACATCGCCGACGTCACGAACCCGGCGTCGTCACGGATGCCCAGGGCGAGGCCCTGTGGCACCCAGCGGCCCTGCTCGCGCATCACCCGTGACGGCGACTTGATCTTGAGCTCGCGGCGGATGGTGCGGACCATCTCCCGGGCGATCCGCCGCATCACGTCGGTGATGTCGCCGATGCGGTCCTTGATGCCGTCCACGAGGCCCTTGGCTGCCTCGATGCCGGACCCGTACAGGGTTTTCGCGCCGATCTTCCCGACCAGCCCGCCGGCGTCCGCCAGCTGCTTCTGCAGCCGGTTCACCTGCGCGATCGCCGCACGGCCGCCGGCGAGGATCGCCTGCGCCGCCGCGAGCCCGTTCTCCGGGCCGGCCTGGATCAGCTGGTCCAGCGCCGTCCCCTTCAACCCGAGGGTCTTCAGCCGGGTGATGACGGACGCGAACGTGCGGGCCTTCGACACCGCCGCCTGCAGCCCGCCCGTGATCGACTTGAGGCTGGTCTGCCCGAAGACGTCCTTGAGGGTGGTGATGTTGGCGCCCTCGACGACGTTCGCCTTGGTCTGCGCGGCGTAGTCCCGGGCCTGCTTCTGCAGGTCGGTCAGCTTCTTCTGCGCTCTCTCCAGCCGACCGACGAGCGCGTCACGGACCTTCGCCCGCCGCAGCAGCGCGTCGTCCACGGCGCGGACGGCGTGGATCGCGGCCTTGTCCCCGGACTTCAGCACGAGGTTCGTGATCTGCTTCAGCGCCGACTGCAGCGACGAGCGGGACTTCGTGATGCCCTGCGCGAGACCAACGACGATCCACTTGCCCAGCTTCACCATCACCTTCGACGGGGACTTGATCAGCAAGAACCCGGCGACGGCGTCCTTGACCCCGGCCGCCACGTCCTTGGCGGCCTGCACGGCCCGGTCCTTCTCGGCGATGATCCCGTTCTTGAGGCCAGCGACGATGTCGCGGCCGATGTTGTAGAGGAAGTCCTTCGCGCCCGCGAAGACCCCCTTGATCCCCTCCCACATGCCCTTGACGACGGCGACGATCGCGGTCTTCGCGCCGGACACGATCCGCTTGATCCCGTCCCAGGCGCCCTTCCAGTCGCCCTTCAGCACGGACGCGACGGTCTGGAACAGGCCAGCGATGACCTGGAACGCGCCCCGAATGACGCCGAGGACCAGGGTCAGGGCGCCCTTCGTGATCCCGATGATCACCTTGCCGAACCCCGAGTTCCACAGGGTCGTGATCGCCGTCGTCACCGTCCGGATGTACGTAGCCGCGATCGACAGGGACGACCGGACGATCGACACCACCGAGTCGAAGACGGACTTCACGGTGGCCTGGATCTCCGGCCACTTCTCCACGAACACGGCCACGATCTGCTGCACGATCGGCGCCATCGACCGGAAGAAGTTGATGAACGCGCCCGCGACGGCCTGCACCTGCGGGGCGAGGGACTGCAGCGACGTCACCACGTAGGTGATGGCCTGCTGCACGATCGGCAGGGCCGTCTGGAACGCGCCCACGAGGACCGTCCACGCCTGGGAGAACCCCGCAACGAACGGCTCGATCGCGGCCATGATCTGCGGCCCGAACTTCTGGAACGCGACGATGGTCGCGATCACCGCCGCGACGACGGCGTAGGCCGGGGACACCAGCGTGAGCAGGGCGATCCCGGCGGCGGCGAAGATGGCCTTGTTCTTCGAGATGACGGGTCCGAGCTTGCGGAACCAGCCGAGGAGACCGGCTGCCGCGTCGACCACTGCGGTGAACACGTCCACGGCCGCGGGGCCGATGCTGATCAGCAGGCCCACCACCTGGCCGATCCACCGGCCCATGCTCCCGAGGACCCTGACGAGCAGGGTCGCGGCAGACGAGATCAGCTTCGTCAACTGCCCGGACTTCGACGCCTGCGCGACCCACGCCGCGAAACGGGACGCCGCCCCGGCGAGGGCCGTAGAGAGAATCTTCAGCGCCGGCCCGGCCGCGACACCGATCTGCAGCAGGGCGGTCGTCACCGACTTGAACGCCCCACCCAACGGTTGCAGGGCCAGTGTCGATCGGCGGATCAGCTGGTCGACGAGCTTCAATGTGCGCCCGGACCCGACGAATTGGAGCATGCCCTTCGCGGCCGAGTTCAGCTTCTCCGATACCTGAGTGAGCGTCGGGGTCAGCGATGTGATGATCCGCTTTCCGGTGCGCTGCAGCGCCGGGCCAACCCCCTGCAGCAGGGTCTCCTGCACCGTCTGCTGCAAGTCCTTGAACGGCTTCTTCAGGGCGACGACCGCCGTCACGACACCCCGGGCTGCCGGTGACAGCCGCTCCAGCGCCGCCTGGTACTCCTTCGTCTTCTCCGGGTCGAACGCCAGCTTCAGCGCGTCGCCGATGCCCTGCGTCGCCAGAGCGACCACGCCCAGCCCCGCACCCAATCCAGCGACGGCGGGGACAGCGGTGAGCAGCGCGGGAGCGATGGCAGCGGCAGCACCGGCCGCGATGATCAGCGGCGGCCCGAACGTCGCCAGCGCGGCACCAGCCTTACCCGCGGACAGGGCCAGCTGAGAGGACACCGTCGTCAGGTCCCGCACCGACGACACTTGGCGGCCGATCGCCGTCGCCGTCTTCCGTGCCGAGTCCCGGTCGACGTCGGTCTCGATCTCCACGACCGGGTGCGATGCCTTGGCGATCGCCTCGATCTCGGCGACGATGTCGAGGGTCTCCCTGCGGAACGATGCCGCTCCTTCGAGCTCGACGGGGACGCCGACGTTCAGGCCGGCCTCGACGGCGCGGACCTTCGACGCGACGTCCCGCCGCAGCTGCTCGGCCTCGGCGGTGACGGGGAGGGTGACGTCGATGGATCGCTGCAGCTTCAGGACGTCGGCGCGGACCCGCTTCGACCACTCGTCCATCTCCGGCTTCGCGACCGGAACCTTCGCGGCCGGGATCTTCCGCGCCTGCTCCTTGATCTGCGCTGCCCAGCGGTTGATCTCCTCGCGGACCGAGTCCCGGTCAAGCCCGACAGGGAGGCGGATCTTGACCTTCCGCTCGATCTCCTCCGCGACCTTCCGGACGTGCGCGGGGATCGAGGAGGTGTCGGTGGCGACCTTGAGGTGCGCCCTGCCTGCCTCGACACCACCAGGACCCGCCACGACTCACCCCCACATGTCGTCCGTGAGCTCGTCGATGCGCAGGACCCGCTGTTGCGGCTGCTGCGGTTTCGGGTCGCGTGGGTACGGCTGGATCCGCTTCTTCCCGGCCGCGATCTGGTGGGTGAGGTCGAACAGGTCCGCGACGAGCTCCCACAGCGGGGTGCGACCGAAGTAGGCCCGCCACATCGGCGGCTCCTGCCCGGTCGCGTCCTGCTCCGTGCGGGCCGCGGCGCGCAGGTGCGCGGCGAACGCCCCGTCCAGCGGGAGCCCAGACACGAGCACCCAGAACCGGCGGGGCGTCAACCGCCCCGGTCCGCCGTCGGCGAGAAGGACGTGCCGGGAGTCCTCCCGATAGAACCTCTGGAAGTCGGCCTCGATGGCCTCGCCGTACTCGTCTAAGAAGTCGGCGAGGCCGTCGCTTCCCCCTCGGCCTCGTTGATCCCTTCGAGGTACCAGCCGGCGAACGTCATCAGGTCGTCGTCGGACGCCTGCTCGCCCCACCCCTTCCCCTCGATGGGGACCAGGGAGACCGCGACGATGGCGTCCACGATGTCCGAGTACAGCTGCCACGTGCCCGTAATGGACGCGTCGTCACCCTTGAAGAAGTCCACGACCGGACCCCAAGCGGCCTTCTGGCGGCGGGTGGTCAGCCGCCACGGCACCACCTCGGGTGACCCGCCGGGCTTCACGACACCCGCGCCGACCTCTTTCGCCTGCCGCTTCGTCGTGGTCGGCGCCTCGACCGGCTCGCCGTCCTGCGTGATGACCTTGCTCTGCTTCGGGGGCATGCGGACCCCTCACCTTCTGCGGGCTGGTGCGGGCACCCTCGGCCCGTCGCCCGCACGAGACGGGCCGAGGGTGGCGAGGACTACTCGGGCGTACCGAGCCCGGACCGGACCCACTGCGCCAGCGGCAGGGACGTCATCTTCAGGAACGTCGCGCGCAGCGGCCACTCGTACAGCGCTGACGGGTCAGCCTCCGACCCGTCCGCCGCCGACAGCGCCACCTTCGGCACGTACAGACCCACCCGCGTCGAACCGGACACCATCACCAGGAACAGGGCCTTCTCCTGCGCGATCGGCGAATCCGGCAGGTCGAACAGGTCTTCCGCGGTGATGTCGCCGCCGCCCTCGTACGCGAGGAGGACGTCGTTGGAGAACTGGAGCGGGTTGAACGTGAGGCCCTGCGTCACCGGCTCCGTGGACGCGAACAGCGAGTCCGCCTGCCACGAACCGAGCGTGGTGGTGTCGCCGCCGTCCCGGAACCGGGTGACGGAGTTCTCCCGGGACGTGTGGCCCAGGTTCCGCCACGTCGTCGCGATCGTCGCCGCCTCCAGGTCCAGCGCGTCCAGCGCGGACACCGTGGTCGCCGGGGACGCCTGACCGGGCGTGTTGTGGATGAAGATGTAGCCGCGGCCCGGGAGGACGACCGCCGTGGAATCGAGCGACATGAGAACTCCTCAGACCGAGGGGGTGAACGGGGGCATGCGGGCGACCCCCAGCACCGGGCGGTGAGGGGGTAGAAGGTGGGGGTCAGGCCGTGAACACGGCGCGGAACGCCGCTACGTACCGGGCCACGCCCGGCGGGGTGGTGGGGAACTTGAACGGGACGGTCACGATCTCCGGCGGCGAGTTCGTCCGCCCCGCACCCGTGACGTGCGCGCCCTCGACGAGGGCGGTCTTGAACGCGTGGATCGCCTCCAACGCGCTGGCGCGGCCACCGTCAGCGGGCACGTACGCGTCCACATCGATCGCCTGACCGAGCCAGTCGAAGCGGGAGTCCAGCGGCGACGGAGACCCCGACACGCGCACCACGAACAAGCCCGTAGCCGACCGTGCGATCCAGTCGGCCGGCAACTCCGACTGCACCCGCCACCCGCCCGGCGCCTCCGGGATCGACGTGCGCGCGTACGCCAGGCACACGGCCTGCGCGTCACCCCACACGGTCAGCCGCCCGCAGTGTCACGGAGGATGTGCAGGCCCTCCATCGCGCCGACCTTCACACCGTCCGGGCGGGTGAACTCACCACGACCGAACTCGATCGACAGCGACGCGTCATCATCGAGGACCACGTACGAGTCGAGCCGGTCATGCACGACCTCGATCGACGCGTCACCGGTCTCCCGGTGCTGCCCGAGACGCCACTGCGCCTCCCGGCCCAGCTCCTCCGCGAGCTCCTCACGCGCATTCCGCACGCCAGGCATGCCCGCGACCAGAAGCTCGAGCTTTTCGGTTACCGACGCCACCGGACTACACCTCCAGCGGACCGCGAGCCCTCAACCGGACCGTCACGTGCCGGGTCGCCTCAGAACCCCGCGACCACATCGGCTCACCGTCCACGTCCCACCAGCGGCCATCCCACTGCACGGCAGCGAACGCGCCGGACGGCCACGTCCGGCCGATGTACTGATACGTCGTCGTCGTGACCTGACCACCCGTCGACGACTCCGAGTTCGGCCGGAACGGCTGCACCCGGCCCTTCACCTCGACAGGCGTTCCGCCGGGCACCTTCACGACGTTGCCGTCGCTGTCGGTGCCGTCGACCTCCACGTACACCTGCAGGACATCGGTCGGGTTGTCGAGCAGGCTCACGGAAGGTCTCCGCGCGACCCAGCGAGACGATCACCCGTCCAGGCGGTGGAATCCCGAGGTGGCGGACACGACGCGGGCGGAGTCAGGCCGGGCGATACACCGATCGTCCGCGGTCCGCCGGCCGCGACCGGGCGCAGGACGGAGAGTTCCTCGTCGGTGAACCAGCCCGACCCCTGCTTGCTGTATCCGACCGCATAGTCGCCGTCACGCTCGTACGTGAACCCGCGCGGGTTCTGCAACAGCCGAATGGTGGCGTCGACCACCACGTCCCTTACGGCGTCCACGTCGAGGTAGCCGTCCTCGTCCGGGTCGAGCTCGATCCTGGACGAGATGTCCGGGACCGCCTGGGCGAGCCGCCGCTCCACCCGGTCCAGGACCGCCTGAGTCCGCGCGGGGACCGTCGACTCGTACATGTCCTGCACGTCTTCGACGGTCGCCCACGCGGACATCAGCGGCCCCGATCAGGACCGGCTGACAGTGACGCGGACGATTCCGCCCGGGTCGGCGAGACCCGACGCGGTGTGGTCCGACTTCCACTGCAGAACGTCACCCTCGGCGAGGACGAGGTTCGCAGCGGTCGCCGACAGGGTGAGCGCCTTCGCGTCGAGCGCGGTCGCGACGACACCGGTCGAGTCGTACGCCAGCGTGGCGACGACGGTCGTTCCAGCACCGGCAGCACCCTTGTTCACCAGGGAGTGCGAGCGGTAGTTCGTCGCTGCACCCGTCAGGGTGGACTTCGCGACGAACTCGACGGCGGTCACCGTGCACGCGAACGGTGCGATGAACGCGGGGGCGGTGTCGTCGTTGCCCGCCGTGCCGACGGCGGGGGCAGCGAACTGGAAGGTCCGCGTGAGCGGAGCGGCCGAGGACATCACTTACCTCCGAATCGCAGCGGCCGGCCGAGACCGGACTGCACCTGACGGGCAGGCTCGCCCTTGCTCTGGATGTTCAGGGGGACACCCTGTGGGGTGACGAACCGCAGGGGCCGGGAGGCGCCCCGCGCGGTGGATGCCGGGACGTCCGCCTCCTCAGCCTGATCGACCTCGGCGGCGGCCTCCTCCTCGACGGGGGCCTCGACCGACTCCTCCTCGACGGACTCGGTGGCCTCGTCAGCGGCCTTGGTGTCCTCGGGCGGCTTCGGGGCCGCCGTCCTCCGCGCGGCCATCAGGTGCCCGTCACGATGATCGCGCCGACCGGGTACCGGGTCGACGAGTTCGTGTTCGAGTAGTTGATCCGGTTCGACACCTGCCAGCCGACCCGGAACGTGAGCCGCACTGCCGTCATGTCCTGCTGGGCGAGGTTGTAGACGATCGCGCCCGTGTTGTCCTGGATGACGGCCTCGGTGAGCACCTTCATCGTGATGTCCTGCCGGACGCCGACGACGAACTCCGAGAAGTCCCCGCCGAACAGGCGGACGCCGTCGGTGTCGCTCGGGCTCTGGCTGACCGTGGCGACCGGGAACTGGCCCTTCATGCCGTAGCTCACCGGCAGGCCGTCCAGGGTCCGCAGGTCACCGGACACCCGGTTCCCGTCGAGACGGTCACCCTGCGAGTTGCGGGCCGCCCGCAGCTTCGACTTCGCCGACGTCGCCGCCGCGAAGCCCGTCACCTCGAACCCGTCGGCCTCCACGAGGCCGTACAGCTCGTCGAGGTCGCCGTAGAACCCGCCGGCCGCGGCGTTGTGCGAGCCCTCGGTGACCGTGTTCGACGCGGCGATGACCGCGGTGAGGATGTCGTCGGGGAACGACGACGGCGCGTTCACACCGAAGAACACAGCCTCGTCGAGGACACGCGCGAACGCCTCCGTGAGGTGCGGCATGATCGAGTCCCAGATGTTCTCCTGGGTGTCGGCCACGACCGAGTCCGGGATCGGCAGGATCGCCGCGATCTCCTCGACGTTCAGGTACTTGTTCGTCCAGGCCGCGTCGGTGGTCTGCTTGAGACCGGTGTCGCCGCTGACCCAGTAGGCGTAGGGCAGCGCGGACAGGATCGGGAACCGCACCTGCGCGCTGCGGACGGGGACGTGGCGGAACATCTGGAGGACGGTGGACTGCTCCACCGCCTTGCCCAGCATGATGCGGGAGACCTCTTCGGGGATGAGCGCCTGGGCGTCAGTCCGATCGGTCAGGCTGTCGTACGCCATCGCGGATCACTCCTTGTGATCGGTAAGGGGAGAGTCCCGGCGCGCAGTGGTGGGCGGCTACCGCCGCTTCGCGACCTGCTCGCGGATGAGGGAGCTCATGTCGGTGGTCTTGGCGTTGCCGCCGCGGTCGCGGCCCTGACCGAAGTCGCGGGTCCGCTCGGGGGCCACTTCGTTGGCCCACTCGGTGATCGCCTTGTCGTCGAGACGCCCTTCGGCGTCGAGGAACGAGGTGACGTTGATCCGGGCGAGAAGCGCCTTCCGCTGCTGCTCGCTGACACCGCGCCGGTCGGAGGACAGGACGGCTTCGAGGCGGGTAGCGACACGCTCGGTGGCGACCTCCGCGAGAGCGGCCTTTCGCCCCTCGTCGCGCGCCGCTTCCAGCGCCTTCTCCTCGGCGGACTGGTTGGCCTTGCGGACCTTCGCGAGCTCCGCTTCAGCCTTCTCCCGTGCCGCCTTGTCGGCGTTGGCGCGGGACTCCCAGGTGCGCGCCTGTGACTTCCAGTGGTCGGCGCCGTTGTCCTGCTGTCCGTCGCCGCCCCCGCCGCCAGAGGCGCCGTCGTCCCCTTCCGGGAGCCACGGATTCGCGGAGGTGAGGGTGTGGTCGGGCAGGGTGACGCGGGCGAGCATGCGGGACATGCGGGGACTCCCCTTCCGGGATGGTGACCGGCCGCCCCTTCCGGGCGTGCCGAAGTACCCGCGCCCCTCACGGGGTCGGGTGGCTCAGATGTGCGTCAGGCCGCGATGTCCTCGGGCCCGGTGAATCGGTCTCCTGCGTCCACCAGCAGGGGGCCGATCTCGCCGTGCTCGCGGACTGCGAACCGGACCTTCGCGAGCGACTGCCGGCCGGTAGACCCGGCCGACTCGTACAGGGCGGCGATCTCGTCGGCGTTCAACGTCTGGCCCGGGTCGAGCGCGGCCGTGGCAGGCAGGACGGTGCACTTGCACCGCGCGTGCAGCGGCAGCAGGTCGCCCTTGCCGTACAGGCGGTCAGCAGCGGCCACACACAGGCCGCACGTGCCGGACTCGGAACGCTCCGGGTGGATGATGCGCCGCCAGCCGGTCACGTTCTCCGCAGACGCGAGACGCCCCGCGTAGGCATCCCGGCGCGCCATCCCCAGGTCGAGGTCGGCCATCGCCTCAGCCCGTGTGATCGCCCGCAGTTCCGCCTCAAGCGCGTCCAGGCCGGTGATCCGCGCGTGCCGGTACTCCTCGATCGGCCGCACCCACTCCTCGACCGCAGGGATGCCGCGCGGGGTCGGCGTCGGGCTGCCCGCGCCACCGGAGGAGTGCACGTCGAGCAGGTCCAGGGCGCGACGCATGTACACGTCCGCACCACCGAACGCCTGCCGCCGGCCGACGGTGACCACCCTGGCCGCGTCACGCGCGATCTGCTCCCGCGGGACGCCCGCGCGCAGCGTCCGCCTCAGCAGATCGGCGAGCAGGTCAAGGACCGTCTTCCCGATCCGCGCCTGCAACGCCGCCTCAGCGTCCACCGCGGCGAGGATGAGCCGCCGGTCAGGCCCCGCCACCGCTACCCACCGGCTCAGCAGCAGGCGCCGTCGTCGCGGAGGCCGCGGATGGCGGCGGTGAAGCGGCAGCGACGAGCGCCTGCTCAAGGAACGCGTCCGTCGCCCGCTCCGTCTCCATCCGGTCTACCAGGTCTGACGGGAAGCCCCAGATGTGCAGCATCCGCGACCGCCAGGGCACGTCCTTCGCCTTCGACGACGCGTCAGCGCGCTCGGCCATCGACCACTGCTCGGGCGGCGCCCAGATCGGAGCCAACTCCGCCAGGTTCGCGCGCTGCTCGTCGCCGGCCATCCGGAACATCAGCGACATGACCCGCCGCCACCCCGACGTGGCCCGGTTGATCCGGTCCTTCGTGGTGGCCACGACGCCTTCGCGCATCAGGGAGGCGCCCTCCGCTGACCCAGCAGCGGCGTCGGGCGTGAACATGTGCATGGGGGTCTGCGTGGCCGCCGCCAGCTGCATGATGTCGTCCTTGACCGACGACAACATGGGGGTGAGGTCCAGCGCCGCCGACTCCCAGATCTTCGCGCCCTCCCCGAGCTCCCACAGAGCATCGGGGCCGGACGCGAACACCTCGGCGTAGTCGATCAGGTTGCCGCGCGAGTCGTGCTCTGGGAGCTTCCCCTCGATTGCGCGCTGCCGGAACGCCTGCATCACCGCAGTCACGACACGCTGCAGGATCATCGTGTTGATCCGGTCGAGGGTGTCCGTGTGCGCCTCGAACTCGCCCATCGCGGCCCGGTTGAGGAACCGCACCACGCCGACGACGTCACCGAGGCCCTCGCCGTACTTCTCGAACCGGTCCGGTTCCCACGTCCAGTCCGCCGCGCGGAACCCACCCAGCGCCGTGTCAGCGCCAGCGACCGGGATCTGCTTCGACGCCACCAGGACACGGCCAGGTAGGTACAGGTACGCGAAGTCGAGGCCCTCCGCCTCGTCGCGGAACACCTTCAGGCCCGCCCGAACCCGGTCCGGGCGGCGCGGGTCGTTCAAGGTGGTGACCTGCCGGGCGTCCTCGAACGTCGCCACCGGCGCCCCGCCCGCGTCGTCGTCCGGGGCCACGATCACGTAGGCCCGTCCGTGCGCGAGCATCGCCTGGTGGACGTCCGCCGCCCCCACGTCGAGGTCGGACGCGGCCCACAGGTCCCGGGCGGCCTTGTCGCCCGCCTCGTCGCCGTCGGCGCCGGTCCGGAAACCCGTCACGAGCATCCGGTTCGTCCGTGACAGCACGATCGCCTCGGCCAGGTTCAGCCGAGACACCTTCTGGAACAGCCGGTACGCGTCACGGGCCTTCGGCGCCGACCCCGGCAGCGGCGGGTTGCCCGTGAAGTAGGCGTCCAGGGCCTTCACCTGATCCTGCTGCCCACCCTGAGCGAGCAGCTGCCTCCCGAGCTGGTCGAGGAGCCATCCGTCAGACCCGCGGTCGCCGACCTCGACAGTTTCCGCCACGAGTCACCACCTCAGGTCATCTCCAGCGGCGAGGCGCCTGTGGTGGCTCGCGCTTCTTCGCCCCCTTCGCGAGGGCCTCCAGCCGGGCCTGCCACGAGAGCACCGCCGCCATCGCGGCGTCGAACTTCCGATCCGGGTGGATCTTCTGCAGGATGAACAACTGGCTGCCGTCGTCCGCCCACGCGTTGATGTAGGCGCGGCCCGCGTTGCCGACGTGGGTGTCGAACTCCTCGCCGAGCGGATCGTCCTCGGACCAGCCAACCTGGCCGGCGCCCATCGCCTCCCGGTACTCCCGGACGGCGCTCGCCATCGGGCGGGGGCGGTTCGTCCACCACTCCTCGACGACGTCCGGGTCCTCACCGGCCCACGTGCCCATCGTCTCGGTCCAGTGCGGCGGGTCGCCGTACAGCTTCCACACCTGGAACCGGGCCTTGATCGCGCACCACGCCTCCGTGACCTCGCGCTCCGGGATCTCCCACCCGTCCTCATCGGACACGTCCAGGGGCCGCTGCCAGATCGCCGCGAGCTCTTGGGTGCCGGTGACCACGTCGGTGATGACGAACGCCGTGGAGTCCCGGAACCGGGCGCCGTCGAACCCGACGGTGACGAGCTCGCCGGCCGGGATGCGCCCGGGACGGGCGAGATCCCCCCAGCGCTTCACGTCGAACGCCTGTGCCTCAGCGGACACCCACTGGTTCAGCCACACCCGGTTCAGGTACGACTTGTCGGCCTTCGGCCGGTCCCACTGGCGCGCGATCGACTCGAACTGTCCCGGCGCGTACTCGCCGACACCACCCCGAGCCTCCGCGACCGCCTTGATCCGCTCGTCGAGCTTCGTCAGGTCGTGACCCGGGTTCGCCTCACGGTGGTGGTAGCAGAGGTCCGG
>Ga0315910_10000266_pt1 | contig 57319 bp, 47 predicted proteins | sample EdamamesoilMG_FD_204470 | JGI IMG/M metagenome (GOLD analysis project Ga0315910, IMG submission 204470) | Garden soil microbial communities collected in Santa Monica, California, United States - Edamame soil | ecosystem: Environmental > Terrestrial > Soil > Garden | place: USA: California... | reverse complement strand
TGGTCCAGGAAGTGATCATGGGCCACGTGCTGCAGGCGGGCGTCGGGCAGAACCCGGCGCGGCAGGCGGCGCGCGGCGCGGGCCTGCCCGACGACATCGGCTCGGTCACGATCAACAAGGTCTGCGGCTCGGGCCTGAAGGCGGTGATGCTGGCCGCGCAGGCGATCCGCGCGGGCGACGCCGACTGCATCGTCGCGGGCGGCATGGAGTCGATGACGCGCGCGCCCTACCTGCTGCCCGAGGCGCGCGACGGCGTGCGACTGGGCCACGGGAAGCTGATCGACGCGATGGTGTGGGACGGGCTGTGGGACGTCTACAACGACTTCCACATGGGCGTGACCGCCGAGAAGGTCGCCGAGAAGTACGGCGTCGGCCGCGAAGCGCAGGACGAGTTCGCCGTCGGATCGCACAAGAAGGCGGCGGCCGCCGCCGCGGCGGGGAAGTTCAAGGACGAGATCGTCCCGGTGAAGGTCGCGCAGCCGAAGGGCGACCCGATCGTCGTGAGCGCCGACGAGGGGCCGCGCGCCGACAGCGACCTCGCGAAGCTCGCGAAGCTGAGGCCCGCCTTCAAGAAGGAGGGCGGCACCGTGACGCCGGGCAACGCGTCGACGATCAACGACGGCGCGGCCGCGCTGGTGGTGATGTCGGAGGCGCGCGCGAAGCAGCTCGGCTGCAAGATCCTCGCGCGCGTGCGCGGCTACGCGACCGGAGGCATGGCGCCCGAGTGGGTGATGATGGCGCCGGTCGACGCGGTGAAGAAGCTGAACGCCAAGATCGGCGCGAAGGCCGACAGCTACGAGGTGATCGAGCTGAACGAGGCGTTCGCGGTGCAGGCGCTCGCCGTCACGAAGGAGTGCGGCTTCGATCCGGCGCGGGTCAACGTGAACGGCGGCGCCGTCGCGCTCGGCCACCCGATCGGAGCGAGCGGCGCGCGCGTGCTGGTCACGCTGCTCCACGCGCTGAAGCAGCAGGAGAAGAAGCAGGGGCTCGCCAGCCTCTGCCTCGGCGGCGGCAACGGCGTCGCGCTGGCGGTGGAACGCTGAGACGAGCGCGCGACGCGCATCGGCACGAAGAGACAGGAGCTACGGCTTGGGCGAGATCAAGAAGGTCGGCGTCGTCGGCGCCGGGACGATGGGCAACGGCATCGCGCAGGTCTTCGCGCAGGCGGGGATCGCGGTCACGATGGTCGACGCCTTCGAGGCGAGCCTCGAGCGCGGCGTCGCCGCGATCCGCGGCAGCCTCGCGCGCCTGGTGAAGAAGGCGACGCTCACGCAGGCCGAGGCGGACGCCGTCGCGGCGCGCGTCAAGTCGAGCCCGCGGCTGCTCGACGCGGTGGAGGCCGAGCTGGTGATCGAGGCGGTGCCCGAGACCTTCGAGCTCAAGGCCGACGTCTTCCGCAAGCTCTCCGAGGCGACGCCGCCCACGACGATCCTCGCCAGCAACACCTCGTCGATCTCGATCACCCGCCTCGCCGCCGTGACCGACCGCCCCGACCGCGTCATCGGCATGCACTTCATGAACCCGGTGCCGGTGATGAAGCTGGTCGAGATCATCCGCGGCCAGCTCACCAGCGACGCGACGGCGACCGCGATCGTCGAGGCGACCAAGCGGCTCGGCAAGACGCCGGTGCTGGCGAACGACTTCCCCGGCTTCGTCAGCAACCGCGTGCTGATGCCGATGATCAACGAGGCGATCTACTGCCTCATGGAGGGCGTCGCCACGAAGGAGGCGATCGACGAGGTGATGAAGCTCGGCATGAACCACCCGATGGGGCCGCTGATGCTGGCCGACCTGATCGGGCTCGACACCTGCCTCTTCATCATGGAGGTGCTGCACCGCGAGCTCGGCGACGACAAGTACCGCCCCTGCCCGCTGCTGCGGCGGATGGTGGCGGCGAAGACGCTCGGCCGGAAGAGCGGGCGCGGTTTCTACGACTACGCGGCGCAGGCGGGCTAGCCCGAGGGCCCGAGGCGTGTGGTAAGGATGGCGCTCCCTCGCGGTCGATGGCTAGGACGGCATCAGCCGAGCGCACCGCCCCGGAGCCCGACTTGGCCACCGAAACGACGCCCCGCAGCGACCTGAGCGAGGAGCAGGAGCTCCTGCAGCAGACGGTGCGCGACTACGTGAAGGAGCACGTCGCTCCGCACGCGGCGAAGTACGACGAGGCGGAGAGCTTCCCCGAGATCCCGTGGGCGAAGGGGCGCGAGCTCGGGCTCGCCGGGCTGCTCGTCCCCGAGTCGTACGGCGGCAACGCGATGGGCGTGGTCGCGTCGTCGATCGTCGTCGAGGAGGTCTCGCGCTTCTGCCCGTCGACGGGCGTCACGCTCTCGGTCCACAACTCGCTCGTCTGCGGGCCGATCGTGAAGTGGGGGAGCGACGCGCAGCGGCAGCGCTTCCTGCCGAAGCTCGCCAGCGGCGAGTGGCTCGGCGCCTACTGCCTCTCCGAGGCGGGCGCGGGCACCGACGCCGCCGACCAGCGCACGACCGCGACGCGCAAGGGCGACCGCTTCGTGCTCGAGGGCGCGAAGCTCTGGATCACGTCGGGCTCGAACGCCGACCTCTTCCTGGTCTTCGCGCGCACCTCGCCGGCGCCCGATCCGGCGCACCGCTCGCGCGGCATCACCTGCTTCATCGTCGAGCGGACGGCCAAGGGCGTCTCGGTCGGCAAGAAGGAGGAGAAGCTCGGCATCCGGGCGTCGCCGACGACCGAGATCCTGCTCGACAACGTCGAAGTGCCGGCCGAACACGTGCTCGGCGAGGTCGACAAGGGGTTCCGCATCGCGATGGACACGCTCGACAGCGGGCGCATCGGCATCGCGAGCCAGGCGCTCGGCATCGCGCAGGGCTGCTTCGACGAGTCGCTGAAGTACGCGACCGAGCGGCGCCAGTTCGACCGGCCGCTGTCGGCGTTCCAGGCGATCCAGTGGAAGCTGGCCGACATGGCGACCGGCATCGACGCCGCGCGCCTGCTCACCCGCCGCGCCGCGCGCATGCGCGACGCCGGCGAGCCGTGCGCGAAGGAGGCGGCGATGGCGAAGCTCTTCGCCAGCACGCTCGCCAACAAGGTCGCCGACGAGGCGGTGCAGATCCACGGCTCGGCCGGATACTCGCGCGAGTACCGCGTCGAGCGCCTCTTCCGCGACGCGCGGATCACCGAGATCTACGAGGGGACGACCGAGGCGCAGCACATGGTCGTCGCGCGCGCGCTGCTGGGCTCGTGATGGCGGCACCCACGACGATCGACCCGCGGAAGCCCTCCGGCGCCAGCGAAGCGGAGGCGCGCGCCGTCGCCGAGGCGGCGCGCGAGCAGTCGTGGGAGAAGCCCTCCTTCGCGAAGGAGCTCTTCCTCGGCCGGCTGCGGATGGAGCTGATCGATCCCTTCCCGGTCGAGCCGGCCGCGGCGCGCGCCGAGTGCGACGCCTTCCTCGCGAAGCTCCGCCCCTTCCTCGCCGCGAAGGTCGACGCCGAGCGGATCGACCGCGAGGGCGAGTTCCCCGACGAGGTGGTGCAGGGACTGAAGGATCTGGGCGCGTTCGGGATCACGATCCCGAAGGAGCACGGCGGGCTCGGCCTCACCAAGACGTCGTACAACCGGATCATCGCGCTGGTCGCGGGCCACTGCGCCAGCACGGCGACGCTCCTCTCCGCGCACCAGTCGATCGGCGTCCCGCAGCCCCTCAAGCTCTTCGGCACCGACGAGCAGAAGCGCCGCTACCTCCCGCGCCTGGCGCGCGGCGCCATCTCCGCGTTCGCGCTCACCGAGACCGACGCCGGCTCCGACCCGGCCAACATGACCACGCGCGCCGAGCTCTCCGCCGACGGGAGCCACTGGATCCTGAACGGCGAGAAGCTCTGGTGCACCAACGGCACGGTCGCCGAGCTGATGGTCGTGATGGCGCAGACGGCGCCGAAGACGGCGCCCGACGGCTCGAAGAAGAAGCAGATCTCGGCGTTCATCGTCGAGGCCGGCTGGGAGGGCGTCGAGGTCCTCCATCGCTGCCGCTTCTCCGGCCTGCGCGCGATCGGCAACGGCGTGCTGCGCTTCAAGGACGTGAAGGTCCCGCGCGAGAACCTCCTCTGGAAGGAGGGCGGCGGGCTGAAGCTCGCGCTCGTCACGCTCAACACCGGGCGCCTCACGCTGCCGAGCTGCATCGTCGGCGGCATGAAGCAGGCGCTCTCGATCACGCGGCGCTTCGCCGCGTCGCGCTTCCAGTGGGGCGCGACGATCGGCAAGCACGACGAGGTGGCCGGCAAGGTGGCCGACCTCGCCAGCACGCTCTTCGCGATGGAGGCGCTCGCCGACCTCGGCTGCCTGCTCGTCGACTCGGGCGACCACGACGTGCGGCTCGAGGCGGCGATCGCGAAGCTCTTCAACAGCGAGCACGGCGTGCGCCTCGCCGGCGAGACCTTCCAGGTCCGCGGCGGCCGCGGCTACGAGACCGAGCAGTCGCTGAAGGAGCGCGGCGAGATCCCCTATCCGGTCGAGCGGCTGCTGCGCGACTTCCGGATCAACACCATGGTCGAGGGATCGACCCAGGTGATGCACCTCTTCATCGCGCGCGAGGCGCTCGACGCCCACGTGACGGCGGCGGGCGCGCTGCTCGACCCGAAGGCGCCGTTCGGCGCGAAGTGGCGGGCGTTCTGGGGCGCGACGCGCTTCTACGCCGGCTGGGTCCCGCGGCTCCTCGTCGGCGCCGGCACGCTGCCGTTCGCGTACGGGAAGTACGGCAAGCTCGCGCGGCACGTGCGCTGGCTCGAGCGCACGGCTCGCCGGCTCGCGCGCGCGATCTTCACGACGATGATGCGCCACCAGGCGAAGCTCGAGCGGCGGCAGCGGCTGCTGGCGCGCCTCGTCGACGTCGGCGCGGAGCTGGTCGCGATGGCCGCCGCGTGCGCGCGCGCCCGCTCGCAGGCGGACGGAGCCGGCGGCAGGCCGGCGGGGGTCGAGCTGGCCGACGCCTTCTGCCGCGCCTCGCGCCGCCGCGTCGACGAGCTCTTCCGCGCGCTGCGCCGCAACGACGACGTCGCGAGCTGGCGCCTCGCGCAGGAGATCGTCGCGGGCGACCACGCGTGGCTCGAGGAGGGGGTGCTCGACTGCCACGAGCTGCTGACCAAGTCGCGCGGAGCGTGAAGGAGTTGCGCGTCATGGAACGGACGACGAGGTCGCTCTTCGGACTGGCGGCGGCGCTCTCGATCGGCGCGCTCTCGTGCGCGTCGACCGCCGATCCGCATTACGGCACGCGGCCGGCGCCGCCCGTCGCGCCGCGCGTCTGGGCGCAGCCGCCCTATCCGCAGAAGGTCGTCGTGACCGAGCCGTTCTTGTCGAAGGCGGCGCAGGAGACGCCGCCGCAAGAGACGCCGGCTCCCGCAGCTCCGCCGCAGGAAACTCCGGCTCCCGAAGCCGTCGATCCGGTCGACGCCGAGCGCGCGCGCAACGAGGCGGCGTTCGAGGACGATTACCTCCGCCAGAAGGAGCGCCTCTTCTCGACGCACGCTGGCCTTTGGCTCGCGATCGTCGACGGCCGCCTGCTGCCCGCCGACGCGCGCGGCCGGCCCGCGCCCGCAGCGACGCTCGACGAGTGCGTCGCGGCCGCCGACGCGGCGAACGCGGCGGCGCACCACCGCTTCCTCTTCCGCATCGGCGAGGAGGGCGACGTCGTCTACCTCGACCCGCGCGCGCCGAACCACAGCGTCGTCGGCATGGGCCTCAAGCTCGCGCTCGGCATCACCGCCAGCTTCGATCCCGCGTCGGGCGCCGTGACCTGGACGCGCGCCGGCAAGTCGCGCCGCTTCGCGCTCGACCGCGGCGAGTTCGAGCTGCGCCTCACCGACCCGACCGGCCGCCAGCTCGCCGCCGCGCGCGTCTCCGACAGCGCCGGCTACGCCGGCTACCTCCTCGTCGACGCCTCGCTCGGCGACCTCCTCGACGCCGAACGCTTCGAGATCCCCGGCCGCGCCCTGCTGCGCGCCGGCGACCAGATCCGCGAGCTGCGCCGCGCCCACCTGCGCGTGCAGCTCCCCGAGCTCGACCTCGACGAGCGCGTGCCGGCGGCGATCTGGGGCGAGTGAACGCGGCGCGGGCCGCCGCGCGCGTATCGTGTCGCGCCTTCCAGCGGGAGACGCGAACGATGTCCAAGCAGCAGCCCGACCACGGCGACGCCGAGCTCGCCCTCAAGTGCTACGACCTGCGGCGCGAGGCGGTCATGCGCGCGTCGCGCGACGCGATCGTCGCGAAGTTCCTGCCGAAGTCGTTCGACGAGCTGATCGCCATCACGAAGCCCGACCATCCGATGAACCCGGCGTGGCGGCAGGTCACGACCTATTGGGAGATGGTCTACGCGATGGTGAAGCACGGGGTCGTCCACCCCGAGTACTTCCTCGAGAGCAACGGCGAGGGGCTGCTGGTCTTCGCGCGCGTCGAGGAGCACCTGGCCGAGTACCGCAAGGCGACCAGCCAGTTCGCGTTCCTGAACGCCGAGTGGGTCACGAAGAACACCGAGCGCGGCCGCGCGATCCTGCCGCTGTTCCGGAAGCGGTTCCTCGCGCAGATCGGGCGGAGCTGACGCGCGGCGGTGGAGGTCTGGCGGCGCAACTTCCGGGTCGTCTGGGCGGCCAACTTCGTCACGGCCGTCGGGATGACGACGTTCCTGCCGCTCTTCCCGCTCCACCTCGCGGAGATCGGCGTCGTCGGCGACCACGCGGTCGCGATCTGGTCGGGCGCGCTCGTCGCCGCGGCGCCGCTGACGGCCGCGGTGATGGGGCCGCTGTGGGGCGCGCTCGGCGACCGCGTCGGCCGCAAGCCGATGCTGCTGCGCGCCAACCTCGCGATCACCCTCTTCGTCGGCGCGATGGGCTTCGCGACGACGCCGTGGCTGCTGCTCGCGCTGCGCCTGCTGCAGGGCGTCTTCTCCGGCTTCATCGCGCCGGCGATGACGCTCGTCTCCGTGTCGGCGCCGCCGCACCAGCAGGGGCGCATCGCCGGGCTGCTCCACACGAGCGTGCTGGCCGGCAACATCGCCGGCCCCGCGCTGGGGGGCTGGCTCGGCGACCGTTTCGGCCACCACCTCACCTTCTTCCTCTGCGCCGGCACGAGCGCGGCCGCGTTCGTCGCGATCCTGCTCGGAGTGACCGAGGTCGGCGCTGCGCGCGCGAAGTCGTCGGGCCGCTCCGCGATCGGCGACCTGCTGCGCGACGCGCGCTCGTTCCTCGCGGCGGGGCCGCTGCGCACGATGGTGCTCGGCGTGCTGGCGGTGCGCGGCGGCGCGGTGCTGGTCGATCCGGTGCTGGCGCTCTTCATCGCGACGCTCGGCGGCGCGGGCGAGGGGCGGCTCGGCACGATCACCGGCCTCGCGTTCGGCGCGACGGCGGCGGCGACGCTGCTCGTGACGCCGGTGTGGGGCCGGCTCGGCGACGAACGGGGCCACGGCCGGCTGCTCGGACTCTGCGGCGTGGCGGCGGCGCTCTGCGTGCTGCCGCAGGCGTTCGTCGGCCACGTCGTGCAGCTCGCCGCGCTCCGCTTCGCCAGCGGCCTCTTCCTCGCGGGCGTGCTGCCGTCGGCGTTCGGCCTCGCCGCGAGCCTCTCGCCGGTGGCGAAGCGCGGCGCGGCCAACGGCTTCATGTTCTCGGCGATCGGCCTCGCCAACGCGCTCGGCCCGATGGCGGGCGGCGCCGCGGCGGGCGCGCTCGATCGCGGCGGCTTCGGCGTGCGTCCGCTCTTCGTCGCGTCGGCGCTGCTGGTGCTGGGCGGCGCGTGGTGGCTGCGGCGGAGCGCGCCGCGCGGCGCGGTCGCGCGCCGTGAGCCGGTCGAGGCGGTGGAGGAGAGCGAGCCGTGAAGTGGCGAGCGCGAGCGACTTGCGGCGAAGCGTTCGCGGCGCTCTCCATCGTCGCGGCGCTCGCGGCGCTGATGGGTTGCCGGACGAACGCGCTTCCGCCGGCGGGCGACTGGATCGACCTGCTCGGTCCGCACGCCGGAATCTCGAGCGAGAGCGCCTCCGCGTCGTGGTCCGCCATCGACTTCGGCGGCAGCGGCGAGATCGAGCCGCGCGAGCGCGGCGTTCGCCTCCACGCCGGCTCGCCGATGACCGGTGTCTCGTGGCGCGTCGGGACGGCGGAGGTGTTGCAGCCGATGGGGAGCTACGAGCTCGAGGTCGAGGCCGTGCGCGTCGCCGGCAACGACTTCTTCTGCGCGCTCACCTTCCCGGTCGGCGACGCCTGCCTCACGCTCGTGCTCGGCGGCTGGGGCGGCTCGACGTGCGGCCTCTCCTGCCTCGACGGCCTCGACGCCGCGAACAACCGCACGACCACCTACCACCGATTCGAGAAGGGCCGCGCCTATCGCGCGCGCGTCGTCGTGACTCCCGCTCGCGTCGCGGCGTTCGTCGACGACGCGCCGCTGTGCAGCGTCGACCTCGCCGGGCTCGCCCTCTCGCTCCGCACCGAAGTCGAGCCCTGCCGCCCGCTCGGCGTCGCGAGCTACGCCACCACCGCCGACCTTCTCTCCGCCCGCTGGCGCCCGCTGCCGCGCGGACTCCCGATCCCCGATCCGGGCGTACCGACGCGGGAATGAATCGCCCGCCTAGAAGCGGCGGCGGAGGAGGGGATCGAGGTCGGCGTCGGCGAGGACGCGGGCGCGCGCGTCGCGGTCGCGGAAGTAGGAGGCGTCGATCAGGTCGCGCAGCGTCGCGGAGTCCGGCGAGCGGTTGACGACGCGGATCGGGTCGCCGGCGGCGATCGGGCCGGGCCGCACGACGCGCGCGTAGCTGCCGATGCGGCGGCTCTCGAGGAACGCGCGCGCGAAGCCGTGCAGCCCCATCCGTCGCTCGAGCTTCCAGCACGGCTGGCGCGGCGTCGTGAGCTGGATCGCGGCGGCCGCGTCGCCGTCGCCGATCGCGAGCGTGTCGCCGACGTGGAGCGTCCGCTCGAGGTCGCTCCACCCCTCGATGGTCAGGTTCTCGCCGAGCGTGCCGGGCGGCAGCGGATCGCAGCGGAGCGCGCGTTGCCAGAAGGCGAGGTGCTCGAGCGCGTAGAGGTAGACCGCCTTCTCCGGCCCGCCGTGGTAGCGGCGGTCGGCCTGCACGTCGCCCGCGACACCCTCCTCGCCGAGCTCGACGCGGCCCGCGACCGGCCCCTTGAGGATCGCGCTGCGGAACGCCTTCCCGCCGGCGTCCGCTTCGAAGCGTTGCGCCCGTCCGACGTTGATCGACGCGACGCGGGCAATGGGGGGCAGCGACATGCGGCGTAGGATGCCGCGCGCGATGAAGCCGCGCGAGTCGACCGACGAGCTCCTCTCGAAGCTGCAGCGCGGCGACCGCGGCGCGCTCGCGCGCCTCCTCTCGCTGGCCGAGTCGGAGCCGGCGCGCTACGCGGAGGTCGCCGACCGCGTCACGGCGCTCGCGGGCAAGGCGCTGCGCATCGGCGTCACGGGGCCGGGCGGCGCGGGCAAGAGCACGCTGATCGACGCGCTCGTCGCTCCGCTGCGCGCGGGCAGCCGTCGCGTCGCGATCCTCGCCACCGATCCTTCGAGCGAGCGGACGGGCGGCGCGCTGCTCGGCGATCGGATCCGCTTCGCGCCGGCGAAGCAAGACGACGGCCTCTTCTTCCGCAGCGTCGCGACGCGCGGCGCGGCGGGCGGCTTCGCGCACGCCGGCTTCGACCAGCTCGACCTGCTCGACGCGTTCGGCTTCGACCGGATCGTCGTCGAGGCGGTCGGCGCGGGTCAGAGCGAGGTCGAGATCGCCTACGCCGTCGATCTCACGGTGGTCGTGCTGCCGCCGTCGGGCGGCGACGCGGTGCAGGCGCTCAAGGCCGGCGTCATGGAAGCGGGCGACCTCTTCGTCGTCGGCAAGAGCGACCTGCCCGGCGCCGACGCGGCCGCCGCGACGCTTCGCAGCGTGATCGAGCTGCGCCACGCCGCGCACGACGCGCCCGCTCCCGTGCTGCAGGTCAGCGCCGCGCAGGGCAAGGGCGTCGCCGAGCTCGCCGCCGAGATCGAGCGCCTCGCCGCCGCGCGCCGCGACGCCGGCGCGCTCGCGACCCGCCGCCGCGACCGCCTCGCGCGCCGCATCCGCCACCTCGCGCTGCGCGAGCTCGAGCCGCGCCTCGCCGCCGCCGCCGCGGAAGCCGCCGCCCGCGGCGGGACGCCGCAGTCGCTGGCGAACGAGGTGATGGAGCGGTTGAAGAAGCGGTAGCGGCGTCGCCGCGGCACCCGACTGACCCCTTGTTGCCCCTGCTCCCCTCCTCGATAAGGCTCCTCACCATCTCTGGAACGGGGCCCGCCATGCTCCTCACCGTTGCGCTTTCGTTCGCTTCGTCGTTCTTCGCGCCGATCGCGCTGCTCGCGCCGCAGTCGTCGCCGCCGAGCTCGTCGGGCGGGTCGGTGGCTCCTCCGCCGCCGTCAGGGCCCGCGGCGGTCCTCGTCGACGGCACCTGTCGCGTCGCGATCGACGAGAGCGGCAACCTGCTCGGCGTCGCGGGGCGCGAGCTGCACGTCGAGAAGATGCACGACGTCGTGGCGCCGGTGCGCGGCCACTCGTGGATCGGGATCCACTGGAACGGGCCGAACGGGCTGGTGAACGGCGTGATCCCGGGCGACGCGCCCGACTATGGCGGAAGGCAGGCCGCGCTGCAGCGTTCGTGGCAGGCGACGAGCGACCGCTTCGTCGCGCTCCATCGCCTCGACGACGTCGAGATCCGCGTCGAGTTCGCGTGGCAGCCGCTGGTCGGCGCGCTGATCCAGACGGTCGCGCTGACGAACGTCGGAACGGCGACCCTGACCGACGGGTTGGTCTGGTTCGAGTGGCAGGTGCCGGGCGCGAAGGGCTCGACGAGCCCCTCGAAGTACGCGAACCATCTGCCGCCGGCGCCGCAGGACGTCTTCCGCATGGGGCTGCGGAACACGCGGATGCGGCCGGGCGAGGAGCAGGAGTTCACCTGCGTCTACCGGCCCGACCGCAACGGCTCGGGGCCCTCGTCGCCGGCGACGGGCGACCTGCCGCTGCGGCTGTGGACCAGCTCGAAGTGGCCCGACGGCGTCAACTTCGGATCGGTGCTGGGCGGCGTCTCGACCGGCGACTTCGACCAGGACGGCTGGTCGGACCTCTTCGTCTGCTACACGGGCGGAGTCTTCCGCAACGTGCAGGGCGGCGACTGGTCGAAGATCAACGACCTCGACGACGAGATGGGGAAGGCGGAGGGCGAGGGACGCTACGGCTCCGCGATCTGCGACTACGACAACGACGGCCTGCCCGACATCGGCAGCGAGCCGCGCGCGTGGACGACCTGGAAGTTCGACCTGATGCGCAACGAGGGCTTCGGCCAGTTCCGCAACGTCGCGAACGACCCCGGGATCATCGACGTCGTGCCAGCCAACGGCGACTGCGAGACGCTGGCGGTCGGCGACGTCGACGGCGACGCCGACCTCGACTGGTTCCTGCCGGCCTATCCCGACTGGGTCTTCGGCGGACCGGGGAACTTCTTCCTCCAGAACCTCGGCCCCGCCGGCCCGAACGGCGAGTACATCTTCCACGAGGCGTCGGCCGAGGCGGCGCTCGACAACCCCGACGGCGTCAACCGGCCCGAGGGCGCCGAGCTCTGCGACATCGACGGCGACGGCGACGTCGACCTCTACAGCAACGGCACGCTCTACCGGAACGTCTCGACCGTCGGCACGCCCGCGTTCGAGTGGCTCTTCGGCGCCGTGACCGGGATCGTCAACCAGAACCAGCTCGACGAGGGCGTCCGCTTCCTCGACTACGACATGGACGGCGACCTCGACCTGATGATCTCGTTCGTCAACGCGAACATCGGGCTGCGGATCTTCGAGAACCGCGGCGACGCGACCTGGTTCCAGACGGCGAAGACGCTCTTCGACGCGAACGAGGTCGGGACGATCTTCGGCTGCTCGGCCGTCGACTGGGACAACGACGGCGACCTCGACGCGACTAGCACGACGACCTTCCGCCCCAACAAGCTGATCGAGGACGGCGCGCGCCACTTCACGGTCGCGACGCACGACATCGACGAGGCGCAGTGGGGCCACGGCACGCCCGCGTGGTTCGACTTCGACCTCGACGGCGACCTCGACTGCGCGTTCGACGGCGTCGGCGGGATCTGGCACCTCGAGAACATGACCTACGACCCGTCGACGCCGAGCGCGGTGAAGCGCCACGTGCGCGTCCACGTCGTGCGCGACGACGCCGACCTCGACCGCGGGCTCGAGACGGAGTACGGCGCGTTCGTGTCGATCGACGTGCTCGGCGCCGCCGCCGACGGCCGCGCGCGCGTGCAGCAGGTGACGTCGTCGGCCGGCTACCTGAACCAGGCCGAGTACATCCTCCACTTCGCGCTGCCGGCCGATCCCGACCCGGCGCCCGACGCCGACGTCCGCTTCGCGCTCAGCGTCGACTTCAAGGGCGCGTCGTCGCAGGGCTACCCGCGCGTCGATCGCCACGTGAACCCGATCCTCGGCTCGATCGACCTCGCCGACCTCGAGGCGGCGGGCGATCGCGAGATCACCGTCTACCGCAGCGGCCGCGTGCGCATCGCCGGCGTCGACCACCTGCCCGCGCTGCCGGCGCAGCCGCTGACGACGACGGCGGGCGGGCTCGCGGTGCCGACGACCACGACGACGATGGGGGCGCCGACGGTGCCGCCCGCGGGCAACTGGTTCGTCGGCGCGGAGTTCACCACCGATCCGGCCGCCGAGCCGCAGCGCGTCGAGGAGCTCTCGGTCGACGGCACGCTCGCCGGCGCGGTCGACTGCAGCGGCGTGCTCGCCAACCTCTACGCGTGGGACGTGACCGACCCGGCCGCGCCGCTGCGCCTCCTCGGCGGCGAGGGCGCGCGCACGACGCCGGCGCGCAACCGTCGCGCGACCGTGCCGCTCGACTTCGTCCTCGAGCCGGGCCGCACCTACCGGATCGCGGCGCGCGTGTCGCAACTGCGCGCGACGCCGATCGCGGGGCCGATCAGCGACGGCGTCGTCACGACGACGGGCGGCCTCTCGTTCCAGGACGCGTCGCCGTGCGACGGCGTCGCGATCGCGGCGGCGGTCGCCGATCCGACGCAGCTCTTCGTCTCGCTCCGCTTCCGCGGCGAGCCGGCGGGCGCGTGGGCCGACCTCGGCCACGGCTTCGCGGCGGGCGGAGCTGCGCCGACGCTGGTCGGCCAAGGCGACCTGCGCCTCGGCTCGCCGTTCCAGCTCGACCTCGCGGGCGCGCCGCCGACGTCGCCGTTCTTCCTCGTGGCGGGCGCGTCGCGCCTCGACCTGCCGTTCGCGGGCGGCCTGCTCGTGCCGTCGCTCGATTTCCTGATCGGCGGAGTCACCGACGCGGCGGGCGGCGTCACGTTCCTCGATTCGTCGCCCGACTGCCTCGGCGACGGCGAGAGCCTCTTCGTCCAGATGGTGATCGTCGACCCGGCCGCGCCGCACGGCTTCGCCTTCAGCAACGCGCTCGCCGCGACCCTGCCGTACTGAATCTCGTGACCCGCTGCGCGCGCCGCCGCCGCTCCGCCGGCGTCGGGGCGCCGCGGTATAAGGCGTCGTGCAAGTGACGCCTCGACCGCCGGCGCTCGACGGACGCATCGCGATGAATCCTCGCCCCGCTTCGCTCCCCGGCAGCGAGCCCGCCGCCGCGGGCTCCGCCGCCGTGCCGTTGCCGGTCCGGTTCGTGACGGCGGCCGCCCTCTTCGACGGCCACGACGCGTCGATCAACATCGTGCGCCGCCTGCTGGTGCGCGAGGGCGCGGAGGTGGTCCATCTCGGCCACAACCGCAGCGCGATGGAGGTGGTGCGCGCGGTGCTGCAGGAGGACGCGCAGGGCGTGGCGCTCTCCTCGTACCAGGGCGGCCACATGGAGTACTTCAAGTACGTGGTCGACCTGCTGCGCGAGCGCGGCGCCGGCCACGTGAAGGTCTACGGCGGCGGCGGCGGCGTGATCGTGCCGCGCGAGATCGCCGAGCTCGAGAAGTACGGCGTCACGCGCATCTACTCGCCGCAGGACGGCCGGCGGCTCGGGATGGTCGGCATCGCCCGCGAGATGATCGAGACGTGCCGGTACGACACGCTCGCGCTGCCGCCGCCGGCGGGGAAGGACGCGGCCGCCTCGCGCGACGCGACGATCGCGCGCGCCATCACGAAGGTCGAGCGCGCCGCGCAGGCGGGCGGGGCGACGGCGACGCGCACGAAGAAGATGCCGGTGCTCGGCATCACCGGCACCGGCGGCGCCGGCAAGTCGAGCCTCACCGACGAGCTCGTGCGGCGCATGCGCTACGCCGCGCCGGAGCTGAAGCTGGCGCTGGTGCTGATCGACCCCAGCAAGCGGGTCACGGGCGGCGCGCTGCTGGCCGACCGCATCCGGATGAACGGGATCGAGGCCCCGAACGTCTACGTGCGCAGCCTCGCGACGCGCGGCAGCCAGAGCGAGATCTCGCGCGCGCTGGCCGGCACGCTGGCCGTGCTGGAGCAGCAGGGGTTCGACCTCTGCGTCGTCGAGACCAGCGGCATCGGGCAGGGCGACTCGGCGATCGTCGACTTCACCGACGCGTCGATGTACGTGATGACGCCCGAGTTCGGCGCGCCGAGCCAGCTCGAGAAGATCGACATGCTCGATCTCGCCGACCTCGTCGTGATCAACAAGGCCGACCGGCGCGGCGCCGAGGACGCGCTGCGCGACGTGCGGCGGCAGCTGCGGCGCACGCGCGCGCTCCAGCCGGGCCAGCGGCCCGACACGGTCACGGACGAATCGATGCCGGCCTTCGCGACGGTCGCGAGCCGCTTCAACGATCCCGGCGTGAACCGCCTCTTCGTGGCGCTGACCGACCTGCTGCGCGCGAAGTTCGGCCTCTTCCAGGAGAAGCCGAAGCTGCCGCCCGCGCCGACGGCGAAGGCGCACCTGCTGCCACCCGACCGCGTCGGCTACCTCGGCGAGATCGTGCGCGCGATCCGCGGCTACCGGCGGCGCACCGAGGAGGAGGCGGAGCGGCTGTCGCGGATCCAGGCGCTCGAGAAGGCGCGCGCGGCGATCGCGGCGGAGAGCAAGGCGGCGGGCGACGCGCTCGCGGCGAAGGCAGAGGCGGAGCGCAAGGCAGCGGCGCGCGAGTCGCTCGACCTGCTGGCCGCCGAATCGGCCGAGCTCGCGAAGTACCAGGGCGACGACTACCGCTACGAGGTGCGCGGCAAGCCGTTCGCCGTGAAGCTCCACACGACGTCGCTCTCGGGCTCGAGGATCCCGAAGGTCGCGCTGCCGCGCCTCACCGACGACGGCGACCGCTTCCGCTTCTTCCGCCTCGAGAACCTGCCGGGTCGCTTCCCCTACACGGCCGGGATCTATCCCTTCAAGCGGCAGGACGAGGAGCCGCGTCGCCAGTTCGCGGGCGAGGGCGGGCCGGCGCGCACCAACAAGCGCTTCCACTACCTCTCGCGCCACGATTCGGCGAAGCGCCTCTCGGTCGCGTTCGACTCGGTCACGCTCTACGGCGAGGACCCCGAGGAACGGCCCGACATCTGGGGCAAGATCGGCGAGGGCGGCGTCTCGATCTGCACGCTCGACGACATGAAGGTGCTGATGCAGGGGTTCGACCTCTGCGACCCGAACACCTCGGTCTCGATGACCATCAACGGGCCGGCACCGATCGTGCTGGCCTTCTTCCTGAACGCCGCGATCGAGCAGCAGTGCGACGGCCAGGCCGCGAAGCTCGGTCGCGCGGTCACGGAGGAGGAGCGCGCGAAGCTCGCCGCCGCCGTGCTGAAGGTGGTGCGCGGCACGGTGCAGGCCGACATCCTCAAGGAGGACCAGGCGCAGAACACCTGCATCTTCAGCACCGACTTCAGCCTCAAGCTGATGGGCGACGTGCAGGAGTTCTTCACCAAGTCCGACGTCCGCAACTTCTATTCGGTCTCGATCAGCGGCTACCACATCGCCGAGGCCGGCGCGAACCCGATCAGCCAGCTCGCCTTCACGCTCGCCAACGGCTTCACCTTCGTCGAGTACTACCTCGCGCGCGGGCTGCCCATCGACGCCTTCGCCCACAACCTGAGCTTCTTCTTCAGCAACGGCCTCGATCCCGAGTACTCGGTGATGGGCCGCGTCGCGCGCCGCATCTGGAGCGTCGCGCTGCGCGACCTCTACCAGGCGTCGGAGCGCGGTCAGAAGTTCAAGTACCACATCCAGACGTCGGGTCGCTCGCTCCACGCGATGGAGATCGACTTCAACGACATCCGGACGACGCTCCAGGCGCTGACCGCGATCTACGACCAGTGCAACTCGCTGCACACGAACGCCTACGACGAGGCGATCACGACGCCGACCGAGGAGTCGGTGCGGCGCGCGATGGCGATCCAGATGATCGTGCAGCGCGAGTTCGGCGTGACGAAGAACGAGAACCCGCTGCAGGGCGCGTTCCTCACGCAGGAGCTGACCGACCTGGTCGAGGAGGCGGTGCTGCGCGAGTTCGAGCGGATCCACGAGCGCGGCGGCGTGCTGGGCGCGATGGAGACCCACTACCAGCGCGGCCGCATCCAGGAGGAGTCGCTCCTCTACGAGCTGAAGAAGGACTCGGGCGAGCTGCCGATCGTCGGCGTCAACTGCTTCGAGCGGCCAAAGGACCTGGAGGGCGACGCCGCCGCGGCCGCCGCGCCGGCCGAGATCCCGCTCGCCCGCAGCTCGAACGCCGAGAAGGACGACCAGATCGCGCGGCTGCGCGACTTCCAGCGGCGCCACGCCGCGCAGGCGAAGGGCGCGCTCGCGCGGCTGCAGGAGGTCGCGCTGGCCGGCGGCAACGTCTTCGCCGAGCTGATGGAGACGGTGCGCGTCGCGTCGCTGGGCCAGATCAGCGGCGCGCTCTACGCGGTCGGCGGACGCTTCCGCCGCAGCCTGTGAGGAGCGCGCGATGAGCCAGCGCCCGCCGCGCGTGCTGCTCGCGAAGCCCGGCCTCGACGGCCACGACCGCGGCGTGCTGGTCATCGCGGCCGCGCTGCGCGACGCCGGCTTCGAGGTGATCTACACCGGGCTGCGGCAGGACGCCGAGACGATCGCGGCGGCGGCGCAGGAGGAGGACGTCGACGCCGTCGGCCTCTCCGTGCTGTCGGGCGCGCACAACTCGCTGGTGCCGAAGGTGCAGGCGGCGTTGCGCGCGCGCGGGCTGGCCGAGCTGCCGGTCGTGGTCGGCGGCATCATCCCGGCCGACGACGCGACGAAGCTCAAGTCGGCGGGAGTGGCGGCGGTGTTCGGACCCGGGACCCCGACCGCGGAGGCGATCGCCGCCTTCCGGTCGCTTTGCGGAGCCACCTGACGTGCCAGCCTCCGACCTCTCCGATCCGCAGCGCGAGATCCTGAACCTCGACGACGCGGCCGCCTACCTCGGCGTCTCGAGCAAGACCTTCCAGAAGGTGCTGCGCGAGGGCGAGATCCCCGGACGCAAGGTGGGGCGCGAGTGGAAGTTCTCGCGGCGCGCGCTCGAGGCGTGGATCGCCGCGGGCAGGAGCCGCGACTTCCTCGACGTCGAGGAGCGCGAAGAGGAGAGCGAGGCGCCGCCGCTCGCCGCCGCGGCCGCGGCCGGCGCCAACGGCGCGAGCCGCGCGGCCGGCGCCGCGCCGATCGCGCCTCGCCGCGCGCTGCACGGCCCGGCGAAGGCGCGCCACGGCGGCGCGTTCGAGGCGGAAGAGGACTGACGCACGTGGAATCGACGCAGATCGGCCCCTCCGCGTTGAGCGACGACGAGGTGATGCTGCGCGACACGGTGCGCCGCTTCGCCGAAGAGCGCGTGCTGCCGGGCGAGCTCGAGCGCGACAAGGCGGCCCGCTTCCACTCGGAGCTCGTCGCCGAGATGGCGGAGATGGGGCTCCTCGGCATCCCGGTGCCCGAGCAGTACGGCGGCGCCGGCATGGGCGTGATGTGCTACGCGCTCACGGTCGAGGAGGTCGCGAAGGTCTCGGGCTCGTTGGCGTTGACGCTCGCGGCCCATACGTCGCTCGGCACGATGATGATCGTCGACTTCGGGACCGAGGAGCAGAAGCGCGAGTTCGTGCCGCCGCTGGCGACCGGCAAGCATCTCGGCGCGTTCGGACTCACCGAGCCGCAGGCCGGCTCCGACTCGGGCGCGACCCGGACGACGGCGAAGCGCGACGGCGACCACTACGTCCTCTCCGGCCAGAAGAGCTGGATCACCAACGCGGGCGCGGCCGGCAGCTTCGTCGTGACCGCGCGGACGAGCCCGGGCAACGGCGCCGACGGCATCAGCGCGTTCATCGTGCGCCGCGGCACCCCCGGTTTCTCGATCGGCGAGCCGGAGAAGAAGCTCGGCCTCCACTCGAGCGACTCGCGCCCGCTCTTCTTCGACGGCTGCCGCGTGCCGGTCGCGCAGCGCCTCGGGCCGGAGGGCGAGGGCTTCAAGTACTTCATGAAGACGCTCGACCGCGGGCGCATCGTCATCGGCGCGATGGCGCTCGGCCTCGCGGAGGGAGCGTTCGAGCGGTCGCTCCGCTACGCGAAGGAGCGCAAGACGTTCGGCAAGGAGATCGCGCACCACCAGGCGATCGCCTTCAAGCTGGCCGACATGGCGACGCAGATCGAGGCGGCGCGCCACCTGATCCACACGGCCGCGCGGCGCAAGGACGCCGGCCTGCCGTTCACGCGCGAGGCCGCGATGGCGAAGCTCTTCGCCAGCGAGATGGCGATGCGCGTCACGAGCGACGCGATCCAGATCCACGGCGGCTACGGCTACACGCGCGAGTACCACGTCGAGCGGATGTACCGCGACGCGAAGCTCTGCACGATCGGCGAGGGGACGAGCGAGATCCAGCGCATCGTCATCTCGCGCTCGCTGATCCAGGACGGCATCGCCGGCTGACGGCCGCTCGGGAGCCGATTCCCGCGGGCGCGCTCCGCGCCGCGCGGGAACGTGAGGCGACCTTCGGGTTTCCCGCACGATCGGAACGCCTTTCCGTGGCGCGTGCGGATCGCATCGGTCCATTTCGCGATCGCGCCTGACGAAGGTCCCGATGGCGCGCGTGCCGAGGCCCGATGGCCATGGCCGCCGCCGAGGCACCGGGGCCACGATGCATGCGAAGCAGTGACGTACGGACGAGGCGATCGCGGGGGCGACGCGGCTTCACCCTGATCGAGGTCGTGGCGGCGTCGTCGTTGCTCGTATTCGGGCTGCTGGCGTCGGCCGCCTCGATCACCCGCGTGAAGATGGCGCGCGCCTCGGCCGACCAGGAGGCGGCGGCGCTCTCCGCGCTGGAGCAGGCCTCCGACATGCTGCGCGCGCGCGGCGTCACGCTCTCGTGGCAGCAGTTCGGCGGCGGCGGCGCGACGGTCTGCGCCGCGCCCGGCCTCGCCGACGGCGCGAACGCGGCGCAGCCGGCGCGCGTGACCGTCGACTTCTTCACCGACGAGACCGCGACGGTGGCCGCGTTCGGACTGCCGAACGACCTCGACGGCGACGGCGTCGCCGCGACGGGGAACACGGCGCAGCTCGGCGCCGACGGCCAGCTGCTCGCGACGGTGCTCCCCTACGTGCTGACCCTGTCGATGCGCACGCCGAACGGTGGCTCGCGCACGCTCACCTGGAACGGGATCCTCTCTCGTGCGCGCTGAACCCCGCCTCCTCCCGGCGCCGCGCGCGGCGAACCGCCGCGGCAGCTCGCTCCTCGAGACGACGATCTCGATGGCGGTCCTCCTGACGATCCTCGGCGCGCTGCTGCGCGGCGCGCTCGCCACGGCGGGCGGCCTCGACGTCGCCGCGGCGCACATCCGCGTCCAGGTCGACGCGGCGGTCGACCGCGTCGTCAACGAGCTCGAGTTCGCCGACCTCGCGACGCCCGCGGGCGACGCGACCTCGGTCGCTTACGCGCTCCCGATCGATCCCGACGGCGACGGCTCGGTGCTGGACGCCGCCGGCTCCGTGCAGTGGGGCGCGAACGTCGGCGGCGTGCCGACGACGGGCGTGCGGGCGACGGTCCGCTGGACCTTCGACCGCGTGGTGTCGGAGGCGGCGCTCTCGCTCGACGTGAACGCCGACGGCGACACCACCGACTCCTTCGACCTCGGGCGCCTCGAGCGCGTCGAGGCCGACGGCGGCGTCGCGCGCCTCACCGGCAACTGGGTCGCGCAGCCGACGGGCGCGCGCGGCGGCGACGTCGACGGCGACGGCGTCGCCGACCCGCTCTTCTCGATCGACGCGAGCGGCAGCAGCCGGCGCGCGATCGTCGACGCGACCATGCTCTTCCAGGCCGGTCCGGGAGCGTGGCTCTTCCGCCGCTCGCGGCGCTCGGTCCTCTGCCTGAACGATGTCCCTTGATGTCCCCTGACGGCGGCGGCCCGTCGGTGCAGGAGCGAACGAAGATGTCGAATCGATTCAACGACCGGTGCCGGAAGCGCGGCAGCGCGCTGGTGATGGCGCTGGTGCTGCTGGTCTCCACGGCCGGCGTCGTCTACCTCGGCGTCTCGACGTCGGTCGCGTCGGTCGACCATTCGACGCGGATCGTCGAGTCGTCGCGGCTGCAGTCGGCGGCGACGGTCGCGGCCGACCTCGTCGCGACGCGCATCTGGGACGAGTTCGTGCAGGCCGAGGGCGGCTCCGCCGGCGACCTGAACGAATTCCGCGGGCGCCTCGCGCTGCGCGCCTTCCCGCCGCTCGATCCGAAGAACCCCGACGGGTACGCGGGCAGCCTCGCGGTCGACGGCGCGGTCGTCGACGGGCGCCCCGCGCTCGGCGCCGCGGTCGCGAAGGACGGGACGCCGAACCTCGGCGGCCTCGCCGTGTCGCAGCTGACGATCCAGCGGCGCGATCGCGCCGACCGCACCGAGCTCGAGATCCTCGCCTCGGTCCGCACGGGCGACGCGGCGGGCGCGGCCGAGCGCACGGTGCGGCGCGTCGTCTCGGTCTCGAGCGCGCCCTACTCCGGCTTCAAGTTCGCGCTGCTGTCCAACAACGTGAACTGCATCATGTGCCACGCCCGCATCGACAACGCGGAGCGCTTCTACAACGCCGACAAGTCGAAGCACGGCACCTTCGACCGCATCCGCGTCGGCACGTTCGAGTCGCTGCTCGTTCGCGTCGGCTCGGCCGACTCGCAGATCGCCGGCACCGTCTACGTGCGCGGCAACATCACCGACAAGGACGGCAAGGTCCTGCCCGACCTGGTCGGCTCCACCGTCACGGGCAACGACTTCGACGCGGCCGGCAAGCTCCTGCAGGACGCCGCCGGCAAGCTGACCGACGTCGAGCTGACCGCGGCGTCGGGCGATCCGCCGCCGCCGTTCCAGCACCTCTACAAGGACTACGCGCTCGACCCGACGGAGCAGACCGACGGCCCGATGCCGACGTCGTTCCCGCCGCCGATCCCCGACTCCGACGGCGACAAGCGGGTCGACACGGCGGAGTTCGACGTGGTCGCCGCCGACGCGACCGGCACGGTCTCGGGCGGGATCATCTACGGCGTCGACGACGGCAAGAGCTACAGCGGCAAGCTCCCGACCTCGAGCAACATGCCGGAGATCGCCGGCACGACGACGAAGCAGGTGATCCTGCGCGGCGACGCCGCCAACCCGCTGATCCTCGACGGCACCGTCGCGATCAACGGCGACGTCGTGATCTCGGGCGTCGTCAAGGGCGACGGCCAGATCATCGCGTCGGGCAACGTCTACGTGCTGGGCGATCTCACCTACGCCGACGGCAAGGACGCGGCGGGCAACCGCACGTTCGGCGTCGCGGCCGACGGGACGAAGAACGCGCTCGCGATCGCCTCGGGCGGCAACGTCGTCATCGGCGACCATGCCGGCGCGAAGGACGGCTCCTCGGTCACGGGCGACGGCAAGGGTTCGTTCAACTTCACGATGTCCGAGATGATGCTCTTCAACCGGATGGAGTGGACCTACACGCAGAAGACGCTGCCCGACATCAAGGGCGTGCAGGTCACGAACCCGCTCTACAAGCCGGGCTACCTGCCGCGCTACTACACGCACGGCGCGGACGATCCGGTGCTGATCTTCAACAAGCAGAACCCGAAGAAGAAGACCGACCACTACTTCGACCCGGTCTCGAAGACGTGGAAGGGCAAGGAGCACCTCGACAGCTACGACACGACGCTGATGAGCAACTACCCGAAGGGCACGCCGACCTACGACGGCGCGGCGATCTCCTCGCTCGGGACCGACGCGAGCTGGCTCTCCGAGTCGACGCTGCGCGGCTTCGTGTCGCAGGTCGACGGCTTCCACGTCAGCGGCCCGCTCGCGATCGACGGGCTGCTCTACACCAACAACTCCACCTACGCGCTGGTGCGCGGCACGGGCGTCTACAAGGGCAAGCTCCAGGTGAACGGCAGCCTCGTCGCGGCCGACACCGGGATCCTCGCGCCGGGCTCGAGCGGCAGCATCGGGCTGCGGCTCAACTACGACGCGCGCCTCGCCAACAAGCTCAACATCAAGGAGACGACCGCGGTCGCGACCATGAGCGGCGCGCTCTGGCTGCCGGTGAGCGCGGACCACTGACGCGTCCGCGCCGCGGGCGCCGCGGCGGACGGCCACGGACCCGCAAGGACGAGCAAGGACGAGCAAGGACGAGCAAGGACCGATCGACGCCGGGCCCGGCAGGCCGACTGCCGGGCCCGGCGCGCGTCATGATGCGCGTCGTCCGCGAGAGTCCCCTGCGTGGAGCCGGCGATGGCGAGGTGGCGCGCGTTCGTGACGACGGCGGCGATCACGGCGCTCGCGACGATCGCGAGCGCGGCAGGGTCGCGCGGGACGGCGGACCCGGCGCGACCGCCCGCGCCCGACCGCCCGATCGTGCAGCAGGATTCGATCGGCGCCAACGCCTGCGGCTTCTGCGCGCTCTACCACTCGCTCGCGTGGGGCGGGAGCGACCTCGCGGCGGCCGCGGCGAAGCTCGGCGGCGCGACCGACGCCGACAAGGTCGCGCAGTTGATCGCACGCTACGGCGCGAAGCCGTCGGAGGCGTACGGCGGCAAGCGGGCGCGCTACGTCGCGAGCAGCGGCATCACCTGGAGCGACCTCGGCGTCGCGACGACGGAGCTGTTCGAGGAGGCCGGCCTCGGCGCGACGGTCGCGGGCTACCTCGACCGCGCGCAGGACGAGCGCCACGCGGCCCACGCGCGCCGCGTCCACCGGCTGCTGGCCGATTCGCTGGCCGCCGGCATGCCGCCGCTCCTCTCGATCCGCTCGTTCACGGTGCGCGAAGTCGACGGCAAGAAGCAGTGGCAGGGCTTGATGGGCCACTGGGTCACGGTGGTCGACGTGCAGCCCGAGCTCGGCGACGGCGAGCAGGGCTTCCGGCTCGGCTTCGTCGACTCGGAGACGGGACGGCGACAGTGGGGCTACGCGTTCGCCGACGACACGCGCTGGTTCACCGCGGTGAAGGGCGACACGGAGAAGTGGGAGTGGCTGAGCGACAGCCCGTTCCTGGCGCTCGCGGCGCCGAAGCCCGACCTCGCCACCGGCGACGAGCCGTGGTCGGCGCGCACGGTGGTCACGCTCAACTACGCGATCGGCCGCGCCGCGAAGTGACCGCCGCTACGATGGCGCGCCCCACGTGCCGAGGATCGCCATGCCGAGCTCCCGTGTCGTCATCACCCACGCGCTGCGGACGCCGATCGGCAAGTTCATGGGAGGCCTCGCGGGCCTGACGTCGGCGGAGCTCGGCGTCCACGTCGTGAAGGCGCTGCTGGCGCAGGCGGGCGTCCCCGGCTCCGAGGTCAGCGAGCTGATCTTCGGCAACGGGCGGCAGGCGGGCGGCGGCCCGAACGTCGCGCGGCAGGTCCTCTGCAAGAGCGGCATCGCCGAGAGCGCGACGGCGTTCACCGTGAACATGGCGTGCGGCTCGGGGCTGAAGAGCCTGCTGCTGGCGGCCGACAGCGTGCGCCGCGGCGACGCGAAGATCGCGGTGGCGGGCGGCACCGAGAGCATGAGCCGGCTTCCCTTCATGCTCGACGGCTTCCGTGCCGGCTATCGCCTCGGCCACGCGCCCGTCGTCGACCTCATGTACAAGGACGGCTTCGACTGCCCGATGGCCGGCAAGCCGATGGGCGGCACCGCCGAGACGCTGGCGAAGAGGCTCTCGATCGCGCGCGCCGAGCAGGACGAGTTCGCCGCGTGGTCGCAGCAGAAGTGCGAGGCGGCGCGCAAGGCGGGGAAGTTCGCCGCCGAGATCGCGCCGATCACGATCGACGGCAAGGCGGGGCCGACGACGATCGCGGCCGACGAGCATCCGCGCGACGGCATCACCGCCGCGTCGATGGCGAAGCTGCCGCCCGTCTTCGACAAGGAGGGCTCGGTCCACGCCGGCAACTCGAGCGGCATCACCGACGGCGCCGCGGCGCTGCTGGTGATGGGCGAGGAGGAGGCGGCGCGGCGCGGGATGAAGCCGCTCGCCTTCCTCGGCGAGGCGACGGCGGCTGGCGTCGATCCGGCCGTGATGGGCATCGGTCCGGTCCCGGCCGTGAACGAGCTGATGCGGCGACGCGGCCTGAAGATCGGCGACTTCGACCTGATCGAGCTGAACGAGGCGTTCGCCGCGCAGGTGCTCGCATGCGACCGCGACCTCCACTTCCCGCGCGAGCGGCTGAACGTGAACGGCGGCGCCATCGCGCTCGGCCACCCGATCGGCGCCACCGGCGCGCGCATCGTCGTCACGCTGCTCCACGAGATGGCGCGCCGCGGATCGCGCCGCGGCCTCGCGACGCTCTGCATCAGCGGCGGGATGGGGCTGGCGGTCGAGTTCGCGCGGGAGTGACCGAAGTCACCGAATCCTGCTGTTTTGGTCCTGGACCGGAACAGCAGCGAAATCGGCCAACTTGACGCGTCGGGCCGCGGGCTGGCGGCGGCGGCCGACCGTGGCCCGGCCATTGCCGTGGCTGCAGCGGCTACAACGGTCGCCCGTGCGGTGAACTCGGAACCGGTCAGGGCGTATCAGCGGCGTGCCAACTTGGCGCGGACGGGATGGTCCGGAAGGGGCTGACGTGAAGAAGAAGACGGTGGTCTGGCTGACCGTGCTGGCGGTCGCCGCGGGCGGGATCGCCTGGTCGGCGAAGAAGTCGGCCGACGCGAAGCTCGTGACCGAGGTCGAGATCCGGCGCATCGAGCGCAAGGAGCTGAAGGCGGTCCTCTCGGCGTCGGGAAAGATCAAGCCGAAGACGATGGTCGATGTGAGCGCGGCCGTCTCGGGCAAGGTGCTCGACGTCTTCGTGCGCGAGGGCGACCTCGTCGTGAAGGGGCAGCCGCTCTTCAAGATCGACCCGAAGCCGTTCCAGACGCAGGTGCAGCAGCTCGAGGCGTCGATCGAGTCGGCGCGCGCGAACATCGAGCTGCAGAAGGCGCAGCTGAAGCAGTCGGAGTCGCAGCTCCGCCGCACCGACGGGCTCTCCAAGCAGGGGCTCGTGACCGCGGAGCAGCTCGACCGCGAGGCGACGGCGGTCGAGGTCGAGCGCGCGCGCCTCAAGTCGACCGAGCAGGAGATCCCGCGCCTCGAGGCGAGCCTGGCCGAGGCGAAGCACGAGCTCACGAAGGTCGACGTCCTCTCCGACATCGGCGGCACCGTGACGGCCGTCAACATCGAGGCGGGCGAGTACGCATTCGTCGGCGCGTTCAACAATCCGGCGACGGTGCTGCTGACGGTCGCCGACCTCGACGTGATCGAGGCGGAGGTCGAGGTCGACGAGACCGAGGCGATCGTCGCGAAGGCGGGGCAGCCGGCCGAGCTCGAGATCGACGCCCATCGCAGCTGGATCTTCCGCGGCGTCGTGACCGAGGTCGGCCACAACCCCGTCACGAAGGCGACGGGCGCGGAGCGCGAAGGGACGAGCTACCTCGTGAAGGTCGCGGTGAACGACACGATCCCGGGCGTGCGGCCCGGCCTCACCTGCAGCGCCCGCATCCAGACCGACGAGCGGAAGGGCGCGCTGGCCGTGCCGATCCAGGCGCTGACGCTGCGCAAGCCGCAGTCGGAGACGCCGTGGCGGCCCGACGCGCCCGAGTCGCGGTGGAGCGGCGGCAGCGTCGCGCACGCCGCGGAGCCGCCGGGCGCGCCCGAGGCGAAGCCGAGCGACGCCGCGCCGACCGCGGCGAAGGACGAGCATCTCGCCGGGTCGCAGGCCCATCGCCGCAAGAACGACGAGGGCAAGGTCGAGGGCGTCTTCGTCGTGCGCGACGGCCGGGCGTGGTTCGCGCCGGTCTCGATCGGGATCACCGGCGAGAAGGAGCACGAGCTGACGGGCGGCCTCTCCGAGGGCGACGAGATCGTCGTCGGCCCGTGGAAGGCGGTGCGCGAGCTCAAGGAAGGCGACCGCGTGAAGCCGGCGCCGAAGAAAGAGGAAGGGGCGAAGCGATGAGCGCGACGCCGGCGGGCGCCGCGCCGGCACCGGCCGCGCCCGTCGCCGACGCGGCGACCGCGCCCGCGGTCATCCGCGCCATCCATCTCTGCAAGGTCTACGACCTCGGCGGGCAGCAGGTCCGCGCGATGGACGACGTGAGCGTCGAGATCCGGCGCGGCGAGTACGTCGCGATCATGGGGCCGTCGGGCTCCGGCAAGTCGACGCTGATGAACGTGATCGGCTGCCTCGACGTGCCGACGTCGGGCGAGTACTGGCTGCGCGACCAGGAGGTCTCGAAGCTGAGCGAGGACGAGCTCGCCGAGATCCGCAACCGCGAGATCGGCTTCGTCTTCCAGACCTTCCACCTGCTGGCGCGCCAGACCGCGCTGCGGAACGTCGAGCTGCCGCTGGTCTACGCCGCGGTCGGCGCGTCGGAACGGCGCGAGCGCGCGCTCGAGCTGCTGCGCATGGTCGGCCTCGAGGCGCGCGCCGACCACCAGCCCAACCAGCTCTCGGGCGGCGAGCGGCAGCGCGTCGCGATCGCGCGCTCGCTGGTCAACCGGCCCGCGCTCCTCCTCGCCGACGAGCCGACCGGCAACCTCGACTCGCGCACCGGCCGCGAGATCCTCGAGCTCTTCGACCGCCTCCACGAGAAGGGCAACACGATCCTGCTCGTCACGCACGACCCCGAGGTCGGCAAGCGGGCGGCGCGCGTCGTGCGCGTGCGCGACGGCCGGATCGAGTCGGACACGCGCCAGCGATGATCGCGCTGATCGAGGGGATCCGGATCGCGCTCGCCGCGATCTGGGCGCAGAAGCTGCGCAGCGCGCTCACGCTCCTCTGCGTGATCATCGCGATCCTCTCGATCATCGCCGTCGTCTCGGTCCTCGACGGCATGGACCAGTACGTGCGCGAGGAGGTGGCCGGCGCCGGCGCCAACGTCTTCACGCTGCGGCGCGTCGACGAGCTCAAGGTGCTGACCGACTTCCAGGCGTTCCTCGACTCGCTGGGCAACCCGCGCATCACGCTCGCCGACTACAAGGCGCTCCATGCCGAGCTGACGCTGGCCGAGTACGTCGACCCGATGCGCACGATGGGGGCGAACCTCGAGGCGGTGGCCAGCGGCCGCTCGATCGAGGGGATCGAGCTGCAGGGGCGCGGCGCCGAGTACCCCGGCATCGAGGACCTCGACCTGTCCGCCGGCGACCACCTGAGCCAGGGCGACGTCGACCAGCGGCGCGAGGTGATCGTGCTGGGCGAGGAGGTCGCGACGACGCTCTTCCCCGACGTCGATCCGCTGGGCCAGAAAGTGCGCCTCGCGGGACGCCACTACGAGGTGGTCGGCGTCTTCGCCCACCGCTCGAACGTGCTCGGCCAGAACCGCAACCTCTTCGCGGTCGTGCCGCTCTCCGCGCTCTTCTCGCAGTTCGGCGCGTTCCGCAGCATCGCCGTGCAGGTGAAGGCGCGGAGCCTCGACCAGTTCGGCGCGGCGCTGGAGGAGGCGCGCACGCTGATGCGCGTGCGCCACGGCCTGCGGCCCGACCGCGCCGACGACTTCAACCTCACGACCGCCGAGCAGTTCCTCACCTTCTGGGAGAAGATCTCGAGCGGCATCTTCGCGTCGCTGATCGGCATCGTCAGCATCACGCTGGTCGTCGGCGGGATCATCATCATGAACGTGATGCTGGTCTCCGTGACCGAGCGCACGCGCGAGATCGGCATCCGGAAGGCGCTGGGCGCGCGGCGCGGGATGATCCTCTTCCAGTTCCTGGTCGAGTCGGTCACGCTGACGTCGACGGGCGGGATCGTCGGCATCGTCCTGGGCTTCGGCGCGGCCTTCATGGTCGGCGCCTTCACGCCGCTGCCCTACTCGGTCAAGCCGTGGTCGATCGTCGCGGCGCTGCTGATCGTCTTCGCGGTGGGCGTCTTCTTCGGCCTCTATCCGGCCGGGCGCGCCGCGAAGCTGCAGCCCGTCGAGGCGCTGCGCCGTGAGTAGCGGCTTCAAGAAGCGCCTCACGTTCGGCCACCTCGCCGAAGGCGTGCGCCTCGCCTTCGCGACGCTGGTCGAGCACCGCATGCGCAGCGGGCTCGTGATCCTCGGCGTCTCGATCTCGGTCGCGACGTCGATGGGGATGGTCTCGATCCTCTCCGGCCTCGGCAAGAAGATCACCGACGACATCAAGGGCGGCGACGCGCCGATCTTCAACGTCTCGCGCTTCAGCCACATCCAGGAGGGCGACGGCGACGACGGCTACCGGCGGAAGCTCACCGAGCTCGACGCCGAGGCGATCCGCGCGCTGCCCGAGGTGCGCGAGATCGAGATCCGTTACGACCAGGGCGACGGCCACTCGGTCGAGAACGGCGCCCACGAGGCGCGCCTGATCTTCACGCTGGGCACCAACCTCGCCTTCCAGGAGATCCAGCGCGTCGATCTCGCCAGCGGCCGCTTCTTCACGGAAGGCGAGCTGCGCGCGTCGCGGCCCGTCTGCGTGCTGGCCGAGGCGACCGCGCGCGACGTCTTCCCCGGCGAGGACGGCGTCGGCAAGACCGTGCGCATCGGCGGCGAGGAGTGGCAGGTCGTCGGCATCTTCGCCAAGTACGACAGCCTCTTCGGCGGCCTCTTCGAGAACTTCGCCGTCGTCCCCTACACGGCCTACGAGCGCAAGTTCCTCTCGCGCTGGGAGTCGATGCGCTTCAACGTCTTCCCCGCCGCGACCACGCGCATCGAGGACGCGATCGGCGCGGTGCGCGGCGTCCTGCGCGCGCGCCACCACCTGCCGCCCGGGACTCCCGACGACTTCTCGATCGTGACCGCCGACGCGGCGGTCGAGTTCACCCAGAAGATCACCGGCCCGATCGGCCTCGTGCTGGTGGTGATCTCGTCGATCGGCCTCATGGTCGGCGGCATCGGCGTGCTGATCATCATGCTCGTCTCCGTGACCGAGCGGACGCGCGAGATCGGCGTCCGCAAGGCGATCGGCGCGAGCCGCCGCGAGATCCTCTGGCAGTTCCTGATCGAGGCGGGAGTCCTCACCACGGTGGGCGGCGCGATCGGCGTCGTCGGCGGCCTCGCGCTCGCGCGCGGCGCGTCGGGCGCGCTCGCCTTCCCGTTCGTGCTGCCGCTCGGCTGGATCGCGGTCGCGGTCGTCGTGTCGACCGGCATCGGGCTCGTCTTCGGCCTCTACCCCGCGAACCGCGCCGCACGGCTCGACCCGATCGAGTCGCTTCGCTACGAATAGTCTCCTCTCCGCGTCCGGCCGGTGCCGCCGCCGCGGAGCGCGTGGATGAAACGATGCCCTTCGTCCCCCCGTTCGCGCTCGCCGCGTCGTGCGCGCTCGCGTCCCTCGCGCTCCCGCAGGAGCCGCCGCTCGCGGCGCCCTCCGCCGTTCCCGCCGCCGCGCCGCGCGCCGCCGTCCCCTATCCCTCGACGCTGAAGATGGCCGCGCGGCTGCACGAGTGCCGTCGCACCGCCGATCCCGAGGCGAACGCCTTCATGAACAAGGAGCGCGCCGAGCTCTTCTCGAAGCGCGCGCAGGAGGCTCGCGGGCCGCGCGAGGCCGAGGCGCACCTGCGCTCCGCGACCGAGCGGATCATGGCGACCGACACGGAGGGCGGCATCGCGGAGCTCGACCTCGCCGAGGCGGCGATCGCGAAGGCGCCGGCCGACCGCCGCGCGAAGATCGCCGAGCAGGTCGCGCGCTGGAAGGGCGTCGGCTGGTTGCGGCTCGGCGAGGAGGAGAACTGCCTCGCGCGCCACTGCTGCAACTCGTGCATCGCGCCGATCGAGGCGGGCGGCCGCCATTCGGCGTCGCGCGGGTCGGAGCGGGCGATCGCCGAGTTCATGAAGATCCTGGCGAAGTCGCCGAAGGACGACGAGGCGATCTGGCTCCTCAACCTCGCGCACATGACGCTCGGCACCTGGCCCGACGAGGTGCCGCCGCAGTTCCTCGTCCCGCCCGAGCGCTTCGCCTCCGAGACGCAGCTGCCGCGCTGGCACGACGTCGCCGAGAAGTGCGGCGTGGCGCAGAACGACATCGCCGGCGGCGTCTGCATGGAGGACTTCGACCGCGACGGCGACCTCGACCTCATGACGTCGGCGATGGGGTGGGACGACGCGATGCACTACTACGTGAACGACGGCGCCGGCCGTTTCGTCGACCGCGCCAAGGAGGCCGGCGTCGACGTGCTGACCGGCGGCCTCAACATGATCCACGCCGACTACGACAACGACGGCTTCGAGGACGTCCTCGTGCTGCGCGGCGCGTGGCTGAAGGACATGGGACGCATCCCGAACTCGCTGCTGCGCAACCGCGGCGACGGGACGTTCGAGGACGTGACCGAGGCGGCGGGCGTGCTGAGCTTCCACCCGACGCAGACCGGGACGTGGGCCGACTTCGACGGCGACGGCTGGCTCGACCTCGCCATCGGCAACGAGACGACGCGCGGCGCCGGCATCCACGCGTGCGAGCTCTACTGGAACAAGCGCGACGGCACGTTCGCCGAGGTCGGGGCGCAGGTCGGCTTCGGCCTCTCGGCGATGGTGAAGGGCGTCATCGCGGGCGACTACGACGACGACGGCCGCCCCGACCTCTTCGTCTCGCGCCGCAACTCGATGAACCTGCTGCTGCGCAACGAGCCCGACCCGACGCCGGGCTCGGCCGGCTTCCGCTTCGTCGACGTCACGACCGTGGCGGGGACGCTGCCGCCGAAGATGAGCTTCCCCTGCTGGTTCTTCGACTACGACAACGACGGCCGGCAGGACCTCTACTGCGCCGTGAACGGCGGCTTCAACGAGGGCGTCTACGACACGGTCGGCACCTTCATGTGCGCGCGCGACGTCGGCGTGATGGAGCACCCGCGCCTCTGGCGCAACCTCGGCGGCGGGAAGTTCGAGGACGTCTCGGCCGCGACGCGCATCGACCGCTCGGTGCTGGTGATGGGCTCGAACTTCGGCGACCTCGACAACGACGGCTGGCTCGACCTCTACCTCGGCACCGGCGGGCCCGACCTCGGCTCGCTGCTGCCCAACCAGGCGTTCCGCAACGACGAGGGGCGCGGCTTCCAGGACGTGACGACGGCGATGGGGACGGGCCACCTGCAGAAGGGGCACGGCGTCGCGTTCGGCGACCTCGACAACGACGGCGACCAGGACCTCTACTGCGAGCTCGGCGGCTTCGTCGCGAGCGACTTCTATCCGAGCGTCCTCTTCGAGAACCCCGGCAACGGCAACCGCTGGATCACGCTGCGGCTCGAAGGCGTGAAGGCGAACCGCAGCGCCATCGGCGCGCGCCTCCGCGTCGACGTCGCGACGCCGAAGGGCAAGCGGTCGTTGCATCTCGCGTGCAACACCGGCGGCAGCTTCGGCAGCCAGTCCCTGCAGCAGGAGATCGGGCTCGGCGACGCGACCGCGATCGAGCGCATCGAGATCCGCTGGCCCGGCTCGGGCACCCTGCAGACGCTGGCCGGCCCCGCGCTCGACGGCTGCTACCGCATCCGCGAGGACGCGACGGAATGCGTGGCGGTCCCGATGAAGCCGTTCCAGCTCGGCGGCGGGGAGCGCTGACGCCCGCGCACCCGCCCGCTCACTCCGCGGCGGCGGCGGTCATCGCGGGCTGCGGGATCGTCGCCGGCAGGCGGACGATGAAGCGCGAGCCGCCTTCGGGCGGGCTCTCGGCGCGGACTTCGCCGCTCATCAGCGCGCAGAAGCGCGCGACGATGGCGAGGCCGAGCCCGGTGCCGCCGTACTTGCGCGAGATCGACGCGTCGGCCTGGACGAAGGGGCGGAAGAGCTTCCCGATCTGCTCCTGCGTCATGCCGATCCCGGTGTCGGAGACGACGAACTCGATCTGGTCGACGCCGTCGATCGGACGGCGGTCGACGTGGAGCTTCACGGTGCCGTGGCTCGTGAACTTGGACGCGTTGCTGAGGAGATTGAAGAGGATCTGCCGCGTCTTGGTGAGGTCGCCGTGCATCGACCCGAGGTTCTCGCCGAACGTCGCCATCAGCGTGTTGCCGTTCTTCCGCACGACGGCGTCGATGGTGCTCAGCATCTCGTCGATCATCTGGCGCAGGTCGAACGTCTGGAGGTCGAGCTCCATCCTGCCCGACTCGACCTTCGAGAGGTCGAGGAGGCCGTTGATCAGGCCGAGCAGGTGGCGGCTCGCCGCCTGGATCTTGGTGAGGTCGGCGACGTCGGACTCGCGGCCGTCCTCGACGGCGTTCTCCTGCAGCAGCTCGCTGTAGAGCGTGATCGCGTTCAGCGGCGTGCGCAGCTCGTGGCTCATGTTGGCGACGAACTCGTTGCGCGCGCGGTTGGCCGCCTCGACCTGCTGCTGGCTCGCCTGCAGCTGCGCGACCGTGTCGCCGAGCGCGGCGGTCGACTCCGCCTGCTCGCGCAGCTCCCGCGTGCCGCGGACGCAGGCGATCACGAGGAAGACGTCCTCGAAGAGGACCCAGCCCGCGTGCTCGAGCCAGCGCCACTCGCTGGCGACCAGCACGCCGTAGACCGACTCCGGCCACCAGATCCCGCGCAGCAGGTGGTCGAGCGCGACGACGATGGTGGAGGGGAGGAGCACGCGCCAGTCGCGGTAGAAGGCGAGGAACGCGAGCGATCCGAAGACGTGGAAGTGGGTCTCGATGCGGCCGCCGGTGAGGTGGATCAGCAGCGAGCTCATCAGCATCTGCGCCGTCGCGATGACGTAGCGCGTCATCGGCTGGCCCGGCCGCGTCAGCCCGAGCAGGGCCGGGAAGATGCTGATCGCGCCGCCGAGGAAGATCGCGGCCCACACGTGGACGTGCGTCGCGCTGGTGGCGCCGGCCCAGGTGCGCGGCGCGACCCAGAGCGCGAACACGATCCCGGTGATCCACTGCACGATCATCAGGTGGGCGAAGAGGCGGTCGGTCCGGCGATGGATCTCCAGCTGGCTCGCGCGGAGGAGCTGCTCGGCATGGAGCGACGCGCTGCCGTCCGGCGCGGCAGGTCGCGCTTCCGCAGCCGACGGGTCAACGGGGGTCATGGCGGTCGCAGTGCGTGGCATCGGGGTCCTCGCGTGGCGCAGGATCGAAGAGGTCGCAGCCGAAGACGGGCGTGGCGGTCGTGGCGGGCGTCTCGTGGCGCAGCAGCGCGAGGAGCGCCGCGCGACCGGCGCTCTCGCCGGGATGGCCGCGCGACGAGGTCACGCCGCCGCTGAAGAGGAGGCGGCCGTCGCTCGTCCAGAGGAACGCGTGGCCGGAGGTCGTCGCGCCGAAGCGCCGCGCCTCGACGCCGCCGTCGTCGACCTGGAGCGTCGCGCCGCGGATCCGCGCGGCGTCGCGCCAGAGCTCCGACTTCTCGCAGTCGTCGGTCACGCCGGCCGGCTGCGCGAAGAGCACGACGATCCGCGCCGCGCCGTCGCAACGCGCCGCGATCTCCGCGAGCTCGCCGACGCTCGCCTTGCTGCAGGAGCAGCGCGGGTGGACGACCATCAGCAGCGTGGGGCGATCCGGATCGCGCGCGACCCGGCTCTCCGCCGGCCAGGTCGCCGGCGCAGTCGCGGCGCTCCCCGGACGGTTCGAGTAGTCCGCGAGCCACGCCAGGCCGCCGACGACACCGCCGAGCCAGAGCAGGCAGCTTCCGGTCCAGAGGCGGGCGCTGATCTTCATGCGGTGGCTCACGACGCGGGCCGTCGCGGATCGCCAAGCGCGCGCCTCCTGCCGGTCCACCGGTCGAGATCGACGTCGGCAGACTTGTCCCTTTAGTGGCGTCGGGCTTCCGACGATGTCGCGCTGGGAAATGCGCCCCTCGCCGGGGGGCGGGAGGCTGGGGCGCGATGCATCGGATCCTCATCGTCGACGACAACGAGATGAATCGCGACGTGCTGTCGCGACGGCTCGTCCGCCGCGGCTACGACGTGCTGCTCGCTTCGGAAGGACAGCAGGGGCTCGACGTCGCGCGCGCGGAGCGGCCCGACCTCATCCTGCTCGACCTCGGGCTGCCCGAGATCGACGGCTGGGAGTGCGCGCGCCGGTTGAAGGCCGACGACTCCACGCGCCGCATCCCGGTCGTCGCGCTCACGGCGCACGCGATGGTGGGCGACCGCGAGAAGGCGATCGACGCCGGCTGCGACGACTTCGACACCAAGCCGATCGACTTCGAGCGGCTGATCGAGCGGATGGAGGCGCTGCTCGCCCGACGCGGCGCCGGGAGCAGGACATGGACCCGGTGAACGCGACGCTGCTGCTCGTCGACGACGAGGAGATGAACCGCGACGCGCTCTCGCGCCGGCTCGCGCGGAAGGGCTACACGGTCCTCACCGCCGACAGCGGGCCGCGCGCGCTCGAGCTCGTCGACACCCATCGCGTCGACGCCGTCCTGCTCGACGTGATGATGCCGGGCATGAGCGGCATCGAGACGCTGCGCCACCTGCGCAAGGTGCGCTCCGTCGTCGACCTGCCGGTCATCATGGTCACGGCGAAGGACCGCAACGAGGACGTGGTCGAGGCGCTCGACCTCGGCGCCAACGACTACGTCACCAAGCCGATCAACTTCGACGTCGCGCTGGCGCGCATCCGCACGCAGGTGACGGCGCGCCGCGTCGATCCGCTGACGGGCCTGCCCAACCGCCTGATGTTCAGCGACCGCCTCGAGCGGCTGCTGGCGCGCAACGCGACGCAGGCGGGCGACCGCCCCGGCTTCGCGGTCTTCTTCCTCGACGTCGACCGCTTCAAGAACGTCAACGACACGCTCGGCCACCAGGCCGGCGACGAGCTCCTGACCGGCATCGTGCAGCGGCTGAAGGAGTCGCTGCGCGCGACCGACGTCGTCGCGCGCGTCGAGGACGACGTGACGCTGGCGCGCCTCGGCGGCGACGAGTTCACGATCCTCCTCGACCGCGTCGCGACCCCGCAGGAGGCGGAGGCGGTCGCGGCGCGGCTGCAGGGCGCCGTCGCCCGCCCCTTCGTGATCAAGGGGTGCGAGGTCTTCGCGTCGATCAGCATCGGCATCGTGATGAGCGACGCGCGCTACCAGGCGGCGCCCGACATGCTGCGCGACGCCGACACCGCGATGTACCGCGCGAAGGCGCTCGGCAAGGCGCGCTGCGCCGTCTTCGACACCTCGATGCTGGTCGCGGCCGAGCACCGCCTGCAGCTCGAGGCCGACCTCCGCCACGCGCTCGAGCGCGGCGAGTTCACGATCCACTACCAGCCGATCGTCACGCTCTCCGACGAGAAGCTCTGCGCGTTCGAGGCGCTGATCCGCTGGAACCATCCGACGCGCGGCCTCGTGTCGCCCGTCGAGTTCATCCCGATCGCGGAAGAGACCGGGATGATCGTCCCGATCGGCCACTGGGTGCTCGACGCGGCGTGCCGCCAGATGCGCGAGTGGGACCGGCAGCTCCCCGCCTGCGCCGGGCTCAAGATCAACGTCAACCTCTCCGCGCGGCAGTGCATCCATCCCGACCTGCTGCGCAGCGTCGCCGAGGTGCTGGAGCGCACCGGCCTCGCGCCGCAGCGCCTCAAGCTCGAGGTCACGGAGTCGATGCTGCTCGAGAGCTCGGGCGTCGTGTCGAAGGCGCTGAACGGCCTGCACGCGATGGGGGTCCAGCTCGGCCTCGACGACTTCGGGACCGGCTACTCGTCGCTCAGCTACCTCCGCCAGTTCCCGTTCCAGACGCTGAAGATCGACCGCTCCTTCGTGAACGCGATCGGGGAAGGGGAGAGCGTCGAGCTGATCCGCGCGATCCTCTCGATGGGCGTGGCGCTGGCGATGGACGTCACGGCCGAGGGGATCGAGACGGCGGCGCAGGCGGCGCTGCTGCGCAAGCTCGCCTGCGGGACGGGCCAGGGCTTCTACTACCACCGGCCGCTCCCGCGCGACGACGCGCTCGAGCTGCTGCGCTCCGGCCGCTTCGCCCCGACCAGCAAGGGCTCCTGACGCCGCGCGCCGGATTTCCGCGTCGGGCGCGACGCCTCGCGGCTCTCTCCGACGTGGATCAGCCACTTGGGGCGACGAGCGAGCCGGGCGAAGGCGCGGACGCGTCGGCGGAGAACGACCGCGGCGACGCGGCGTTCGAAGCGGCGCGCTTCGACGAGGCGGAGCGCTGCTACCTCCGCGCGATCGTGCAGCTCGAGGCGACGTCGGGGCGCGACCATCCCGACGTCGCGAACGTGCTGAACAACCTCGCCGCCGTGCTCCACGCGCAGGGGCGCCACGCCGAGGAGGAGGCGGCGTCGCGCCGGGCGCTCGCGATCGTCGAGGCGGTGCTGGGGCTCGCGCCGGGGACGCGGCGTGTCGAGCTCGACGAGGAGACGGCGCGCGCGATCGAGTCGATCCAGCGGCGCGCGCTGCGCGGCGTCGGCCAGGCGCTGCGCGCGCTCGGCCGCTTCGCCGAGGGCGAGCCGCCGCTGCGGCGCGCGCTGGAACTGGCGGAGCGGTCGCTCGCTCCCGACGATCCCGAGCTCCCGCTGACGCTCTGCGCGCTCGGCGTCCACTGCAAGTACCAGGGGCGCTTCGACGAGGCGCAGGCGCATTACGAGCGCGCGCTCGCCCTCGCGCGCGGCCGGCGCGACGCGGACCCGCTGGCGTGGTCGGCGCTGCTCTACAACCTCGCCGGCCTGGCCCACGCGCGCGGCGACTTCGCGCGCGCCGAGCCGGGCTGCCGCGAGGCGCTCGCGATCAAGCGCCGCCTCCTCGGCGAGGAGCACCACGAGACCGCGGTCACGCGGATGACGCTCGGCGCGATCGTGGAGGGGCTCGGCCGGATCGACGAGGCGCTCGACCACGCGCGCGCCGCCGCGGCGACGTTCGAGCGGCTCTTCGGGCCGGTGCACAACGACCTCGCCGTCTGCGCCAACAACCTCGGCTCGCTCCTCGACGCGCGCGGCGAGACGGCGGCGGCCGAGGCGCAGTTCCGCCGCGCGATCGCGATCCGCGAGCGGCTCTTCGGCGGCGACCATCCCGGGCTCGCGATCCCCCTCTCCAACCTCGCCGCGCTGCTCGAGCGCCGCGGCCTCGCCGACGACGCGCAGCCCGCGTGGCGCCGCGTCGTGCTGCTGCTCGAGCGCGCCGGATCGGGCGGCCACCCCGCGTGCGTCGCGGCGCGCGCGCGCCTCGTCCGCTAGCGATCGAGCCGACGCGCCGGGCGCACGCCGATGTCGTCGACCGCGCCCCGTTCGGCGATCTCGTAGCGATCGGCGGAGCGCGCGAGCGCCGGCTCCATGTTCCAGCTCGCGCCGCGCAGGACGCGCTGCTCGTGCGTCGGCGCGTCGCCGGTCCAGAGCGTCTCGCCGTCGTCGGGAGCGAAGCGGAGCTCCGCGGAGGGCGCGACGAGATCGCGGCACGGCTCGAGCACGTTCCCGACCATGTCGAAGAGGCCGAACGCGTTGGGGCGGAAGCGGCCGACCGGCGCGCTGCACGCGAAGCCGTCGTCCCACCGCGCCTCCGCCCGGTCGGCGATGCCGCGCTTCACGTAGAAGCTCCGGTCGGCGAGGTTCCCCGCGCCGTTCAGCGACGCGACCTCCAACCCGGTCGGGAAGGGCGTCGACGTCCCCGCGCGCATCGCGTACTCCCACTGCGCGCTGGTAGGCAGCTCGAGGCCGAGGCCGCGCAGCGTGGTCGTCGCGTCGCGCCAGCTCGTCCAGTCGACCGGATGGAGGAGCCCGTGCGCCGCGGCGCAGACCGTCGAGCCGGGAGCGTGCGCGCTCGGGTTCGCGCCGGTGGCGCGCAGCCACTGCGCCTGCGTCATCTCGAACTTCGACAGGAAGAAGGGAGCGAGCTCCACCGGCCAGGTCCGCCGCCCCTGGCCGAGGTTGGGGTCGAAGTTGGGGAGCGCCGCGTCGGCGCCCTGGCCGCAGTACCAGGTCGCTCCGCCCGGCAGGAGGACGAGGAGCAAGCCGGTCGGCTCCTCGATGCGCCAGCTCGAGCCGCCCTCGTCGAGCTCGGGCCGCTCGCCGCTCTCGACGTGCCAGAACTCCCACAGCCCCGACTCGGGATCGGGGCCGAGCGGCACGAGGCCGACCTGCGGCCGCAGCTGCAGCCCGCCGTAGCGCGGATCGGCGGCGATCGCCTCGATCGCGTCGTCCCACTCGTCGCGTGCGTCGTCGATGCTGCGCGCCGCGATCGTGCGGGCGCGTTCGAGCCGCCGCGTCATCTCGGCGATCGTGCCGGAGCGGAACGGCTCGTCCGCGGCCAGCGCGTCGAGTTGCGCGCGCAGCTGCGCCAGCGACTCGTGCCACCACGCGTCGACCGGGTCGGCGAAGCGCGGCGACTCCGGCTCGCTCCCGGCGATTCGCCGCGCCAGCAGCGCCGCGGCCGTCGCCGCGTGCACGTCGCGTTCGCGCAGCAGCTCCCGCGCCTCCGCGAGCCACGCGTCCATCGCCTCGGCTTGCGCGGCGACGGCGGGCCAGAGCGCATCGGCGCGCGCGACGAGGTCGCGGACGCGCTTCAGGCTCGCCAGGCGCCCGACGTCGTCGGCGTGGCGCTGCGCCTCGTCGCGCGCCTCGCGCAGCTCGCCGTTCTTGCGGCGGGCGACGACGTCGAGGACCGTCAGCGCGCCGACGGCGATCAGCACGGCCGCGATCGCCGCCGCCGCGCCGGCCCGGTTGCGCGCGACCCACTTGCGCAGCTCCGCGAACGCGCCGGTCCGGTGGGCCGCGACCACGCGATTCTCGAGGAAGGCGCGCAGGTCGTCGGCCAGCGCGCGTGCGTCGGGATAGCGCGCGGCGGGGGAGGGCGCGGCGGGGGAGGGCGCGGCCGCTTTCGCGGCGATGGCGTCGAGCTCCGCCGCCGGCGTCCCTTGCGCGTCGAGCAGGCGGCGCAGGATCGCGCCCATCGCGAGGACGTCGGCCGCGAATGGCGCGCGCGCGTCGTCGCCCGCCGGCTCCTCGCGCACGAAGCGCGCGTCGCCCCAACCGGCGAGGTAGGTCTCTCCGAACTCGCCGACGACGAGGTCGGCCGGCGCGACGTCGCCGTGCGCGACGCCGCGGCTGTGCGCATACGCGAGCGTGTCGCACGCGCGCAGCAGGAGCTCGAGCGCGCGCGCGCGCGACCAGCGGCCGCCCCGCGTCGCCGCGTCGTCGATCACGTCGGCGAAGGTCGCGCCGGCGAGCGGCCGCCGCGTCACGTAGAAGCGCCCGTTCGCGTCGACGCCGAGCTCGTGCACCGGCGGGATGCCGGGATGGTCGAGGCTCGCGGTGATGCACGCCTCGTCGATCCGCCGCCGCGGCGCCGCGTCCTGCAGCACCGTCATCGCCAGCTCGCGCTCGAGCGCCGCGTCCCAGACGCGCAGCTCGACGCGCTCCGCGTCGCGCGCCAGCGACCCGAGCGCGCGGTAGCGCGGCGCGCCCGACGTCGCCGCGCGCAGCCGCTCGAGCGCGCGGCGGTCGGCGAGGAGGAGCCGCGCGGGCCCGCTCCGGCTCCGGGCGTCCGGCGCCGCGCTCATCGGTCGATCCGCCGCGCTGGCCGCGCGCCGCGGCCGCTCTGGCAGTCGTCCGGCGTGGTCCAGGTCGCCGTCGCCGACGCGGCCTCGTCGAACGGGGCGCCGTAGCTCCCGCCGCGGACGACGCGGTCGTCCGGTTGCGCTCCGGCCAGGCCGGGAGCGGCCGCGTCGGCGCAGTACTCCGCGAGGTTCCCCATCACGTCGTGGAGCCCGAACGCGTTCGGCAGGAAGCGGCCGATCGGCGCGGCCGTCACGAATCCGTCGCGCCACGGCGCCATGCGCGCGCGGAGCGACGGGTTGTTGTCGGCGACCGACTGGTCGGCCAGGTTGGCCGCGCGGTCGAGCGCGCGCGGATCGTCGCCCGTCCAGAAGCGCGTCGTCGTGCCGGCGCGGCAGCCGTACTCCCACTCGGCGCTGGTCGGCAGCACGAGACCGACACGCGCCAGCGCGGCGACGGCCTCGTTCCAGCTGAACGTCCCCGCCGGCTGCGGCGCGAGCCCCGCGTCGCGGCGCTCTCCTGGCGGGAAGGGCTCGCCCTCGGGATCGCGGCCTGCCACGCGCCGCCACTGGGCGCGCGTGAGCTCGAACTTCGACAGGAAGAAGGGCGCGATCGATCCCTGCTCGTCCCCCGGCAGCAGGACGAGCACGACGCCCATGTCGTCCGTCAGCGCGAGCGCGCCGCCCTCCGGCTCGCGCCGCGGCAGCGCGCCGGTCTCGACCTGGCAGAACTCCTGCAGCCCGCTTTCGGGGTCGCGCCCGAGGGGCACCAGGCCGACCTGCTCGGCGAGCTCGAGCCCGCGGTAGCGCGGATCGTCGGCGATCTCGAGGATCGCCGCGCTCCACTCGCCCGCGAAGTCGTCGATGCTGCGCGTCGCGATCGTCGCGGCGCGCGCGGCGCGTTGCTCCATCTCCGCGATCGTGCCGACGCGGAGCGGCTCGTCGGCGGCCAGCGACGCCAGCGCGGCGTCGAGCTCCGCCATCGACTCGCGCCACCAGGAGAGCTGCGGCTCGCCGCGGCGCGCGGCGGCGGGGTCGCGGTCGAGCTGCGCCAGCGCCGCGGCGTGGTCGGCGCGGCGGCGATGGAGCGCGCGCGCCGACTCGATCCAGGCGCGCATGGCGGGCTCGCGCTCCGGGACGATCGGCCAGAGCGTGTCGGCGCGGGCGACGAGGTCGCGCACCTGCTTCAGGTCCGACAGGCGCGTCAGGTCGTCGGCCGCCTGCTTCGCCAGCGCGCGCTCGCCGTCGAGCTCCCGGTTCTTCCGTCCCGTGAGCCAGTGCACCGCCGCGAGTCCGGCGATCAGCAGCGTCAGCGCGACCGCGGCCAGGCCGGCCGCGAGGCGGTTGCGCGCGACCCACTTCGTGAGCTCCGCCAGCGCGCCCGTGCGGTGGGCCAGGACGACGCGCTGCTCGAGGAAGGCGCGCAGGTCGGCGCCCATCGCGGCGAGGTCGGCGTAGCGCTCCTCGGGCGCGCGCGCCATCGCCTTCCCGCAGATCGCCACCAGCTCGCGCGGCGCGCGGCGCGCGTCGGGCTCGATCGTGCGCGGCGGCCCGCTCCGCACCGCGTCGACCACGCGGTCGGCGCTCGCCGCGCGCGCGGCCGTCGCGAGCTCGGCATAGGGCGGCCGGCCGGAGAGCAGGTGGTGGAGGATCGCGCCCATCGAGTAGACGTCGGAGCGCGCGTCGAGCTCGGCGTGACGGCCGTGCGCCTGCTCGGGCGACATGTAGGCCGGCGTCCCGACCACCGCGCCCTCGAGCGTGCCGAGCCCGCTGCCGCTCGACGTCGCGACCGTGCTCCGCGCGCCGTCGCCCGCCGGCTCGTCGCCGCCGCCGAGCCGTCGCGCGAGCCCCCAGTCCACGACGTACGCCTCGCCGAACGGGCCGACCATGAGGTTGGTCGGCTTCAGGTCGCGATGGACGATGCGGAGCCGATGGGCGCACGCCATCGCGTCGCACGCGTCGCGCAGCAGCGCGACCGCGCGCGCGAGCGTGAAGCCGCGCTCGCCGCGATGGACCCAGTCGATCACCTCGCGGAAGGTCGCCCCCTCGATCAGGCGCATCGTGAAGAAGAGGCGGCCCTGCGAGTCGATGCCGAGGTCGTGGATCGGCACGACGCCGGGATGGCGGATCTTCGCGGTGATCAGCGCCTCCTCGACGAAGCGCCGGATCGGCGCGCCGGTGGCGGTGAGGGGCGTCGTCGCGGCGTCGCCCGCGTGCGCGGTGAGGCTCACCTTCATCGCCACTTCGCGGCCGAGCGCCTCGTCGACGACGCGGCGCACCGAGCCCATCCCGCCGCGCGCGATCTCCTCGCCCGCCTCGTAGCGCGGCGCCGACGGCATGAGCGCGCGCAGCCGCTCGAGCAGCGCCAGCGCCTCCGGGTCGTCGCCGCCGAAGAAGGCGCGCGAGCGGACGTCGTCGTCCGACGGCGGCGAGCTCATCCCGCCGGCTCGACGAACGCCGCCGCGCTGAGCAGGCTCGACCACGGCTCGTCGATGGCGGTCGCGAGGTCGAGCAGGATCGCGCGCACGTCGGCGAGCGGCTGGCTCGACAGTCGGGCGCGATGGTGCGCCAGCGCCGCGGCGATCGCGAGGAAGTAGGCGGCGATCGACGCGAGGCGCAGCTCGCGCGGCTGCTCCGGTCCGAAGCCGCGCTTCGCCCTCCGCTTCAGCGCCTCGAGCTCCGCCAGCGCCAGCGTGCCGGCCGTCAGCGCGCGCTCCGCGTCGACGAGCGGCGCGAACGGCTCCTTCGCGAGGCACGCGCGCAGCCAGGCGCCGCCGTCTTCCTGCTCGAGCCGCTGCTTCAGGTGGAGCACCGGCGTCTCGGGCTCGCGCGCCGCTCCGAGCGACGGCGAGCGCAGCAGGAAGCGCAGCGACTTCGCCGCGGCCGACGGGTCGAGCGGGGCGGGAGGCGTGGGGCGGGGCGGCTCGTTCACGATTCGACCACCTGGAGGAAGCTCTCGATCGCGCGGCGCACGTGCTCCGGCTCCTGCACCTGCTGCGTGACCAGCGACTTGAACGACTGCTCGAAGTACGAGGCCGCGGTGCGGAGCATCACGGCGGCGCGGTCGGGGCGGACATCGAGTTCGCGCGCGACGTCGGCGTAGCTGCGGCCGTCGCAGAGGTGGCGCACCAGCACCTTCCAGTGGGCGCCGAACCCCTTCTTCTCGCACGCCTGCCGCGCCTCCTCCATCGCCTGCGCGACCAGCGACGTGACGAACGCCTTGTCGAGGTCGCGATCGGGCGGCTCCTCGTGCGTCTCGTCGGCGACCAGCCGGGCGCATGCGTCGAGCTCCCGCACGTGGTCGCGATAGAGGCCCTTCAAGTAGAGCCAGAGCGCGCCGCGCAGGTACTTGCCGAGGCGATGGCCGCTCTGCGACCAGCGGTCGAAGAAGTCCTCGCGCTCGAGGAGGTCGGTGAAGAAGCCGTTCACGAGGTCGTTCAGCTCCTCGACTTCGCCATGGGCCTCGCGCCCGCCGCGCCCGCCGGCGCGCACGCGCGCCGCGTACCAGCGGCTCCCCTTCAGGTAGAGGCGGATCGGCTCGTAGTAGGCCGAGAGGACGTGCTGGTTCAGGCTCGCGCGGTCGCGCCGCTCGAGCCAGTCGGCGATGCGGCTGCGCAGCGTCGAGGGGAAGAAGTTCGATTCGGGCATCGCCGAGCTCTCGGAGGCGACGGAGCGATCGGTGCGTGCACCGACGTACCGGAGAGATCCGCGGCCGTAAAGCTCCGACATGGGAATCCCGTGCCCGCGGGGCTTCGCGGCGGCCCGGGATTGCGCTGTCGCGATCGCGCGTCGCCGGCTCTCTCCGCGTCGACACCGCGAAGGGCGAGAGGTCGACGAACCCGAGGAGACGACCATGCAGGTCCGGACGAGCGTCAAGAGCGGGAAGGTCTCCATGAACCGTTGCGAGTCGAAGGTCCGAAACTGAGGAGACCGCCATGCGGGTCAGGACGAACGTCAAGAGCGGGAAGATCACGTTCAACCGTTGCGAGTCGCGGCGCCCGAACCGTTGAAGCAGGCGCCAGATTCTCATGTCAGGCTCCTCCTCCGCCGGCTCTCTTCCGCGTCGACGTCGCGAAGGTCGCGAGCTCGACACCTCTGAGGAGACGACCATGCAGATCAAGACGAACGTCAAGAGCGGCAAGCTCGCGGCCAACCGCTGCGAGTCGATCGTCCGGAGCTGACTCCGGAGCGATCGCTGCCGGCCCGGGATCGCGCGGCGAGAGCCGCGTGGTTCCGGGCTGCGTTGCTTTCGGCCGTCGCGCTACGGATGCGCGACCACCAGCAGCGCCGGCGCGTGACGATCGACGCACGCGACGACCTCGCGCAGCGTCTCCGGATCGAGCGCCGCGAAGCTCTCGTCGAGCAGGACGAGCTCCGGCTCCTGCAGCAGCGCGCGCGCGAGGTAGAGGCGGCTCTTCTCGCCGTGCGAGAGCTGCCAGCCGCTCTCGCCGACCATCTGCTGCAGGCCCGACGGCATCCGCGCCAGGAGCGGCGCCAGGCCGAGCTCGCCGCAGAGTTGCTCCGCCTTCTCGAGGTCGCGCTCCTGCGGTGGCCACGCGCGGCCGAGCAGCAGGTTGAACGCGAGCGTGTTCGACAGGACGTGGTTCTCGTGGAACTGCGGCGCGGCGACGACGGCTCGCCGCCACTCGCGCGCGCCGTGCGTCGCGAGGTCGAGGCCGCGCAGCAGCAGCAGCCCCGAGTCGGGCGTGCGCAGCCCCGAGAGGAGCGAGCAGAGCGTCGACTTGCCGCTGCCGGAGGGGCCTTCGAGCAGGAGGCGGTCGCCGCGGGCGATCGCGAGGTCGACGGCGCGCAGCACCGGCTCGCCGCGATCGCGATGGCGGTAGGCGAGGTCGAGTCCCGTGAGGATCGGCTCGTCGGGCGCGGCAGCGGGCGGCGGCACGCTCGGCGCGACGGCCGGCGTCGTCGACTCGGCGGCCGCGAAGAGGCGCGCGACCAGCCGCCAGCTGATGCCGGCGCCGAGCAGGTCGGAGACGCCCGCCGCGAACGCCGCGAAGGCGCGCCAGGCGACGAGCAGCGCGCCGAGCGCGACGGCCAGGCGCGCCGGCGACTCGCCGCCCGTGAGGAAACGCGGCGCGAGGCCGAGCAGGCCGACGACCAGCCAGCCCCGCGGCAAGAGCGCCATCGCGCGCGCGGCGCCGTCGAACCGCGTCGACTCCTGCCCGTAGCGTTCGAGCTCGCGATCCTCCGTGTCGTGGCGCCGCGACGGCGGCTCCTGCGCCAGGCGCGTGCGATGGCCTGTCATCGACTCGACGAGCCCGTGCGTCAAGTCGAGGCGCGCCTCGGTCCAGCGCGCGCGCCGGCGCCCGACCGCGCGCGCGACCAGCAGCGTCACGCCGATCCAGAGCAGCAGCGCGCCCGCCAGCAGCCCGCTCTGCGCGCCGAGCGCCAGCAGTCCGAACGCGGTCGCGAGCTCGACCAGCGCCAGCAGCGCCAGCAGCCCGCCGCCGATCGCGAGGCTCTCGACCGCCTCCGACTCGAGCACGCGCGAGAGGAAGCGGCCGACCCCGTCGCGCCGCGTCTCCTCGGCATCGAGCGCCAGCGCGCCGGCCAGCAGCCGTCGCTTGAGCGCCATCCCGGCGTCGATCGCGAGACGGCCCGCCCACGACGTCCGCTGCATCGCCAGCGGCACCAGCGTGAGCAGCAGCAGTCCGAACGCGGCGAGCCAGCCGCGATCGAGCCGCCCTTCGAGCGCGCCGCGGCCGACGACCCACCACGCCGCCAGCCCGAGCGCTTGCTCGACGCCGTGGAGCAGGAGCAGCCGGCGCAGCCGCGGCCCGAGTCGCAGGTCGCGCGCCAGCACGGCGCGCGGCGCGCCGATCGGCAGCCGCAGCACGCTCGCCCCCTCGATCCGCTGGCCGGCGAGCGCTTCCGCCAGCAGCGCCGCCCGCGCCCGCCGGCGCCGCCCGCCCGCGACCTGCGCCGCGGCGAGCACCCGCTCCGTCTCCGCAATCCGCGGCGCCTCGAGCGGCGCGCGCATCGCCTCGCGCACCAGCGCGGCCGCGATCCGGCGCCGCGCCAGCGACGGATCGACGACGTCGAGCGTCGCGCGGCCGCCGCGTCGCACCAGCAGCAGCCGCTCGCCCGCAGCGGTGGCGATGGGGATCAGCGCCGGCGCCGCGTCGCGCAGGAAGTCGTCGACGCCGGCGTAGGCCACCGCGACCGGCTCCTCCTCGTGGCCAGGTGCCAGCGCCGCGATCGCGTCGGCGCGCTGCGCGGCGGGCCAGCTCGCCTGCTCGAGCAGGAGCGCTTGCGCGGCGTTCACGCGCCGGCTCCCGCGGCGCCGCCGCGCTCGGCGAGCGTGCCGCGCTCGAGCCAGAGGCGGCGCCAGCGCGCGGCGCCGGCGAGCGAACGCGCCATCTCGCGCTCGGCGTCGTGCAGCGCGCGGTAGCGGGAACCGGGTCGGGCGAGCAGCGCGCGCGGATCGCCGTCCTCGACGATGCGGCCGGCGTCGAGCACGAGGACGCGCTCGAACTCCGTCGTGTCTCCGACGTCGTGCGTGACGCAGAGGAGCGTCGCGCCGCGCCACGTCTCTCGCGCGCAGGCGAGCAGCGCGCGCCGTCGCTCGCGATCGAGGCCGCGGAACGGCTCGTCGAGCAGGACGAGTCGCGGCGCCTCCTTCGAAAGCGCGCGCCCGAAGCGGACGCGCTGCCCTTCGCCGCCGGAGACGAGCGCGCCGTTCTCCCCGAGCGTCCCCTGCAGCCCGCCCGGCAGCGCCTCGATCACGCGCGTCAGCTCCGCTTCGTCGAGGACGCGCGCCAGCGAGCGGCCGGCGCCGTCGTCCGCGCCGTAACGCAGGTTGTCGAGCGCGGAACGGTTCCAGAGCTGCACCGACGGATCGACCCACGCCGTCGCGCGTCGCAGCCGTTCGAGCGCCGCGGCCGCCAGCGGTTCGCCGTCGACGCGCAGCTCGCCGCGCGCGGCGCGGTGCCAGCCGAGCAGGAGTCCGAGCAGGCTCGACTTGCCCGCTCCCGAGCGGCCGACGATGGCGAGCTGCTGGCCCGCCGGGATCGCGAGCTCGAGCTCGTCGAGGAGCGTGTGGCCCGCCGCGCGGACGGCGACGCCCCTCAGCTCGATCGCGACGCCGCGCGTGGCCGAAGCGTCGGTCGTGGTCGCGGTCGTGTCGGCCGGCGCCTCCTCCAGCGCGTGGAGCGGCTCGAGCAGGCGCAGCGCGACGTTGCGCAGCGCCGGCAACCGCCGCGCGATCTGCGCCGCCTGCTGGCCGAGGAGGGGCAGCTCGAGCGCCCAGTAGACGAAGAGCAGCGCGGCGGCCGTCGTCGGCGCGCGCGCGAGGAAGCCGGACAGCAGCCAGAGCACGAGGCCGAGCCCGACCAGCGCCTCGACCGCCTCGATCGACGCGACCGCGCGCACCAGCGAACGGCCGGCGCGCGCCCATTCGGTCGCGAGCCCCTCCTGCTCGCGGCGGATCGCCGCCTCGCCGCCGTGGCTGCGGATCGGCAGCAGGCCGAGGAGCGCGTCGAGGAAGAAGGCGGAGAGGCCGCCGACGTGGGTGCGCAGCCGCAGGTCGCGTTCGCGCAGCGGACGCTGCAGCAGCCACGGCGCGACCAGGAAGAGCCCGCCGGCGGCGACGGCGATCGGCGCGCCCGCTGGATCGATCCAGACGAGGCCGGCCGTCGTCGCGACCAGCGCGACCAGCGTCCGCACCAACTGCGCGGCGAGCTCGGGCGCCTCGCGCAGCTGGTGGAGCTGGTGGCCGCGGGTCGCCATGTCGGAGAGCGGCCGGCTCTGGAAGTAGCGGTCGGCGAGACGCGGCAGCTTCTCCAGGAACGCCTGCCGGAAACGGATCTCGAGCCGCCGGCCCATCCGCTGCGCGAGCCCCTTGATCGGCGCCTCGAGCAGGAGCAGCAGCGCGGCCAGCAGCACGAGCGCGCCGAGGAACGCCGCGCGCTGGTCGATGCGCGCGAGCTCGCGGCCGACGTCGAAGAGGCCGCGCAGCAGCAGCGCCTCGACCAGCACGCCGACCGTCGCGGCGAGCAGCGCGGCCGCCAGCGCCGCCGGCGCCAGCAGGCCGTCGTGGCGGAGCATCCTCCAGAGCTCGCGCGCGGGACGCATCGGCTTCTCGTCGAGCGCGGCGCGCAGCTCGACCGACCCGCTCCGCGGCGTCGTCGCCGCGCGATCCGCGGCCGGCGTTCCGGCGCCGCGTCGCACGCGCACGAGCACCGCGCCGTGGAGCTGCAGCTGCTCGTCCGCGCCTTCCGTCGCGGCCGCCGTCGCCGACTCGACCGAGGCGAAGCGCCCGAGCGCCGGCGCCGGATCGCGCCGCGCCTTCGCGAGGAACGACTCGAGGGCGCCGCGCGCTTCGCGGCCGGGCCGCAGCGCGCCGGCGCGGACCAGCGCATCGACCGCGCGGCTCGCTCCGTCGAGCGCGGCGAAGGTGCGCCAGCTCGCGTCGGCCAGCGCCTGCGCGATCCATGCGTCGCCGCCGCCATCGCCCTCGACGCGCAGGCGCGCGAAGCGGCGCGCGAGGAGCGCGAGCGACTCCTTCGTCGCCGCCCACTCGCGCCACGCCGCGGCCGGCACGGTCGCCGTGTGGCGGTAGACGTCGGCGAGGAAGCGGTCGCGCGTCATCCAGCGCCGTCCGTACGCGGGATCCATCACCTGGACGAGGTGGCCGTGGCGGCGCCAGAGGACGACGAAGTGGGTGAAGCCGCTCGGCTGGCGGACGACGATCAGCGCGGGCAGCGCCGCCGCGGCCGGCTCGAGCAGGTCGTCGATCGGGAGCATCACCTGCTCGGCGGCGAGGCCGAGCTCCTTCGCGATCTGCTCGACCGTGTCGATCGACGTGCCGTCGACGTCGGTCTGGCACGCCTCGCGCAGGCGGCCGTAGCTCGCGGCGACGCCGAACCCCTCGAGCAGGCACTTGAGCGCGGCGGGGCCGCAGTCCATCGCGGAGGTCTGGACGACCTCGGGCGCGAGGAGGCGGCGGCGCGCCGCCGCGACCGCGACGCTCACGGCGCCACCGGCCGCGCGCCGCCGCGCAGTTGCTCGCCGAGGCAGCGGAGCACGCGCTGCGCCGGCGTCGCCTGCTCGACCTCGACCTCGGCCGATCCGGTGAGGCCGTGCTCGAGGCGGATCGCGCCGAGCGTCGGCGAGTCGAGGCGGAGCTCGACGCGGATCGCGCCGTCGCGCACCTCGCTCGCGATCGACTGCACGGTCGCCGCGACGCTCCCGTACTGCGCCCACGGGAAGGCGTCGAGCCGCAGCAGCGCGCGTTGCCCCGGCTTGAGGCGGCCGAGCGCGGAGGCGGGTTCGAACTGCGCGACGGCGCGCAGCTCGCCGGCGGGGACGATGGTCGCCAGCTTCTGGCCGGCGACGACGACGGCGCCCGCGCGCAGCGGTCCCGTCTCGCCGAGGAAGCCGGCGACCGGCGCGCGGACGCTGCAGTCGTCGACGCGCCGCGCGAGGAGCTCCATCGTCGCGCGGGACGTCGCGATCGCGCCGGCCAGCGCGGCGCGGTCGCGCTCCAGCTCGCGCACGCGCGCGTCGCGCTCGCCGCGGCGCTGCTCCTGCTCGCGGAGGATCCGGGTGAGCGAGAGGTCGAGCGCGTCGGCCGCGGCGCGGGACTTCAGCGCCTCGCTGCGCGCGCGGGAGAGGTCGAGCTCCGACACCATGCCGTCGCCGCGGAGCCGCTCCATGCGGTCGCGCGCCTCCTCGGCGTAGCGGGCGGCGCTGTCGGCCTCGCGGAAGCGGGCGCGCGCCTCCTCGAGCGACGCGTCGACCGCCGCCGTCTCCTTCGCGCCCACGCCCGCCTCGGCGTCGATCATCCGCCCGAGCGCGGCGAGCTCGGCGTCGAGCCCCTGCAGCCGGATCCGCTCGCGGTCGAGCTCGAGTTGCGGCTGCGTCGCGTCGAGACGGAGCAGCACCTCTCCTTGCTGCACCTCGAGACCGACCGCGAGTCGGCTGTCGACGACCGCGCCGCCGACGGCCGACTCGAGCGAGTGGGCCGCGCGGCCGACCTCGAGTCGCGCGCGCTCGGTCGCGACCCAGGTCGTGACGCGCGCGCCCGCGAACCAGAGCGTCCAGCCGGCCAGCAGCAGCAGCAGCAGCGCGAGGCGCAGCAGCGAAGAGGAGTGGCGGTCGGCGGCGAGGGCGCGGCTGGTGCGCGAGAAGTGGGTCGGCATCGGGCGGGCTTCTTCGAGGACAAGTTCCTGCGTTTTTCTCGCGCAAGGGATCCGCGGCCGCGGCTTTCTTGCGCGACTTTCACGAACGGCGTGGAAGCCGGGACGCGGAGCCCACCTCCGCGAGCCGAACCGAGGAGAAGGCCATGACGATCCACACGGACGTCCGCGCCGGTCGCCGCCCGCAGGACTGACCGCCGACTCGCGAGAGTCGCGAACGGGCCCGAAGCTGGCAGGGAGACTGCCGCCTTCGGGCCCGACCCATTTCCCGAGCGGCGCGCGAGGCGCTCCGCGGCGCGCCGACCCCCTTGCCGCTCCTTCCCGTTCCTCGCGGGCTCTGGCATGATCCCGGCCCCTTTTTCCGTCCGGCGCCGAGGGCGCGGATGGGCGGCGAGGAGCGCTCGGTGGACATCCAGAAGGTCGGCGTCGTCGGCTGCGGTCTCATGGGTTCCGGCATCGCGCAGGTCGCCGCGATGGCGGGCTGCAGCGTCGTCGTCCACGAGGTGAGCCAGGAGCTGCTCACCAAGGGCTTCGGCCGCATCCACGGCTCGGTCGCGAAGCTGGTCGAGAAGGCGAAGCTGACCGCCGAGCAGGGCGAGGCGACCAAGGGGCGGCTGAAGGGGACGACCAGCCTCGCGGACCTGAAGGAGTGCGACCTCGTCGTCGAGGTGATCGTCGAGAACCTCGACGCCAAGAAGAAGCTCTTCGCGGAGCTCGGGAAGCTCTGCAAGAAGGAGACGATCTTCGCCTCCAACACCTCGTCGTTCCCGATCGGCGAGATGGCCGACGCGAGCGGCCGGCCCGACCGCTTCGTCGGCCTCCACTTCTTCAACCCGGTCCAGCTCATGAAGCTGGTCGAGGTGATCCAGGGGGCGAAGAGCTCGCCCGCGGTGGTCGAGGCGGCCCGCGCGTTCGGCGCGAAGGTCGGCAAGACGCCGATCCTGGCGAAGGACACGCCCGGCTTCGTCGTGAACCGCCTGCTCGTGCCGCTGCTGCACGAGGCGGTGCGGATGGTCGAGCGCGGCGACGCGACCTTCAAGGACGTCGACATCGGCATGGAGCTCGGCTGCGGCCACCCGATGGGGCCGATCAAGCTGCTCGACTACGTGGGGCTCGACACGACGCTGTCGATCCTCGACGGCTGGCACCAGCGCTACCCGAACGACCCGCTCTTCACGCCGTCCGAGACGCTGAAGCGGATGGTCAAGGAGGGCAAGCTCGGCCGCAAGAGCGGCAAGGGCTTCTACGAGTGGGAAGGCGACAAGGTGAAGGGCTGAGCGATGGCTCGCGCGCGGACCGGCCTCTGCGTCGCGCTGCTGCTCGCCTTGCTGGCGGGCGGCGCAGCGGCGTTGCAGGCGCCGCCGGCGCAGGCCAAGCCGACGCCGCCGGAGATCGAGCTGCGCCTCGAGCCGGTCGAGAAGATCTGCATCGCCGGGAAGCCGCTCCGCGTGCGCATCGAGGCGACGAACCGGCGCGCCGCGTCGTGGCAGCTCCCGAACGCGCTCCTCTTCGGCGCCGGGTTGGCGGCGATGGGGCCCGACGGAGCGAACGCGTCGGTGACCGACGCGAACACGCCTGCCGGCGCGCGCCAGCCGCTGCTGCTGCCGGGCTTCAGCTCGATCTCGGCGCAGGTCGACCTCGCGCCGCTCCTCCCCGAGTTCTGCGGCAAGCCGGGCACCTTCACGCTGACCATCAACGGCGGCGGCGCGGCGTCGCGTCCGCTCGACGTCGAGGTGCGGCGCGACTGGACCGGTTTCGGCGCGCGCATCACCACCGACCACGGCGTGATCGACCTCGCGCTCGACGCGGAGCGGGCGCCGGCGACGGTCGCCAACTTCCTCGACCTCGCCGAGGCGGGCTTCTACGACGGCCTCTCGTTCCACCGCGTCGTGAAGGGCTTCATGATCCAGGGTGGCTGCCCGGTCGGCGACGGCACCGGCGACGGGCCGCGCCAGCTGCCGCTCGAGGCGGGCCGCGGCGAGGGCGCGCGCAAGCACCAGCGCGGCACGATCTCGATGGCGCACAAGGCCGACCCGAACTCGGGAAGCTGCCAGTTCTTCCTTTGCCACCGTGACCAGCCGGCGCTCGACGGCAACTACGCGGCGTTCGGCCAGGTCGTGAAGGGCCTCGAGGTGGTCGACGCGATCGCCGACGTGCCGTGCGCGGTCGTGCCGGGCGGGCCCGACGCCGGACCGAGCAAGCCGAAGCAGAAGGTGAAGATCGAGACGATCCGGCCCTTGCCGCCGGAAGGGGGCGGGCAGCGCTGAGCCCGCCGCGGATCCCAGGACACGCCTCCTGCCCGCGCGGCGCCGACGCTGCGCGGGCTTTCGCTTTCGAGTGAGGAACACGATGGCTGCCTACGAGAACCTCCTGGTCGCGCAGGACGGCGCGGTCGCGACCGTGACGGTCAACCGCGAGAAGTCGCTGAACGCGCTCAACCGCGCGACGCTCGGCGAGCTGCGCGCGGCCTTCACGGCGCTGCAGCAGGACGACGCGGTGCGCGCCGTGATCGTGACGGGCGCGGGGCCGAAGGCGTTCGTCGCGGGCGCCGACATCAAGGAACTGAAGGAGAACACGCCGCTCTCCGCGAAGGCGGTGGCGCGAACGGGGCAGGAGCTCTTCAGCTTCATCGAACGCCTCGGCAAGCCGGTGGTCGCCGCGATCAACGGCTTCTGCCTCGGCGGCGGACTCGAGCTCGCCAGCGCCTGCACCTTCCGCACGGCGTCGAAGAACGCGCTGCTGGGCCTGCCCGAGGTGAAGCTCGGCGTGATCCCCGGCTACGGCGGCACGCAGCGCCTGCCGCGCCTGGTCGGCATCGGCCGCGCGGCGGAGCTGATCCTCACCGGCGAGCCGATCGGCGCCGACGAGGCGCACCGCATCGGTCTCGTGAACCACGTCTTCGAGCCGGCCGAGCTGATGGCGAAGACGCGCGAGATCGTCGACAAGATCCTCGCGCGCGGGCCGGTCGCGGTCCGCTTCGCGCTCGAATCGTGCTTCCGCGGCATGGACCTGCCGCTCGACGAGGGGCTGAACGCGGAGAGCAACCTCTTCGGGCTGCTCTGCACGACCGAGGACATGCGCGAGGGGATGGCGGCGTTCCTCGAGAAGCGCCCCGCGCAGTTCAAGGGGCGCTGACATGCAGAAGCGGGACCTCGTGATCCTCGGCGGCGCGCGCACGGCGATGGCCGAGTACTCCGGCACGCCCGGCTACGGGAAGCTGAAGGAGTTCACCGCGGTCGACCTCGCGGCGATCGCGCTGAAGGGGGCGTTCCAGAAGACGGGCGTGATCCCGGCGCAGATCGACCACGTGATCGTCGGCAACGCGGCGCAGACGGCGCCCGACGCGATCTACGGCGCGCGCCACGTCGGGCTGAAGGCGGGCGTGCCGATCGAGAAGCCGGCGCTGACGGTGAACCGGCTCTGCGGCTCGGGGATCCAGTCGGTGATCGGCGCGGCGCAACTGCTGCTGCTCGGCGAGGCGACGTTCGTCGCGGCGGGCGGCATGGAGAACATGTCGCAGGCGCCCCACGTGCTGCGCGGCGCGCGCGACGGCTTCCGGCTCGGGCAGCAGCCGGTGCTGGAGGACTCGCTCTTCGCGTCGCTGATGGACAGCTACTGCGGCTTCTACATGGCGCAGACGGCGGAGAACCTCGCGAAGAAGCTCTCGATCCCGCGCGAGGCGCAGGACGAGTACGCGCTGCGCAGCCACCAGCTCGGCGCCGCGGCGGTGGAGAAGAAGCTCTTCGCGCAGGAGATCGTGCCGGTGGTCGTCGAGAAGCGCGGCCAGAAGGTCGCGATCGACCAGGACGACCACATCAAGCCCGACACGACGCTGCAAGGGCTGGCCGCGCTGCGGCCGGCGTTCGGCAAGGAGGGCAGCGTCACGGCCGGCAACGCCAGCGGCATCGTCGACGGCGCGGCGGCGGTGATCGTCACGACGGCCGACGCGGCGGCGCGCAACGGGCTCAAGCCGATGGCGCGCATCGTCGAGTGGTCGGTGGTCGGCGTGCCGCCCGAGATCATGGGCATCGGCCCGGCGCCGGCGATCCGCGACGTGCTGAAGAAAGCGGGCCTCTCGCTCGATCAGGTCGATCGTTTCGAGATCAACGAGGCGTTCGCGGCGCAGTACCTCGCGGTCGAGAAGGACCTCGGCCTCGACCGCGACAAGGCGAACGTGAACGGCGGCGCGATCGCGCTCGGCCACCCGCTCGGCGCGACGGGCACCCGCCTCGTGCTGACGCTGATGCACGAGCTGAAGCGCACCGGCAAGAAGTACGGCATCGCGTCGGCGTGCATCGGCGGCGGGCAGGGCATCGCGCTGCTGATCGAGAACGCGGGCTGAGCCGGTCGCTGACCTTCCCACTTTCCCACTGAACGGAGCGAACGAACGTGGCGCGCGACTATGCGATCGCGGTGATCCCGGGCGACGGGATCGGCGAAGAGGTGATCCGCGAGGGGCTGAAGGTGGTCGACGCCCTCGCCGAGATCCACGGCTTCAAGCTGCGGAAGACCCACTACCCGTGGAGCGCCGACCACTTCCTGAAGACCGGCGTCGCCCATCCCGACTCCGCGTTCGACGAGTACCGCCAGCACCAGGCCGTCTACCTCGGCGCCATCGGCGACCCGCGCCTCGAGGTCGGGATGCTCGAGCGCGCCGTCATCGCGGGGCTGCGCTTCAAGCTCGACCTCTACGTCAACCTGCGGCCGATCAAGCTCTACGACGAGCGCTTCTGCCCGCTCAAGGAGAAGAAGCCGGCCGACGTCGACATGGTCGTCGTGCGCGAGAACACCGAGGACGCCTACACCGGCATCGGCGGGATCTTCAAGCAGGGCACCGAGGACGAGGTCGCGATCGCCACGATGCTCTACACCCGCAAGGGGTGCGAGCGGGTCATCCGCTACGCCTTCGACATGGCGCGCAAGCGGCCGCGGAAGAAGCTGACGCTGGTCGACAAGGCGAACGCCGTGCGGCCGCAGGACATCTGGACGCGCACCTTCGCCGAGGTGGCGAAGGAGTACCCCGACATCGCGACCGACCACGCCTACATCGACGCCGCCTGCATGTGGCTGGTCAAGAATCCCGAGTCGTTCGACTGCGCCGTGATGCCCAACATCTTCGGCGACATCTTCACCGACCTCGGCGCGATGGTGCAGGGCGGCCTCGGCATCGCCGCGTCGGGCAACCTCCATCCCGGCAAGACCTCGATGTTCGAGCCGATCCACGGCTCGGCGCCGAAGTACCGCGGCAAGAACGTCGCCAACCCGCTCGCCGCGATCAACGCCGGCGGGATGATGCTCGACTACCTCGGCGAGAAGGAGGCGGCCGCGAAGGTCGACCAGGCGATCAGCGCGCTGCTGACCAGCGGCCGCATCAAGAGCCTCAACGCCGGCGACCACCAGACCACCGAGATCGGCGACCTCGTGACCGCCGAGGTCCGCAAGCTCGCGAAGAAGTGAGGCGCGGCGCGGGCGATTCCCGAGGCGCTTCCGTGGACGCGTGGCGGGCAGGGGGCGGGTCGACGGTCCAGGATCGCGTCGTACACTCCTTCCCTCGAATTCGATCGGCCCCATGACGGCGGATCGACTTCGGGGAGTTCGTGAGGAGAAGTCGCGATGCGATCTGACAAGGGGCGATGGGCAGGCGTCCTCGCCGCAGTGATGTGCGCGCTGCTTCCCGGTTGCTCGCTCTTCGCGTCGTCGATGCAGGTCGTGAACGTGACGACCAACGAACCGGCCGCCGAGATCCTGATCGACGGGGGCTTCGTCGGCAGAGGCACGGCTTCGGCGAATCTCCACCGTGATCGAGACCACGTCGTGATGGCGCGTCTCGACGATCGTGTCAGCACGTTCACGATCGACAAGGAGATCTCGACGACCGGGATCCTGGACCTGGTCGGCTGCTTCTTCTTCATCGTTCCGATCATCGGGATCGTGGGAGACGGGTTCTGGGATCTCCATCCGCAGTCGGTCGTCCTCGTGTTGCCGCCGGCGCAAAGGCCCGCGCAGTGAGCGTCGCGGTCCGCGGCCTCGTGTTGGCGGCGTCGTTCGCCGCCGCCGGCTGCGTCGGATGGTCGATCTCGCGGGAGTTCTTCGCGGGGACGCCGGGACAGCCGCCGGCCTCGATCGAGGTCGTGAGCGGGCGGTGGGAAGTCGCGCGCGCCGAGGGGCTCGCCGACGAGATGCCGGCGCTGGCGCAGGCTTCGCACGATGCGGCGTCGGCGAGCCTCTGCGTGCTGGCCGGGACGCGCGTGGAGGACGGCGCGCTGCAGGTGCGGCTGCGGACGCGGCGCGAGGCGCCGTCGATGGGCGGCGGCGTGGCGTGGGGCGTCGCGTCCGGCGCGATGCGCTACCGCGTGGCGGAGCTCGACGCCGCGGCCGGCTGCATCCGCGTCCGCGAAGTGGCGGGCGGGATCGACCGCGAGATCGCGTCGGCGGCGATCGGCGGCGCCGACGGCTGGCGCACGCTGCGCGTCGACTTCTCGGGCGACGACGTGACGTGCCAGCTCGACGGCGTCGTCGTGCTCGAGACGGAGCTCGACGAAGCGGTGGAGGGCGGCGTCGGGCTCTATTGCCCACCTGCGTCGACGTCGCTCTTCGCCGACTTCGCGGTCGTCACTCGACGTTGAACGCGGTTCCAACCCCTTCTACGCTCTTTCGCCTCCGTGGGTCGCGCGCGCGTCGTGCGCGGCACCGGATGATCCGAAAGAGGAGAGAGAGAGATGACGAAGCGTCTTGCGTTCCTTGCCCCTCTGGTCGCGCTGAGTGGCTGCGCCGCCTGGTACACCGCTCCGGTCGTCCCGCCGGGCGGGATGATCTACTCGAAGATCTCCGCGCCGATCGACACCGACGCCAACACCACGGCGCCGGGCGCGAAGAAGGGGACGGCCATGTCCCAGTCGATCCTCGGCCTCGTGGCGTGGGGCGACTGCAGCGGCGCGACGGCCGCGTCGAACGGCGGCCTCTCGAAGATCAACCACCTCGACTACGAGTTCTTCAACATCCTCGGCATCTACTCGGAGTTCACGACCCGGGCGCACGGTGAGTGACCCGATGAACGCCGTGCAACGCGCCTTCGGACGCGTCTGCGCGCTCGGCCTGGTGGCGGTGGCGGCGGCGTGCGCTGCCCCCAAGACCAGCGTGGTGCCGCCGGGGGGGTTCATCTACTCCCACTACAAGGCGCCATTGACGTCCAACCACGCGGGCGCCCCGACCGGCGCGGGCGTGTCGAAGACGTCGAGCTCGCAGACGAAGTTCCTCTGGATCCCGCTGAACGCGAGCTTGTCGTTCTCGTGGGACGACGCGGCCATCGCGAAGATCGCCAACGACGCGGGGATGGCTTCGGTGGCATACGCCGACTACGAGTTCTTCAACGTGCTGGGCATCTGGCAGACGTTCACCGTCCACGTCTACGGCAACTGAGCGGCGCG
>Ga0315910_10000264_pt1 | contig 57672 bp, 44 predicted proteins | sample EdamamesoilMG_FD_204470 | JGI IMG/M metagenome (GOLD analysis project Ga0315910, IMG submission 204470) | Garden soil microbial communities collected in Santa Monica, California, United States - Edamame soil | ecosystem: Environmental > Terrestrial > Soil > Garden | place: USA: California... | reverse complement strand
CTGGATTGGGTACTTGGACGACGACGGCAACCCGGTGCGAGACCTTCCCACGTACTGGCTGGACCGACTCGCCGCATACGACCCTGTCGAAAACCCCGCCTGGCCAGGCGCGCCGGTGTTCGACCGCGGCGGTTTTCTCGATGGGGCCAGGAGGAAGTGGGGGGAGCTCAGCCCCGAAGCGACCGAAGTGCGCGACCTCGGCGATACCCACGGAGTCAGCGAGAGCGTCACGCCTTAAGCAGGCGCCCAACTGATCGGCACCCACATGAAAATGTATGTGATTGCTGGGGCGCTCATGGCGAGCGCATGCAAAGGTGGCACGGCCGCACCTTCTACTGGCGGCGCGTCAACAGGAGGAAGGGCTACCGCTGAAGCGGGAGGAAACGGCTCGGTTGGAGCCGGTGGATCCTGGGGCGGAGGTGGCGGCGGTGTCCCAACCGGAGGCGAACTAGGATCGGGCGGCGCGCTGCCCGATCCTGCTCCGAAGCCTTATCCGGTGCCAGGCTTCGAATCTTGTGTTCACGCCCATGTCGCCGCGAATTGTATCGATGGGTGGTGTAGACTCCCGCCCAGCTGCTTCATCATCGGTTCTCCGGAGGACGAATGGATGCGTGGCCGCGACGACGAAGCCCAGGTGACGGTCGTGCTCACTCACGCGATAGAGGTTCAGCAGAGAGAGCTGACGCGAACTGAGTGGAAAGCAATCACCGGACTAGACGCACGTGGTCCGGAGTCTTGCACCGATGCCGTCTGTCCCGTTTCCATGGTCTCATGGTGGGACGCGGTGCACGCCGCGAATCTCTTGTCCGAGCAAAACGGTCTGGAGCCTTGCTACGCTCCCGTTGGTTGCACCGGTACACTCGGACAGGATCTCACCTGCACCGGTGTCGCGGATCCCGACGAGTCCGTCTACGAGTGCGAAGGCTACCGCCTACCGACACGCGCCGAAGCCGAGTACGCAGCGCGCGCCGGGACGTGGTCGACCTTCTACTCCGGCGACATCACCGAGTACGACGATACCGCTAGCTGTCTCATCGACCCAGCGCTCGAGGAGATTGCCTGGTACTGCTTCAATTCGGGGGGCCGCGCGCACGTGGGCGGTGAACTCGAGCCCAACGGCTTCGGGCTCTACGACATGATCGGAAACCTGGGCGAATGGAACAACGAGGAGGACCATTTCAGCGCGAGCCCGGGAGGTGAAAATCCTCGTGGAAGCGTAGGCACCAACACAAACCGAATGCGATTTGCGCCTCAGTATGACGTCAAGAGTTGGAACGCACGCACCGCGAATCTCGCTGGCGCATCTTGGACAGCCCGCGGCCAGCAAGGAGGCTTCCGCCTCGTTCGCACCCTCCCCGATTGACTCATGCTGACGCGCCCTCTCATCATGACCTCATCGTTCGCGTTCAGTCCCTCCACCACGCGCGCGAGCGACAGCGAGGCCGCGTCAGGGGGAGGCGGCGCTCTCCGCAGCGGGCGGCGTGGCGACACCACGTCCACTGCGCGCTGCCCAATTGATAGGACGTGGGCGCACGGATGACTGGGCTGCAGCAAATCCGTGTGAGGGGCGCGCGCCGACGCCTCCATCGCTTCCGTCGATCGCTCGCGATGGCGCTGACCTCGATGGGCTCCCTCTCTCTCGTCATGACTTCGTGCTCGAGTGAACCGCCGCTGACGGAGCCGATCCCTGCAGCGGGCGGGGCGTCGGGCGGAGCATCGGGAGGGACGTCCGGCCCGAGCGGCGGCTCTTCGCAGTTCGACGTGGGTGACGTCAGCGGCAGCGGCGGCGCGACCGAAGAGCCTCTCGTGATTGGCCAGTGTAAGCCGAACGCGCGGGCGTGGTGGGACTGGTCGCCGGCTTGCGTCTCGATCCCTTGTCCAGACGGCTACGATTGCCTGAGTCCTGCGAACGACGGCGGTGCTGCGGGAGCCGCGGGTGCCGCGGGGGCAGCTGGGGCGGCCGGGACCACAGGGTCAGCCGGCGTGCCTCTACCGGAGAGTTGGTCGCACACACTTTGCCCGACCGAGCCCCACTTCTTGACCCCTCCGCCGACCTGTCTTGCCTTGGACGGTTGCGTGATGCCTCCAGCTCTGGGAGGCGATGGGCAGCTGTCGTGTTGCTACATCGTCCTCGATGCGGAGTGCTGGCTGATTCCCTGAGGCGGGCTGAATGCGCTCCCGCCTCATTCAGCCGGCGCGTCCGGCACGCCGTAGCGCCGGAGCACGTCCTGGACGGCTTCGCTGCCGCCCCAAATGACCGTCGGCAAGGGTGACCCTTGCTCGATGAGCCACGCGGTGAGCTCGGCATAGTCGCGGGCAGGCATTTCATCGGGTGGCCGAGCGCCAGGCCCCCCCTGCTCTTCGAAGCACTCCATGGAGCCGCGCATGCAAGCACCGAGCGCGGTGCCGCCGTAGACGTTGACGTAAGTCAGGCTCGCCCCGCGCTGGACCAGCAGGCGCGCCGTCGCGAGCTGCCCCCCGTAACAGGCCGAGTGCAGCGGCGGAAGGTCGATGGGCGGGTCGACCTCGCCGCCCGCATCGAGGAGGCGCGCGAGCTCCACGATGTCGCCCTGACGAGCGGTGCGACCCACGAGGGCGGCGTCCGGCTTGGCTCTTCGGTCGTCGTCCGTGATGTCCGAGCGGCGCGCGCCGAGTTCTTCGAGGAGCGCAGCGATCGCGGCTTCGCCCCGTCGAACCGCATGGCGATAGGGGCTCAGGCCATCATCATCGGGCAAGTTCGGATCGGCTCCACGCTCGAGCATCGCGACAATGACGCGCAGCGAGCGGCGCTGCAGGACCGCTTTGTGCAGCTTCGAGCGGTGACGATCCCACGGCACGACTTGCGACGGATCCGCGCCATGCTCCAGGAAGAGGAGCGCGGCCTCTTCGTTATCGAAATCGAGCGCACGCCCCAAACAGTACGACACCATCGCCGGCATCGGTTTGGCTTCGAGCAGAAGGCGCAGGCAGCGCACATCCTTGAATTCGCAGGCGTGATAGAGAGCCTCGCTGGGATGGCGGCCCAACCATGCACCGAGGTCTTCGTTCGGCATCGGGGGCTCCTTTTTTTGCGCTTCCGGCGTGACTGCTTCGTCGATGTCCGCCCCGGCTTCGAGCAAAAGACGCGTCAGATCAGGGTGATTGGCGATACCGGCGGCAGCAAACAGGCACGTCTGCGGATGCGCGTGCTCGGGTGGATCGCTTCCGGGCGGGCCTTCCTGCGTCTCGAAGTAGTGGCTGTTCGGATCGGCGCCGTGCGTCAGCAAGAGGCGCGCAATTGCCAGCAGTCGGTCCGCCTTCGCCGCGTCCCGGCGCCACAAGCGCGAAAAGCAGACGTAAGTCAGCGGCTGCCAGCCGCTCGGACCGCCGGAGCGCGTGGCAAGACCAGGATCTTTCTCGAGCGCGTTCTGCACGAACGAGAGCTCACCGGCTGCGCACGCCACGTAGAAGTCGAACGTGCCGAGCTCCGGCTGGTGCGTCCAGAGCGCGAGGCCGCGTGATACCTGATTGCTACACAACGCGCGCGTCAGCGCTGCTGCACGTGCAGCACCGTCCGCCAGCAACATCTCGACGAAGTGCTTGTAGCGAGGCCAGCTCGGCAGGCCGTACTCACGGGCCAGCACGAGCTCGACGTCTGCCAACTTGAGTGCACTTTGCGGAATGCTCTCCGGCGTGCGGTAGCGCGGATGAACGCGAGCAATGCGCGCGAGCGCGGCTGGGTCGGCGCTCCTCGCCGCTCGAAGGAGCCGTTTGGCCTCTTTCTTGTCGTGTTCGAGCGACGGGCGTGCAGGAATGGAACGAATGGACATGGGACCTCTTCGAATGCCCGGTGTCCGCTTGTCGGGCCGAAGGGGCTCGTCCGCGAAGGACCAGCATGCCAACGTTCGACTACCCACTCAGGCGGGACAATCCCTGCACGCGGACCGTGGGCTGCCTGTCAGCCGCTATAGCCAGTGTCGCCTGCGCGAACACGAGAGGTCAAGGACAGCCCGGAGTGCGACGATAGGCCCACGGCCGCACGCATCGTACGCAGGCCTGTCCTTTTCGCGCTACGCGGAAACTTCTGCTTGGCGCGCAGCGTTTGGACGTTTTTTGCTGAGTGCGAGCGCATGAGGTGAGCCAATCGTTTGCCTGGACCCCGCAGCTAGGGAATGCTCCTCGCGCGATGGATCTCGTGCGGGCGAGCTGGTTTTGCGGTGCGATGAGCGTTTGCGTGGTGGCGAACGTGGTACTGGGTTGCGAAGGTGGCGTCGTCGACGTCGGCAGCGGAGGAGCCCTCACGGCCAGCGGCGGCAGTCCATCGGGCGGCGGGCCTGCCGGCTCCGGCGGCACGGCCAGCGGCGGCGCGACCGCGAGCGGCGGTGCTGCGACGGGAGGCGCGACCGCGAGCGGCGGCGGTGGCGCCGGCTCCGGCGGCATCACGGGCGACGGCGGATCACCCAGCAGCGGCGGCTCATCGAGTGGCGGAGCACCGGGCAGCGGCGGAAACGGCAGTGGCGGAAGCGCGCCGAGTTGCCCGGTGGTGACGCCCCTCACGGGCGGCAACGAGTACTGCACGAACACCAAGAGCACGATCGGCAACGGCTACGGCTTCGAGATCTGGCAAGAAGGGCCCGGCAGCGGCTGCATGACGGTGCACGGCCAAGAAGGAGCCTTCAGCGCTGAGTGGGACGGCGGCGACGACTACGACTTTTTGGCCCGCACCGGGCTCGACTTCAATCAGACGCAGACGCACGACCAGTTGGGCACCATCACGGCCGAGTTCGCCGAGACGAAGACCGAAACCGGCGACGGGCTCACCTACATCGGCATCTACGGCTGGACCGTGGATCCGCTGGTCGAGTTCTACATCTTGGACGATTGGGGCGCCGTGAAGCCCGGCGGTTTCTCGTCGGACGGCTCGCCACGTGAAGGGGTCGGCACGCTCGACGCCGACGGCGAGACCTACGACGTCTGGAGGAAGCTGCGCGAGAACAAGCCGTCGATCATCGGCACAGCGACCTTCTATCAGTATTTCAGCATTCGCCAGACCGCGCGCCAGTGCGGCACCATCTCGGTGTCGGAGCATTTCGAGCAGTGGGAAGAGCTCGGCCTCGAGCTCGGCAAGTTCCACGAGGTGAAGATCCTGCTCGAGGCGCAGTTCCACGCTGGCTCGGCCAGCTTCACGACCGCGCGCGTCACGGCCGACTGACGAGGCTCGGGCGGCCCGCGCGCCCCCCACCTTCTCCTGCACGCTTATCAGAGGCGATGCGAGCCTGCTAAACAGAGCGCGGTGCGTCACCTGTCGTCTCGGTTCTGGTTCTGCGCCGGTTCGCCCGCGTGTCAGGATCTCTTGAAGCACGAAGTGCTTTCTCGCCACCCTGGCCTGCGCTTCGCCTTCAGTCGACCGGGCCTGCTCACGTTCAAGTCCGAGCACGTGCTCACACTCGCGGCGCCGATCGAAAGCCACCTGGCGACCCTCCGGGGCCTGTCGCTCGGCGGGGTCAAGACGCTCGCCGACCTCCCGTCGTGGGCGCAGAAGATCGGTACCCTGGGGGAGGCCGCCTCTCTTCCGCCTTTGCCTGACCCAACCACGACGGCACTCAGCGCCTTCGCTTGGCCGACGGAAGAAGACGCAGCTCCTGCGAGCCCGGCCGAGCTCCTCGAAGCCGAAGAGCAGGCGCAGCGGCAGCTCGGCCTCACCACTCCCACCAATCCGCAGCTGGAGCTCGGCCTCCTCGTGCCGCCCTCCGACCACGCAAACTACGGCTACTGGCTCTTCGCTCGCCCGACAGACGTCCCGCTCGCTCCTCGGAAAGTCGTGCCGCCCGAAGGCGCCCCGTCGCGCGCCTACTCCAAGCTCGTCGAAGCGCTGGCGTACTTCGGCATCTCACTCAGCGCCGGCGACGGAGCGCTCGAGCTGGGCGCTGCGCCCGGCGGCGCCACCCTGGCTCTGCTCGAACGTGGTCTCTCGGTGGTCGCCGTCGATCCGGCCAAGATGGACCCGACGCTGGCGCCCTTCGCAGCGGACCGTGGCTTGCAGCTATTCCACGTCGAGAAGCCAGCTCAAGCGTTGGCCCCGAGCGACCTGTCGGCACTTTCGTCGCCCGTGCGCTGGCTGATTTCCGACATGAACCTCGCTCCGCCCGTGGCCGTACAGCAGCTGCTGCGCGCTCGCGCTCTCGTCAAAAAGACGCTCCGCGGCGCTATCCTCACCCTGAAACTCAACGATACGGCCGCCGTGGACACGCTGCCTCGTGTTCTCATCGAGCTCGAGCGGGCCTTCGGTCGCGTGCCCCGCGTCACGCATCTGCCCAGCCATCGACGTGAAGTCGTAGCAGTGATCGGTGACGTCTAGCCGGGCGCTGAAAAGAGCACCCTGCCGACGAAACCGACCGCGCCCGCGCGGAGAAGCACGCAGCTTTCGCTCGTCAGAGATCGAGCGGGATCTCGATCTTCCCGCATTTGAGGCGCGTCGGTAGGTCGCCCTTCGGGTACGAGAACGCGACTTTGCGGCCGACGGTGTCCTTGGCCGAAATGGTCTCGTCCTCGTTCTTGAGGATGTTGACGAAGGTGTCCACCGCCACGAGCGAAGGCGAAATGGTGATGATGCCGCGATCGAGGTTGCAAGACGACCACGAGAACTCGCGCTCGTGATCGCTCAGGTTGCTCAAACGCAGAATGACCCAAAGAAAGCGCGTACCGCTGGCAGGCACGTAGTTCACCATTTGGTACTCGAAACGATTCGGTCCCGACCGCACCTTCTGCACCTCCATGGCAAAGCTCCCGCCCCGACCCACGGCCGGCGTAGCCAGATGCTGCTTGGTGCAGCCAGCCAGGGGCAGCCCCCCGCAAAGCAGCAGGGCACTCCCGAGCAGTGCTCGCGCACCGAACCGACAACGAGAAACCGACGAGCTCATGGTGACGGGCATCCTACATCGATCGCGCCGCCGAACCCCACTCATCGAGCCGCGATCAAATCCGAATGTGTCGCCACTCGGCCCGAGCGAACTTGATGGCCATCACCACGGTGAGGAGCGCGGCATAGACGACGGCGGCACTCCAGATGCCCATCAGGCCGAAACCGAGCGTGATGCCGAGGATCCAGGCCAACGGCACCAAGCACGTGAAGTGGAGGATGAGCTCCACCACCATGACGAACAGGCTGTTGCCAGCACCGAACAGCGCCTGGGTCAGAATCATGCCCACGGCGATGAGGGGCGTGACGATACCCATCATGCGCATCGGCAAAAGCGCTGCTTCTTGCACGGCTGGGCTGTTCGAGACGAAAGCGATGATCTGCTCGGGGAAGACGATGCCTTCCAAAATGCCGACGACGCCGAAAATGACGAGTCCCAAGCGCACCGACACCCAGCCGAAGCGCACGGCCTGATCGGGTTTGCTCTCCCCGAGCGATTGGCTCACCAGGGTGGCCGTCGAGGTGCCAAAGGCCAAACAGGCCGTGAACGTCAGCTTGAGCACGCCAACGATCAGCGTCGTGGCAGCGCTGTTCACGGCCTCCGTGCCGCCAGTCTGACAGCCCCCGGTCGCGACGGCGCGCGCGCCGGTGACCGAATCGAGATGGCTGACGATCATCGAGAACAAGAAGAAGCCGCTCATGACGGCCACGGTGGCGACTGCCGATGGCACGGACAGCCGCAGGATGTCCCGCATGAGACCGTAGTCGATCTTGTGCAAGGCGAAGGGATGGTACTGCTTGCGGTACTTCGCCTTCTGCACCCAGGCGATCATCATGAACAGCCCCACCCAGGTGGCGGCCAGCGCCGCAACCCCCGCGCCCGCCATCCCCATGCGAGGCGCGCCCCAGTTGCCGAACACGAGTGCCCAGCACAAAAGGACGTTGATCACGTTCATGACGATGGCGCTCCACATGTGCACGTGGGTTCGCCCGAGGCCGTCGAAGAAGGCCTTGAAAGAGAACGTCACCACCATCGAAGTGATGCCCAGCATGCGGTACTGCAGGTAGTCCTCGGCGGCTGCACGCACCTCGGGCACTTTGATGGCCAAGGAGAGCAACGCGGGCAGACAGAGGTACCCGAGCACGGTAAACACGATGCTGGACAGCGTCGCGAAGACCCACGAGTTCAGGAGGACCGAGCCCGCCCGCTCGCGGTCGCCCTCGGCGTACCGACGGGCAGCAATGGCCTGGGTGCCGACAGAAATGGCAGAGAGCGAGCCGCCAAATGCCCAGAGAATGATCAGGCAGGGGAAGAGCGCCGCCTGGGCCGTCGACGACTCCGGACAGGGCAACATCGAGAAGAACACGATGTCGACCTCGTTGACGACGCTCTGGGACACCATCGCCAGGACGGTCGGCAGCGCGAGCCGAAGCACGATGGCGTACGGATTGCCGCTGGTGACGATGTTCCTGGGAGCCAGCGAAGGAGGGGCAGCCATCTGTTCGTTCTGGGGGGAGCGGGACCCCACACCAGGCCGGCTTGATAGCGGAAAGGCTGCCTGCGTGCATCCGGCCGGGAGTCGCACCCGTGCCGCGCTCGATTCGCCCGCGTAGGCGGACGATTAACGCGCAGCCACGCGATTTTGGCTGTAAGCCTCGAGCAGGCGGCGGGCTTCAGCGTGCTCGGGTTCGAGGGCCAGCACCCGGCCGAGCGTCTCGGTCGCGCTGGGGTCGAGCGTGGCACGTTGCAACTTTGCAAGGGCAAGATATCCAGCTGCGCTGGGGTCGAGCTCCACCCAGCGACGGGCGGCTTGCATCGCTTCGCCCCATGCCGAGACGCCCCGCGCAGTGGAGACGAGCCCAGCCTGAACCGAGACACTGGCAGGGTGCAAGCCGGCCAGCTCCTTCATGCGATGGTGCGCGCGAATCTTCTGCCCGCGTTCGCCGAGCGCCAGCACCTCGGCAATCTCGATTTCCAGGTCGTCGGCGCCGGCATCCGCGTCGGGCAGATCGAGCGCGGGTGCCGCCGGCTCGCTTTTGGGCGGCGCCTTCTGCACGGCCTCCACCAGACGTTCGATGTCGACGGGCTGGGCAGCAGCGGTCGTCAGGCGAGAAGCCCCAGACTCACCGGAGAAGGCAGACGTGACGCCCAAAGCCAAGCCGACCCCGAACACGAGCGCGCTCGCCACGGCCATGGCTACTTGCGGACGACGGCGCGGGCCATCCCGCAAAAGCTCCTCGAGGGCAGCCGCCAAGGCAGCCGCCGTCGCTGGCCGCTGGTCGGCATCCCGCTCCAGAGTCGACAGCACCAGACGATCGAGTCGCGCGGGGATGGTCCCTTCGCCTGCCCGCAGCGAAGGCTTCTTTGGCGTGATGGTGATCTTGGCCGTGAGCAGCGCCGCGAGCGTAGGCGACCCACCGGGCCCGAGCGGATGCGGAACGGCGCCGGTGAGCGCCTCGTAGAGCACGACGCCGAGCGAATAGAGATCACTACGGGCATCGGCGGTCGTCCCTGCAGCTTGCTCGGGCGAAATGTACTCGGGCGTTCCGACGACGAGCGGCGCGTTCGGACGCGCATCGCTGACGCGCTCCAGATTGCCGGCGACACCGAAGTCGATGAGCTTGACGGTCCCCTGCTGGGTCAGAAAGAGATTGCTGGGAGTAATGTCGCGATGCACGACTCCGCCCGCGTGCGCTGCCGACAATGCATGCGCGGCCTCGATGGTGAGCATCACCGCGTCCCGCCACGGCAGCGGGCCGCGCTCCAGGCGCTGCTCGAGCGTCTCACCTGCCAGGAGCTCCATGGCGCAGTAGCAGCGCCCATCTGCGCTCACGCCAAAATCGTGAATCTTGACCAAGCCAGGATGGTCGAGCCGGGCGACGGCGCGCGCCTCGGCGCGGAACTTCTGCCGGGCTTCTGCGGAGCGCGAGCTCTCTTCGACGATGAGCTTGAGCGCGACGGGACGGCCGAGGTCGACGTGCACCGCTTCCCAGACTTCCCCCATGCCGCCGCGCGAGATCAGCTTCTTCAGGCGGTAGCGAGTCCCCGTCAGCAGGCCATCGGCATGCTCGGCCTGAGCAGGACCTGGCTGCGGAGACGGTTCGGGCACGCCGGGGCGAGCGATCGGAGCGCTCTTGGCCGATTCGTCGCGATGCGCCTCTGCCACGCGACGAGCAAAGTCAGCACGGCTGCGAGCCGGTTCCGCGGGGTAGAGGCGTCCCATCAGCTGTGCGATGCGCCCACGGACGCTGCGATCCCCGTCGGCGAGCGCTGGGGCAAGCTTGAGCAGCTCCGCCAGCTCCGTGACGGCGCGGCGCGCGGAAGCATAGCGTTGCTCCAGATCCTTGGCGGTCAAGCGGCACAGGATGGCGTCCAGGCGTTCCGGCGCGCCACACGTGCGGGAGATGGGAGGCAGCGGGCGCCGTCCTTCCGCCACGAGCGCCTGATGCTCGACGGCGTCCCCTTGGAGGAAGCGATGGCCCGCGAGGAGCTCCCACAGCATGACGCCGAACGCGTAGAGATCGGCCGGGGCGCCGCCGGGCGTCTGATTGGCCACCTCCGGCGCGACGTAGCCGGGCTTGGCGTACACGATGCCGGACACCGTGCGCGAGCGGCGATTTTCGCCTTTGGCCGTGCCGAAGTCGATGAGCTTCAGGTCGCCCGCGTAGCCGAGCATCACGTTCTGGGGGCTCAGGTCGCGGTGCGCGATCTCGAGCGGACGGCCACTCGCGTCCGTGCGCTCATGCACGTGCGCCAGCGCGTCGCCGAAGGAAATGCCAATGGCCACCGCGTCGGCCCAGCCGATGCCCACGCCCAGCTGATTGCTGCGCGCCAGCATCTCGCCGAGGTGGCGCCCCTCGATGTACTCGACCACCGCATAGGGGGCGCCGTCGTCGCTCGTCGCGCTGTCCAGGATCTGCGCGACTCCCGGATGCTGGAGCTGCGCCTGAATGCGAGTCTCGTCGAGGAAGCGGGCGCGAAAGGAGCGATCGGTCACGTGCTCGCGCCGAATCGTCTTCACCACGCACGGGCGCTCCGCCCCTTCGATGCCTCCCGCCGCACCGAGGTACACCTCCCCCATGCCGCCGCGCGCCAGGCGCTTGAGCAAGAGGACGCGGCCGAGCTGACGGGGCAGCACGTCTTCGTCGCAGCCGGCGAGCAGCGCTTTGTCTCCGTCCTGTCGGATCATGCTTTCTTCGGCGGCCAGTTCGCTCATGTACGCATGGTGCGCACATGTAGGATAACGTAGACAAGAAATTGGCGCACCGTCGGCCATCTGGCCGATTGTTCAGCTTCCGCATCGTCACGGAAAGGAAACGGGCGCCTGGTTGGTTTTCCGAGGTCGGTCACTATGCTGCCGGCCGCGCCGAGATGATGTCCCCCAGAATGGCCCGCTCCACGCTGCTCGGGCGCCTGCTTCTGGCGGCGCTGCAGCTGGCGCTCGTGCTGTGCTGGGCTGGCGCGGCTCAGGCCGACGACGGGGCCGCCGACGTCGGGCACAGCTCCGATGGTGGGCAGGGCTCCAGCGTCGGGCATCGGAGCGTCGGGCACCGGAGCGTCGGCATGTGCGGCACGTTGGCCCAGTCGATCGCGGCTCCGCCCCCGATTTACCCCGCCAGCGACGCGGCGGCCGCCCCGTGCGCCCCCCTGGGCGAAGAGCTCCATCACGGCGTTCCCCTGCGGCCCACGGACGGGCAAGGGAGCGTCCAGACCGAGCGCGATCATTCGGCGGTCCTCGCGCCGGTCGTTCGCTTGCCGCGCCGGGCGATCCTCGTGGGCCCCCGCGGTCCCGCCCTCGCCAGTCCTGGCGAGGAGCATCGATCCCCTGCCAAGCGTCCGCCCCGACGCTGACCGCGGCCACTGCGCCGCCTTCCTGCTGCACTCCCTCGCCGGTCGGCGGGTGTCGCCAGCGGTCCATCGAGCGCCTCCCGCGTTCGACCGGCTGCTTCGGTCGGCGCCTTCCACCCTCGGCCCAACCGGCGAAGGGAGCTCGGTCTGCGCCGTCCCGATGTCGGGGCGGAGCTCTGACCCAGCCAAGCCCGGGCCCAACGACCGTTCGCTTCGCTCGCCGAAGCACCACTCAAACGAATCCAAAATAGATAGACGGAGAGACAATCATGAACAAAGGAACTGCAATCGTCGGTTTCTTCATGTCGTTCCTCGCAGGCATGTTCCTCATGTGGGGCATCGCCAAGAGCGGCGGCGTGGATATTTCCGCGGAAAAGTCGGCTTCAGCCGGCGGTGCTGCCGACCACTCGTCGGCGCTCATCCCCGTATCGGCCGAAGATCCGACCTGGGGCAACGCTGACGCGCCGGTCACCATCGTCGAGATCAGCGACTTCGAGTGCCCCTTCTGCTCGCGCGTCCTGCCGACCTTGAAGAAGATCAAGGCCGACTACGGTCCCGACAAGGTGCGCATCGTCTGGAAGCACCATCCCCTGCCCTTCCACAAGAACGCACGCCCGGCGCACGAAGCCGCGGTTGCCGTGTTCGACGTCGGTGGCAGCGACGCCTTCTGGAAATTCCACGACCTGGCCTTCGCCAACCGCTCGGGTCTGAACGCCGACAACTTCAAGAAGTGGGCTCAGGAGTCCGGAGTCGATCCGGCAAAGATGGAGGAGGTTCTCAAGACGAAGAAGCCTGCCGCCAAGATCGACGCCGACATGGCGGTCGCGAGCAAGATCGGCGCCAGCGGTACCCCCGCCTTCCGCATCAACGGCGTGACGCTCTCGGGTGCTCAGCCCTTCGAGAAGTTCAAGGAAGTCATCGACCAGCAGCTGGCCGAGGCCAAGAAGCTCGTCGACTCGGGCACGAAAGCCAGCGAGGTCTACCCGACGCTCGTAGCCAAGAACGCCAAGGCCGCTCCGGCTGGCAAGGACAAGGGCGAGAAGGAAGGCCAGGACGCTGCACCTGACAACACCGTCTGGGCAGTGCCGGTCTACGAAGACGACCCAGTCAAAGGCGGCAAGGACGCGCTCGTGACGATCGTCGAGTTCTCCGAGTTCCAGTGCCCGTTCTGCAAGCGCGTCGGACCGACGACGAAGCAGATCCTCGAGACCTACGGCGACGACGTCCGCATCGTCTGGAAGGACAATCCATTGCCGTTCCACCCTCGCGCCCAGCCCGCGTCCAACGCAGCCCGCGAGGTCTTCAAGCAGAAGGGTCACCAAGCCTTCTGGAGCATGCACGACAAGCTGTTCGAGATTCAGCCGAAGCTCGAGGACGCCGACCTGAAGGCAGCCGCCAAGGAGTTCGGTGTGCCTGAGGCGGTCATCGACAGCGCGATCAAGAGCGACCGCTACGCCGAGAAGTTCGAGCAGAGCCAGGACCTGGCCACGGACTTCGAGGCCCGCGGCACGCCGCACTTCTTCGTCAACGGCATCCGCTTGGCGGGCGCGCAGCCTTTCGAGAAATTCAAGGAAGTCATCGACGCCCAGCTGGCCAAGGCCAAGAAGGTGGTCGCCGGGGGCGTGCCGCGCGCGAAGGTCTACGACGAGATCATGAAGGAGGGGAAGTCGCCGCCTCCGCCGCCCAAGAAGGAGATCGACGCTGCTCCCGCCGATTCGCCGGTGAAAGGCAGCAAGTCGGCCAAGATCGTGATCCAGGAGTTCTCGGACTTCGAGTGCCCCTTCTGCTCCCGCGTGAACCCCACGATGGCGCAGGTGCTCGAGAAGTACGGCAAAGACGTGAAGATCGTCTGGCGTAACATGCCGCTACCGTTCCACAAGAACGCACCCCTCGCTGCCGAAGCTGCCTACGAGATGTACAAGCAGAAGGGCGACGAGGCGTTCTGGAAGTTCCACGACAAGCTCTTTGCCAGCCAGCGTGAGCCGGGCGGCATCGAGCGCGCCAATCTGGAGAAGTTCGCCGAGGAGCTCGGCGCCGACATGGCCGCCTTCAAGAAGGCTTTGGACGAGCGCAAGCACCAGGCACGCATCGAGGCAGACGCAGAAGCTGGCAAGAAGGCCGGCATCAGCGGCACGCCTGGCTTCGTGATCAACGGCTACTTCATCAGCGGCGCGCAGCCGTTTGGCGCCTTCAAGAAGGCGATCAACATGGCCAAGGCCGACCTCTGAGGGTGATGGACGGCGCTCGCACCGAGCGCCGTCCGGATTCACCTTCGGCCCGTCCGAAGCACCGAGCGGCTCCCTCCCGGGAGCCGCTCTTTTTTTTCCCAGCCGGTCGATCTCGAGCGCCTGCCCGGCTAGGAGCGCGGCATGGGCTCCACTCGCTCGCTCGTCTGGCTCACTGCACTCCTCCTCCTTCTCGGATGTGGCAAGAGCGCCGCACCGAGCGGCAGCGCCAAGACTGCTGCCCCGTCCTCGTCCACCGTTCCGGCCGCTGCCGTGCTCGCTCCCGGCGAGCCGGAGACACCGCTCCCGGTCGAAGCCGATGATGCGCGCCTCGGCTCGGAGACTGCCGAGGTCACCATCGTGGCCTTTTTGGACTACGAGTGCCGCCACTGCCGCGAAGCGTTCGGTGTTCTCATGGAGCTCCGCCGACGCTACCAGCCGGAGGCGCTCCGCGTCGTGTTCAAGCACCTGCCGCTCGAAGGGCATCCGATGGGACTGCCCGCCGCCATCGCCGGCCAGGCCGTGCGCGATGAAGCCGGAGCCGAAGCGTTCTTCGAGTTCTCGCGCTTGGCCTTCGACCAGCAAGACTCGCTCAGCTACGTCGCGCTGGCGGAATGGGCAGCCGAGGTCGGCGTCCCGAGGTCGGTGTATAACGAAGCCGTTTCGGCAGAATCTACCTTGGCCCAGGTAGCGAGGGATGCCCAGCTGGCGTGGGCTCGCGGAGCCGAAGGCACGCCTACCTTGTTCGTGAATGGTCGCCTGCTCGGCGGCGCGCCCACGCTGCCCGAGCTGACGCAGCTCGTCGACCAGGAGCTCGCACGATTCCGCGCCCAAAGCGGCAGTTGGGCCGAGCGCTATCGCACGATCGTCGCAGAAAATGCGCAGGCCAGCTTGGCGACGGCGCTCCTCGCCGAAGACCCTACGGACTACCTGGTCCCCCTCGACGGATCAGCGACTCGCGGTCCGGCCGATGCTCTCGTCACCGTGGTCGTCTTCACCGACTACCAGTGCCCCTACTGCCAGCGCGCCGACGCCACGCTGAACGAGCTCGTCCGCCGGCATCCGCATGACGTACGCCTCGTTTTCAAGCACCTGCCGCTCGCATTTCATCAGAGCGCGCGCCCGGCTGCGCGTCTGGCCGAGGCGGTGCGGCGCAAAGGAGGCGACGCCGCCTTCTTCGCGGTGTCTCACGACCTCTTCGCTCTGAGTCCGAAGCTCGGCGCGAGCGCGCTCAAGGATTTGGCGGGCCGCCACGGGCTCGATACCAAGACCGCGACGGTCGCCCTTTCGGGCGACGATCAACAGCTCGAGCAGCGCATCGACCGAGATCTCCAGCTCGCCGACGACGTGGAAGCTGCTGGCACGCCCCACATCTTCATCAACGGCAAGCGCATCGCAGGCGCGCGCCCGCTCGAGCACTTCGAGGCCGTCCTGCTGGCGGAAAAGCAGCGAGCCGCGGAGCGCGTGGCAGCGGGAACCGCGGCGAGCGAAGTGTACGCGGCCTTGCAGCAAGGCGCCTCGCAGCCGGGAGCGCCTGCACAGGTGAGTGCCCCGCCAGTGACCAGCGACAACCCCACGCGTGGGCCGCAGAATGCAGCGGTCACCATCCACGTCTTCTCGGACTTCGAGTGCCCATTCTGCCGCCAAGCAGAGGAAACCGTGCTCGAGCTCGAGCGGCTCTATCCGGGAAAAGTGCGCTTCGTCTGGCACGATCGCCCGCTCGACTTTCACCCTCTTGCCCGGCCCGCGGCGCGCGCCGGCCGCGAAGCTCGCCGCCAGGGAGGCGATGCGGCGTTCTGGAAGATCCATCGCCGCATGTTCGGGCTCGACCAGGAAAAGGCCGCCGTCCTGCGTTCGGATTTGCTCGCACATGCCCAAGCGCTCGGGCTCGACGTAGCAGCCATGGAGAAGGCCATCGACTCTCCCATCCACGACGCAGCGATCGAGCGTGACATCGCGCTCGCTACTTCACTCGGCTTCCAAGGCACACCCGCGTTCGTCGTGGGCAACTACGCCCTGACCGGAGCGCGCGGCCTTCGACACTTTCAGCGCCTGGTCGACCTGTCGCTCGCCGCGCCCGAGCGAGCACCCTGAAGCAGCACTGTCGCGCTCGGCCGCGGCGCATGACCGGCTGATTCACGGCCCGGCCGACGTGCCGCCGCTGTGCGTTTCGCCATTTTCGGGCAGAACTGCCCGCTTCTGAATGGTGTCGATGGCAAAGGTCAGGAGGCCGCCGTCACGCAGGCAGGGGTAGCAATCGTCCTTCTTGCCAGCACCGCAACCGTTCCGGGCCTCCAGCGCTCGCAGCCGGGGGATCGCGCGCATGTCGCCCTGGAGCGGAGCACGCTCGACCACACTCAGTACCGCGGAGCACGTCTGCGACTCGGCACGAGTCAGATCGATCAACAGCAGGAGGCCCGGTGAGGCCACGGCCCGCACCGATTCGGACTGCAGAAACTGATTGGCCTGCGTACGAATGCGCGGCTTCACCCCGTCGGCGACGCTGATGTCGTAGATGATGTCGGCTCCCTCGATGCCCATCGGGCCTTCGAGCAAGCGAAATGCGGCGGAGGTTGCCTTGCCGGACTGAGCGGCACGATAGAGCGCCCCACGAATGGCCTTGTGCTCGTTCAAGCGCGGATCGAGCTCCAATGCGTGACGAGCTGCTTCGACGGCTTCATCGTACTTCTCGGCTTTGGCGAGCTCGACCGAAAGGACGGCGAAGATACTGCCTTCCGCCGGATGCTTCTGCGAGAGTGCGAGCAGCGCTTCGACGCCAGCAGCGCGCGCTGCTTCGGTCTCTTCTGCCAGGTCATTCTGCGTGGCACTCGGTTCCACCACGTCACCCGGGGGTAGCGTCGGAGCCACGCTCGCCTTCGGTGGATTCGCCTGCTCGAGGTACGTGAGTCCGAAAACGGCCCCACCGCCGCCCAGCCCGGCGAGCGCCAGGGTGAGCAGAATGCCTCGTCCTTTGCCACGCCGTCGATCGCTCGCGCGCCGCGAGGGAGGATGAGGTTCCGAGGCGTTCGTCGTTGCGAGCAACCTTGGGTCGTCCAAGTGCGACGACAACATGCGGCGTCGCGCTGGGTCGCCGCTGGTCGCCTGGATCAAGATGCGCAGCTTCTCGATGACCTCGCGCGCCGTGCCGACGCGAGAGTTCACGTCGGTCATGAGCATCTGGCGCACGAATGCCTCGACCCCGGGCGGCACCGTCACGCCGGCGCGGTCCTTCATGAGCGGGATGGGCTGCGACAGCTGCTGCCCCAAGAGGCCCGTCACCGGTCCGCCGTAGGGACGCTGGCCCGTCAAGAGCTCGTACAGCATGACGCCCAGCGCGTAGATGTCCGCGCGCGCGTCCACTTCCTGGCCGAGCGCCTGCTCGGGAGCCATGTACTCGGGCGTGCCGTACACCAGGCCCACCTGAGTGATCGGCCGATCACCGACCGCCGCGGCGGTCTGCACCTTGGCAATCCCGAAATCGAGCACTTTGACGAAGTCTCGACCGCCATCGCGCTCCACCAGAAGCACGTTGTCCGGCTTCATGTCGCGATGCACGATGCCGCTTTGGTGCGCTGACTCGAGCGCAAGTGCAATCTGGAGCCCGATCTCGAGCGCACGATCCAGGCGCAGCGGCCCTTCCTCGATCAGCGCACTGAGCGGTCGCCCTTCCACGTACTCGAGCACCAAGAACACCGTGCCGTCCGGCAGCGTGCCGAAGTCCGTGCACGAGGCGACATGAGGGTGGTCGATGTGCGCCGCCGCGTGTGCCTCGCGTTCGAAGCGTTGGACGATTTCCGGCACGCTCGACAGCTCGCGGTGCATGAGCTTGATCGCCACGCGCTTCTTCATCAGCACGTGCTCACCGCGGTACACGCGCCCCATGGCACCCTCGCCGATCAGGGCGTCCACGCGGTAGCGCTCGGAAATGACCGTGCCGATCAGGCTGTCCTCATTCACTCGCGCGCGAGTCTAGCAGGCGTGGCTGTGAGGCCAGAGGGTGCCCCCGGCCAGCACAAACGGCGCGTCCTCGGGAGCGGGGAAACCCACGGACGGGCCTTCTGACTTGTGGGTCAGCACGTAGAGCAGGCCCAGAGCGAAGAGGACCAGCAGCACCGCCAGGAACCAGCGACGCCCAGCAGGCTTCTTCCCAGCATTCTCGACCCGAGCGGACGTCACTGCCGCCGGCGTCGCATCGGGGCGAGCAGGTGCACGCGAACGTCGATCGGCCTTCCGATCCTGCTTCCGTGCCCCGGCGGGCGCTTCCGAGTCGCTGACGACCTCGTCCGTCGTCGGCTGCGCTTCGATGCTCGGGCTACTACTCGCCAACGGATCGACGTCATCCAGGTCGGGCGGCGGCGGCGCCTCGCCCGCCACGGGCGGCGTCGAAGGCGTATGTTCGGGGAACATGCGCTGCGACTTCGACGGGGCTTTGGATTGCCCAGCAGGCGCCGACTGATCGAAGGCGCCAGGGCCGCTGTTTCCACGGTTTTCGACCAGGCGCTCGATCACCGCATGGGATGCCTCGTCGATCTTGATGAACTTGATGCCCATGCCCGCGGGAGCACTGTCGCCCGCCTGGTCGCCCTCGCGCTTCCACACGACGCGCCCGACACCCTGCATGAGCCGTTGCTCTTCGGCAATGCGGACCTCGAACTTGAGCAAGGTGCCAGCCGGGAACGGCGCAGGTGTCTTGATGAACATGCCCCCTCGACTGACGTCGTAGGAGTGATGCTCGATGAATTCGCCGAGAGTCGCGCTGCGATAACGCACGGTCATCGAAAGCACTTTCGCTCGAGGCTCTCTTCGGGTGTTCTGAACCATCGATGTAGGTGGAGGGGCCACACGAGCCGCTCGTAAGGTCCCGGATGTTAGGCGCTTCTTTCCGGAAATCCCAAGTCCCTGCTGAGAGACGCGGATCCCTCGCCGAACATGTTACACTACCGGTTCAATGAACGTGCGGCACTTCCGCGCCCACCAACGCTTCCGGGTGGACCTGCCCGTACGAGCCGTCGTGCTCGGACGGGGCGCCACCGTGCGTGGAACGATGGTCGACGTGGGCCTCGGCGGGAGCGCGTGCAGTCTCGAGGAGCCGCTCCGCCTTGGTGAGGACGTGCGACTCGTGGTCGAGTCGGAGCCCACCGTGGAGGTTCGAGCATCGGTCGCGTGGGTGGCCTGGGGTGAGGCCACCGCCGCGCGCATCGGTTTCCAGTTCCTCGAGGCAGATGCTCCCCGGGTGATCGCGCTGCTCGAACGCGTCGTGCCGCACGAAGACGTCGGCTAGCACCAGCCGCCGGCACTTCAGCAGGTGTCCTTCCACGCGCGCAAGGCACCGAACACCTCGCGTGGATCGTCACGCTCGCAAGCGACGGCAGCGCGGACCTCCGGCACGTCGACTCGCAGGAAAGGATTGGTCCGGAGTTCTTCCTCGAGCGTCGTTGCCGCACAAAAGAGCCCCTTTCGCCGCCTGTCGACCACCGTCGCCAGGCGCTCCGCGATGGCCGGATTGTCCGGCTCCACGGCAGCTGCGAACCGCAGGTTCCGCTCGGTGTACTCGTGGCCCGTGTAGATGGTGGTGCTCGGCGGCACAGCCGCGACCAACTTGCTGAGCGAAGCGTGGAGCTCGGCTGCGGTCCCCTCGAGTAAGCGTCCGCATCCCCCGCAAAAGAGAGTGTCACCGCTGAAAAGGGCGTTCGCCATCCGGTAGGAGACGGCTCCTCGGGTATGGCCGGGCACGTGCAGAACGCCGAGCTCGATCCCGGCCACCTCGAGCGTCTCACCATCCTCTACGCTCCGCGACAAGCGCGGGATGCGAGCGCGGTCGGAAACATGCCCGACCACTTCGATGCCAGGCCGCGCCAGCTCGACGTTGCCGCCCACGTGATCGAGGTGGTGATGCGTGCACAGGATGCCCTCGAGCTCGAGCCCCAGCTGGGCGAGCGCCTCACGCACCGGTGCAGCCTCACCGGGGTCGACGACCAGCGCTCCGCCAGCCCCGTTCGGGATTAGGTAGGCGTAGTTGTTCTTCAGACAGGGAACCGGGACGATCATGCGGGCGCAAATTTTTTCTGGACCCTGGAATCCAATTCTTTTCTGAGCGTATTCCCGTGGGCGCTGGCGCGCCGGAAGGCGAGCGACGTGGTAGGGAAGATACGGTCCCTAACCCACCGCCAATGTCCATGATGACACGTCCCGCGCTTCGCATCCTTGGTCTAACTTCTCTGCTCTCCTCCACCTGGATCCTCGCCGCGTGTTCTGCCGGCGTTTCGGATTCCGACGGCACCCCCGGCAGCGGCTCCTCCACGAGCAACAGCGGCGGGAGCGGTCCCACCGGCTCCGGCGGTGGAGGCGGCTTCGTTCCTCCCGAGAACACGGGCGGCGGCCTCGATCCCGGCACGCCCAACTCCGGCGCGTTCCCAGAGGCGCCGTTCTACGACGACCCTGCCATCACGCCGGCCGAGACGGCGGTGTTCACCGAGGACGGCGCGTTCAGCGGACCGCTCTGCGTGTTCGAGCCCCATCTGTCGGACTCCAAGGGCGTGGGCGCGCTCTTCCCGATGAACTGGCTGCGCCCGCGCTTCCGCTGGCAGGGAAGCGGCACCGAGACGATCTACGAGGTGCGCCTGCGCGCAGCCGGGCAGTCGCACGATCTCGTGGCCTACACTCGCGAGCCGCAGTGGCTCATGCCGCAGGATACGTGGGACACGATCGCCGAGGGCGTGCAGAACGTCGATATCACCGTGATCGTGCGCGGCGCCGACGGCCCCTCGCTGAACGGCATGCAAGGCACCTTCCGCATCACGCCGGCCCTCGCGGGTGGTTCGATGGTGTTCTGGGGTACCGAAAGCTCGGTCGTGGCGGCCGGCGCGAGCAGCCTCTATGGCTTCACCATGGGCGACGAGGCGGTGGTCGACACGCTCGCCACCCCGCAGGTGACGAGCATCGATCGCGTGTATACGGCGCAAGGCACGGACCTGCGCGGTGAGCTCTCCGGCGACGACGGCGAAGGTCCGTACATCGAAGGCTTCGATCCCGGCAAGCCGCGCTGCATCGGGTGCCACAGCGCGACGCCCGACGGCAAAGCCATGATCTTCACCGACGATTACCCCTGGAACGTCGGCATCTCGTCGGTCGCCGATGGAACGGTGGGAGCCGCGCCGGACTACGTCACGGCCCAAGCACGGCAGTTCATGAAGATGCCGTTCCTCGGCACCGGCATGATGTTGCCGTCCGCCTTCCCGGGTGGCGACCGCACCCTCATCACCACGATGGGCCGGCGCACGGACTCGACCAGCGAGTACCTCTACATCAACTACGGCTATCCTTGGGGCGGCGAGCACGGCGACGCATCGACATTCGAGCCGTACCTGCACGACCTCATCTGGCTCGATCTGCAGACGACGGTCGTCGTCGCTGACACCCTGCCGGCCGCCAACGATCCCCCGCGGACCGACGGCGCTCCCCCCTGGCCGACCTACTACACCGGCGAAGAGCGACGCGTCGCAGCCACCAACCGCGGCGAGCAGCTCCTGGCCGCCGAAGGTTCGGCATGGGGCGTCCTGGCGACGGAAACGGGGAGCATCACCAACCCCTCGCCCTCCAAGAACGGCCTCCGCATTGCCTACAACGTCAGCGATTCATCGATCGATGGCCATCCCGACTGGCACGCCAATACCGCCGACATCAAGATCGTCGATTTGACGTCACCGCGCGCGGCAGCAGGCCCCGGGGTCGCGCTGGCTGGGGCATCGGATCCTGCCTTCCTGGAGTACTACCCCGCATTCTCGCCCGACGACGCATTCGTCGCGTTCAACCGGGCTCCCGCACCGAGCAACACGACCCGCTGCCGTCAGGAGAACCCCATCGTCCGTACGGAGACCAAGGCGGACGGATGCTCCAACTGCTGCGACAACTTCGCCAAGGATCTGGGCGCGAACCCCGACGGCCCTTACTACAACCGGAACGGCGAGATCTACATCGTGCCAGCAGCAGGCGGCGAGCCCGTGCGCCTGCGCGGCAACGACCCGGTGGTCTGCGGCGGTCAGGCGAGCCCGGGCGTCATCAACAGCTGGCCCAAGTGGTCCAGCATGGTGCGCACGGACGAGGTGAGCGGCAAGAAGTACTACTTCGTCATCTTCTCCTCGGCGCGCGACTACCCGGGGCAGTTCGAGCTCGTGCCGACGAAGTACACTCCTCCGATCGAGAACAAGTCGTCGCAGCTCTACATGAGCGTCATCGAGCACGACCCGGCGACCGGTGAGACCACCTCGTACGCGGCCATCTACCTGTGGAACCAGAACTACCGGTCCATCGGTGGCGGCCTCTACGAGCCTCTCCAGACGGCCAACCTCACGCCCGCGTGGGAGGACTTCTCCATCCCGCCCGTGCCTCCGGTCGTCATCGTGAAGTAAGCGACCAGAGCCGCGAGGCGTCATGAGCGCCAGCACGCAGAACGCGTGCTGGCGCTTTCGTCATTTCGAACAGGACCACATCGCGGCGACGCAGCGACGTTAGTCGACGACCACGCTGCAGCCCTGCACCTGTCCGCAGGTCACTGTGTCCAGCTCCTCGCAAGGAGTCGGCGTTCCACTGCATGGGTACGGCTCACATCCCGAATCGGAGTCGAAGGGATAGCAAGTGATGCCGAAGTCCTCACAACGGACAGCCGTTCCTTCGCACGTAGAGAGCTCGTCGTCGAACGAACAGCTGGAGAGCTCGGCACACACGCCGGAATCGTAGTTGCCGTACGAGCAAGGAATGGGTTCCCCACCGCACGAAAGCTCGGCCTCACAGCCGAGTTGTTCCTCGCAGGTCTCTTCAGCGATGGTCCAACACGCATCGGGCACGCCTTCGCAATGGGCGGAATCGACGAACTCGCAGCCAGGGACGCGGTCGAACTCAGCCAAGCTGCAGCTCGACTGGACGTCGCCGGCACAGTAGTCAGCCTGCCACTCGCAACCCTGGCGAGTCAGGCATTCTGTCTCGGTCGATTCCAAATCGCAATCTGCCTCCCCCACGCACCTGCCGGGAGAGCAGTCGCCAACGCACTCCTCGACGGCTCGTCCGGCGCAAGGAAGGCGAGTGAGCACGCCCTCCACTCGCTCCAGGACCATGGATCGACCATCCACTCCGACGAGCGTCATTTCATCGCCAGCGACGCAGTACTCGAACGACATCGGATCGTAGTCGTGCAAGGTGACCGTCAACGTCGTGTCCGTCCGCGTCCAATCGCCGTCGACCAAGATTTGCTCGAACGCGAACTCACAAACACAGATGCCGCAGGCGAGGGCGTCGCACGTCTGCTCGAACTCCGGGGTCTTGGGGTCGAAGTCGATGATCGGGCCGCCGTCTCCCGGGCACGTCGCTCCGTACGACGCATCCACGAGAGCCTGGTCGCGCGCCCAGGTCAGGGTTCCCCCGTCTTCGAAGCGCACGCGGTATCCGCCCGCCTCCTCGATGCGAGTTCCCAGACCCACTTCCCAGCTCCTCCAGCCGACGCTCGTGGAGCGCCAAGTACCGAAGGGCTCGCCGCCGCATGGCGAAAAGTCCGCAGGACCGGGCTCCGTCTTCGCGAAGCCGGAGCACTCGTTGCTGCCGCCAGCTTCGCCCATCGTGCCGCCATCGCTGGTATTGCCCGTGCCGCCACTGCTGGTGGACCCACCTCCGGCAGGCGCCCCTCCCGTCGATGTCCCGATGTCGCCACCGCTGCCCTCCTCATCATCGGGAGGCGCCTGCCCGGCAGGCTGTGAACAGGCCAGCGTGAACCCGACCCCACCAGCAAGAACGGCAACCGATGACAGAATCGCTCTTCGCAAAGACATAGAGCCTTTACTCTTATCGCAGTCGCGTCAGCTTCAAAAGGCCGACCGTTCGGTAGGAACCGTTCAGCCGATCGAGTCGCCGCTCACTCCGCCATCATGGGTTCGTCGGCGAGCGCTTGACCGAGTGGCGCCTCCTCATCCCGGCGATGCCGGGACAGGAGCGCATAGAGCGCAGGCACCAAGAACAGCGACAGGAAGGTCGCTGTGAGCAAGCCGCCCACCACCGCGATGCCGAGGGACTGGCGACTGCCAGCAGCAGCGCCGAGCGACAAAGCAATGGGCAAGACTCCGAGAATGGTGGCCATGCTCGTCATCAAGATCGGTCGGAAGCGTTCGACCGCTGCAGCGAGTGCGGCGTCGATGCGGTCCAGCCCTTGTTCGCGTTTTTGGTTGGCAAACTCGACGATCAAAATGCCGTTCTTGGTCACCAGGCCCACGAGCATGATGATGCCAATTTGGCTGAAGACGTTCAGTGAGGAATCGGTCCAGCGGAGCGCCAAGAGCGCCCCGGCCAGCGACATGGGCACGGTGAGCAGGATGACGAACGGATCGATGAAGCTCTCGAACTGCGCCGCCAGGACCAAAAAGACGATGAGCAAGGCCAGCGCAAACGTGAAGATCAGGCTCGACGATGAGTCGGCGAAGTCGCGCGCTTCGCCAGCCAGCTTGGTGGCCATGGTCTTGGGCAGCACCTCGCGCGCCACCGCGTCCATGGCGTCGATGCCGTTCCCCAAGGCGTAACCGGGACTCAGGCCGGCGGATACGGTCGCCGCAACGGAGCGATCGTAGCGGTAGATGGCACCCGGCACCGTACGCTCGCGCCAACGGGCGATGTTCTCGAGCGGCACCAAGCTGCCAGTGTTGCTCTTCACGTAGACGGAACGCAGGTCCTCCGGCTCGTTGCGAAAGCCGCGTTCGAACTGACCAATCACCTGATACTGCTTGCCGTTCTGGACGAAGTAGCCGAAGCGCTGCTCCGCCAAGCCGAGCTGCAGCGTGCGCGCGACTGCTTCCGCGCTCACGCCGAGCTCCGCCGCCCGGTCCCGATCGAGCTCAATCACCGATTCTTGCCGGTTGACCTTGAAGTCAGCGTCGACGAAGGCAAGCTCGGGCCGCTTCTGAGCCTTGTCCAAGAACTCCGGCAGTGCCTTCAAGAGCTCCTCGGTGCTCTGTGCCTGCAGCACGTATTGGAGCGGCAAGCCGCCCGAGCGTGAGCCAATCGTCGGCGGCTGCGCAGGGAAAACGCGCAATCCTGGAAACATGCCGAGCCCGCGCGTCACCTGCGCGAAGACTTCGGCCTGGCTGCGCCCGCGGAGCTCCGGCTCGTGGAGGTAAAGGTTCTGCACACCCGTGTTGACGGCGCCTCCACCCATGGCCGTGATGCTGTAGGTGCGGCGAACTTCCGGGATGTTCTCCACGACCCAGGCACTCACCTTGTCGAGCTCGCCCGAGGTGTACGCGGCGCTGGCCGACTCGGGCGCCCTCACATTCACGCGAATGTTGGAGCGATCCTCCAGCGGGGCGAGCTCTCGCGGCAACGTCGGGTAGATGGACACGGCGAGCCAAGCCAGCAGCCCCAAGAGCGGCCAGGCCGCCCAGCGCACCTTCAGAAAGCCGGAAAGGGTGCGGCGATAGCCGCTGATCGAGCGCTCGAACAGCGGCTCGGTCACGCGATAGAACCAATTCGGCTTGTCGGCGTGACGCAGGAGGAACCGGCACATCATGGGCGACAGACTGAGCGCCACGAAAGCGCTGATCAGCACCGAGCCGGCCACCACGATGCCGAACTCCTTGAACAGCTGGCCGCTGATGCCCTGCAAAAACAGAATGGGCAAGAACACCGCGGCGAGGGAAACCGTGGTGGAGATGACGGCAAAGTAGATCTCGCGCGAGCCGGAAACCGCCGCCTCGAAGGGCCTCATGCCCTGCTCGATCTTGGCGTAGATGTTCTCCAAAACGACGATGGCGTCATCACAGACCAGGCCGATCGCGAGCACGAGGGCGACGAGCGTCAGGATGTTGATGGAGAATCCCATCAAATACATAATGAAGAACGTCGCGATGATGCTGACGGGAATCGCCACCACGGGCACGATGGTGGCGCGCCAGTCGCGCAAGAAAAGGAAGATGACGAGCGCGACGAGGCCAAAGGCCAAGAGCAGCGTCTCTTCCACTTCCTTGATCGATTTTCGGACGTAGGTGGTGAAATCGTAGCCAATTTCGGCTTCGTACTCGGGCGGCAGCAGGCGCTCGATCACCTCCAGGCGGCGGTAGAATTCGTCGGCGATGGCGATGGCGTTGGTGTTGGGCTGAGGCACGACGGCCACCCCCACCATCGGCACACCGCGTTCGCGGAGCGCGCTCCTCAGATCTTCGGCACTGAGCTCGGCTCGGCCGACGTCACTCAAAGTGATCGTGCGGCCACCGAGGCTGGCCAGCGTCATGCGATTGAAGTCTTCGACCGTGACCAGACGCGAGAGGGCCCGCACGCCCACCTCCGTTACGGGACCTTCGAGGCGCCCCGTCGGCAAGTCGACGTTCTCTCGCTCGAGTGCGGCCTGAACGTCGAGCGCCGTGAGGCCATAGGCTGCCAATCTGGCCGGATCCAAGAAGAGGCGCATGGCGTAGCGCTTGTCGCCGAAAATGCGCACGGTGGAGACGCCCGGGATCGTCTGGACCCGCTCACGGACGAGCGTGTCGGCGATGTAGGCCACGTCGTAGATCGACTTGGTCTTGCTCTTCAGCGTCAAGAAGACGATGGGCGATGCGTCCGCGTCGGCCTTCTCGACGATCGGATTGTCCACGTCCAAAGGCAGCGACTTTCTGGCGATCGCGACTTTGTCGCGCACGTCGTTGGCCGCCGCCTCCATGCTGGTGCCGAGCTCGAACTCCACTTTGATCTGGCTGCGACCGTCGCTCGACGTGCTGGACATGACGCGAATGCCCGACACGCCGCTGATGTTCTGCTCGAGGGGTTCGGTGATCTGGCTTTCGATGACGTCCGGACTCGCACCTGGGTACGTCGTCGTCACCGTCACGAGCGGCGGGTCCATGGCCGGATACTCGCGCACGCCGAGCGCACGAAAGCCCACGACCCCGAAGAGCACGAGCAAGAGCGACAGCACCGTGGAGAGCACGGGCCGGCGGATCGAGACTTCGGACAGGTTCATGGCGCCGTCTCGGGGGGGCCAGGTGCTGCGGAGGTGGCTGGCGGAGGCGTCATCGTGACGTCGACCACCTTGTCCACCGCGACCGCCGCGCCGTCCTTCAAGCGGAGCAGGTTCGACAGGGCCACGCGATCGCCCGCCACGAGACCGGATTCGATGAGGACCCAGTCGGGCCCCCGCAAACCCAGCTCGACTTTGGTCTGAGTCACCCGACCGTCACGCTCGACGTAGACGCTGGAGCCACCGGCGCCCGGTATGACCACCAGAGCCGGCACCGTGAGCGCCTCGCCCACCCGCACCGGCAGCTCGATCTTCACGAAGCTGCCCGCTGGCACACCCTTGGCGTCCTCAATCAGCGCGCGCACAGCCAGGCTCCGCGAGCTGGCGTCGACGCTGCCTTCGGTGGCGGAGATCTTTCCCTTCAGCTTCTCGCGACGACCATCGACCTCGAGCTCGAGCTCGCGACCCACGGCCACATGGGCCGCGTACTTCTCGGGAACGCGGAAGTCGACCTTCAAGCTCTTGACCGAAGAGAGCGTGATGAGCGGTGTCGAGGGACTCACCCAAGCACCCTGGCTGACTTGGCGCAGACCGAGGACTCCCGAAAATGGGGCGCGGATGACCGCTTTGTCCCGCGTGACCGCCAGAGTGCGCCGGGCCGCAGATAGCTCGTCGACCCTGGTCAAAGCGGCATCGTATTCTGCCTGCGAAGTCGCAAACTCCTTGAGCAGCTCGGCGTGACGGGCCGCCGTCTTCTTCGCGAGCTCCTCGGAGACCGTTAGCTCGGCCAGCTGCGCATCGAGATCAGAATGATCGAGCTCGAACAGAACCTGCCCCTGCTTGACCTCTGCGCCCTCCTCCGCGGAGATGCGCACCAAGCGCCGCGACAGCTCCGCCACGATCTGCACGGACTCCGCCGGAAGCAGGGTTCCGGTGGCTCGCACCGGCACATCGAGCACGGTGGGCCGAACGACCTGAACGTCGATGGGGACTGGCTTCTGAGCGGCCGCAGCGCTCGCGGCAGGTCGCGTCTCGGCCTTCGCGCGCTCCTGTCCGCAGCCAGGCAGGGCGGCAGCGAGCGCCAGCGCAGCCGTGGTGGACAGTGCGCTTCTCCAGAGCGGGGTCACGGCCACGGATTTGCAGCGATTGAGGCGGGGGGCAAGCGCTCCGTGATCGAAAGGCGAAGCTTTTGCATTGACAGCGCATGGTCAGGACAAGGGGTTCGGTTCGAGCCGGCGCGCTCGGTGCGCTGTGCGCGGCTCTCGGAGGCTGCGGATCGCCCACTCCGTCGCAAGGTGACGGCAGTGGCGGGCTCGGAAACAGCGGCAGCGGGGGAACCGCGACCGATGGCGCCGGCAGCGGTGGCGCGGCTGCGACGGGCGGGGCGCCGGCGGTCGGTGGGACTCTGGGAAGCGGCGGACATGCGACTGCCGATGGCGGCGCTGGGCCGGGCAGCGGCGGCAACGGCGGCGGTGACGGAAGTGGCGGCAGCGTGACGGGGAGCGGGGGCGCCGGAGGGACCGCAACGGGCGGGGCGGCCTCGGGAGGGGCAGGCAGTGGCGGCTCGGGTGGGAACATCACCTGCCGGACGGACCTCGAGGGGTGGGCCGCCGAGGCCGGCGATGGCCAGAGCACGACGACCGGCGGCGGGGATGCGACCCCCGTGGTGCCGACGACGCTCGAAGAGCTCGAGGCATACGCGTCCGACGATCAACCGCGCGTCATCCACATCGAGGGAGCGTGGGATCTGAACGGGCGTCTCAACGTCGCATCGAACAAGACTCTCCTCGGCATCGGCCCCGATGCGGAGCTCCGCGGTGGCGTTCGCATTCGTGGCTACGACGATGCGTTCGTCGAGAACGTGATCATCCGCAACCTGAACATCAACGGCGCCACCACCGACGTCGACAAGGATGCGATGCAGGTCTACTTCGCGCACCACATTTGGGTGGACCACTGCGAGATCTGGGATGGCGTCGACGCCAACCTCGACGTCGTTCACGGCTCGAACTGGGTCACCATCTCGTGGACCAAGTTCCGCTACTCGTCCGCTGCGCCCGATCCAGACCACAAGTTCTCGAGCCTGATTGGCCACTCGGACAACAACGCCGACGAAGACGACGGCCGGCTCAAGGTGACGCTGCACCACAACTGGTGGGCCGAAGGGGTGACCGAACGCATGCCTCGCGTGCGCTTCGGCGAGGTGCACTCGTTCAACAACTACTTCTCGTCAGCGGGCAACAACTACTGCATTCGCGGGGGAACGCACGCGCACATCCTGTCGGAAGGCAACTTCTTCGACGGGGTCAACTCGCCCCACGAGTTCAACAGCCCCGAAGACGAAGGAACGGCGCACATCACCGCCCGGGACAACGGCTACCAAGGTACGCCAACGGACGACGGCACGACCGGCAACGGCACACCCTTCGACGACCCTCCGTACGACTACACGCTCGACCCCAATGCCGCCGTGCCTGCACTCGTGCAGGCTTGCGCCGGGCCGCGGTAGCGCGAAGAACTTTTCAGCCACTATTGCAACATTCTCTGGGGGGCGACGGATCGGTCGCCTCGTCGCGGGCGACGGAGTGGAACACGCTCCAGCTCCGAGGTCCGCGTCATGAGAATCCGTAGCCCGCAATCACTCGTCATCGTCGCCATCACGCTTTCGGCGAGCGGCCTCGGGGCGAGCCTAGGATGCTCTCCTGCACCAACGAGCGATGGCTCGGGGTCAGGCGGAACGCCAAACGGGTCTGGAGGCAGCGTGATCACAGGAGGTGCGCCGAGCGGCTCGGGCGGCGCCGTCGAGGCTACGGGTGGAGCTCAGGGCGGCTCCGGAGGCGCAGGGAGCGGTGGAAGTGGGGGGTCGTGGAGCACCGGAGCGACGGGCGGTGCTTCGAACGGCTCCGGCGGCGGAAGCACGGGCGGCGGAGCGAGCGGCGGCAGCGCGGGCTCCGGCGGGACACCCGGAAACCCAGGGGAAGCCGATCCATCACCTGGCTGCGGCCTGGCAGAGCCAACCGATTGTTTGCCCTGCATGACGAGCGCTCGTCCCTACTACGTGGACATGCCCGACGACTACGATCCGGCTCGACCCTACCCGGTCGTTTTCAAGTATCACCCCCTGGGTGGCAGCGCCGAGGGGGCGAGGAACATGTACCTCGGCACGAATGACTTCGAAGCCATCTACGTCAGCCAGGATGGAAGCGACAACGGCTTTCCCAATACGGGTGGAGCAGACGAGCAGATGACTCGAGAGATCATGGCCGACATCGAGGCCAGGCTGTGCGTCGATCGGGCGCGCTACTTTGCGACCGGGTTCAGCTACGGGGGCTCCATGTCCTACACGGCGGCGTGCAACATGAGCGACAAATTCCGCGCCGTTGCTGCCATGGCCGGTGCGCCCATCAGTGGCGCTACCTGCGCCAGCCAAACGCCAGCTCGTCCGGTGGCGGTTCTGGGCATCCATGGTGAGGAGGACACTGCTCTCCCGATCACGATGGGGGAGTCGATCATCGAGGGACTGCTCGAAAGCAACGGCTGCACTGACCAAACGGAACCCTCACCCCTGCTCGATGCCGAGTGCGCCCGAAGCGAATCTGCGCTCTTGGCGGGCGCCTACCAGGGTTGCAAGGACGGCTATCCGGTGATCTGGTGCCCGATCCCGGGCTACCCGCACAACATTCCCACCTGGAGCCGAGGTGCCATCGCCGAGTTCTTCGAGCTCTTCTGACAGGGTGCTGAAACGCGGCGGGGCGACACTTTTGTCGCCCCCCTTCCTCATGCTCGTTGACTATCCTTGGGCGTGGACTCCGCCTTGACTCGGGGCGGGTCTGCGACCGCTTCATGACGCTCGAGCTCTTGATCCATTCGATCGTTCGTCAAACGACCATCTTGATCGCCAAGCTAGCGACCGCTGGGGGCGCCCGCGCGCCCCTCGCTCAGGTGGCCGACCAGGTATTCCTCGACCTGGTGCAGGAGCTGGAACGCGAGGGCGTGAGCCGGCGGGTCAGCGCCGACATGTTTGGCTTGGGTCTGCGCACCTACCAACGGAAGATCCAGCGGCTGAGCGAGAGTCGCACGGATCGCGGAAGATCTCTTTGGGAGGTCGTTCTCGATTACATCCGTAGCCAAACGATGGTCACGCGCGCGAAAGTGCTGGATCGTTTCAAGAACGACGATGAGCCCCAAGTGCGCGGAGTGCTGCACGACCTCAGCGAGAGCCGTCTCATCTTCTGTTCCGGCACGGGCCCGGGGACCGTCTTTCGCGCAGCGTCCGACGACGAGCTGCGCGCGCTCCGACAACTGCGTCCCGAGGATGGTTTGGACGAGCTCGTCTGGGCTTTCATCTATCGGCTCGGCCCCGCCGCCCTCGACGAACTCCTGCCGGACATGGGAGTGGAACTCGACGTGCTCCAGGCGGCCGTGAATCGGCTGGTCGGCGCGGGATCAGTCGAAAGCAGTACTGAGGACGGGCGCGTCGTCTACCGGTCGAGCAAGCTGTTCATTCCGGTCGACGCACCGGCGGGCTGGGAAGCGGCCGTGTTCGATCACTACAAAGCGATGGTGAACACCATCAGTGCCCGTCTCGAGGTAGATCGCAGTGACCCCATCCAAGCAAGCCGCGTCGGGGGCAGTACCTTCAGTCTCGATGTATGGGAGGGACATCCTCACGCCGAAGAGGTCTACGGGACCCTGCTCCGCTTGAGAACCGAGCTTGCGGAGCTGCGCCAGCGCGTCGACGGGCACAACGCCGAGCGGGGAATGCCCAGCGACTACGACCGAGTCGTTCTGTACGCGGGACAGTTCGTGATCGGTGAAAGTAGCGGCCATGACGAATCGGACTGATCCCGTCAAGGCACTCGCCGTCTTGGGCGTGCTCGTGGTCCTTGCTCCGAGCTCGGGTTGTCAGACCGAGCCGACGACCAGCAGTGAGACGCATTTCCTGCGCTTTTGTCCGCTGACACTCGCCTGCGACGGACCGCTCGAGTGCGCATGCAGCGTGTGCGCGAGTGCCTGCGACGACGATGCCGACTGTGCCGCATTCTCGACCCGTGCCGTCTGCGTTCGCACCGAAGATCGAGCGGCCGACCAGAGCTGCGGAGAGACACCGATCGAAGCAACCTGCGAAGTCCCTTGCACGAGCGATTCCGATTGCAGTTCGCTCGGCTCGGACTACCGCTGCGACCGCAGCTACTGTCGAGCACTCGCCCCTGATTGCGTGACCGAAGAAGTCGCCGGAAGCGACGTCGTCCTGATGGGCGACAACTTCGTCACGCCCGAGTTCACTACGGAGCTCCAACGCCTCGCTCGTGCCTTCGGCCCGCTCGCGACAGACGAGAGCTACCGCGATCACTCGTCGACCTTGGTGGGCCCATTCGGCGGCAGCTACGACTTGTTCAGTCAGTACGACGCAGCCCGGGCGGAGGGTTCGTTCCGTGTCGCCATCCTCGACATCGGTGGCCCAGACGCATTGCAGGCTTGCCCCGAGCCTCCGGCAGCCGATTGTCCTGCGCTCGAGAATGCCGCACTGGGAGCGCAAACGCTGCTCGCATCGATGGCCGATACTGGCGTCGAGCAGGTCCTGATCTTCTTCTATCCCGACCCCGAGGACGCAACCTTGAAAGCCAAGTTCGACCTGTTGCGCCCGATGATCGAAGAAGCCTGCGGAGCGAGCGCGGCGCCGTGTTCGTTCCTGGATCTCCGAGCCACATTCGTCGGACGCGAGGCAGACTATCTGACGCCCGACGGCGTGCTGCCCACCGAGGCCGGATCGCTGGCGACGGCCGCTGCGGTCTACAGCCTCATGCAAGAGCGCTGCATCGCGCAGTAGCGGCGCGCCCGACCTGTCGCCCCCGGCGAATGGCATCGGCGTCGCCTAACGGCGTGTTTCAAGGTGAGTCGAACGGGTGCATGCCCACGTCGCGAACCACCCTCTCCTCGCTTCATCGTCGCCTATCCGAACAGCTACAACAGCAACAACTCCTGGAACGTCGGCTGGTGCTGCCAGGACGCGCAACAAAACGAGATTGACGACGTCGGCTTTGCCAAAGCCATCGTCGAACACCTCTCGACCATCGCCTGCATCGACTCGAAGCGCGTCTTTGCCACCGGCTGCTCCAACGGTGGCGGCATGACGTACAAGGTGGCTTGCGAAGCCGCCGACGTGTTCCCCGCCGGGGCACCCGTCGATTTTCGCTGCGTCAACGGCGGCACCAAAGGCAGCCCTTCGTGCATCGACAACTGCAGCCCTTCCCAGCCCGTCTCCGTCAATCACTTCGACAACACGGGCGACACTTCGCTCGTACCCTTTCAAGGAGGGACCACGTCCTTCCCCGCCAACTGCCCTCCCGGTGAATCCTGCGTGGGCATGGCCTTCCCAAGTGCAGACGCGAACTTCAGCACCTGGCAGGAGATTGCCGGGTGTACGGGCACCGCGAGCGAGCTCGCAGGCCACCCTGAGTGCGATCAGAACGCGACCTGCGAAGGCGGCGCAGAGGTCACCATATGCCTGCAGACGGGTGGCTCGCACTGCGGCAACTACAGCTCGCTCGGCATCGTGGACACGGCTTGGGAACTCTTCCAGAACCAGGGCCGGTGGCGCGACTGCGCGGCGCCTGGGCGTTGCGGACACTGATCCTGCTAGGCTCCCGCCGGCATGTTCAACGTTCTGCTCGCCGCCCACTCCGCTGTACGCTGGTTGGTCGTACTGGGGCTGCTCGCTGCGCTCGTCCGCTTCATCCGCGGCTGGCAACGCAAGTCGGACTGGTCCAAACAGGATGACCGCCTCCACGGCATCGTGGTCGGCGTCGTCGATCTACAGCTGACGCTCGGCATCGCGCTCTACGTTCTGAGCCCGCTCGTGCAAGGGTTCCTTGCCGATCCTGGTGCGGCCATGAAGGTGCGGGCCTTGCGCTTCTTTGGGCTCGAACACCCGCTCATGATGCTCGTCGCCGTGACGGTGCTGCACGTCGGCCGCGCGCGCACGAAGAAGGCTCCCCAGTACCGCCGCACAGCCATCAACTTGATCTGGGTCGTCGTCATCCTGTGCGCCTCGGCGCCCTGGCCGTTCATGCCGACGGGACGTCCACTGCTGCGTGGCCTGAGTGCTCCGTCAGCCAACGAGCGCGCGACGGCAACCGGAGCGGCGCTCGCCGTACCGCCGGTCTACGCCTCCCGTTGCGCCGTGTGCCATGGCCCGAGCGGCCGCGGTGACGGCCCGGCTGCGGCTGGGCTGGTCCCCCGTCCGCGAGACTTCACCACCCGGCCGCCTGCGCGCAGTCGCGACGAGCTCGTCGCCATCATCCGCGACGGCGGCGCGCGCCATGGCCTCAGTGCCGCCATGCCACCCAACCCGGACCTGCCCGAGACGGAGCTCGGAGACTTGGCTGAGTTCGTCAGCAGTCTGTCTGCTGCGCGCTGAGCGACCGGAGCTGTGCCAGGCTGAGCCACGGCCGACCGATCGAGGTGAGCCCCGACGTGGTGCGGAGCCGTTTTGTCGCAGCTCGGCCGAGGGCTGGACTCGCGCCCCAACTGGCGGACTTCTTGCGTACGACCAGGCGATGGCTCGCTCCCGACCCCTCGTGCTCCCAGTGAGCCCCTTTCGAGCGCTGAGCTCGCTCGCCCTGGGCCTGCTCCTGGCTCAGCCAGGCTGCACGTCCCATTCACGAGGGCCCGAAGGCGGTAGCGGTGGCCAGACCACGGAGCCCGCCGGGACAGGGGGCGGAATCGACATCTGCGGCCCCATTGGGCCCGCTCCCGAGTCCATCTGTCGCTTGCCCCCCGCGTGCGGCTTCGTCTGCGAAGGCGGCGAGTACGTGGCCGCCCGCTTCGTGATCAATAACCCGTTCCGGGAGTACTGCGCCTGCGGCTACGTCCCGACCACGACGTGTCCGTACGGCTGCGACGAGGCTACGGGCGCCTGCATCGAAGCAGGTTTCGGTGGCACCACGGGGGAGGGCGGAGCCGCAAGCGAAGGCGGAGCCGGCGGTGTCGCGGGCGACTCAGCCATCACCCCGCCCGACACCTCGAGCGACCTGGGCGGCGGAGCAATGGCGTATGGGCCCTGCACCGAAGGCGACACGGTCGAGCCGTAGGGCCCGATCAGAACGGGCGGCATCGCCCTCCAGGGGATGAGCCTTCAGCTAGGATCTACCGCACGTCTGCCATGACGATGGGCGGGACGTGCAGGCAGGCGATCTCTTGTGATTTGGTTTGGCCGCCGCGCGCTTGGTAGAGCGCTTCGTCCATGTTGGGGGCGGTCTCGTAGCCGAAGAGCTTGGGAATGTACTCGTTGTCGGCGCCGACCACGATCACCTTGCCTGCGTGCTGGCGGCCGTTTTCGCCCCAGTACCACATGAAGAACGGATGACTCGGGTGGTAGGCGTAGCCACTGCGGAACATCTGGATGAACGCTGGGTCGCTGGCGAATTTCTCTTCGTAGTGGTGCATCATGCGCATGGCGTCACGCGTCTCGGGCAGGATGCGGTGGACGAAGTCGATGTACGGGGCGTGCTGCTCGTGATCGAACTTGTCCGTCATCGGATGAGTGATGATGAGCGTGCCGCCTTGCTTGAGCAGGGGCTTGTTCCTGTACATGTTGAACAGGTACCCCTGCGCCATCACCGAGACGAGCAGCGGATTCAGGAACGCGTGCACGTTGTACGGACTGATGAACGGAATCGGACACACGAGCACGTCGACCTGCCCGTCGAAGGGCACCATGTACTGCTCGAACGAGCGTTCGATGACTTTCTCGTGCACGGCGCCGACTTCGCCCGCCCACACGCCGGTCACGCCGTAAGGGGCCGGAAACTTGTCGAACACGGTATGGCGCAGAGGTTGCGGCAACCGTGCCGTAGCCGCCACCGTGGCGCGCAAGAGCGCCTTCTCGCGTGAGCTGAGCTCGTCTTCGTTCTTGCAGAGGAACGACAGCGACGGGTCGAACATCTGGTTGTTCACCGTCGTCTCGATGTTGAAAATGTCGAGCGCCTCGTGCACCACCTTGCCGGAGCGCGCGATGTCGTGCGCCAAGCGACTCTTCCGCGGATCCATGTACGAGTCGGACGCGCGAATCGTCTGCGGATTGTGGTGGTAGCGCATGCTGCGGTAGCTGGTGAGCCCCACTGCCACCGACTTGTAGCCCCCGTTCATGGGGACGAAGTTCAGGTTGCAATAGATGAGCAGATCACTCTCCGCCGCACGCCGATTGAGCTCGATCACCTCGCCGCTTTCCGTCTCGCCGATGACGACGAGGTTCTGCTTGTCCTCGGCGTCGTGGTTGTAGAGGCGGTGGGGCGCGTAGGCGTCGTAGATCTTGTCGCCCACCATGTGCCGGATTTCGTGCGGCTTCATGCGGCGATGCAGGCCCGTAGCCACGATCAGGTGCACATCGTCGACGCCGTGGTCAGCGAGCAGCGCGAGCACGATGGTGAGCACGCGCTCGCGCACGTCGGGCCGCTTCATCGGTGGCAGCGGCAGTGAGATGTCGTCGATGGCAATCGTCACCTTCATGCCGGGGCGCAGCTTGGCGTAGAGCGGCGCCGAGCCTTCGGGATGATTGATGGCGTAGCGGATGGCAGCATCCACGTCCGGCAGCGGTTTCAGCGCTGGCTTGGGGTAGATGACGCGTGTGCCAGCGGGCAAATCGATGTCCACCAGGCGATCGCCGGAGAACACCGTGCGCGGAGCGCTATCCTTGTCGAGAGTGACGACCGAGGGGTGATCCATACTGCAAAACCAAGGTCAAAAGACGGCACGACTCCGGGCTTCGGTGGCCGCGGAGAGCTGAAGGGTCGGCCACGAATAGGCCTCCGCCAAGAGCGCGAGCTTCTTGTCGGGATTCACGGCTGCGGGGTGGCCCACGACGCTCAGCATCGGGACATCGGAGTAGCTGTCGCTGTAGGCGTAGCACTCGGCCAGATCGTGACCGCCCGTCCGCGCGTGCTCGGCCAAGAGGCGCGCCTTGGTGGGGCCCGCCACGACCGGCCGCAAGATCTTGCCCGTGGCCACGCGATCCTTCAGCTCCAAGCGGTTGGCGATGACGTGGTCCGCTCCCAGCGCCTGGGCCAGGTGGCGCACGACGACCTCGAGCGCGCCGGAGAGCAACACGACCTCGTGCCCAGCCCGCTTGGCTTGATGCACCAAATCCTGCGCAAACGGATAAAGAGCGGGGCGCAGCACGTTCTCGTACACCTCGCGTGAGAGCACCTCGAGCCGGTCTTCGCTCACTCCAGCGTAAGCGCTGTAGAGGAGCTCGTTGAACAAGCGGCGATCCCTCACTTCGGCCAGCGCCATGGCAGGGGCTTTCAGGAAGGCGCCGCCGAGCGACTTCAAGGACTTGAGGGGCGTCCCGAGGTTCGCGAGGTAGTAGAGCGTCGGCTGCACCAGGTTGGTGCTCACCAAAGTCCCGTCGACGTCGAAATAGCTGGCGGCCACGCTGAGGCCACGGATATGGCACAGCAGCCGGAAGCTGGCGAGGGGCCCCCAAGGAGCGCCGGCGGCACCGAAAGGAGAGCCGAATTCGGTCTAGCCGGGTGCTGCTCCGCGCGAGCGAAGGCCGAGCGCGTACGCCTACGATAACCCCACGAAAGTGAGGGCTTTCGCAGCTCCCCGGGCCGCCGGATTCGCGCGGGCCCGGTTCCTGTCGTCGGCAGGGTGCCTTTTCAGCACCCTGCCGTGCCGAGCTGGTGCTGCTCGGGGGGCGAGGCGTGCTATCAGCGCTGCCCATGCAGGTAGAAAAAGATCGCGTCGTGGCCATCGAGTACGTCCTCAAGGACGACGAGGGGAAAGTCTTGGATCAAAGTGGCGGCCGCGGGCCGCTCGAGTACCTGCACGGGCACGGCAACATCATCGACGGCCTCGAGAACGTTCTCTACGGCAAGAGCGTCGGAGACAGCTTCGAAGCGACGGTCGAGCCCAAGGATGGCTACGGTGAACGCGACGAAGATCGCGTGTTCGAGGTGAAGAAGACCGACCTCGGCCCCGAGGTGAAGGCCCAAAAAGGCATGGTCCTCACCATGACCAGCCCGAGCGGCACGCGCATTCCGGTGACCGTGGTGAAGGTCAAGCTCGACAGCGTCGTGCTCGACGGCAACCACCAGCTGGCCGGCAAGCGGCTCTACTTCTCGGGCAAGGTCGCCGGTATCCGCAAGGCCACCAAGGACGAGCTGGCCCATCGCCACGCTCATGGCGCCCACGGCCATAGCCACTGAGGACCCGAGAGTCGTGACCAACGGCAGTCAGTCCGACAAACCCGTCGTCCCGAACGTCCTCTGCGCTCGCTACGCCAGCCTGGAGATGGCACGGCTCTGGTCGCCGGAGCACAAGATCGTGCTCGAGCGCCAGCTGTGGATTGCCGTGCTCAAGGCGCAGCGAGATCTGGGACTGGACGTGCCTGCGGCAGCCATTGCCGCATACGAAGGGCAGGTCTCGGTCGTGGACCTCGCGAGCATCGAGAAGCGCGAGCGGATCACACGGCACGACGTCAAGGCCCGCATCGACGAGTTCTGCGCGCTCGCTGGGCACGAGCACATCCACAAGGGCATGACGAGCCGGGATTTGACCGAGAACGTCGAGCAGATGCAGGTCCGCCAGGCGCTCGTGCTGGTTCAGGGCCGAGTGGCAGCGGTACTCGCCCAACTCGCCGAGCGCGCGGCCGAGACGGCGACCTTGGTGATCAGCGGTCGATCGCACAACGTTCCCGCTCAAGCCACGACCGTCGGCAAGCGCATCGCCAATAGCGGTGAAGAGCTCCTGCAGGCGTACGGCCGCGTCACGGACTTGCTCGCCCGCTACCCGCTGCGCGGCATCAAGGGTCCCGTTGGTACGCAGCAGGACATGCTGGACCTCTTGGGTGGCGATGCGAGCAAGCTCGAGGAGCTCGAACGGCGCGTTGCGCAGCATCTGGGCTTCTCGGACGTACTCGACAATGTGGGCCAGGTGTACCCGCGCTCGCTCGATTTCGACGTAGTGAGCGCGCTCTTGCAAGTGGCGGCGGGGCCCTCCAGTTTCGCGACCACGCTGCGGCTGATGGCCGGAGCAGAGCTTGGAACGGAGGGCTTCCAACCCGGCCAAGTGGGGTCCAGTGCGATGCCTCACAAGATGAACAGCCGGTCTGCCGAACGGATCAACGGCTTCAAGGTGATCTTGACCGGTCACGTCGCGATGGCAGCCGGTCTGGCTGGCGAGCAGTGGAACGAAGGCGACGTCAGCTGCTCGGTGGTGCGTCGCGTGCTCTTGCCGGACGCCTTCTTCGCCGTGGACGGGCTCCTCGAAACGCTGGGCAGCGTACTCTCGGAGCTCGGCTACTACCCGAAGGTGATCGAGCGCGAGCTCGGCCGCTATTTGCCGTTCTTGGCTACCACCAAGGTGCTGATGGCGGCCGTGCGCAGCGGCGTCGGCCGTGAAACGGCGCACGAGGCCATCAAGGAGCATGCCGTGGCGGTGGCCCGCGGCCTGCGCGAGGAAGGGCTCGAGCAGAACGACCTCTGGGCTCGTCTCGCCGGTGACGCCCGCCTCGGCCTCTCGAAAGCGGAGCTCGATCGCTTGCTCGCAGAGCCGCTGTCGTTCGTCGGCGCGGCGCCGCGCCAAGTGGAGCAGTTCACCGAGAGCGTCGAAAAAATCGTCGCTCGGCACCCGGAGGCGGCGCGCTACCGCCCCCAAGGCATTCTATGACTCCTCCGGGCGCCGCCTCTTCGCGCCCGCGCTATCGCCTGATCGAGGACGACTCAGGCTTGGCAGAAGCGGCCAGCCTGCTCGAGGCTGAGCTCGCGGCGAGCGCCGCTACGGATCCGCCCCTCTTTCTCGACACGGAGTTCGAGTCCAATCGCCAGGGCGTGCGCCTCTGTTTGGTGCAGCTCTCGGTGGGCCAGTCGATCTTCCTCGTCGATGCGCTGCGCGTGCGCACGCTCGCTCCCCTGAGGCCGCTCCTTTCCAGCCGAAATCTGCTTTGGGTGCTCCACGCCGGTTTGCAGGACGTCCGCTTGCTCGAGCAGGCGCTCTCACTCGACCGGCCGCCGCGCATGCTCGACACCCAGGTCGGCTGGGCACTGCTCGGGCCGGAGTACTCGGTTTCCCTCGCCTATCTGGAGTACCGAATCTGTGGGATCCGCGCCGACAAGGGCCACCAAGCGGACGACTGGGTTCGGCGCCCCATCCCCCCCTCCCAGCTGGACTACGCGGCGCGAGATGTCGCCTACCTGCCGGCCATCTTCGACCACATCAAGCACCGTCTCGAAGAACATCGCCGCTTCGACATCGCCCTCGCGGCGTCGCTGGCCACGCTCACGCCCGAGCCCGATGCTCCAGCACGACTCGGCCTGGGCAGCTTTCGCAATGCTTGGCAGCTCTCACCAGAAGGGCTGGCAGCGCTCGGTCTCCTGATCGAGTTCTACAATGGGCTCTCTCCGAACGAGCAAGGGCCTCTGGGCGAGCCCAAGGTGCTCATGTCACTGGCCGCCCGGTTGCCACGCACCAAGGATGATCTGGGGCGCATCAAGGGCGTGAGCCGCTCGCTGATAGAGAGGCACGGCAGTGGGATCCTGAACTTGCTCGACTCCGCGCAACGCGCGCAGAGTCCGGGCAGTCCCGTACTCGAGCCCGCAGCGTACGGCAGCTTCGCTGAACACCGGCTCGACGCCTGGATGATGACCCTGCGCGCCGAGGTGTGCCAAGAGCTCGAGGTGGCGCCGGAATTGGTACTGCCGGGGCGCATGACGCGGCGGCTCCTGGACGCGTACTCGGGCGGGGGCGTTTCAGCGCTCGTGGCGGGCTTGAACGGCTGGCGAAAGAGCCTGCTCGCGCCACAAGTGGAGCGGTTTTGCGAGCGGCACCCGCCGCCGGTATGAAGGGCGCACTCCCGTGGCAAAAGACGGTCTGATTACCCGATCCCATGCGGTCACCCGCGGCGTTCGTGTCGAGGTGAAGGCGCGCTATTCGGCCGAGCACTCCGACATGAAGCGCCCGCTTTGGTTCTACGTGTACACGATCAGCATCGAGAACATGGGGCCGGTCACCGTGCAGCTGCTCAGCCGGCACTGGGAGATCACCGATGGCAGCGGGCACGTGGAGCACGTGCGCGGACCAGGCGTCATCGGCAAGCAGCCGATCTTGGCTCCTGGTGAGCGCTTCGAGTACACGTCGGGCTGCCCGCTTTCTACACCCTTCGGCTTCATGAAAGGCGAGTACGACATGCTCGTCACCGGCACGGAGCAGCACTTCTCAGCCGAGGTCGCAGGCTTCCCGCTGCGCATGGCCGACCAAGCGCTCAACTGACGGCCCCCGCGGACTTTCGCGTGGCCCGCTCTCCACATGCTTGGCCTCGGCCCCGGGCGAGGTGCCTTGGGCGCGCCCGCAAAACTCGCTTGTATACAAACGACTTCCGGCCCGCGCGAGGTCAGGGCGAGCGCATCAAGAGCTGACCGATCAGGGCGCATGGCAATCTGGAATCCGTGCTCTGGCCTCGAGATCCGCTCGCCCTGGCGGCCCCGGGCAAAACGGGAACACCAGGCGCACGTTGCCTCCGCTCTCGGCCAGCCATGCTGCGCGAATGGCGCAACAATCGCCAGGTTCGACCGAAGGGAATCACATGCTCAGGCGCGAGATCCTCGAGAACACGCCGGTCCCTTCCGCCCGAGTGCAGCACTACATCGATGGCTGGCTCGACGCGATGCTCTGGCAACGTCGACTGCACCGCGCGCTGCGCCCCTTGGGTATCACTCACACACAGATTCTGGTGCTTCAGGGCGCGGCGCTCGCCCTGCGCGAGCAGAGGGATGCCGTGTCCCTGGCTGACATCGCGACAGAGCGGGTCTGGACACCTCGACGACCTCCACTGTCGTCACAAAGCTCGATGAACTCGGCTACTTCGACAAGGGCATCCATGGCATCGATGGCCGGAAGTACCGCATCTATATGACGTCCTCAGGCTACGAGTGCTTGGGGCGAGCAGAGACCATCGCGGACAAGGTCGCAGGGGAGCTCGCCGAGCAGGGTGGTGAAAGCAGCTATCTGCTAGGAGGCTGACTCGTGCAGGTGATGGCGCTCGATGTGTTCGAGCAGACCGCGACACGCGCGCTCACAGATGTCGAGGACTTCTTCGAAGCCGCGATCGCCGCCGTAGTAGGGGTCGGGTACGACGGAGCCCGCGGGAGCCGTATGGTCGAAGTCGCGCAGCAAGCCGACATGCGGCGTCTGCCCGGGCCCGCTTCTGAGCGAGGCACGCAGCTCCTCGAGTGCTCGCAGGTTGTCCTGGTCCATCGCCAGGACATAGTCGAAGCGCCCGAAATCCTCGGGATCGATACGCCGTGCTCGACTCGCTAGTTCGTAGCCGCGCTTGCGTGCGAACGCACGCGAGCGCGCGTCCGCGGGCTGTCCCACGTGCCACGATCCCGTGCCGGCGCTGTCGATCCCGATTCGACCTTCGTAGCCCGCAGCTTGCACGAGCTTCTGGAACACACCCTCGGCCGTGGGCGACCGGCAAATGTTCCCCAAGCAAACGAAGCAAACGGCGACCTTCGGCATCGACTCCCCTCTAGCATTTCGCTCAATCGACGAATACCGCGCGGTCGCGCGCCCAAGTGCGCAACGCCTCGACTTTTTCGGCCATGGTCACGCTGAGCGGCTGCGTGCCCTCGACCTCTCGCAAGAGCAACGCCGTGTCGAGCGAACGATCCAGCGACAGACTGGAGTACAAGCCGGAAACGACCGCTTGTTCGATCTCTGCACCCGAGAAGCCGAGCGCCGCAGAAGCCAAGGCTTCTAGGTCGAACGAGCTCGGATCCAAACGACGCGCAGCCAAATGCAGCGCGAAGATGTGGCCGCGCACCTCGTGATTCGGCAAATCGACGAAGAAAATCTCGTCGAAACGGCCCTTGCGCAGGAGCTCCGGCGGAAGGTCGCTGATGTCATTGGCTGTCGCCATCACGAACACCGTCTCGCTCTTCTCCTGCAGCCACGTGAGGAACGAACCCAAAATGCGGTGTGCCGTCCCGCCGTCCGAGTCGCCACCTTTGCCAAAAGCCTTCTCGATCTCGTCGATCCACAGAATGCACGGTGCTACCCGCTCCGCCGTTCGCAGCGCCGTCCGCATGTTGGCCTCGCTCTCGCCGAAATATTTGCGGTAGAGGCTGCCTGGATCCATGCGCAAGAGCGGCAAGCCGAACGCCGCCGACACCGCGCGTGCAGCCAGGCTCTTGCCACAACCTTGAACACCGGTGAGCAAAAGGCCGCGGGGCGGTGGGAGGCCCAGAGATCGCGCACGAGCCGGCTCAGCGAAGGCAAGACGCCTCTTTTCCAGCCAAGCCTTGAGCTTCGACAATCCAGCCAGCTGGGAGCTGCCAGCCGTTACCGGAATGAACTCGAGTGTGCCCAGCCGCTCGATGATGCGCCGCTTCGCATCGAGAACGGCCGACAGATCGCTTTGGTCGAGGCGGCCGTCCTGGACGACGGCTTGGGTGATGATCTTGCGCACTTCATGCAAGGGGAGACCGTAAAGGTGTTCGATCAGCTCGGACACGTCGCGCGGAGTGAGCTCGACCGTGACCGACATGCGCTTTTTCACCTCGGCGAGCACTTCGCCCACGTAACCGTGATAGGCCTCGCGCGTCGGCGTACGCGGGTGGAGCACCGTGAAGAGGCCGGCAATGGCAGTCGGCAAGCGGCTGGGATCGCCCGCGAGCACGATGGTCGCGCGGTGCTTGAGAAAGCGATCGTGCAGTTCGATCAGGCGGCTCTGGATGTCCGGCTCACCAAGGTAGCTCTCGAAACCGCTCAGGAAGACGACCGCTTCTTGATCGGCGCTGCGCAGGTGGGAGAGGCAAGCTGCCGGCTTGTCGGTCTTGTAGATGGCACCGTCGCCGGTGCCCTGGCGAACGAGTCCGTCGTGCGCCGTCCAGACGAAGAGCGGCAGGTTCTGACTGCGTGCGACGGCCCCCAGCAGACTGACGATGGCCGCCTGGTCGTAGCCATCCACGAATACCAGCGAGTGGTGGGCCTTCACCAGAAGACCCAAGTCGTGCACATCGGCGTCGTGGACAGGTAGGTTGGACAAAGGCAGCTCCGAGCCCGCTCGGCCCGGCTCGTTCATCTTGCGGGGACTCCGGCCCGCTGCCAACCCTTGCCGCGCGCACGTTAGAGTGCGGAAATGGTCGACATGAGGTCACTCGCGGGACGCACACTGTTCATCACTGGGGCCACGCGCGGCATTGGGCTGGCCATCGCCGTGCGCGCAGCCCAGGACGGAGCCAACGTGGCGCTCCTCGGCAAGACCGTCGATCCACACCCGAACCTACCCGGTACCCTCAGCACCGCTGCGGAGGCCGTCGAGGCCGCTGGCGGCCAGGCACTCCCCATCCAGTGCGACATTCGCAACGAGCAGGAGGTCGACGACGCCGTTGCTCGAACCGTGGAGCGTTTCGGTGGCATCGACATTCTCGTGAACAACGCGAGCGCCATTCATCTGGCCACGACCACCGCCACACCGATGAAGCGCTTCGACCTCATGCACCAGGTCAATGCGCGGGGCACATTTCTGTGTGGCCAGAAATGCATTCCGCACCTGACGCGCGCCGAGAACCCCCACATCCTGACCCTCTCTCCGCCGCTCGATCTGCGACCCGAGTACTTCGGGCCTCACGTGGGGTACTCGCTCGCCAAATTCGGAATGAGCCTGTGCACACTCGGCTGGGCGAACGAGCTCCGCTCCGTCGGCATCGCCGCGAGCAGCCTGTGGCCACGCACCATCATCGACACGTCCGCAGTGCGCAATCTGCTCGGCGGCCCGTCCGCGGCGCGGCGCGGACGACGTCCGGAGATCGTGGCTGACGCCGCGCACGCCATCGTCACTCGTCCCAGCGCCGCGGTCAGTGGTCGCTTCTTCATCGACGACGAGGTGCTGGCCGAAGAAGGCGTGAGCGACCTCGGCGCTTACGCCGTCGAACCAGGGGCACCGTTGCTCTCGGACCTCTTCCTGCCCGACTGAGCATTTATTACAGCGAGTCGCGCAATATGCGCGACCAGGCCGATGAAAGTGCGCTGCGCAGTGTAGCGCGGCCCGCGCGAGACAGCTCTTTTCGGCTCGTCCATTCAATGGACTGCTGGCACGCCGGCTGCATTCCCCGAAACTCGAGGGACACCCGAGAAATGGACGACCCCGAAAAGCGGAACGCGCCCACCTGGAGACCACCACCGTGCCGAGAGGACATGGAGAGTGGGATCTACCCGGTCGACGAAGGCAACTTCGAGCCAGTGCCCATGCCGCGTCAGTCGGTTCGTGCTCGCGGTCCAAAGGTGGCGCCCCTGCGAACGCGCTTCAAGCGCGGCTGACCGGTGCCGGACGAGTGTTCTGCTAGTGACGCTCGGGATCGTCGGAGCGCGGCGCAGGTGGCGCCGATGTGGACGTTTCGCCCCGAAGTGAGCGGCCGTCCGGAACCGTGCGCGCATGCGGACGGGATCCGCGCTGGGGCGCCCGCGGCATGACCCGGTTGCGGCCGCCGTGCTTGGCCTCGTAGAGGCGCCCGTCCGCCTCCGCCACGAGCGCGTCGAGCGATGAATGGCGGGTCGGGTCGAACTCCGCCACGCCCAGTGAAACGGTCACCTGAATCGGGCCCGCCCCCGACGAGAGCGAGGTGCCGGCCAACGCCGCACGCAGCCGTTCCGCGGCCAAGACGGCATGGGCCAAGTCGATGCCGGGCAGGATGACGCAAAACTCCTCGCCCCCGACGCGCGCCAGGCTGTCCTCGAGACGAATTTCCTTCTGAAATAGCGCGGACACCCCGCGAAGCACGTCGTCGCCCGCCAGGTGACCATGCTGGTCATTGACCCGCTTGAAGTGGTCGACGTCGAAAGCGATGACCGACAAGGCTTGCTTGTGACGCCGACTGAACGCCATCGCCCGCACCATTTGCTCTTCGAACGAGCGCTTGTTGTGAGCATTCGTCAGAGGATCGCGGGTCGCCGCGGTGAACAACTGCTGGCGCACGTTCGCTTCGATGTCGTCTTCGAGCCCGAACTTCAGGGTAATCGTCGCGCCGAGCTGCACCCGATCGCCTTCGGCCAAGGGATGGGCAGCCACGGGTTCATCGTTGACGAACGTGCCATTGGTGCTGCCCAGATCTTTCAAGAGCACGACGCCGTGAGCCAGCACCACCACCTTCGCGTGATGGCGGGAGATGCCTTCGTCGTCCAAGCGAAAGTCGGCGTCCTGAGCGCGACCGATCGTGTAGCTGCGTTTCTCGATGCGGAGGGACCGACCGATGCCACTCCCGGAGAGTACGAGCAGGTACGGGCGCCGCTCACCAGGCTTCACCACGGCGTCTTCGCCACGCGCAACCGTGGTCTCCTCCTCCTTGACCGTCATACCCTGCCCCGTTCAGGGTAGCTCGCTTCTGGCTCGACGACCGAAATTTTTTGAGCCGCGAGCGGCAGGCCCAGCCGCCCTGCTAGGCCATGCTTTGTTTGCGCTTCGATAACCTGCGGCGCGCACCAGCGAGCGCCACGAAGGCCGCTAGGGCAAAGGCACCGCCGTGGCCCGGCACCAGGTGAACGAGCGCACACCCGCCCTTTTCGGGCTCCGAACCGCCGCTCCCTCCCTCGCCGCCGAGCCCGCCCACCCCACCCTGGCTACCGCCGCTGCCGGCAGGTGGTTCCAGCAGATCCTCGTGGCCCGCAGCGGCAAAGGCCTCGCGGACGATGGTCTCGAACGCACCCGCATGCGTGAAGAGATTCACTGCAAGCGAACCCTGGCAATCGCCGCGCACGAGCGAGTACACACCCAGCGCCTCGCCGGTTTCGATCGAGATGGCCGGACCGCCGCTGTCGCCAGGACAAGGCCCCTGGCCCACCGAGAACGTCCGCGGCAAAGAGCCGTGGCCATCGGGAAAGAGAGGGCTTTCGCCGACCGCGAGGATCCGCAAGTCTTTCTCGAAGCGGCTCACGGCGTCGGTGCCATTGATCCCGAACCCCACGGTGGTCACGTCTTCATTGGGCACGACCCGTCCGAGGCGGATGGGCAAGACGGGCAGGTCGAGGTCGCGATCGAGCACGACGAAGGCAATGTCGTTGCGGCAGATGGTGTCCGTCGTCGGCGCGATGAGCTCGCCCCCCAAGGCGGCCGGCGCCTCGGTGTCGTCTGGGAATTCGCCCACATAAATGGCGATTTCTTCGAACGAATAGAGGAGCCCCATGTCGCCCGCGTTCGGCGGCACCTGACGCACCGAGGGGTCGATCGTCCCTTCCTCGGTGCATGCGTACTGTCCGTCGGTGAAGACGGAGACGCAGTGACGCGCGGTCAGCACGAGATTGGGAGCGACCAGGGAGCCCGAGCACGCGCGGGGGTAGCCGGAGCCGGTCGAAAGGAGCCGCACGACCTCCGCCCGCTCGCTGGGCACGCCGCCCAAGATCGGCTGGGCGCGCTGGCCCGCCTGCAGATCTGCTTGGCAGGCAGCCAAGGTGCACGACAGGGCCAAGAGCGCTGCTCGTGCATGCCTCATGGCGGAAATCCCGGCACGCAAGGATGCATGCCCGTCACCGCCTCATCGACTGGATCGTAGAGGAACGCATTTTGAATGCGCTCGCCCTCGTAGACGCAATAGTAAGAAGGGAGCCCAATGCGCGCGCCCGAGTTCAGGTTGAACTCGGGCGGGCCCAGCGTGCCGGTGAGGCCGATCGTCGAGTTGGGGCTGGTCGTCAGGAAGGGCACGGTATTGGCAATGTCGGGCCGACCGACCTCGACTTGCACGGAACTCCGGAGATCAATCACACGCTCGAGGCCCGCCGTGATCTCGCGGCCGCTCAGGTCCGCCGCATCTCCCGCGGCGGCAATCGCGTACATCAGGTAGTAGGCCGCGTCGTAGAAATTCTCCTTGCCGTCGAGACCAGGAATGTCGCTCCCGAACTCGGCGATGAGCTCCGACTGCAGGAGCTCGTAGAGCGTTTGATCGACGGCGCCCGCAAAGTTCACCCCGATCATCCGCTCGTCGATGCCGAGCCCGAGTAGTCCAGTTTGCCCGTACACCCACGGTGACACGAGCCAGAAGGGCTTCGGGCCTTTGTCTGGCGCCCAGCCGATTTCGACCCTCTGAATGAGCTCGAGCGACTCTTGGGCGCCCAAGGAGACGACGATGTCGGGCTCGAAGTCGAGCAAGTCATTCACGGCCTCCGTGACGTCCGGCAAGGCAACCGTGGCCGCAGAGTCGGTGCGGAGGCGCAAGAAGTGATCGTTCGCTTCGTTCTGCAGGGGCGTGAGCCCCCCATTGAAGGTCATCTGCACCATGAGATCCGCGCCGATATCGAGCATGAACTGCGAGTCGGCTTCGACCAGGGCGACCTTGATCGGCTGCGCAGCATCGAGCCCATCCTGCAGGCGCACGTACTCCTCGCTCGAATGCACCAGCGCCGTATAGCCCGGCGCTAGGTCGCGGCTTTCCGGCAGCATGTGCCAGAGCAGATCGTCATCCTCCAGAGTCGTGAGAGTCGTGTCCGCGTCAATCGGACTCATGAAGAATACGTCGTTGTCTAGACCCTTGGTGCTGAACATCTCCAGCAGCTCTGGGGCATTCAGGGCCGAAATGATCGCCGGCACGTGCAGGTCGTCGATCAAGTGCGCCATGGTGACGTCGAGCTTGGGATCGTTGACCGCCTCACACACCACCACGACGAAGGGACGCCGGCTGCCGCCCGCTCCGCCAGGCAGGCCGCCCCCGGTGGCCTCGTTCATCTCGTCGATGGCCAGCTGGTAGTTCAAGAGGAAACCGCTTTGCTGGGGTGCTGCTGGGTCGAGCGGGCCATAGGCACCCAGGATGATGGGCTCTGGCCGGCGCAGATTCTTGTAGTCCTCGTCACCAAGGCCGAGGACGATCGGGCACTTGTCGGTGTCGAGCTGAATGCACTCTCCCTCGATACAAGCCGCGGGCCCATAGAAGAGCCCGCTGTCGATGCACTCGGCGTGCGAGGTGCAGTCGCCATCGCCCGGGCCTCCCGCCGTGCCGCCCGTCCCGGTGTCCGGCGTCACGCACAAGGCTTGCTGGCATACGGTACCGACGAACGGCCCGCCCTTGGCCTCGCAATCCGAGGTCTGCGAACATTGCACACCGCTCACATCGTAAAGCAGCGAGCATCCCGCGAGGCTCAAGGCTGACAAGCCCGCGAACCACCAGGTGAAAGCCGCGCGACGGGAAGCAGCAAGCAAGCGCATGAGCATTTCCAAGATACCACGCCAGGGCGGCAGGCCAACTGCGGTGCCCGGTGATGAGACGCTCCCGGAGAACTCGCCCAGCGCTAGGCCGAACGTGAAAGTCCGACCAACCCGCGGAGGGATGGTCGGACTTTCGGAGGAGGTCGGGGGCGAGGTGTGCGGCCGCCCCGTATCAGCTTACTTGCAAACGAAGGTGCCAGTGCGAAGCCGCACGAACGTGCCGCTCTTGCCCTCGCAGGTGCAAGGCGCACCGAGCAGTGAGCTCGAATACACGATGCAAGCGTTGGTCACCGTACCCGACGAGGTGCTCGTGCCGGTTCCCGTCAGGTAGCTGTCCGGGTCGATGGCCATGCGGCCTTCGCTGAGCCGAGGTGCCAGGAACGGGTTGCCGAACGATTGATTCGGGTCGACGTTGCCGTTGCCAAAGAACACCAGGCGCTCGATCTGATTCCAGGGCTTGTCGCCGCTGACCGTAAAGTCCGCATGCTCGCCGCAAGCGCCCCAGTCGTTGACGCTCGCCAGATTGAACACGTTGTTGTTGGCGGGCAAACGCCAGGGGCTGTTGTTCGCCAGGTTCTGCAGGTGGTTCTTCTGGCGGTCCATGCCAGCGACCAGATCGTTGGCGAAGTTGGTCGCCTCGAGCGTCCAGGGCTGCACGAGGCCCGAGCTGTTGATGATCGGGTTCTGTAGCTCGAGGATCGCTTGCGTATTGGGGCAGCCCGTCTTGCCGCGCGAAGCGCAGGCGTTCTTCGCGGCGTCAGTCAGGCCCACCGCGTCTTGCATGTGGTACTGCGCCTGAATCTTGGTCTTGAACAGGTCCACCTCGGGCGTCAGGCGACCAATCTCCGTGGCCATGGCGACAGCCAGCGCCGCCTTCATGGGGTTCAGCCCGTTCTGCGTGTAACAGGCCATGTTCGATTCGAACGCTTCGGTGGCGATGTAGTCCCCCGACTCCACCGCGCAGCCGGCGAACCCGAGTCCGCTCAGCGCCATCAGTCCAGCAAGTACCTTCTTCATCCTCGTCGACCTCCTCGGCGGCGCCGCATTGGCGACCGCACACGAAGGTCTTTTGCAGGGTCCGTTCCATCTCCAGCTCTCTGACCAAACCCCTATCTTCAATTTGACAAGCGACTGTAATCACTTGCCATTTACCACATCGCACATTGTGGTAATGTGTCGTCAGCTAATTTGCGCAGTCTTGATCGCGGGACTTTTTGGATTGTGCAACTGTGCAAGTTGCACGAACTGATCGTGCAAGTTCTCGGCTCCAGACTCGAGCGACGGACGGAGCCTACCGGGGCGCACAAAGGCAGTGCGCGGTGAGAACAGCGCAGGCGGAAAGGGTCTCGCAAGGGCGCCCGCACCCGCGCGCGGGGCGCAGCCGCGCCCCGCGGAAGCGCGCGCGGCGCTCAGACGTCCTTGCGCGGGCGGGGCAGGCCGAACGTTTCGATGCGGTTGATCAGCGTCCGTCGCGAGATGCCCAGCATGGCAGCTGCGCGGGTCTGGTTGCCCGAGCAGGCTTCGAGCGCATCGAGAACACGCTGGCGCTCTTCGTCCTCCGAGTAGTTCTTGGAGTTGCCATGAACGGGGCGACTCGGGGGTCCTGCATGGTTCGAGCGCACCACGGTGGGCACGCTCGGAAACGGGACGGAGCCGTTGCTCGGAGGCGCTGGCCCTGGCGAGAGCCCAGCGGCCGAATACTTGAGCAGGTCACGGAGACGCGCCGCGTCGCCGTGACCGTTGCGTAGGCCCGGCATTTTGGGAGCGGGGAGCGAGCGCACGTCGGTGCGTTCGTCGCCGAACGGGTCCTCGTCGTCGCCGGACGCGGCCCGGCCGTCGGGAGCAGGCAGGTGTTCGGGGGTGAGGGGCGCGCCGCCGCTGAGGAAGGGTGCCCGCTCCATCGCGTTCTTCAGCTCGCGCACGTTGCCGGGCCAGGAGTACTGGAGCAGCCGATGCAGCGCGGAAGGCGTGATCTCTGGAGCGGCGATCCCGCTCTTCACGCAGAACGCCATTAGGAAGTGGCGCGCAAGCGGCTCGATTTCACCGATTCGCTCGCGGAGGGGTGGAATCAAGAGCGAGATGCCGCTGATGCGATAGTAGAGGTCCTCGCGAAAGCGCCCCGCCGCGACTTCGGTCACCAAGTCGCGATTGGTCGCTGACACGAAGCGCACGTCGATGTCGACGTAGCGCGAGGCACCCAGACGCCGGATGCGGCGCTCCTCGAGCACCCGCAGAAGCTTGGCTTGGGTCGAGAGCGGCATTTCGCCCAGCTCGTCCAAGAAGACCGTCCCACCTTGCGCCGACTCGAGCAGACCCTGGCGCATGTTGGTGGCTCCGGTGAAAGCCCCCTTCTCGTGGCCAAAAAGCTCACTCTCGAGCAGCGTCTCGGCGAGCGCTGCGCAGTTGATTTGCAGGAACGGGCGCATGCGCCGCCGCGAATGTTCGTGCACCGCGGCAGCCAAGAGCTCCTTGCCGACGCCGGTCTCCCCGACGACGAGCACCGAAATGTCGCTGGCCGCCGCCCGCTCGGCCAGCTCGTAGACCCGCTTCATTTCCGGGTCGAGCAAGACCCGGGCCCCACCGGAGCCCGGAGGCGTCGTCGTGCGATCGGCCAAGGCCGCCTCTGGCTTTTCCTCCCGGAGGAGCGACGGAACCGACCCCAGACGCAGGATATCCCCCTGGAACAGTGGGTAGCGGCGATGGGGGGTGAGCTTGAGCGTCTCTTGAGCGCGTCCGGGAACGGTCGAGCTACGGAAAATCTGGGTGCCATTCGAGCTCCCCAAATCCTCCACCTCGACGATGTCGTCCCCTACGTACAACGCCACATGCTCTCGGGAAACGGACGGGTCGTCGACCCGAATGTTCACTCGAGATCCTCGACCCACTCGCAGCACGCTTCCGCGTGGCAGCGAGTGGGTGAAAGACATCTGTCTCACATAGATGGTAAAGCCAATAGTTCTGTCCAACGGACCAGCCGTCTCCAGCAGTAAGGTCAGTTGTAGCAGTCGCTGAACGCCTGCTGCTCAGCGACACAGCCGGTGAATGCCACCGTGCCTTGGTAACAGAAGTACTCGGACCCATCGAGCTCCGCACCGCACTCGGTCATCTCCAGAAACTCCTCGCCGCATTCGATGCCGGCGAAGTACTCGCCATCGTTCACGCAGGCTTCGACACAAGTGCTCTCGTCGCAGTCACTGGCGTCGCCTGCCTCGGCCGCCGCACACATGGCCTCGCACGCGTCCGACAGCGCGCTGCCGCTGCTGCCGCCCATGCCACCACCCATGCCACCGAGGCCGCCGTCTCCGCCGTCGCCACCACTGCCAGTGCCACCGGTGGTGCCGCCCGAGCCACCCGACGCACCGCCAGTGCCATCATTGCCACCAGTGCCATCGTTGCCGTTGCCGCCGGTGGGGTCGTTGCCGCCCGTGCCGTCGCCCCCGCCGCTCCCGCCGCCACCATCCATGTCGTCGTCGCCGCCGCCGTTACAGGCAGCAGCCAAAGACATGGGCACCAGAATCAAGAACGGCGCTAGCCAAGCAAATTTCTTCATGTCTCTCCTCTTTCCTTCCACGTTCCGCAAAAAAGCCAGGCAGGAAGGATACGACGTCGCTAGATGACCAAGCACCCGGAAAATGCACAATCTGGTGAGATTTGAAGGTGCATGGCGCCAGGTCCCCCACATTGGCGACACGCCGTTCGGGGGCTTCGTGACGCCGCAGGCGTCAGAAGGTGCCGACGAGACGCACCGAACTCGGCAGGACGCGGAGCTCGAGTGAGCCCCCTCGCTCGAGCGCTGCCGAGGCGCTCACGGTGGCCTTGGCCTTCGGCTTGTGAAGCGTCAGGTAGAGGCTCGTACCCAGCGCGACGGCCGTGCTCAAGCTCAGGATGTCGCAAGCCAGGAAGAGAGCGCGCGCTTCCGATCCGGCCGCATCGAGATCATCCTGGTCAGGATCGGGCTCACCCGCGATGGCGTCGTAGCGGCTCTTGGCGTCGAGCCCCAAGATGCCCGTGGTGATCGCAGCCGTTGCCAGCACTCCCGTGCCGATCCAAGCGTACACGGCCGGGTGCGGACCCTTGCGCTCGGGTTGGTCCTGCGGCAGTGGCTTTTGCGCCTCTGGCTCTGGCTTTTGGACGATCACCACTTGCTCTTCGGGCACGAGCTCGACGGAAAGCGGTAGGCGCTCACTCCCCGCGAGCACGATGCGGCGGGTCACCGTCTGAAAACCCTTCTTTTTCAGCACGACTTGATGCTCACCCGCGTCGAGCAGGAGCGGCTCTGCGAGGGGCGTCTCGCCCTGGCTGCGATCGTCGACGAAGATCTCGACGCCGGCAGGAGTCGTGTCGAGCTCGAGGTACGCCGTCCGGTCCTCCAGCATCCGCAGATCACGGTTCACCTGCTCGATGCGTTCAGCGGGGATGCTCGCGCCGCCCTCCTTCAAGTACTGCGTCAACGCCACGCGCGCCCGCGCGAATCGGGAGAGCTGAATCGAGACTTGCCCGATATTGTAGAGCACCCGATAGTCCGGCACGAGCTGGTAGGCGCGATCGAACTCGATGAGCGCCAGCGCGTAGTCGCCGTCACCGTAAAAGACGAGACCCCGCTGGAAGCGCTGGGCCGCTTCCTCGCGCGCCGCCTGGTCAGCAGCCGTCGTACCGCTGGACGTCCCTTCCTCCGTAGCCCCTTGAGTCGCTCCGGATGTGTCGCCCGCCGTCCCGGCTTGGCCGAACACCAACCCCGACACCAGCACCGTCGACACCAGCACGGCCGAAGCGAGCATCGTCCGAGCCCGTATCGTCCGAGCCAGCATCGTCCGAGCCAGCATCGTCTGAGCCCGTATCGCGGACGTCCGCCGAGCTGGCGCCTGCACGAAGGACGCTGCTCGTCTACGAGCGAACCGAGTGGCTGCGGGGGCGAAGCGGTCAGTCAGAGGCGAGGAACTCACGGCGTAGCGAAGGGATTCGTCGAATCGAGTGAACGAGGAGGCTTTTTACCATTCGTGCTGCCTCCTGTCGTGCCCGTTCTCGCGCCATCCTTGGACGCAGCGTCCTTGGCGGTCGTGTCCTTCACGGTGGGTGTCTTCGTTCCAGTGCTCACGCGAGTGGGTGCGTTGCCCACGACGGCCTTCAGCGCGATCTCCAATGAGCGCGTTTCTTGGAGGTCCAACTCGCGAGACTGGGCCTCGTAACCGGGAGCGGAAACCGTCAAGCGATGCGCCTGGGCGGAGGCAGGATGAGTGCCTTGATATCGGCCGACGCCGACCTCCCGCCCATCGAGCTCGATGCGCGCGCTCGCCGGCTCGGCCGTCACGGTGAGCCGGACCGTCGCCGGAGCGACCGGGGACTCGCTCGGGACCTTCTCTTCGGTGACGACGGACGAGGATGCGCTTTCCGATGTAGCGGGGCGGGGCGCGGCCGCATCATCCGCCTTTCGCTTCCCCAAGAGCAGGACGCTGCCGCCGGCCACGGCCAAGAACACCGAAGCTGCCGCCAGGCGCATACCCCAGGTGCTTCGGGTCGCCGGCGGCTTCTCGCTCACCGTGCCCGCCTCCGTCTCCAGCCGCTCGACCGGGCCCGACGCGGCAGGGGGGCCAGCATCGAGTGCAGTCGCGCGCCGCCGGATTTCGTCCTTGCGCGCCGTGATCTCCGTGCCCATGCGCTCGAGCAACAGGCGGGCCACGTCGCCGTCGGTGACCAGCTGACCGCTGTTCACGAGATAACGTTCGAGCGCCATCTGAAGGTCGTGCGCGGTCGCGAAGCGCTCGTTTCTGTCCTTCGCCAGGGCCTTGAGCACGACCTGCTCGAGCTCGGACGGGTAGTCGGGGTCGATCTCGCTGGGCGGGACGAGATCCTTCTCGAGCAGCTGATAGAGCGTCGCGAGGGCGTCCTCCCCGTGGAACGGTCGCTTGCCCAGTGTGACCTGGTAGAGCACGCAGCCGAGCGCGAACACGTCGACACGACGATCGATGTCGCGGGATGTGACCTGTTCAGGCGCCATGTAGGACAACTTGCCCTTCATTTCGCCGGTCTCCGTGGCCTTGTGGGCCTGACCCGCTGCCCGCGCGACGCCGAAATCGGCCACGGTGACGCCGCCGGCCGTCGAAATCAGCACGTTTTGTGGCGAAACATCGCGATGCACCACACCCATGTGCTGCCCCTGCTCGTCACACAGCTCGTGCGCTGCGTGGAGCCCCGCGCTCACATTGGCGAGGATGCGCGCAGCGAAGACCGGGGAAAGAATCCGGCCCGGGAGCCGCTCGAGCAGATCGTGCAGGCTGCCACCGTCGCAATAGTCCATCACGAGGTACTGCTGACCATCGGCGAGCCCGAGCTCGTGCACGCGGCAGACGTTGGGATGGTCAATCAGACTCGCAATGCGCGCCTCGTCCCAGAGGACCTTCGCGGCCTCGGCACCCTGCTGCTTGGTGAGCTTGAGCGCGACGAGCCGGTTCTTCGGGGCCTTCGGATCGCGGGCAGCCCAGACCTCTCCCATGCCGCCTTCGCCCAAGCAGACCAAAAGGCCGTAGTGATCGACGAAGCGGAACGATGAGGTCGACAAGCGACTGGTGCTGATCCGCGTCTCGCCGCCGCTCGAGCTCGATTTGGCCGCGCGGCGCTCTGCCGCAGCGGTCGGTGCGCTGTTTCCCGCCGGCCCGCCCCCCGCAGCCGCGGCCCGACCAGCAGGCGCTCGGGCAGCCTCGCCGCGAACAGCCTCGCCGCGAACAGCCTCGCCACCGACCGGCGTGCGCAGAGCAGCACCGCCCGAGCCGGCACCGCCAGCCGCGCCGCCATCCGACTTCAGTCGGCGCAGAGGTGAGGAATTGTCGCTCATGAGAGATTCGCATGACCCACCGGCGAGGGACGCTTGGTGGGGTTCGGGTTCCATCTTACGCTAGAAGGACTCGCGCGGCTAAGCAGACGTTCCGATCTCTGGGGTGAAAAGGCACCACGTGAGGTCTCGAGGGGGACCCGACGCAGCCGCAGAGTCGACCCACGATGAGCAGCCGTTCCGATCCAGCGAGTCACGACCCCGACGACCTCGACGGGCTGAGCCCCGGATCACGGGTGGGGCGGTACACGCTCGTGGCTCAACTCGCCAGCGGCGGAATGGCCCACGTGTGGACGGCAGAGCCGGACAGCGGAAGCGGGCTCGGTCGTTTGGTGGCCGTGAAGGTGATTCGATCCGAGCTAGCGACGGACGTCGAGTACGCGCGGATGTTCATCGACGAGGCCACCATCGCTTGCGCCATCGAGCACCCGAACGTGTGCCAAACCTACGAGCTGGATCGCCACGAGGGCACCATGTTCATGGCCATGGAGTGGGTCCCAGGCGACAGTCTGGGCGGCCTCTTGCGCGAGCGTGATCATTTTGCCCCGCTCGACGTCGCTGTGGCGGTGCGCATTTGCGCCGATGCCTGCGCCGGGCTCCACGCGGCGCACGAAGCCTTGGACGAAAATGGACAGTCGCTCGGCGTCATTCATCGCGACGTCTCGCCTCCGAACATCCTGATCTCACTGCAAGGCCAGGTGAAGGTGAGCGACTTCGGCATTGCGAAAGCGCGCCACCAGCTCCACGAGCGCACCAAGACGGGCGAGGTCAAGGGCAAGTTCGGATACTTGGCGCCCGAGCAGATCACGGGTAGCGGCGGAGATCGACGCATCGACATCTATGCCATGGGCTGCGTGCTCTACGTGGCGACGATGGGCCTCAGACCCTTCGGTAACGGGCCCAAGGCCATGGCGAAGATCCTGCTCGGCGAGTACCGCAAACCGAGCGAGATCGATCCCATGTACCCACCCGGGCTCGAAGCCATCGTGATCAAAGCGCTGGCTCACGCGGCCAAGGATCGCTTCCAGACCGCCGGCGAGATGAGGGAGGCGCTCGAGAAATGGCTCGTGGACGCGCGACAGGTCGTCACTGCGTCGGATGTCGCGCGCACGCTCGCCGAACGCATGAACCCGAAAACGCTCGACGACATCCGCAGCCTTCAGAACCGTCGTCGCGGCAATCGCGCCAACTTCGGCACGCTCTTGGAGGCCTTCGATGAGCTCGAGCCGCCGACGGCGGCCAGCGGTGTACTGGTCCCGCCCGGCGACCTCGTCGAGAAGTCGAGGTCCACACCCGCGCTCAAGCCGGATCAGCTGCTCGACGCCGACGCTGATCGCACCATGCGCACGACGGGCGCCGCCGCGAAGGCCGAGATCAAGATTGCCGACGACCAATCCGGCTGGAAGCGCGCACGCCTCGCCGAGTCACGCGACGAAGTCACGAAAACCGAGAACGACTATCCGGCTCCCATGGTCACGGTCCGCCCGTCGCGCCGAAAGCGCACCGTGCAGCCGCGAGCAGCCGGCATCCCGCCCATCATCCTCCAAGCGGCCATCGCTGGCGTCGTGTTCGCGGCCATCTTTTGGCTGCTGACCCGCTAGCAGGGTGCTGAAAAAGTCTTTTCAGCACCCTGCGTGCTTCTCCGCGCGGGCAAGCCGAGCGAGAGCGGTGCGAAAAACCCCCTCTTGGTGAGGGGTTTT